>Ga0209023_10006307_pt1 | contig 12552 bp, 12 predicted proteins | sample LakOneMetagenome_FD_187468 | JGI IMG/M metagenome (GOLD analysis project Ga0209023, IMG submission 187468) | Freshwater and sediment microbial communities from Lake Erie, Canada (SPAdes) (version 2) | ecosystem: Environmental > Aquatic > Freshwater > Lentic | place: Lake Erie, Canada... | reverse complement strand
TCATGGGGGTGGATTTGAGCAGAGGCCCCGCCCCCCGACAAATCTGGCGGAGCGGTAGCTTCTGTCTCCATGTGTGCTGTGTGCTGGAGCGGAGGGCAGGTCATCCCGGCGGGGGGCGCGGTCTACCGGTACTGGCAGGTCAGTCGGTACAAGCTGGCCGACCGGTTCGGGGTGCCCTCGCTCGGCGGCCGGCGCTGCGCCGCGGCCACCGAAGAGTGGGAGGCCTGGGAGTGCCTCTGCGCGTCGGAGGAGGCCTGCACCTGCGTGTGGGAGTACGAGGAACCGGAGACGCACGAGCTCGAGGTCGCGACCTGCGGATGCGGGCACGACCACGACGGGCACCACGAACCCCACGAGCACGACGACGGGCTGGAGGCGGCCTTCGCCCTGGAGCTCGACCGACGCGAGCCGGAACCGGCCGGTCGCTAGCGGTGCGGGTCGTCGCCCACCGCACCTGCCCGCTCCAGCACCCCGAGAACAGCCTGGCCGGCATCCGCGGCGCCGCGGAGGCGGGCGCCTACGCGGTCGAGGTCGATGTCCGCCTCACCCGCGACCACGTCCCCGTCCTCATGCACGACCCGATCCCGCTCCGGGTCGCCCGCTCCCCCATCCCGGTCCGCTGGCGCACCGCGGCGTCGTTCGACCGCCTGCACATCCGCGGCAGCGACCAACCGCCGCCCCGCTTCGCCGCGGCCGTCGAGGCCCTGCCCGCAGGTCTGCACGTCGCGGTCGACGTGAAGGACCCGACGGCCATGGCCGCGGCCATCGCCACCTTGGTGGACGGAGGTCGGTTGGCCGACGCGCTGTTGTGGAGCTCGGGCCCGGCCGCGGTCGCGGCGGCCGAGCGGTTGGCTCCCGATGCCGAGCGGGCCTACCTGCGCAACACGGAGACCGAAGAGGCGGCCATCGCCTACTGCGCCGACGCGGCTGCCATGCGGGCCAAGGCGGTCAGCATCATGGACGTGTCGCTCACCCCGGCGGTGGTGGCCGCCGGCCACGACCTCGGCCTCGTCGTCTACTCCTGGGTCCGCACCCTCGCCGCCCAGGACGCGGTCATCGCCGCCGGCCCCGACGGCATCGTCACCGACTGGGTCGCCGAAGCCCGCGCCCGCCTGGCCGCCGGCTGACCCCAACCCCTCGTTCCTGCGTGTCGATCCGACGCAACGGTGCCGGATCGGCACGCAGAAATAAGCGGGGGAGGTTCGATCAGGTTGTGCGGGCCCAGTAGCGCTTGAGGAAGCCGAACCAGAGGAGGGTGGCGGCCAGCGCGAACCCGACCAGACCCACGCCGGTGTTGCGGAAGAACGTGCTCCAGTGCTCGTACGGCAGGGTGACCTTGTTGACGAAGCCCGGGCCGCCCCATCGGTAGTCGACCGTGTCGTGGCCCCGCGCGGGGTTGCGGAACCTCGCCCAGATCGTCCAGCCGAAGATGCGGGAACCGCCGTACACGAAGTAGGCGCGGTAGGCGGCGAGCATCGCCCGGTCGGACAGGGCGAAGCGGCGGCGCAGCCAGCCCCACACCGGGTCGTTCGGCACGACGGTGCCGAAGAAGAAGTCGCGCGTGAAGACCTTCCAGCCGACGAAGGCGAGGGCCAGCCAGAACATGTCCCAGATGCCGCCGAGGCTCGAGTAGTACGCGGCGGCGTCGCCGTACCGGCCGGCCTGGGAGGCATAGGCCCACATGCCGATGGTGAAGTGCTGGGTGGTGAACGGGAACAACGCCATGGTCCCGACGCTGTCGCACATGTCGGTGAACACGTGGGCGAACTGGCCGATGATGATGCCGATGAACCAGGCCCGGTTCTTCGAGGCGAGCAGCACGACCAGGGCGAAGAACACGCCGAACGCCAGCGAGTGGGTGAAGCCCACCCCGGGCCAGCCGCGGTGGTACTTGTACGGGACGTGGGCCTTGAGCGTGAAGCTGCCGATCCGCCAGCCGTACACCGGGAGCTTGGTGAAGAAGTCGGGCAGCAGGCAGCCGAACAGGATGGCCAGGTACGACACCTTGGCCTTGACGTGCTTCTGGAGGAAGTAGCTCTCGAGCTCGTGGGCGGCCCAGCTCACCGGCGCTGCCTCACTTCTTCTGGCCCCGCTTCGACTCGGGCTTCGAGCCGTCGAGGTGGGTCGCGGCCCACCGCTGGTACGACCCGGCGTCGGGGTCGGCCACCCCGGCCTTGCGCAGCACCCAGGGCGTGACGAGGGAGACCATGACCACGACGTAGGCCGGGCCGACGATCCAGTTGAGGATCTTGGAGGTGAGGAACACGCCGAGCGTGATCAGCGAGAGGGCCGTGAAGACGTAGCAGCCGAACTCGATGCGCCGGGCCCGCTTCACGTCCGGATCGGACTCGTCCGGAGGTGGCGGCACCGCGGGCCGGGCGGCGTCGACGCGCCGTCGGCGGACCGGCGGCTGGCCCGTCTCCGGGTGCAACGGGGCGGCGGCGTGGCTGGCCCGCGCCCTGCGCTCGCGGGCCATGCGACCCGGACCCGACACCTGGCCTCGCGAGGGGCGGGAACCGTCGCCGTTGGAGTCGCTCAGGCCGTCGTCGGTCATGAATCGCCGACCTTACCGTGCGGCCCCTGGCGGTTCGGAGGCGCGCGGAGCGCCCCGGGGGGGCGCGGATCAGGCCAGCAGGGGCAACGGCCGGTAGCGCGACGCGTCGTCGACCGCGATGTCCGGTTCGGCGTCGAGCACGCCGCCCAGGACGGTCGTGTAGACGGACCGGAAGTCGACGGTGTGGCGCAGGTCGCCGTCGTCGAGTCGGGTCAGGCTCGGCTCCTCGCCGTAGAACCCGCCCTTCACCGCCGGCCCGCACACGAAGACGGGCCCTGCCGTCCCGTGGTCGGTGCCGCCGCTGCCGTTGACCTCGACCCGGCGACCGAACTCGCTGTAGGCGAGCACGGTCACCGGTCGCTGGCCGATCCGCTCGAGGAAGCCGCCCAGACCCGAGTCGAGCTCGGCCATCAGCCGGTCGCGGGTGCCCGGTTCGTTGCTGTGGGTGTCGAACCCGCCCATGCTCACCGCGTACGCCCGGGTGGGCAGTCCCGCTTCGATCATCCGGCCCACCACCCCGAGCTGGGCCGCCAGGCCACCCGCGGCGCCTCCACCGCCGGCGTCGCCCCCGGCCTGGGCCGCGCCGGCCCCGTCGACCGGATCGGCGCTGGCCGACGACGCCGCCGTCGCCGCCGACACCTTGGCCACGACCGTGAGCATGTCGGCCCCGGCCACCGAAGCCGCCCGGGCCAACGGCGACGCCGCGGGGTCCACGATCGAGAGCTCGCGGAACAGGCCGGCCAACCGATCCCCTCCGGGGATCGCGAGCGGGCCGACCGGCACCAGCGAGCCGGCCGCCTTCGTGCCCTGCATCAGCAAGGGCAACGACGGGCCGATCGCGACGGCCCGCAGCGGGTCGTGGCCCGCATGATCGAGCCAGCGACCGAGCCAGCCGCTCGCCATGTGGTCGCCGCCAGCGCTCTGCCACATGTCCATGCAGTGGAAGTGGCTGCGGTCGAGGTCGTCGAACCCGACGCCGCGGACGACGGCTATCCGCTTGGCGTCCCACTGCCGCTTGAGCCTGGTCAGGCCGGGGTGGAAGCCGAGGCCGTCGCCGAGGTCGAGCACCTTCGACGGGTCGCGGGCCAGCGCACCCCGGGCCGAGCGGTAGGCCGGGTCGTGGGCCGGGATCACCGTGTCGAGCCCGTCGTTCCCGCCGTAGAGGGTGAGTACCACGAGGATCCCGCCTGCGGCTCGCACGGCGGCGCCGGCCCGGTCAGCCGACGCGGTGCGGCCCGGGGTGGTGGACGGCGGGCGTGCGGTCCCGGCCGTGGCGGCACGGACGGGCGAGCCCGTCGCACACCCGGTGAGCGCCGCCGCTGCGCCGATCCCGGTCAGGCCGGCCAGGAAGTGCCGGCGGGTCAGGGCTCCGGGGTCGGCGGGAGGCTCGTCAGCAGGGAACGGAAGGGGGCCGTCGGGCTGGGTGGTCATCGTGATCTCGTCTCAGGCCAGGAGGTGCTCGGGGGCGACCAGGGCCAGCGCCACCAACGTCGCAGGGTCGTCGGCGGCCCGGGCCAGGGCCGAGGTGGTCGCGGGTCCCCAGGCATCGACCGCCAGCAATCGGGCCGCGGCCTCGGGTCGGCCGGCCGCACCGGTCCGGGTCACCGGGTCGATGCCCCGCCCCGCGGCTGCGACGAGGAGCCGGGCGACCTTCAGCCGCTCGAGCGCGGCACCGGTGGTGAGCCAGGCCTGGCCGGCCGGCCAGCCCCCGACGCTCGGGGGCACGAACGGAACCTGCCCCAGGGCCGCTAGCAACGGGACCAGCCGGGGCTCGTGAGGGTCGACCGCCAACGCCCGGCATGCTCCCGCCAGCCACTCGACCGGCTGCTTGACCAGACCGGTGCGGGTGGCGTCGGCCCGGAACTCGGGATGGCGGAACAGCGCGGCGCTCAGCTTCTGCACATCGCGGTCGACGGCGAACCCACGGGCCAACGCCACGACCGTCGGATCGCCGGGACCGCCGGGCCGGGCCAGCCGGCTCCAGAGCCGCGACGTGACGAAGGGCGCGCTGGCCGCGGCGTGCGTCGCGATCCGCACGATGTCGGGGCCGTCCCATGGCCCGCTCTGCCCGAGGAACGTCTTGGCGCCCGCGTCGTGGAGGCGGGGTCGCTCCGTCACCGTCAGGGTCCCCCGATCGAGCCGGTACCCCGTGAACGCCCGGGCTGCGGCCTCGACGTCGGCCTCGGTGTAGGGCTGCTGCCCCATCGCCGGGTCCCCGGGGTGCCGGCCTCCCATCCCACCGGTCGCCGCCTCCCCGGCGCCGTGGCCGAGGACGAATCGCTCGAGCACCTCCCGTCCGAAGTTCTCGTTCGGGTGGCCGGCCCGGTTCGTGCGGCCATCGAGCCAGACGAGCATCGCGGGATCCACGGCCATGGCATTGACGAGCGCTTCGAAGTCGCCGCGACCCAACCGACGCTGCGTCTGGTTCTGGCGGTACATGAGCTCGGGCAACCGCACCTTCTGGAGGCTGGTGGCGAAGTGGCCGTGCCAGAACCAGGTCAGCTTCTCGACGAACGGCTGGTCGGCGGCGACCATGCGCCGAAGCCACCACAGGATCAACGCCCCGGCCTCCCGGCGCAGCTCGGTCCGCAGCGCCTGGCGGCCCGAGGGGTCCTTCGCGGCCAGCTCGGCCACCAGCTCCGCCGTCCGGAACGCCGGAGGGGCGATGGCCTCGGCCGCCCGGTCGGGTCCGGTCGGACCGGTCAACGTGTCGACCAGCGCGTCGTACCCGCCGACCGTTGCGGCGGCGTCCTCGACCTGGCCCGGCCGGGGGCCGAAGCCGGCCCGGCGGTAGAGGAGGGCGATGTCGCGCTGGGCTTCCACGAGGGCATCAGACACCCGAGGTGTGAGGATCGTGTGAGCGGGGGGCGACGCGTCGCGAGCGCGGTGACCGGAGGGCGGCGCGGGCGCCGCTGGTACCGTCGGCGCCTCGTGAAGGTGCTGCTGCTGGTGAACTCCTCGGCCTCGTCGGTGACCGCCCGCGGCCGGGTGGTCATCCAGAAGGCCCTATCAGCCGATCACGAGGTGACCCTGGCCGAGACGAGCCGCCGCGGCCATGCCACCCGGCTCGCCCAGGGCGCGGCGAACGAGGGCACCGAGGTGGTCGTGGTGCTCGGCGGCGACGGCACCTTGAACGAAGCGGCCAACGGGCTGGCCGGCACCGCCTGCGCGCTGGCCGCGCTACCGGGTGGTTCCACCAACGTGTTCGCCCGGACGATCGGCCTTCCGAACGACCCGATCGAGGCCACCGGCGTCCTGCTCGACGCCCTGGGGCGGCGGTCGATCGAGCGGGTCGGGCTCGGTTCGGTCAACGGCCGCTACTTCCTGTTCCACGTCGGCCTGGGGTTCGACGCGGCCACGGTGCAGCAGGTGGAGCGGCGGTCGACGTTCAAGCGCTACCTGGGCCACCCGCTCTTCGCCTACTCAGCGGTCACTGCGTGGCTCCGCTACTACGAGCACTCCGAGCCGCGGTTCGACATCGAGCACGAGACGCCCGGCGGCGGTACCGAATCGGTCGGCAGCGCGTTCACCGTCGTGCTCAACACGAACCCGTACACCTACCTCGGCAACATCCCGTTCGACGTCGCACCCGAGGCCACGCTCGAGCGGGGGCTCGTCGTGCTGTCGGTGAAGAAGATGACGCTGGTCACCATCCTCCGCCTCGTCGGTACGGCCTTGGCCAAGGGCGGACGCCCGGTCTCGCAACTGCCGTTCCTCGACTACCGCACCGACGTCACCGGCTGCACGGCGATCGGCCGCGGCCCGTTCCCGTACCAGGTCGACGGCGACCACCTCGGCGACACGGAGGAACTGGTCTTCCGCCACGTCCCCGACATCCTCGACGTCGTCCTCCCCGCGTAGGACGGTCCTCGGCGGCCTCGTTCGGCTGCGGAGCGCCGCGCAGCGAGCGGAACCGTCGTGACACGAATGGCGAAGCCCGATCTGCGGAGCAGATCGCAATGTGTCAGTCGACGACGGAGCGACCCACGTCGGGGACGTTGGTGACGATGCCGTCGACCCCCCATGCGGCGAGCTGGGCCATGCGCTGGGGGTCGTCGACCGTCCAGACGTTCAGCCGCACCCCCGCCGCATGGGCCGCGTCGACCAGCTCGGCGTCGACGTAGGGATCCCAGGGGTGCAGGACGTGGTGCCCGTGCTCGACGGCGAGCGCCAGCGCGGTGGGGCCGTCGATGTGGGCGTGCAGGAACGCCGTCTCGAGGGTCGGGTCGGCCGCCCGGACGTGGTCGATGGTCGGCAGGTGGAAGCAGGAGACGAGCAGCTCGTCGTGGCGGTCGCTCGCAGCGGCCAGGGCGAGGACCGCATCGGCCACCGACTCGGTGGGATCGAAGTCGGGGTCGTCGGGCCAGTTCTTGATCTCGATGTTCACCGCCATCCCGGCGCTGGCGTCCACCGCCTCGGCCAGCGACGCCACCGATGACGGCAGATCGGCCGCCGTCAGCTCCACGATGACCCGGCCGTCGGCCAGCGCGGCATCGTGATGCACGATGACGTGGCCATCGGCGGTGCGCCGGGCGTCGAGCTCCACCGCGTCGGCCCCGAGGGCCCGCGCGCCCCGGAACGCGGCCACCGTGTTCTCCGGATACGCGGTCGAGGCACCACGGTGGGCGATGATGAGAGGGCGTGTGTCGGTCATGGGGCGACTCCGTGAACATTTTCCAAAGAAGTGCTTGCAGGAGTGAGCAACGGCCTGTACCTTCAGAAGGTCCCCGCTGCGCATACCTGAGCTTTATGGGTGCGACAGTATGTGAAAGTCGTCACGAGCATCGTGACCGTCTTCGGAGGTACTTCGTGGCGCTGAGTTCCAGCCACCTGCTGTCGCTGACCCTTGCATCCGACGAGTGGCGCCGCAACGCCGCCTGTCGGGACACCGATCCGGATCTGTTCTTCCCGGTCGGCACCACGGGCCCGGCCATCGAACAGATCGAGAACGCCAAGGCCGTGTGCCGCAGCTGCGACGCCCAGACCCTGTGCCTCGAGTACGCCATCGCCACGAACCAGGATTCCGGCATCTGGGGCGGCACCTCCGAGGAGGAGCGCCGCAAGCTGCGCAAGCAGTACGCCGCTCGTCAGCGCCACACCGCCTGACCCAGCTCCACCACCGCAAGGCCAACGACCTCCCGGGCGGGAGGTCGTTCTCGTTTTCCGCAGGACCTCGCCCACGGTTCGCCTGGTCCGCCGCCGTCACCCGGTGAGGCCGACCCGCAACTCGACCACCGTCCCCCGCCGGCCGTCGAGCGGCTCGAACATGTCGATGGTGCCGGCCAGGTCGGAGGTGACCAGGGCCCGGACGATCGACAGCCCCAGCCCCTTCGACGATTCGACGGAGAACCCCTCGGGCAGGCCCACGCCGTCGTCGGTCACCCGCACGAGCAACTCCTTCGTGTCGTTGCCGAGCTCGACCCGGACGTGTCCGATCGGCTCGGGGGCCGACCGCTCGGCCGCGGGCCGTTCACGCGAGAGGAGGTCGGGACCGGTCGTGGCCGCACCGTCGTCGTCCCGACCTTCGGCCGCCGCCGGGAACGCGTGGTCGACCACGTTCTGGAGGAGCTCGTTGAGGACGACCGCCATGGGGGTGGCGACGGTCGCGGGCAGGGTCCCCGGGTCGCCCTCGATGCTGAACTCGATGGTGCGGTCCGACGACACGAGCGTCTCCTCGACCATGCGCATCAGCGGCCGGAGCACGTCGATGAACGGCACGTCCTCCCCGGCCTCCCTCGACAGCGTCTCGTGCACCAGCGCGATCGAGGAGATGCGCCGCACCGACTCCTCGATGGCCAGCTTCGCCTCGGGCGACGACAGGCGGCGGCCCTGGAGCCTCAGGAGCGACGAGATGGTCTGGAGGTTGTTCTTCACCCGATGGTGGATCTCGCGGATCGTTGCATCCTTCGAGAGCAGCAGGCGGTCCCGGCGGCGCAGTTCCGAGACGTCGCGCAGCAGCACCACGGCGCCCGACACCACGCCCTGGTCGAGCAGGGGGATGCACCGCAGCAGGACCGTGACCCCGCTCGCGCTGCCCTCGATCTCCTCCGCCACCGGGACGGCCATCGAGAACGCGGTGCGGATCGGCTCGTCCTCGAGGCCGATCTCCGCCAACCGCAGGCCTTCGGCGTTCATGTGGATCCCGAGCCGGTGCAACGTCGACACGGCGTTCGGCGACATGTACTCGACCCGGGCCGATCGGTCGAGGACCACGCAGCCGTCCCCGACGCGAGGCACCTCGTCGGTCTCGCTGTCCTCGGTGGCGAACGGGAACTCGCCGGCCGCGATCATCCGGGCGAAGCGGTTGAAGATCTCGACGTAGGTGCGTTCGAGCTCGCCCGGCGCCCGGCCGACCGACGGGGTGGACTCGCGGGAGAGCACGGCGATGGTGACGCCCTGCCAGCGGACGGGGATGCACAGCATCCGCACCCGCTCGCGGATCACCGCGTCGGTCACCTCACCGTCGATGATCTCCCCGAGGCGGTACGACCGCGCGATCAGCGGTCGCTCGACCTCGTCGACCACGTCACCGAGCAGGTCGTGGCGGTAGAGCGTCTGGCTGGTCGTCGGGCGGATCTGGCCCAGGACGACGAAGTGGCCGCCGTCCCCGCCGTTCCCGTCGGCCTCGGCTGGGCCGCGCGGACCGGCCGCCGGGGCGAACAACAGCAGGTCGGAGAAGCAGAAGTCGGCCAGCAGACCCCACGCGGCGACGAGCAGCTGCAGGTGGCGGATCTGCGGAGCGGTCAGCCGGGTCCGGACCCGAGCGATGTCGGCGAGGCTGGCCACGGGGCCGATGCTACGGGACCGGTCGCCCGGCACCGCCGCCCCGACCCGGTCCGTAGGGTCTGGCCATGCCGCTCATGACCGCCGCCGAGGTGGCGACCTTCCTGGCCGAGGCCTTCCCCGACGCACCGCCCCCGTTCGAGGTCACGACCGTCGAACCGGGCCACGTCGAGCTGGTGCTGCCCGACACCGCGGTCATGTTGCGACCGGGCGGCACGATCTCCGGCCCGACCCTCATGACCCTCGCCGACACGGCGGCCTACGTGGCCGTCCTCACCGAGATCGGCCCGGTCGCCCTCGCCGTCACCAGTGCGCTCACCATCCAGTTCCTGCGCAAGCCCGCACCCCGCGGCCTCGTGGCCTCCACCGAGCTGCTGCGCCTCGGCCGCCGGCAGGCGGTCATCGACGTCCGGATCTGCTCGAGCGGCGACCCACGACCGGTGGCCCAGGCCACGGTCACCTACGCCATCCCGACCGGCGGGACCACCTGAGCCGCCGCGAGACGCGGCACGTGTCGCGAGCGCGGCGTTCGCACCTTCCGTTACGGTGACGCGCTTCACACCTCATCGGACCAGGGGGTCGCCTTCCGTGCCGGCATCTTCGTCGTACCCGTCTCACCGTCGTGGCGTTCGCCGCACCGCCAGAGCTGCCGCAGTGGGCATCGCGCTGCTCCTGGTGGTCGCCGCGTGCAGCAACAACTCGAGCGGCGGCAGCGCCAAGGGCACCGGGGGCTCCGCCACCACGGCCGGCGGGGGCACCTCCTCTCCCACCGGAGCGAAGAAGGGCTTCAACGACGCCGAGTTCTCCGGGACGCCGAAGATCGGGGGGTCCATCAAGTTCGGCATCGAGTCGACCATCGCCACGCTCGACCCGGCCGGCAACCTGGCCCAGCCGTCCGACATCGACACCGCGCTCGCCATCTACGACCCGCTGATCGACTACGGGCCCGACGGGAAGTTCGCGCCGGGCCTGGCCACGAAGTGGACGAGCAGCGCCGACCTGAAGACCTGGACGCTCACGTTGCGGACCGGGGTGAGCTTCAGCGACGGGACCCCGTTCAACGCCACCGCGGTGGTCAAGCAGTTCCAGCGGTTCAAGGACCCGGCGACGGCCTGCACCTGCGGGCCGGTGGTCGCCCAGATCGACAGCGTCACCGCCCCGGACCCGACGACGGTCGTCTTCAAGCTCAACGCCCCCAACGCGTTCTTCCTGTCGCCGCTCGCCTCGATCGAGGGGTTCATCGCCTCGCCGACGGCGACGGCCAAGTACGGCAAGGACTACGCCCGCCACCCGGTGGGCACCGGCCCGTTCATCCTCCAGAGCTTCGACAGCCTGGTGCTGAAGAAGAACCCGAACTACTGGAAGAAGGACGCGAAGGGCAACCGGCTGCCCTACCTCGACCAGATCACCCTCCAGCCCATCCCCGACACGACCGTCCGGCTCCAGAGCCTCGACGCGGGTGACATCGACGCCATGCAGACCGCCGACACGGCCAACGTCGCCGATGCGGTCGCGGGCGGGAAGCTGATGGTCCAGAAGGTGACGGGCTCCTCGGCCACGATCACCATCTTCAACATCCGCAAGCCGCCGTTCAACGACGTTCGGATGCGCCAGGCGATCGCCTACGGCATCAACCGCGCCCAGCTCAACAACGTGCTCTACAAGGGCGCCCGCCAGGAGGCGTACTCGCCGTTCGCCACCGACTCGCCGTACTACGCCGACATCGCCTGGCCGAAGTTCAACCCGACGAAGGCCCGCGCCCTGGTCGCCGCGGCGAAGGCCGACGGCGTGCCGCTGAAGTTCACCACCACGTGCATCGCCACCCCCGAGGGCCGCAACGGCCTGGCCGTGACCCTCGCCAACGGCAAGGCCGTCGGCCTCCAGGGCCAGAACGAGTTCCTCGACCAGGGCGCCTACGTGAACAAGGTCATCGGCGCGAGCCACGACTTCACGATCGGCTGCTTCCGCAGTCCGCAGATCGCCGATGCCGACGGCCTCTACAACGCCCTGCACACCGGCGGCAGCGCCAACGTCATGGGCTACAGCAACAAGACGGTCGACAAGGCGCTCGAGGACATCCGCAAGACGTCCGACGAGAAGGAGCACATCCGTCTCCTCAAGATCGTGCAGGAACAGGTGGCCAAGGACGTCCCGTCGCTGCCCCTGCTCTACGACCTGTTCGCCAACATCTACTCGCCCAAGATCAGCGGCTTCCCGGTGCCGCAGCCCAACTCCCTGGGCGCGATCAAGTTCACGACCCTCTACATCAAGCAGTAACCAGCTCGACCACGAGCGAGCGGGCAGGGGCCGGGGTCTCGATCCCGGCCCCTGTCGCGGGCGGTGTCAGCGCCAGATCTGCTCGCCGAGCTCGAGCAGCCCGGCCAGGTTGTAGATGTCGGCGTCGAAGTAGGGCACCGTGGCGACCACATCGGGGGTGCGGGCCAGCTCGGCGCGCTGCTCTGACTCGCGCTTGGCCACCACCTGGTAGTTGAGGAAGCTCTCGCCGACCTCGCGCAGGACCCGGGCCAGGTCGGCCGGCGCCGCATCGACGGAGGAGGCCAGCGCCGCGGCGACCGCGTCGGGCTCGGCGCAGAGCCGGCGGGCCAGCGGCGTGGTGTTGGTGCGACGGAGGTAGGCGGGAAGGACCTTGTTCAGCACGACCGCGCCGAGGTCGAGCCCGCGGGCGTCGAGCTCCCGGATGAAGAACTCGGCTTCGCGCACCGGCGCCGACTCGAGGGTGCTGACCACCAGGAACGTCGTCCGGTTGTCGGACAACGTGCGCGACACCGCGGCCGCCCGCTCGACGAAGCCGGGCGCCATCGACTGGAACAGGCTGAAGAACTCGGCGATGTCGGCCAGGAAGTCGGACCCGAGGATCGAGTCGGCCACCCGGTAGAAGGGCTTGGAGGCCATGGTCAACAGGCGGGACTTGGCCGGGACGGTGAGCCAGCGCAGCAGCCGGCTGCTGAAGAAGTCGCCCATCCGATCCGGCGCTTCGAGGAAGTCGATGGCGTTGCGGGTGGGCGGGGTGTCGACCACGATCAGGTCGTAGGTGCCCGCCGAGTGGATCTCGTAGAGCCGCTCCATCGCGATGTAGTCGTGGCTCTGCACGAACTTGCCGGTGATGTTCGCGTAGAGCGGGTTGGCCAGGATCGCCTCGCGGGTCGAGGCATCGGGCGCGTGGAGGCGCACCAGGTCGTCCCAGCTCTGCTTGG
>Ga0209023_10006306_pt1 | contig 12552 bp, 8 predicted proteins | sample LakOneMetagenome_FD_187468 | JGI IMG/M metagenome (GOLD analysis project Ga0209023, IMG submission 187468) | Freshwater and sediment microbial communities from Lake Erie, Canada (SPAdes) (version 2) | ecosystem: Environmental > Aquatic > Freshwater > Lentic | place: Lake Erie, Canada | collected... | reverse complement strand
CGCGGTGCGGCCCTCAGCGGCGGTACCGCCGCCGGTGGCACCGCCGCAACCCGGTCGGCGCCGGGCCGCCCCACCGCCGCTCGACGACGAGGGCTTCTAACCCCCGGCCCAGCCGCGCAACCACCTTCCGAGACGATGAGCTGCCGCGTCGACCTGCGCCGGCCAATCCATGGCCGATTCGTCGGCGGTATCGCTGACGACCTTGACGAGCCGCAACGGCACACCGAATTCGGCCGCGACCCGCGCCAGCGCGGCGCCCTCCATGTCGACCAGGTCGGCGATGCGCGCCAGCTCCGCCCGCTGAACCGAGTCACTGATGAAGCGGTCCCCCGTCGCCAGCACGCTGCCGTCGCCATCGGGGATATCCCACGTCGCCACCGTCGGGTACCCCAATGTGGCCAACACGTCGGCGTCCAGATCGTGCTCGGTGACGCGCGACGGCACGAACAAGCCGCTGTGGTGGTCGTGGAGCGCACCCGCCGTTCCGATGTTCACCACCCACTCGACCGGCGGCTCCACCCCGTGCGCGGCCCGCGTCAACGCACCGGTCAGCGCCATCGCCGCCGTCACTTTGCCGAGGCCGGTGACCAGCAGCCGGGTACCCGCGGGAACGTGCGCGGCCTCGGCGCGCGTCGCGGAAACCACCAGTACTGGCGGGTAGACAGTTGTCTTCGTCACGTTGCGCAAGGTTACGTGACAGTAGGCATACCTTCTGAGCCCAATACTCCCTACGATGAACCCAACCGTTCGGGTCCCCCCGAACTGCTACGCGTGCCCAATTACGCTCAGCCCGGGCCGCGGCGCCATCCTCCGCCATCATCACGTCAGATGGCCCGACGCAGAGAGACCGAATGTTTCGCCGTATCGCCATAGTCAACCGGGGTGAAGCCGCCATGCGGCTGATCAACGCAGTTCGGGACCTCAACGCAGAGACCGGTCAGGATGTCCAGACCGTAGCGCTCTACACCGACGTGGATCGCACCGCCACCTTCGTTCGAGAAGCCGATCTCGCCTACGACCTCGGCCCCGCGGCGCAGCGGCCATATCTCAACCTCGAATTACTGGAGCAAGCCCTGCTCGACACCGGGGCGGACGCCGCCTGGGTGGGCTGGGGCTTCGTCGCCGAAGATCCCGCGTTCGCCGAACTGTGCGAACGCATCGGCGTCACCTTCATCGGCCCGTCACCGGAAGCGATGCGGAAGCTGGGCGACAAGATCGGCGCCAAGCTGATCGCCGAAGAGGTCGGGGTACCGGTCGCGCCGTGGAGTGGCGGCGAGGTCCGCACCCAGGACGAGGCCGTCGAGGCCGCCGCGGGAATCGGCTATCCGCTGATGCTCAAGGCCACTGCCGGCGGCGGCGGGCGCGGCATCCGCCGAGTCGACAACGACGCCGATCTCGTGGACGCCTACCAGCGCACCCGCGATGAGGCGCAGCGCGCATTCGGCAGCGGCGTCGTCTTCCTCGAACGCCTCGTCACCGGCGCGCGCCACGTCGAGGTCCAGGTGATATCCGACGGTGAGACCGCATGGGCACTCGGCGTCCGCGACTGCTCGGTGCAGCGCCGCAACCAGAAGGTCATCGAGGAATCCGCCTCCCCGGTTCTAAGCCCGGAGGAGATCGCCGAAGTCAAGTCCTCCGCCGAGCGGCTCGCCGTAGCCGTGGGCTACCGCGGGGCCGCCACCGTCGAGTTCCTCTACCACCCGGGAGAGAAGCTGTTCGCCTTCCTGGAGGTCAACACCCGACTGCAGGTGGAGCACCCCATCACCGAGGTGACCAACAGCTACGACCTGGTCCGGGCACAATTGCACGTCGCCACCGGCGGCAAGCTGACCGGCGAACGGCCCTTCGAGCGCGGGCACGCCGTCGAGGCGCGGCTCAACGCCGAGGATCCCGACCGCGATTTCGCCCCCTCGCCGGGGCACATCGCCCGACTCGACCTCCCCACCGGACCGGGCATCCGCGTCGACACCGGGGTGAGCGAGGGCGACACCATCCCGGCCGACTTCGATTCGATGATCGCCAAGATCATCGCCTATGGCAGCACCCGCGACGAAGCCTTGGGCCGACTGCGCCGGGCGATGTCGCGCACCGGGGTGATCATCGAGGGCGGCGCCACCAACAGCAGTTTCATCATCGATCTGCTCAACCAGCCCGAGGTGATCGACGGCAGTGCCGACACCGGCTGGATCGACCGGGTGCGCGGCGAGGGCCGACTGGTCTCCCACGCCTACTCCTCCATCGCGCTGGCCGTCGCAGCCATCGCCGCCTACGAGGAGGCCGAAGCCGCCGAACTCAACCGGCTCCTCGCCACCGCCACCGGCGGACGGCCGCAAGTCCACCACGAGAGTGGCCGCCCGCTCGACTTCAAGCTGCGCGGGGCGACCTATCGCGTCCGGGTTGCGCGCATCGGCGGCCACCGGTTCCGCGTCGTCATCGAGGCCGGCGGCGACGTGCGCACGGCCGACGTCGAGGTGGAACGGTTCGACGACTACGCGGCGCGAGCCACGGTCAACGGTGTTCGGTACCGACTGCTGGCCGACACCCAGGGACCGATCTCCCTCGTCGACGTGAACGGTGTGACGCATCGCGTCAGCCGCGACGAGGGCGGTATCGTGCGCGCCCCCGCACCCGCCCTCGTCATTGCCACCCCGGTGGCCGTCGGCCAAGAGGTCAACACGGGCGACCCGATCATCGTCCTGGAGTCGATGAAGATGGAGACGGTGCTGCGCGCGCCGTTCCGGGCACGACTCAAGGAATGCGAGGTCATCGTCGGCGCCCAGGTCGAAGCGGGTGCTCCGATGCTTCGCCTCGAGCCCATCGAGGATGATGCGCACGAGGACGAGGGCAGCGACGAGGACATCGTGCTCGACCTGCCCGAAGCACCCGCCGACATCGACCCGGCCGAGCGGGCCGACCGGGACCGCGACGAGCTGCGCAGCTTGCTGCTCGGCTTCGACGTGAATCCCGACGAGAACCGGCTCCTGCTCGACGAGTACCTCGAGACGCGTGCCGCGGTGGTCGGGCAGACCGGACCGCCACTGGCACAGGAGGCGGACCTGGTCGATGTCTTCGCCGACCTCGCCGAACTGGCCCGACTTCGCCCGAAGGACGACGACGTCCTCGACGAGCGGGTGCACAGCGCGCGCGAGCATTTCCACACGTATCTGCAAAGCCTCGACGTCGACATCGCCGGCCTGCCCGCCAGCTTCCAGACCCGCCTGTCGTACGCCCTGGGCCATTACGGCATCACCGATCTGGAGCGGACCCCCGATCTGGAGGGCGCAGTCTTCCGCGCCTTCCTGGCGCTGCAGCGCCAGGACGACACCGCACCGCTGATCGCGGCGCTGCTGCGGCTCTGGCTGAGCGAGCCGATCCCCGCGCCCGAACTGCGCGACCCGGTCGGTTCAGCCCTCGAACGACTCGTGTCGGCGACCCAGGTGCGCTTCCCGGCGCTCGCCGACCTCGCCCGCGGCGTCCTGCACAACTGGTTCGGTCGGCCCCGGCTGCGGACCACTCGCGAGCGGGTCTACTCCGACGTGCGCGAGCACCTGGCCCACCTGGATGAGAATCCCGATGCCCCGGCTCGGTCTGACCGGATCGCCGCCATGGTCGGCAGCACCGAGCCGCTGGTCAGCCTGCTGGGACGGCGCCTGGCCGAAGGGCTCGACAACTCCGTCATGCTGGAGGTCCTGACGCGGCGCTACTACGGCAACAAGGGCCTGACCGCCGTATCGCGGCGTGAAGCAGCCGGAGCCACCTTCGTCACCGCGCAGCGCGAGGGCGCACTGCTCGTATCGACGGCCACCGACTTCGCCGGACTGGCCACCGCGATCAGCGGGCTCGCCCAGCTCGCCGAGGGCGCCGCGTCGATCGACGCAGACATCTATGTGAGCTGGCCCGACCAACCGGACGGCTTCGACGAGATGGCTGCGGCGATCCATGACGTCGTCAGCGCCACCATGCCGCCCAAACAGGTACACCGGGTGACGATCACCGTCGCCGCCCCCGACGGCGAGTCGATGCACCACCACTTCACCTTCCGGCCGTCGGCCACCGGCATGACCGAGGACCGCCTCATCCGCGGGTTGCACCCGTACATCGCCCAACGCATGCAGATGGAGCGATGGCGCAAGTTCGACCTTACCCGCCTGCCGTCGTCGGACGAGGAGGTCTACCTGTATCGCGGTGTGGCCAAGAGCAACCCCACCGATGACCGGCTCGTCGCATTCACCCAGATCCGCGACCTGACGGCCGTCGCCGGGGAGGACGACGGCCGGCTGCTGACGTTGCCGACGGCGGAGACGAACTTCGCCACCTGCGTCGACTCGATCCGCCGGGCCCAGGCGCAGCGCCCCCGGGCCCGGCGTCTGAACACCAATCGAATTGTCGCCTATATCTGGCCACCGATCGACGTCTCGCAGGAGCGGTTCCGCTATGTCGTCGAGCACACGCTGGCGAACTCGGTGTCCACCGAGGGCGCCGGCCTCGAGGAGATCACTCTCATCGGGCGTCAGCGCGACAGTGCGACCGGTGAGCTGCGCAAGATCGCCGCGCACGTCACCGCCGATGCCGCGGGCAACACGCACATCACTGTCGGCGACCCGTCCGACGAGCCGGTCGAGCCGGTCGACGAGTATCGGCAGAAGGTGTTGCGGGCCCGCAGCAGGGGGACGGTGTACCCCTACGAACTGACCGATCTACTCGGCGAGTTCACCGAGTACGACTTGGACGAGTCAAACGCGCTCGTCCCCGTCGACCGCGCCAAGGGCGGCAACACGGCCGCAGTGATCGTCGGCACCATCACAACCCCGGTCGACAAGTTCCCCGAGGGGGTGAAACGGGTGATCATCCTGGGCGATCCGACCAAGTCGCTCGGCTCGCTCGCGGAGCCCGAATGCCGGCGGATCATCGCCGCGATGGACCTCGCACAAGAGATCGGCATCCCGCTCGAGTGGTACGCGCTGTCATCGGGGGCCGCCGTCGAAATGGACTCGGGTACCGAGAACCTGGACTGGGTTGCCGCCGCACTCAAGCGAATCGTCGAGTTCACCCAAGACGGCCACGAGATCAACATCGTCGTCACCGGCATCAACGTGGGCGGCCAGGCCTACTGGAACGCCGAGGCCACCATGCTGATGCACACCAAGGGAGTCCTGGTGATGACCCCGGACTCGGCGATGGTGCTCACCGGCAAGCAGGCGCTCGACTTCTCCGGCGGCGTATCCGCCGAGGACAACTTCGGCATCGGCGGCTTCGACCGCGTGATGGGGCCGAACGGTGAGGCCCAGTACTGGGCACCGAACCTGCCGGCCGCCCGCGACATCCTGATGAACTATTACGCGCACACCTACGTGGCTCCCGGGGAGGACCGGCCGCGCCCCGCGGCCACCACCGATCCGGTCGACCGGGACATCTCGGACTACCCGCACGAGGTCGAGGGCAGCGACTTCGCGACCGTCGGCGAGATCTTCTCGGCGCAGAAGAATCCCGATCGCAAGAAGCCATTCGACATCCGCGCCGTGATGCGCGCCGTCGCCGATCAGGACAACCCGCTCGTCGAGCGATGGGCGACCATGGCCGACGCGGAGAACACGGTCGTCGCCGACACGCATCTGGGCGGGACCCCGGTCTGCCTGATCGGCATCGAATCCAAACCGGTCCCCCGCCGCGGGTTCCTGCCCACCGATGGGCCCGACACGTTCACTGCGGGCACGCTCTTCCCGCTGTCGTCGAAGAAGGCGGCCAGGGCGATCAATGCCGCCAGCGGCAACCGCCCGATTGTGGTGCTGGCGAACCTGTCCGGGTTCGACGGGTCGCCGGAGTCGATGCGCAAGCTGCAGCTGGAGTACGGCGCGGAAATCGGACGGGCGATCGTCAACTTCGACGGTCCGATCGTGTTCTGCGTGATCTCCCGGTATCACGGCGGCGCTTTCGTGGTCTTCTCCAAGGCTCTCAACCCGAACATGACGGTGTTGGCGATCGAGGGCTCGTACGCGTCGGTCCTCGGCGGTGCCCCCGCGGCGGCCGTGGTGTTCGCCGGCGAGGTTCGGGCCCGAACCGCCGCCGATACCCGCGTCGAAGGCCTTGAGGCCCGCCTGGGCAAGGCCAGCGGTACCGATCGCGCGCGGCTGGCAGCCGAACTCGACGACCTGCGTGCGTCGGTGCGGGCGGAGAAGATCTCCGAGATCGCCGCCGAGTTCGACGCGGTGCACAATATCGAGCGCGCCGTTCAGGTCGGCTCCGCCGACGCGGTGATCAGCGCCGCGGAACTGCGGCCAAGAATCATCGCGACAATCCGCGAGTCCCAGGGCTGATCAGTGGTTCCCGCCACCCGGCGGGTCAGGCGTCCGACGCCTTGACCTGCCGGAGGGCGGGCTGCGACTTCGGCGGGGCCTTGCGGGCCAGCCGGGTGAACTCGTCGTTGGCGATCCGCATCGCGACTTCGTAGGGGAAGGCGAACTTGCGCGACCACCAGTAGCCGAACCGGATGTCGAACGATGTATAGACGATAAAGCGGTTCTTCGTGATGCCCTTGATGATTGCCTCGGCGGCCTTTTCCGGCGATGCCGCCATCTTGTGGAATCCGCCGATGGCGGCGGCGACCTCTTCGTTGTCGCGGTCGATCCCGACGATGTCGACGGTGTTCACCAGCGGTGTGGCCACCGCACCCGGGCAGACCAGGCTGACTCCGATGCGGTGGCGGCGCAGGTCGAAGCGAAGCACCTCGGAGACGCCGCGCAATCCGAACTTGCTGGCGCTGTATGCGGCGTGCCACGGCAGCGCGATCAGGCCGGCGGCCGACGACACGTTGACCAGTTGGCCGCCCTTGCCGCGCACGACCATCTGCGGCACGAAGCACTCGATGATGTGGATCGGACCCATCAGGTTGACGTCGACCATGGCCTTCCAGTGCTTGTGCTCCAAGTTTTCCACGGTGCCCCAGGCGGAGATCCCGGCGATGTTCATGACGACGTCCATGACGCCGACCTCGGCGTCGACGGTCTTCGCGAACCTGGCCACCCAGTCGTAGTCCGAGACGTCGCCGGCCTGGTGGTAGAGCACCGTGCCACCGGCGGCGCCGACCTCGGCGACCAGCTCGTCGAGCGGCTCCGGGTGCAGATCGGTGACGACGAGTTGCGCGCCCTGCGCCGCCGAAGCGAGGGCAGTGGCACGGCCGATGCCGCTGGCCGCGCCGGTGATCAGCACTTTCCGGTCACGCAGCGAACGCACCGGCGGCGCCAGGTAGAACAGATCTTTGAGACTCATGCCACACAGCGTAGCCGTCGCCGGGACGCTGCCAGGCCGGCCCGCGGATTCAGATGGGTAGCTTGCCGCCGAACAACCCGTAGACGACTGCCAGCATCGCTTTGAGGATTTCCGATCCGGCGTCGGCGACGGGACCGACCATGAAGGTGGTGATGCCGGACAAATCGCCCGAGCGCATCATCTGCTGGATCCCGGGCAACAGCCCGCCCAGCCCGGCACCCTCTGGCCCGGGAGCCGCCCGGTTGTCGGCGGGTCCGAGCAATCCCGAGCCGGCGGTCGAACCGGTCAGATAGTTCAGCGCCCCATCGGTGATTGCCGTGGCGTAGGTCAGTTGACCGTCGTGGGCCGATAGCGCCTTGACCTCAGTCGGATTCGCCATGTTCCCCATTTCGACGAACACCAGCGGGACATGGGTGGTGTTGGGTCCGGCAATATCGGAACGCTCCTGTATCCCGTCGACCGCCCCGACGTAGTTGGACGGGGAGAAGCCCGCCTTCTTGAAGGCGTCGCGCATCGTGGTGGAGGCCTTACGCCCCTCACCCCGTTGCACCGCGTCGGCCTGCTTGTCGGGGACGGGCAGCCTGGGCACGATCATGTGGAAGCCGCTCTTACCCGGATCCGATCCGGTGCTCGACGAGTCTGCGTGGATGCTGATCGCCACGTTGGCGCCGGACCGGTTCGCCGCCGCCGCCCGCTCGTCGATGCAGCCGCCCCATCCGGTGTCATCGTTGCGACTGAGTACGACGCGGGCCCCCTGGCTCTCCAGCGCGCCCTTCACCAGTTGGGCGACCTGCCAGTTCACCGTGTGCTCCATGACGCCGTTCACGCCCGTGGCACCGGTCGTCTGGCACGGCTTCATTCCGCCGCGTCCATCGGGCACCGGTTTGCTGAGCGAGTACCCGGCCGCCGAGCCCTGATGCCCGGGGTCGAGGAAGACAGTTTTGCCGGACAACTTCTTTCCGGCCGGGGCGGGCGCTGCGGGGGTGGGGGCTGCGGGGGTGGGGGCTGCCGGCGTGGGGGCTGCCGGACCGGGTGCAGCCTGGCTGGTGGGTGCCAGCGCGACTGACGCCGAGACGGCGGCGAACAGCGCGATGGTGGTCATGGTCTTGCGCATAGCGATAGCCCTTCGGATGCAAAACACCTCTAGTCACATTAGTAACTTCAGTAACAGTGAAGCACCGCTTGAGGGTCTATGGCCAGCCCGCTGAACATCCGTTAGCGGGCTGTGACTTGCGCCGTGACCGGGGTCACCCCGCCGATACATCTCCCACCGACGCGTCTCCCGGCGCCGCCACCGTCGCGGGGTCGTAGCGCAACAGGCTCAGCGCCCCGAACTCATCGTCGGCGGTCACATCGGTCAAGGCGGCGCAGTCCGCCCGCGCCTGCGCCTGATCCATCCCGATACCAATCAGGACGAGGACATTGGCCGCCGCGCCAGCATGATCACGCGCCGGGCGCCGCGCCGCGCGGATCCGCCCGCCCACAGCGGAGAACTCGAGCGATCCGGCGTAGAAGTCCGACTCGACCCGCACCCACCCCTTGATCCGATAGCACCCCGCAGGCGGTCGTTCCAGCAATCGGGCCACCGCACGCGGGTTGACCGCGCCAGCCGACTCCCAGGTGTACTGCTCGTAGTCGTGGCGGATGGGTGCCCGGCCACCCCGGTCGGCACCCGCTGCGTCGCGCAACAGTGCATCGAGGGTCAATTGCTCGGGCCCGGCCACGTCCGCCCGCGCAGCGGCATCGACCAAGAGCGCCGGATCGAGCGCCCCCTCGGCGGTGATGACGCGCGGTGCGGTCGCGTTCACCGCGACCAGGCGGTCCCCGATCGACGTCACGCATCCGGCGTCGACGAGGTCCGCCTTGTTGACGACGAGCAGATCGGCAACCCGCGCGTGGGCCAATACCTCTCGGGGCAGGACGGCGTCACCGGTTGCCGCGTCCACCACGTAGACCAATCCGCCGTACGCGACGATTGGGTCGGCCATCGCCACCACCCGCCGAATCATGCTGCGCGGGTCGGCGATACCGGAGGCTTCCACCAGCACCGCGTCCACCACGTAGACCAATCCGCCGTACGCGACGATTGGGTCGGCCATCGCCACCACCCGCCGAATCATGCTGCGCGGGTCGGCGATACCGGAGGCTTCCACCAGCACCGCGTCCACCCCGGTGCGCACCAGCCGGGTCACCGAGTCCTCGAACCCATCGGAGTCGGTGGCGCAGCACACGCAGCCGTTGCCGATTCCCACTACCCCGTCGACCTGTCGCGCCACCATCAACGCATCGACATTGACCGCGCCGAAGTCGTTGACGATCACTCCGAAACGTCGATCACCGGCGTGGCGCAACACATGGTTGAGCAGCGTCGTCTTTCCGGCGCCGAGCCGGCCGGCGAGAATGATGACCGGGGTCGTGCTACGCATTCACGCACGCCTGACAGACGACGACGAGGTCGCGTCCATCGGCATCGGGATAGTTGGCCACGTTCTTGGTCGGACTCCCGCACCGCCGGCATTGTCCGATCACCGCGGCGTGATCGGAAAAGTCAATGCTCATTCGCCCGTCGAAGACATACATCGAGCCCTGCCAGAGTCCGTCGTCCCCGTACTGTTCGCCATAGCGGACGATTCCGCCGTCGATCTGATACACCTCGGAGAATCCGCGGTCAACCAGCAGCGCGCTGAGCACCTCGCAGCGCACACCCCCGGTGCAATAGGTAACGACCGGGCGGTTTCGGTACTCGTCGAATTGACCGCCGTCGACGAGTGTCAACAGATCCCGAGTGGTCTGCGCGGGCGGTACCACCGCGTTGCGGAATCGCCCGATTTGCGCCTCGATCTCATTGCGGCCGTCAAGGAATACCACTTCATCGCCGCGCCGCATCACCAATTCGTTGACTTGTTCCGCACTCAGATGGACGCCACCGCCGACGATGCCGTCGCCGTCGACATGAATCCGCGACGGAGCGCCGAAGGTGACTATCTCGGGCCGGACCCGGACCGACAACCGGGGAAAGTCTGCACCGGCGCCCGGCGACCACTTGACGTCGATGTCGGCGAACGGCGGGTATTGGCGCGTGGCCCTGACGTACCGTTTCACGTCGGGAAGGTCACCGCCGACGGTGACGTTGATACCGTGGGACGAGACAATGATCCGTCCGCGCAGGTCTGACGCCGAGGCGAGTGCCAGTTGCCACAGGCGAATCGCCTCCGGGTCGGGCAGCGGCGCGAACACGTAGAACAGCACAATCTTGGGAGTCGCCACAGTATGCAAGGCTACAAACGTCGCCGAGCCACCGGGCGCCGGGTGCGCATCGCCGGGTCTGTGGCGATGGCCCTGGTGCTGGCTACGGCGCTGGCCTGCGTGAACGGTTGCTCGATCGTCGCCGATCTGGCGACGCCCGACCACTCCCGCACAATCGTCATCCCCGGGACCAACGCACTGACCACCGAGTCGTCGACGGCCACTGCGTCGGCCGGCCCGTCCGACGACGGTGACACTGCGTCGGGCCAGTGGGACGACTACTCCTATGGGCATGTCGTCAGCGTGGCGCCCCGAGCCGATGCACAGCGATACCACCGCGCGGCGAAGTCGCCGGACGCTCCGTTGACCACCACGAGCGGGTTCCATTTCAGTAGCCCGGACCGGGGCGTGCAATGCTCGACCGGCGCGAATGGCACTGGAACCCTCACCTGTCTGTCCCCGCACGTGAAAGCGGCACAACGTGCGCCGCAGGGCACGCCCACCACGTGCAAATGGAACTCTGAAATGGTGACACTCGGCCCCGGCGCGGCATCAGCCGGCGCCTGTGCCGACCTCTACCCGGTGCTGACGCGATCGGCAATCCTCCCGTTCGGCCAGACCCTTGCCGTCGGTCGGTTCAAATGCCTCAATTCCGTCGAGGGAATGTATTGTCTACAATCCAGCGGATCGGGATTTGCCATCACGAAGAGCGGCTTTCGGGAGATCGATGCGCACGACCGCGCACCCCGGTCAATACGCGGTCCCGCCCCTGATGAAGATCGCGGCCGCAACAATCCGAGCCGTCCGACCCCGTAGCAATTGCGTTTATTTACCAGCCTCCGCTAAGGAATCCCTGTTACCGTTGGCCCATTGTTCAATGGTGCGCAACAGACGAGCGTCACCGAGTCGCATAGGGGAAGTGAATGGCACGAAAAGCCGTCATCCAGATTTTTGACGATCTCGATGGCAAGCAGCTGGAGGAGCACGAGACCGTTCGATTCAGCGTCGATGGGCGGTCGTACGAATTCGACACGTCACCCAAGAACGCCGCGACATTCCGCGACTCCCTCGCAACGTATGTGGACGCCGCCCGCCCGGTGCGATCCGGCCGCCGCCATAGCGGGGGACGGGGCAAGTTGGAGACGCAAAAGATCCGCGACTGGGCCAACGCCAACGGCTACCAGGTCAGCGATCGAGGACGGATTCCCGGCCACATCGTCGAAGCCTACGAAGCAGCGAACTAACGCCTCACCCCGCCGCGTCGTCACGGCCCCTTCGCCGGCGGTGAGCCGAGCAGCCGCCGTCCGGCGCACGCGGCGCGGTCCATCCGCGCCACATCACGAGGATCCGGAAGCCAAAGGCCACAGCGGTGCCGAGGATCAGCGCCCAATCCGGCCCGCCGCCCAACCCGTCCACGGCAACCGTGAGGGCCGCGCCGGCCAAGGCGGGAATGGCGACCATTTCACCACTCTGGATCAGCAGCGGCACCTCGTTGACGAGGACATCGCGCAGGATGCCGCCGCCCAGGCCGGTGGTGACGCCAATCAGTGCGGCGGCAATCGGGCTGGTTCCGGCGTGGATCGCCGTCAGCGCACCGGTTGCGGCGAACAACGCGACGCCGAAGGCATCGAGCACGTCGACGGTACGCCGCACCGCCCCGACCTGCTCTTGAAAGAAGAACACAATCGCGGCGGAAACCGTTGCCACGGTGAGGTTCTCCCACCCCTTGAACGTGACCGGCGGGGTGACCCCCAGCAGGATGTCGCGGGCGACCCCGCCGCCGAGGCCGGTCAGGACCGCCAGGGTCCAGATGCCGAACACGTCGAGCCGCTTGCGGACGCCGATGAGTGCGCCCGACGCCGCGAACGCGGCGATGCCCAGATAGTTCAATGCGGTCAGCAGCACGGCACTCTCCCGTCGGGCCAGCCTCGTGGCCACGCTACGAAGCAGGATAGTCGCGGGCACCGGCATCCCGGTCGCCGGACGCTGCGGCGGACCGAGGAAGGGATCTGACCTATCCCCAATCGGAAAGATCGGTGG
>Ga0209023_10006305_pt1 | contig 12553 bp, 11 predicted proteins | sample LakOneMetagenome_FD_187468 | JGI IMG/M metagenome (GOLD analysis project Ga0209023, IMG submission 187468) | Freshwater and sediment microbial communities from Lake Erie, Canada (SPAdes) (version 2) | ecosystem: Environmental > Aquatic > Freshwater > Lentic | place: Lake Erie, Canada... | reverse complement strand
TCGGCCCTCCTTACAGCTTGATTTCGACGTCAACGCCGGCCGACAGGTCGAGCTTCATCAGCGCGTCCACGGTCTGCGGAGTCGGGTCAACGATGTCGAGAACGCGCTTGTGCGTACGGATCTCGAACTGCTCGCGCGACTTCTTGTCGACGTGCGGCGAACGGTTGACGGTGAATTTCTCGATAAGCGTGGGCAGGGGGATCGGGCCCCGTACCGTCGCACCCGTGCGCTTGGCCGTATTGACGATCTCGCGCGTGGAATGATCCAACACGCGGTGATCGAAGGCCTTGAGCCGGATGCGGATGTTCTGACGATCCATATCGCTCGGTTTCCTAGTGGGCTGCGCCCGCGTCTCGAACCATTTCAAAGACCAACCCGAACCCCCAGATGGGAGTCCGTACGCAGCGTCCGCAAAACAAATATCCCTGACAGTCGCCTGCCGGGGGTGATGACCGAAATTGCGCCTTGTGGGGCGCTATGTCCGGGCGTCTCGCGAACCGCGTTTGAGCTCGAAAGCTCACAGCCGGTCCAACAGAGGCGCGCTTGTACGAGCCGGAATCGGTTTCGTCAAGCGCTCTGTCCGGTTCCTCGCGTCTTTGTGGAACGCGACTCGTCGGGCCGGATCTGAATAGGCGCCCTGCCCCGGCTGCGCAAGGCCTTCGAAAACATAACGCCGGTCTGCTTTTAACGCTTTTCGCCCAATGACTAGCAAGAACGTGCGCCCGCTTGCGCGTAGGCGAAATACTCGTCCGCGCAAGTGTCACAAATTTGTATAAATCAGCCCTGAAGCGTCGCCGGCGGCCTTGAGGCGCAGGTCGAACCTCCATAGATGCCGCCCCTCACCGACGGACTGGGCGGCCCCTCCCCCCAACAACGACCGTCCAGCCAGTCGGTGAGCCACTCTTGTGTAAGGGGATACCCCACTATGAATACGAAGCTCTTCGCCACCGCCGCCCTGATCGCCGCCGCCGTCTCGGCCCCGGCCTTCGCCCAGAACATCGGTTCGGTCGGCGCCGCCGTGAACTACACGGACCTGAACACCCGCTTCGGCGGCGACCACGGCACGTCGGCCGTGATCGATGGCTCGGTCGCCATCCCGCTGGCCGGCGCCTGGACCGTGACCGCCAACGGCGACGTCTCGATCTCGGACAACGACCTGTCGGACGAAACCGTCGCCTCGGGCGCCGTGCACCTGACCACCAAGCTGGGCGACACCGTCCGCGTCGGCGGCTTCACCGCCCTGTCGCGTCCGTCGAACGACACCCTGTGGGCCGTCGGCGCGGAAGCCCAGAAGTACCTGGGCAACGTCACCCTGACGGGCCTGGCCGCCTACGGCCAGTCGAACGACCTGGACGCCGACCTGTACACCGTGCGCGGCGAAGCCCGTTACTTCGTGTCGGACAACTTCCGCCTGAACGCCGGCGCTGGCTGGTCGCGCATCGACACCAACATCAACGCCGACCTGTGGGACGTGAACGCCGGCGGCGAATACAAGTTCGCGGGCACCGGCTGGTCGACCTTCGCCAAGTACACCCACGCGGAATCGAAGGACCTGGCCAAGCTGAACTCGGACGCCGTTCGCGTCGGCTTCCGCTACACCTTCGGCGGCAGCCTGAAGGACCGCGATCGCGCCGGCGCCGACCTGGCCACGGCCAGCGACCTGTTCGCGTTCGGCGTCCGCTAAGCGGATCCGTCCATCCGGACATGAAGAAGGCCCCGGGAGCGATCCCGGGGCCTTCACTCTTATATAGAGAGTAGCTTTGGCGATCAGCGGCCGCCGATGATCACGTCGCCCGAGCCGGCCACATGCTTCTTGACCGCGCCATTGACCTTGGCGATGCGGATGTCGCCCGAGCCCGCGACCGAGACGTCGACATCGTCGGCCTCGCCATTGAAGGCCACGTCGCCCGAGCCCATCACATTGACTTCGACCATGCGGCTGTGACCGCCCAGGACGGTGATGTTGCCCGAACCGGCGATATTGCCTTCCAGCTTGCCGGCGATGCTGGCCACCTTGATGTCGCCCGAGCCAGCGATATTGGCTTCCATGTTACCGGCGATGGCCTGGGTCGAGACGTCGCCCGAGCCGGCGATGCTGATCTCGACCGAGCTGGCGGTCCCGGCCTTGGTGTCGCCCGAGCCGGCCTGGCTGACATGCAGCTCGCCCTTGGTGTTGGCCACCGTCCAGTCGCCGCAACCGGCATTGGCCAGGTTGACGCTGTCGGAGCGACCGATGTCGCCGAACACCGCGCCGCCGGCCTGGACCTTGACGTTCATCGGCACGCGCACCGCCACTTGCGGGAAGTTGTCGTAGGACACCTCGCCGACGCCGCGCACCTTCACCGTGGTCTTGCCGTCGCGGGTGTTGCAGCTGTTGATCCGGTTCATGCGCAGGTCACCGTCGACGATCACTTCCTCGCCGTTCTGGCGCACGGTCAGCGGCAGGCTGGCGTTGGTGGTCAGCATCTCGACCTTCACGTCGGTGCGGTTCTCGGGGATCACCACCACGCGGGCGACGGCGTCCTTGATCTTCACGGAGGGCGCAGCCTGGGCGGCGCCAGCAGCGGTCACGGCGGCGGCCAGGACGGCCAGGGTGGTCAGAGCGCGCATCGATGTTCTCCCCTCGATTGCGTGTAATTCGATAAGGGGAAGCTAGCCGGGGGCTGACAAGGTTTCGACTTAATTCGAGGTCATGACCGCGATGTCATATAACGGCGGTCGGCTAGTCGACCATCATGGCCGCCAGACCCAGCCCCAATCCCAGCCCCAGACCAACGCCCGCCCCTAGCCTGGGATGGCGGCGCGCCATGGCGGCCATGAAGCCCGTCCCGCCCCGGATCTGGCCGACAAGACCCGGCTCGCAAGCCACGATGCGGTCGAACCGCCGGGCCAGGCGCGAAGCGCCGAAGCTGCGCATCCGCAAGCCGCGCGACGAGACCCGCCGCTCGATCAGCCCCTCGAACACCGCCTCGGCCGGATCGGCGAAATCGCGCTTGTAGGCGTCGGCATCGACGCCGAAGTCCACGCGGGTGACGCCCCGCGCCGCCGCGGCCTCCAGGGTGTCCAGCGTCATCAGACTGCCCGGCGAGTACTTGGCGAAGGCCGGGTCGTAGATTGGGAACCACAGGTGATGCCGCGCGCCGGAGGTCAGCCCCAGCTCGGCGGCGACCAGCGCGCCGCCCGCCTTCAGCGCCGCCAGTCGCAGGCCGAAATCCGGCGCATCGACTTCCGCCAGGCGGTGCAGCAGCTCTACCGTCCAGCCGCAGGCGAAGATGTCGTACTGGTGGGTGCGGGCCAGCTGGGCGCGCTTGCGGGCGATGATGTGGTCGACCTGCTCGCGCGTCGGCGGCTCGAAGCTGAAGGACAGCGGTCCGTGATCGCGCTCCAGGGCGCGGCGACGCCGGCGCTTGTCCTTTACGAACCGCGCGTCGCGGCCAGCCAGATAGGCGTCAAAGCCTGGCGAGAGATCGGCGGCCATGGCGCGACGCGCCGCAAGGCCGTCGGCCGGCTTGCCGCCGATCAGCCCGCTGACCCGCGCCCGGCGCACGCCTTCGAGACGGGGCAGCAAGGCGCCGACGGAAAGGCTCGCCTCCCCCACCAGGCCATGGAAGTCGCTGAGCGGCGCGGCCAGCGGCTGCAGCAGGCTGCCCCGCTGCTGGAACGGCAGGAAGCCACGCACCGCTCCATCTTCGCGGATGACCGCAACACGGGCGCCGGGCGCAAACTGGCTGGCGGTCTCGACAAAGCGGAAATCGAAATAGGGGCTGGCCAGGCTCGGGTCGGCCGCGCGGAAACGGGTCCAGAGCGCGCGATCGGCTGCTCCCAGCTCTGAAACCGCTAGGGTCTCGACGTCCACGCCCACGCGCCCCTCTCCCTTGGGTTGGGCGCATTAAACATGGCGGCTTTTAACAACCGCTTTAGTTGCGCCAGCTCGCCTGGTGTTTGCGCAGGCGGACCGGCGCGGACTTGTAGGCCGGCGTGCCCGAGCGCTGGTCATGATCGTCCAGCGACACCACGACATTGGTCTCGGGATAATAGGCCGCCAGGCAGCCTGGCGGGATGTCGCGCGCCACCACGGTGAAGGCCCGCACCATCCGCTCGCCGGTCTCGTCGAACGCCGCCCCCAGATCGACCAGGTCGCCTTGCGCCAGGCCCAGTCGGTCCATGTCGTCGGGATTGGCGAAGATCACGTCGCGCCGGCCGAACACGCCGCGATAGCGGTCGTTCATGCCGTAGATCGTGGTGTTGTACTGGTCGTGGCTGCGCAGGGTGGTCAGGATCATCACGTCCGGATCGCCCTGGCGCGGATCGCCGCCCTTGGGATCGAACGGCAGGAAGTTGGCCTTGCCGCTGGCGGTCTTCCACACCCGGTTCGACGGCCCGACCTCCAGGCGGAAGCCGCCGGGCACGCGGACCCTGTCATTATAGCCCTCGAAGGTCGGGAAGACCTTGGCGATCAGGTCGCGGACCGCGTCGTAGTCGTCAGCCAGACCCAGCCAGTCGACGTGGCGGTCGTCGCCGAACGTGGCGTGGGCGATGCCCGACACGATCGCCGGCTCGGACATCAGATGCTCGGACGCGGGCGGATTGAGGCCGCGCGAGGCGTGGACCATCGACATCGAGTCCTCGACCGTGATCGACTGTCGCACGCCGGCGCGGACATCCAACTCGGTGCGACCCAGGCACGGCAACAGGATGGCCTCCTTGCCGATCAGCAGGTGCGTGCGGTTGGGCTTGGTGGCGATGTGGACGGCCATGTCCAGCTTGCGCATGGCCGCGAAGGTCCGCACCGGGTCGGGCGCGGCGACCGCGAAGTTGCCGCCCAGGCCGACGAACACCTTTGAGCGCCCCGCCTCCATGGCTTCGATGGTCTCGACGACCGTGTGGCCGTGCTCGCGCGGCGGTTCGAAGCCGAACACGGTCTGGATCGCGTCCGAGAGCGCCTTTGACGGCTTCTCCCAGATGCCCACCGTGCGGTTGCCTTGGACATTGGAGTGGCCGCGCAGCGGGCAAATCCCCGCCCCTTCCCGGCCGATATTGCCCTTCAGCAGCAGAAGGTTGACCAGCTGCTGCACCGTGCCGGAGCTGTCGCGATGCTGGGTCAGGCCCATGCCGTAGCAAAGGATGGTCGCCTTGGCCTGGGCGTAGACGCTCGCCGCTTCTTCGATCCGTTCGCGGGACATGCCACTGCCCGTCTCGATGTCGGCCCAGTCCAGGGCCTCGATCTGGGCCTTCAGGATCTCGAAGCCGGCGGTATGCTCATTGATGAAGTCACGGTCGAGGACGTCCTCGCCCATGGCCAGCACCGCCTTCATCATGCCCTGAACGAAGGCCGCGTCGCCGCCGATCTTCAGCTGGAAATAGGCCGAGGCGATCGGCGTGGAGCTGAGCGTCGCCATCTCGACCGGGTCCTGCGGCGCGGCGAACTTCTCCAGCGCCCGCTCCTTCAGCGGATTGAAGGCCAGGATCGTCGCCCCGCGCCGGCTGGCGTCGCGCAGCGAGGTCATCATGCGCGGATGGTTGGTGCCGGGATTGTGCCCAAAGCACAGGATCAGGTCGGCGTGGTCGAAATCCTCCAGCGTCACCGAACCCTTGCCCAGGCCGATCGAGTCCGGCAGGCCGACGCTGGTCGGCTCGTGGCACATGTTCGAGCAGTCCGGGAAATTGTTGGTCCCGAACCGGCGACCCAGCAGCTGGTAGAGGAACGCCGCCTCGTTCGACGCCCGGCCCGAGGCGTAGAACTCCGCCTCATCCGGATGGGCCAGCGCCTTCAGCGCCGCGCCGGCCCGGGCGAAGGCCTCGTCCCACGAGATCACTTTATAATGGTCGTCGGCCGGGTCGTAGGCCATCGGCTCGGTCAGCCGCCCCAGGTCCTCGATGGCGTGGTCGGTCCAGGTCAGCAGTTCGCTGACCGTGTGCTGGGCGAACACCTCGGGCGTGGCGCGCTTGGTCGTCGCCTCCCAGGCCACGGCCTTGGCCCCGTTCTCGCAGAACTCGAAGGACGAGGTGTGCTTGGGATCGGGCCAGGCGCAGCCGGGGCAGTCGAAGCCTTCGGGCTGGTTGGCCCGCATCAGGGTCTTGCCGCCCTCTACCACCGTCTCCTGGTCGACCAGGGCGCCGGCCACGGCCTTCAGCGCGTCCCAACCGCCGGCCGGATGGGTGTAGTGGCGAACGCCTTCGACCTTCTTGCCCGTCTCTTCTTTTGGCATCAGGCCAACTCCATCTCGACCAGACGCTCAGCCCCAGCGAACACCGCGTGGCCGTCGGCGCGGGCCAGGGCCACCAGGGTCAGGTTGGCCTCCTGGGCCTTGATCACCGCCAGCTCGGTCGGGGCCGAAACGGCGACCAGGATCGGGCAGCCCATCCGCGCGGTCTTCTCGACCATCTCGAACGAGGCGCGGCTGGTGGCGACGGCGAAGCCATCCGCCGCATCGATCGCCCGACGGGCCATCAGACCGGCCAGCTTGTCGAGGGCGTTATGGCGACCGACGTCCTCGCGAACCGCGACCAGCGCGCCCTCTTTCGTAAAGAAGGCCGCCGCATGGGTGGCGCGGGTCAGGCGGCCCAGGGCCTGCTCAGCCTCCAGCGCCGCCAGGGCGCGGGGGATGGCGGCGTGGGCGATCCGCGCGCCCTCGCCGAGCACCGGCAGCGGCCGCACGGCGTCCTGCAGGCGCTGCACGCCGCAGAGCCCGCACGAAGAACGGCCTTCCAGGTTACGCGGCCGGGCCTTCTTGGCCAAAGCGCCGGGGGCCAGGCGGATATCGACAAGGATGCCCAGCGCCTCGTCCTTGCGGACGATGTCCAGCACGTCGGCGGCGCCGGCGACGCCCTCGGTGATCACGAAGCCGAGCGCCAGGTCCTCGACGTCCTGCGGCGTGGCCATCAGCACCGTGTGCGGACGGCCGTCGAACGATAGCCCCACGGCCGTCTCGCGCGGCAACGGCCGCTCAAGGGCCTGGACGGGAACGCCGGCGCGCCATTGCACGGCCGGACGGGAAATTGCGGACGAACGCGACATGGTCTGGAACCTAGGCTCGACGCCGGACGAAGAAAACCATCCTAGGGGATGAGACGACGACAGGATTGTTCAAATTCGTCATCGTTCAGCGGATGACCGAACGCCGTTCCTGACGCAATCTCCTCCCATGGCAGGCACCACCTTCGACACCCGACGCGCCCAGATGTTCCCTCGGCTGGAGGCGGCCGAGATCGATCGCTTGCGCCGCTTCGGCCAGGTGATCCACGCCGAGGTCGGCGCGGCCCTCGCCACGGCCGGCGTCGCCTCGCCCGGCCTGTTCGTCGTCCTGGCCGGCCGCGTGGCCATCAGCCGCCGCGACGCCCATGACGAGAGCCAGCCGATCGTCGAGCACGCCGCCGGCCAGTTCGTCGGCGAGATCGCCCAGCTGTCGGGCCGCCCCTCGCTGGTCGACGTTACGGCCATCACCGCCGTCGAGGCCCTGCTGATCGCCCCCGAACGCCTTCGCGCCGTGCTGGTCGCCGAGGCCGAGCTGGGCGAGCGGATCATGCGCGCCTTGATCCTGCGCCGGGTCAGCCTGATCGAGACCGGCGCCGGCGGCCCGATCATCGTCGGCCGCGAGGCCGACGCCCAGGTCATCCGCCTGTCGGGCTTCCTGGCCCGCAACGGCCACCCCTACCAGAACCTCGACCCGGACCAGGTGGATTGCGCCAAGGTTCTGATCGACCGTTTCCAGGTCGACGAGAGCGAGCTGCCGATCGTGCTGTGTCCGAACGGCGAGATCCTGCGCCAGCCGACCAACCACCAGCTGGGCCGCTGCATCGGCCTGGTCGGGCCGATCGACGCCGACCGCGTCTACGACGTGGCCGTGGTCGGGGCTGGACCTGCGGGCCTTTCCACCGCCGTCTACGCCGCGTCCGAGGGCCTCTCGGTGCTGGTGCTGGACACTCGCGCCTTCGGCGGCCAGGCCGGGGCCTCGGCGCGGATCGAGAACTATCTGGGCTTTCCCACCGGCATCACCGGCATGGCCCTGATGGGCCGCGCCTATGGCCAGGCCCAGAAGTTCGGGGCCGAGCTGGCCATTCCCGACGAGGTCGCTTCCCTGGTCTGCGAGGACGATGGCCGCCATCGCTATCGCCTGGCCCTCGCCAGCGGCGAGACGGCGCAAGCCAAGACCGTCGTCATCGCCAGCGGCGCCCGCTATCGCCGGCTGGACGTCGAGAAGCTGGACCAGTTCGAAGGCGCCTGCGTCCACTACTGGGCCTCGCCGCTGGAGGCCAAGCTGTGCGCCGGCCAGGAGGTCGCCCTGGTCGGGGCCGGCAACTCGGCGGGCCAGGCGGCCGTCTACCTGGCCAGCCAGGTCAAGAAGGTCTGGATGATCGTGCGCGGCGAGAGCCTGGCGGCGACCATGTCGCGCTACCTGATCGAGCGCATCGAGAGCACGCCCAATATCGAGGTCATCGTCCAGAGCGCCGTCGTCGACCTGGAGGGCGAGGACGGCAAGCTGTCGGCCGTGCGCTGGCGCGGCCCCAAGGGCGTCGAGACGACCCAGGCGATCAGCCATCTCTTCCTGTTCATCGGCGCCGCGCCCAACACCGCCTGGCTGACCCAGTGCCATGTCGAGCTGGATAACCACGGCTTTGTCCGCACCGGGACCGACCTTTCGCCCAGCCACCCGCTGCTGCAGACCAGCCGCAAGGGCGTGTTCGCGATCGGCGACGTCCGGGCCGGCTCGGTCAAGCGCGTCGGCGCCGCCATCGGCGAAGGCGCCCAGGCCGTCGCCGCCATCCACGCCTACCTCGCTGAGGCCTGAACCATGACCTGTACGCACGGCGACTCCATCCAGCACGTCACGCCCGGCACGAAGGGCTGCGAGGAGTGTCTCAAGTCCGGCGGCTGGTGGGTGCACCTGCGCCTGTGCCGGACCTGCGGCCATGTCGGCTGCTGCGACGACAGCCCCAGCAAGCACGCCACCGCCCACTTCCGCGCGACCAGGCACCCGATCATCGAGGGCTACGACCCGCCCGAAGGCTGGGGCTGGTGCTTCGTCGACGAGGAGTTCGTCGAGCTGCCCGACCAGACCCCGCAGGTCGGCCCGATCCCCCGCTTCGTCGAAGGCTAGCGCTCCAGCGCCCCCTTGCCGGCGATGATCTTGTCGCGGAACTTCTCGATCCGGGCAAAGCGCGTCGCCGGCTGCTTGGCCTGGTTCAGGGCGAACAGGTAGCTGTTCTGCCGCCCCGGCGTCAGGGCGTGGAAGGCCTCGGCCAGCTCCGGATCCGCATCCAGCGCCTCGGTCAGCTCGTCGGGCGTGTCGATCTCGCGCGCCGTCCTGACGGGCTTGGTCCCCGCTTCGGCGTGATCCATCAGCTGGCGCAGATAGGCCCGGATCACCGCTTCCTTCTCAGCGACCTGCGCGTTCGCCGTGAAGCGGATCATGCCCGGCGTCTGGCTGTTGGGGCCTTGCGGCTCCAGCACGCCCTCGCTGTCGACCAGCAGGCCGGGGTTCAGGAAGCTGAGCCGAAAATCGCCCCGGAACGCGCCGAAGATCGCGATGTTGCGCCCGGCGTGCAGGTAGCACGGATGCGCCCACTTCACCGTCTCCTCCAGCCCCATCTCCAGGCAGATACGGCGCAGGGCGTCCAGGCCCTCGATCCACGGCCGCGTCGAGCAGTCCGGCGTCGCGAACCGGTCGCACCGGCCACAGCCCTGGGTGAAGAAGTCGTCGGGATCGGTGATCATCGCCATGGCCCCTCTCCTTCCAGTATTTGCGTCCGAAGCGAAGCGACCTTCAGATTACGCATCCTTAAATTGCGGCGGCGCGCGTGAGCGGCGATCGTCCTCGCCTCAATCGTGGGGACGCCTTTCATGAAGCTCACTCTCCTGGCCGCCAGCGTGGCCGGCCTGCTGCTGTCCAGCCCGGCCCTGGCCGCCGGCCCCAGTTGCCCCGCCGACTACGCCGCCAAGGCCCGCGCCCTGGTCGCGCAGCAGGTCAAGGACGGCCGCTTCACCGGCACGGTGCTGGTCGCCAAGGACGGCGTCCCGATCCTGCGCGAAGGCTTCGGCGCCGCCGACCGCGAGTGGGACATCCCCAACGCCCCCGACACCAAGTTCCGCCTCGGCTCGCTGACCAAGCAGTTCACCGCCACCGCGATCCTGCAGTTGGCCGAGGCCGGCAAGCTGTCGGTCGACGACCCGATCTCCAAGTTCTACCCCGACGCCCCGGCCGCCTGGTCGAAGATCACCGTCAAGCATCTGCTGACCCACACCTCGGGCATCCCCAGCTACACCGCCCTGCCCGACTTCTTCTCCAAGGGCACGTCCAGGCTCCCGCTGAAGCCCGCGGAGATCGTCAAGCTCACCCAAGACAAGCCGCTGGAGTTCGAGCCGGGGACGAAGTTCGCCTATGACAACACCGGCTACATCCTGCTGGGCGTGGTCATCGAGAAGGCCTCGGGCCAGACCTATGCCGACTATGTGAAGCAACACATCTTCCAGCCGCTGGGCATGAAGAACACCGGCTACGACGTCAGCGGCGAGATCCTGGCCAAGCGGGCCTCGGGCTACGAGCCTGGCAAGGGCGGCTGGCGCAACGCCGACTACCTGGACATGACCCTGCCCTACGCGGCCGGCTCGCTCTATTCGACCGTCGACGACCTCCTGATCTGGAACACCGCCCTGACGGACGGCAAGATCCTGAGCGAGGCCTCGCGCAAGGCCGCCTGGACCGAGAACCTCAACCACTACGGCTATGGCTGGACCATCGGGACGCAGGACGGCCACGAGCGGGTGTCGCACAGCGGCGGCATCAACGGCTTCGCCACCGCCATGCACCGCTATCCCAAGGACGGCCTGGTGACGATCGTGCTGTCGAACTTCCAGGCCGCCCAGGCCACGCCGATGGCCAACAACCTGGCGGGCCTGTGTTTCGGGACCTATTCGCTCCCCGAGCCCGTCGCCCTGCCGACCGCGACCCTGGACAAGTATGTCGGCTCCTACGCCCTGGCGCAGACCTTCATCCTCAAGGTCTATCGCGAAGGCGACCGGCTGATCACCCAGGCCACCGGCCAGGGCCCGATCGCCATCGTCGCCACCGCGCCGGGCGAGTTCACCGCCATCGGCCCGGACGCCAAGCTCAGCTTCGAGCAAGCGGGCGACGCGCCGGCCACGTCGCTGACCCTCCACCAGGGCGGCCGCGACATGAAGGCGCCGCGCGTGGCGGAGAAGTAGCAGGCCCTGGAGAACCGGACGCGCGACGGCGCCCTTCCGCCGGTCTGACCGGCGGGCTTCGAGGAGGCAGCGGAGCGTCCGGGCAGGGCCCGGATGAGATGTAGAGGAGTACCGTTTCGGCCGAGGCCGGAGCGCTCCGCGCGACCGTTGTTCGCGAGCCTTCGGCGCGCGGGGTCTTAACCCGCTTCCGACAGTGGCCCCCGGCGGGCGGAGAGAGATGCGTTCCCTCCGGACCGCGCGGGCGATTTCAGCCCGCGCCTGCCGCGCTGGTCAAACCCTCGCCGCCCGGCTTTCGTCCCGATGTTTCAGGGAGCCCGTCCGGATCCGTCGCGAAGGCGGCCGCAAGGCCAAGACCAGCGCTTCCCGCTCGATCACCCCCGCCGCACATTCGGTCGCCAGCTGAACACCCTCCCCCGCGACGGGGCAAGGAGAAGTATGGGGGCGGTTTTCGGATTGATGCGTCGATTTTGGATGGGCTCGTGGGTGGCGAGGGTAAGCCGTTGATTTGGCTTGGGTTAGAACGACCAAATTCCCGCGTGCCGACAAAAGTTGACGCTTGTTATTTATCGACCAGAAGACCCCATAGAAATCTTCCTTCGCCCGAGCGCGGACGTTCAGCTAGTCGACCTCGGCCCTTCGAGCTTCGACGGCGGGGCCCATCCATTGCCTGCCCCACCGCCATCTACATTGGGCATCAGACTGCCAAGTTACAGCCTCTTGCTACCGGTAGCACTCGATCAGGCCTCGGATCCGGCATGATGGCGGGCCACTTCCTTCGGTTTTAACTGTGAAATTCATGCGAAAGACGCCCTTCGAGCAGAAGGCGCGGGCATGGGATTCAGCATTCTTACGTAGCCGCGTTGCGCGGCTTCCGCCCGCCTCGCGGTCCTCGCAAGCGCCTATCTCCACCACTTCATACTTCTTGGACGGCAAGGGCTGGGCAATTGCTGTGCTCGATAGCAGCAGAGTTGCCAGCAGCACGAAACGGACCTTCATGGATTTTCCCCGGCTTATGAAGACACACGAGTCCGAGGCTAGCTCTCAGTCGAATTTGCACAATCTATGGAAATCCATACCCAAGACTACAACTTAGAAAGTTGCGATAGCGCCCCTTTCTTGTAGCTGAGCAGCCGGACGGCTAATCCATCGTAGGCGTCCGCCCAAGCAAAAGGCCCCGGAGTTTCCTCCGGGGCCTTCGCATTTCCTAGCCGAAGCTAAGATCGATCGACTACTCGATGATCTTGGCGACGACGCCGGCGCCGACCGTGCGGCCGCCTTCGCGGATGGCGAAGCGCAGGCCTTGGTCCATGGCGATCGGGGTGATCAGCTCGACGTCCAGCTCGGCGTTGT
>Ga0209023_10006304_pt1 | contig 12554 bp, 7 predicted proteins | sample LakOneMetagenome_FD_187468 | JGI IMG/M metagenome (GOLD analysis project Ga0209023, IMG submission 187468) | Freshwater and sediment microbial communities from Lake Erie, Canada (SPAdes) (version 2) | ecosystem: Environmental > Aquatic > Freshwater > Lentic | place: Lake Erie, Canada | collected... | reverse complement strand
AAAATGACTCATTATCTTTGAATAAATAATTCGAAAAATGGCATTAGTTAATAATAAATATTAGCCTAGTTTATTGAGTTTTTTTGGTGTTGAGAGATTTTCTTGAAAGTTTGGAATATTTTTTGATTAATTAAGGGGCGTTTCTTATCTTTGCATCCCTTTGTTCCAAGGCACCAGTAAGTGTATAAATTTATTTTGATCATTTTTTGATAATACAGATAACCTGTAAAGTTAGGCTACGCCTATCTTTCGGGATTTTTTTGTTTGTAAAAAGGACGTAAAATTTACTATGGCAATAACACAAAAAAAGACCGCAGCCGGCAGAATTAATTTTGGAAAGTTGCATGATGCAGCCGCAACCCCCGACTTGCTGGCCATTCAGCTCCAATCGTTCCAGGATTTCTTCCAGCTTGAGACAACGCCTGATAAGCGTGACAACGAAGGACTCTTTCGTGTGTTCAAGGAAAACTTTCCTATCACCGACACGAGGAACATTTTCGTTCTTGAGTTCCTGGACTACTTCATTGACCCGCCCCGCTACACCATCGACGAGTGTATGGAGCGCGGACTTACGTATTCCGTGCCATTGAAAGCAAAGCTGAAGCTGAGCTGTAATGACGAAGAGCACGTGGACTTTGAAACTATCGTTCAGGATGTGTTCCTGGGCAATATCCCGTACATGACACCACGTGGTACATTCGTGATCAACGGCGCTGAGCGTGTTGTTGTTTCGCAGCTGCACCGTTCTCCGGGCGTATTCTTCGGCCAGAGCGTGCATCCTAATGGAACAAAAATATATAGTGCACGTGTGATCCCATTCAAGGGTGCATGGATGGAATTTGCAACGGACATCAACAACGTGATGTACGCTTACATTGACCGCAAGAAAAAATTCCCTGTAACTACATTGCTTCGTGCAATAGGTTATGAAACAGATAAGGACATACTGGAGCTTTTCGGCATGGCTGATGAGGTGAAGGTAGACAAGAAGAGCCTGCAGGCGAACATAGGCCGTAAACTGGCTGCACGTGTTCTGCGTAGCTGGACAGAAGATTTCGTAGATGAGGACACCGGTGAAGTAGTAACCATAGAGCGTAACGAAGTAGTCCTGGACCGTGACAGCATACTGGACGAAGACAACGCAAATATGATACAGGAAATGGGCATCAAAACGGTGTTCATGCAGAAGGAAGAAGTGAGCGGTGATTTCTCTATCATATACAATACCCTTAATAAAGATACTTCTAACTCTGAGCTGGAAGCCGTTCAGCACATCTACCGCCAGTTGCGTGGTTCTGATGCTCCGGATGATGAAACAGCACGTGGTATCATTGAAAAACTGTTCTTCAGTGATAAGCGTTATGACCTGGGCGAAGTAGGCCGTTACAAGATCAACCGTAAATTAGGATTGGATATCAACCTTACAACAAAGGTGTTGAGCAGGGAAGATATCATTTCCATCATTAAATACTTAGTGCGCCTTACCAATGGTAAAGCGGAAATAGATGATATTGATCACCTGAGCAATCGTCGTGTACGTACAGTAGGCGAGCAGTTGTTTGCACAGTTCGGCGTTGGCCTGGCACGTATGTCACGTACCATCCGCGAGCGTATGAACGTTCGTGACAACGAGGTGTTCACGCCAATCGACCTCATCAACGCGCGTACGCTGTCATCTGTTATCAATTCATTCTTTGGTACTTCGCAGTTGTCACAGTTCTTAGACCAGACCAACCCGCTTTCCGAGATCACGCACAAGCGTCGTATCTCCGCGTTAGGCCCTGGTGGTCTGAGCAGGGAGCGTGCCGGCTTTGAGGTACGTGACGTACACTATAGCCACTACGGCCGTTTGTGTACCATTGAAACACCGGAAGGACCAAACATCGGTCTTATATCTACACTGTGCGTTCACGCGCAGATCAATGATATGGGCTTTATCGAAACACCTTACCACAAGGTACGTGACGGTAAAGTGGACCTGAAGAACTTCCGTTTCCTGAGTGCAGAAGAAGAGGATCTTGCCAAGATCGCCCAGGCGAATGTGCCTATGGATGAGAAAGGTAACTTCCTTGAAGATAAGGTTAAATCGCGCCAGACAGGTGACTTCCCGATCCTGGAACCAGGAGAAGTGGAGTACATGGACGTTGCGCCGAACCAGATAGTTGGTTTGAGTGCGTCCCTGATCCCGTTCCTTGAGCATGATGATGCCAACCGTGCGCTGATGGGATCGAACATGCAACGCCAGGCAGTACCGCTTATCATCCCACAGGTACCTATTGTAGGTACGGGTCTTGAAGGTAAAGCTGCCCGTGATGCGCGTATCCAGATACATGCAGAAGGTAACGGTATAGTAGAATATGTAGATGCAGACCATATACATGTACGCTATGACCGTGGTGAAAAAGAGCGCTTGGTTTCTTTTGAAGACGATCTGAAAGTATACACACTTACGAAGTATAAGAAAACGAACCAGAGCACAAGCATGACACTTCGTCCGGCGGTGCGCAAAGGCCAGAAAGTAAAGACAGGCGACTTCCTTACTGAAGGTTATGCAACACAGGATGGTGAACTGGCGCTGGGCCGTAACCTGAAAGTGGCATTCATGCCATGGAAAGGGTACAACTTCGAGGATGCGATCGTGATCAATGAAAAGGTAGTACGTGAAGACTGGTTCACATCTGTACATATAGATGAGTATGAACTGGAAGTACGTGATACTAAACTGGGTGAAGAAGAACTGACTGCAGACATACCAAACGTATCTGAAGAGGCAACTAAAGACCTTGACGAGAACGGTATCATCCGCATAGGTGCTCACGTAGGTGAAGGCGACATCCTGATAGGTAAAATAACTCCTAAGGGCGAGACTGACCCGACACCGGAAGAAAAGTTGCTTCGCGCTATCTTCGGTGACAAGGCCGGTGATGCGAAAGATGCATCCCTGAAAGCACCAAGCGGTACTGAAGGTATAGTTATCTCCAAGCAGTTGTTCCAACGTGCTAAAAAAGATAAGAACTCGAAGGTGCGTGAGAAATCAGCACTTGAGAAAATAGAAAAAGTACACGAGAAGAACCTGGAAGACCTGAAGTCGTTCCTGTTCGAGAAATTGTCTATACTGCTTAAGGATAAATCATCTGCAGGTATCACCAACAACTTCGGTGAAACTGTACTGAGCAAGGGCGGTAAATTCAATTCAAAGACACTGGGTTCTATCGATTACCAAAATGTGAACCCACTGGGCTGGACAGGCGATAAGGAAACTGATGACCTGATCAACCAGTTGCTGCATAATTACAACATCAAGTTCAACGAAGAACTGGGCCGCTACAAGCGTGAAAAGTTCAACCTGAGCATAGGTGATGAATTGCCAGCAGGTGTTCTGAAACTTGCTAAAGTATATCTTGCAAGCAAGCGTAAGCTAAAAGTAGGTGATAAGATGGCGGGCCGTCACGGTAACAAGGGTATCGTTGCCAAGATAGTTCGTGAAGAAGATATGCCATTCCTGGAAGACGGTACACCGGTTGACGTGGTACTGAACCCACTGGGTGTACCTTCCCGTATGAACCTCGGACAGATCTACGAAACCATCCTTGGATGGGCAGGTGAGAAACTGGGCGAGCGTTATGCAACACCTATCTTCGATGGTGCTTCTGTAGAAGAAATTGAGAACCTGATCATAAAGGCTGGTTTACCAGACTTTGGTCATACTTACCTGTATGACGGTGAAACAGGAGAGCGTTTCCACCAGAAAGCAACCGTAGGTATTATCTACATCATCAAACTGCATCACATGGTTGATGATAAGATGCACGCACGTTCTATCGGGCCGTACAGTCTTATCACACAGCAGCCATTGGGTGGTAAAGCGCAGTTCGGTGGACAGCGTTTCGGTGAGATGGAGGTTTGGGCACTTGAGGCATATGGTGCCGCAAGCATACTTCAGGAATTGCTGACACTGAAATCTGATGATATAGTAGGCCGTGCGAAAACTTACGAAGCGATCGTGAAGGGCGATAATATACCTAAGCCAGGTATACCGGAATCGTTCAACGTATTGGTGAATGAGCTTCGTGGATTAGGCTTGGAGTTGAAGTTTGAATAGTAGTTGCTACTAATTGAAATTCAGTCTATTATCAGTAAATAACAATTACCCAAATGAGGAAAAATATAACAAACCTGTAAAAGATAAGCCGAAGGTCAGTAATGGTCTTCGGCTTACAGGTGGATTATAGATTCCTGTTTTATACTTACTACTTTATACTAAAAATATGGCAATAAAGAAAGATAACCGCCCGAGGGCGGGATTTGGTAAGATCACCATCAGCCTTGCATCTCCTGATGCGATTCTTGATCGCTCTTATGGAGAAGTGCTCAAGCCTGAAACTATTAACTACCGTACTTACAAACCTGAGCGTGATGGTTTGTTCTGCGAAAAAATATTTGGCCCGGTAAAGGATTACGAATGCTATTGCGGCAAGTACAAGCGTATCCGTTATAAGGGTATTGTGTGCGACCGTTGCGGTGTGGAAGTAACAGAAAAGAAAGTACGCCGTGAGCGCCTGGGCCATATCAAACTGGTAGTGCCTATCGTGCATATCTGGTATTTTAAGAGCCTTCCGAACAAAATAGGTTACCTGCTGGGTGTTTCTTCTAAGAAAATGGAGAGCATCGTTTACTACGAGCGTTATGTGGTGGTAAATGCAGGTGAAGCTGAAGAGCAGGTACGTACTAAACTGAACCTTAAGGATTCAGAAAAGACAGACCAGCAGCTGATCACTGAAGATGAATACCTGGAAATACTGGATAGCTTACCAAAGGATAACCAGCACCTTCCTGACGAAGATCCTAATAAGTTCATAGCTAAGATGGGTGCTGAAGCGGTTCAAATGCTGCTTTCACGTATCGATCTTGATAAGTTATCTTATGACCTGCGTAATGCAGCGGCAAACGAAACTTCACAGCAGCGTAAGCAGGAAGCCCTGAAACGCCTGAGCGTGGTAGAAGCGTTCCGTGATGCGAACACACGTATTGAAAACCGCCTGGAATGGATGGTAATGCAGTACATACCGGTTATACCGCCTGAATTGCGTCCTTTGGTTCCGTTGGATGGTGGCCGTTTCGCTTCATCTGATCTTAATGACCTTTACCGTCGTGTTATTATCCGTAACAACCGTCTGAAAAGGCTGATAGAAATCAAAGCGCCGGAAGTGATCCTGCGTAATGAAAAGCGTATGTTGCAGGAAGCTGTGGATTCGTTGTTCGATAACAGCCGTAAGTCTAATGCCGTTAAGGCAGAAGGCGGCCGTGCGCTGAAGTCACTGTCTGATGTACTGAAAGGTAAACAAGGCCGTTTCCGTCAGAACCTGTTGGGTAAACGTGTTGACTATTCCGGTCGTTCGGTTATCGTGGTAGGCCCTGAAATGAAATTACATGAGTGCGGATTGCCAAAAGATATGGCAGCTGAATTGTTCAAACCATTCATCATCCGTAAACTCATTGAAAGAGGTATAGTAAAAACAGTAAAGAGCGCGAAAAAACTGGTTGAGCGTAAGGAAGCGGTAGTTTGGGACATTCTTGAGAATGTACTGAAGGGCCATCCTATCATGCTGAACCGTGCCCCAACGCTTCACCGTTTGTCTATCCAGGCGTTCCAGCCTAAACTGATCGAAGGTAAGGCAATACAGCTTCACCCGTTGGTTTGTTCGGCGTTCAACGCGGATTTCGATGGTGACCAGATGGCGGTTCACGTTCCATTGAGCAATGCAGCTATAGCAGAAGCACAGTTGCTGATGCTTGCTTCACATAACATTCTTAACCCACAGAACGGTACGCCAATCACCCTTCCTTCACAGGACATGGTACTTGGTCTGTATTATATCTCTAAGGGTAAGAAATCAACTGATACTGAAAAGGTAAAAGGAGAGAACAAAGCATACTACAGCCAGGAAGAAGTGATCATAGCCAACAACGAAGGCCGTGCAGATCTTCATGCATGGATCAAGGTAAGGGCTAGTGTTCGTCAGCCGGATGGCTCTCTGAAAACTGAATTGATAGATACAACTGTAGGACGTGTAATGTTCAACCAGTTCGTACCAAAAGAAAATGGTTTCGTGAACGCATTGCTTACCAAGAAGTCTTTGCGTGAGATCATCGGTAGCATCCTGAAGAACACAACTATCCCTAAAACTGTACAGTTCCTTGATGACATCAAAACATTAGGATTCCGTACGGCGTTCCGTGGTGGTCTGTCGTTTAACATTAAGGATCTTACTGTTCCTGATATCAAGGAGCAACTTGTTGCTAACGCACAGGTGGAAGTTGATGAGATCTGGGATAACTACAATATGGGTCTTATCACGAACAACGAGCGTTACAACCAGGTGATCGACGTTTGGTCGCGTGTGGATACACGTGTAACTGAAACGCTGATCCGTGAAATGGCTGCTGATAAGCAAGGTTTCAACTCTGTGTACATGATGCTTGACTCAGGTGCGCGTGGATCTAAACAGCAGGTTAAACAGCTTGCAGGCCTTAGAGGTCTGATGGCTAAACCTCGTCGTAGCGGTTCATCAGGATCTGAGATCATTGAAAACCCGATCCTTTCTAACTTCAAGGTTGGATTGAGCGTATTGGAGTACTTCATCTCTACGCACGGTGCGCGTAAAGGTCTTGCGGATACGGCCCTTAAAACTGCGGATGCGGGTTACCTGACACGTCGTCTTGTTGACGTTGCACAGGATGTTGTTATCAATGGTGAAGATTGCGGTACCCTTCGTGGTATAGCTACTTCAGCGCTGAAGGACAATGAAGAAATAGTAGAACCACTTTACGATCGTATATTAGGCCGTACATCATTGCATAATGTGTATGACCCGGTAAGCGACGAGCTGATAGCAAATGCAGGCGAAGAAATAACAGAAGATGTTGCTAACCGTATAGAGGAAAGCGGTATCGATACAGTTGAGATCCGTTCTGTACTTACTTGCGAAAGCCGCAGAGGAGTATGTGCTAAGTGCTATGGTAAAAACCTTGCAACCGGCTACATGACCCAGAAGGGTGACGCAGTAGGTATCATCGCGGCGCAGTCCATCGGTGAGCCGGGTACACAGCTTACCCTGCGTACGTTCCACGTTGGTGGTGTTGCGGGTTCTTCAGCTATCGAATCACAGTTGGTTGCCCGTTTCGACGGTACCATCCAGTTCGATGGTCTGCGTACTACGAAATACAAAGATGCAGAAGGCGAAGACCAGATCATAGTAATAGGCCGTACCGGTGAGGTACGTATCGTTGACGTATCTAACGATCGTCTGCTGATCACTAACAACATACCTTACGGTTCTATACTGAAGATAGCTAATGGCAAGAAAGTTGCGAAGGGCGATGTGATCTGCACATGGGATCCGTTCAACGCTGTCATCATATCTGAGATCAGCGGTAAGATCCGTTTCGACAATGTAATAGAAGGTATCACTTATCGTGAAGAGGCAGACGAACAAACTGGTCACCGCGAGAAGGTAGTAATAGAAACAAAAGATAAAACAAAGATCCCTGGTATCTATGTAGATGGCGCTAAGGATCAGAAAATGTATAACCTTCCTGTAGGATCACATATCGTTGTCAATCCTGACGATGAAGTGTTCAACGGACAGGTGATCGTGAAGATACCACGTGTGATGGGCCGTAGCCGAGATATCACGGGAGGTCTGCCACGTGTAACTGAATTGTTTGAAGCACGTAACCCAAGTAACCCGGCTGTAGTAGCTGAGATAGATGGTGTAGTAGGATTTGGTAATGTGAAACGCGGTAACCGTGAGATCATTGTTGAATCACGCGAAGGTCTTGTTAAAAAGTACCTCGTACCACTTACCCGTCATATCATGGTTCAGGATGGTGACTTCGTAAAAGCAGGTACATCATTGTCTGATGGTGCTACCACGCCAAGCGATATCCTGTCTATCAAGGGGCCATTCGCGGTACAGGAATACCTGGTAAATGAAATACAGGAAGTATATCGTTTGCAGGGTGTGAAGATCAATGACAAGCACGTAGAGGTGATCGTTCGCCAGATGATGCGTAAGGTAAACATCGTTGATCCGGGTGATACTAAGTTCCTTGAAGAAGATACAGTTGATAAGTTCGAGTTCATGGACGAAAATGACTGGATCTATGACAAGAAGGTGGTAACTGACGCAGGCAACTCTGATAAGATGCATGCAGGGCAGATCATCACTATCCGTGAATTGCGTGAAGAGAACAGTGCACTTCGCCGTGCAGATAAGAAGGTGGTTGAATACCGTGATGCAAATCCGGCTACATCATCTCCTATGCTGCTGGGTATCACTAAGGCTTCATTGGGTACACAGAGCTGGATATCAGCCGCATCGTTCCAGGAAACTACTAAGGTACTTTCTCAGGCATCTATCAACGGTAAGTCTGATTACCTGTTGGGTCTGAAGGAGAACGTTATCACTGGTAACCTGATACCTGCCGGTACCGGTATGCGTGAGTTCGATAACCTGATCGTAGGTTCTAAAGAAGAGTTCGAACTGCTGAATGCAAACCGCGATGTACTGCAGTTTGACGAAGAAGAATAGTAATTCTTAAGACTTCATAATAATGAAACAGCCCGCTCAATTGAGTGGGCTGTTTCATTTATTAGTTTACTTGAATGCAGATGAACTATTCAAAGCCCATTATAGCCCTGTTCTCAGCTACAGCTGATTCTACATATTGAAGCACTCCTGCATCAAATTCTTGACCTTTGTTGAATAATACATGTACCGCTATAGGTAATACAGCGATGGTAATATTCCATGCCATTAGTTTATCCATATGCAGATGCAGTCGTGCTGCATCTTTTTCTGTCGTGAGTATTATTTTGTTGGCTACCTGCCAGTTCTCGTAGGTTTCTTTTATTTCTTCCAGGTCGGGAGTAACAAAGTAATGATGGTCCTGGTAGGAGAGGGTATGAACATTGTCGGAGTTATTCTTCAGAAATGCTTCGAGTGGTTCAGGTCGGGCTATAGCGCATACCAGCACTATGTTTTTGTTGCGTATATCTATGGGTTCCCGGGTAATGAAGTTGTAAGGAGTGTCGTAGCCTATACCGGTAAAGAATACGCGTTGGTTGGGTAGGGGAGCAATGCTTTCCATCATGCTTTTTGCTTGCGCCTCCTGCAGGTCAAGCGGGCATTTGGAAACAATGATCACATTTGCACGTTTGTAAGAGTTTCTGCTTTCGCGCAGATTGCCGAACGGGAGCACATAATCTTTATAAAATGGTTTTGAGTAGTCGGTAATTAGTATAGTAAGCCCCGCTTTTACAGAACGGTGCTGGTAGGCATCATCAAGCAGTACCACGTCAACATCCGGCCTGCGCTGTAGTAAAGCCGGTATGCCTATCATTCTTTCTTCAGCAACACTTACCACGATCTCCGGATACTTCATGTGGTACTGCATGGGCTCATCTCCTATCCGAAGTGCATTCGTTTGATTATCAGCAATAAGAAAGCCTTGTGTATGCCGTTTGTACCCACGACTCATAGTGGCCACTCTATATTGATACTGGAGGAGCCGGATGAGGTATTCTACATGTGGTGTTTTGCCGGTACCGCCAGTAGATAAATTGCCCACAGTTATGACCGGCACACTGAACTCAATGGAAGAGAAGAACTTAGCATCGTAGAGCTTGTTGCGTAACCACACAATAGCACCATAAAGCAGTGCTACAGGATAAAGCAAAATGCGGACAACAGAAAAAATATGGTATAGTATATTTTGGGAACCCATTGATACAAAAGTAGACAGTCTGAATTAGAAAGTAGCCGGTAGCTACTTAATTATTTATGATATAGCATTATGGAATATGATAGTGAAGCAGAAAGTAATAATCGATAAGTCTTGCACGTTCTGTAAATTGCACACCATTCAACTCTGCTATTTTATGAACTGGATACAGCATCCTGTAATACTGGAAGGAGATAAAGTTAAGTTAGTGCCATTGGAGCACAGTCATTTTCCTGAGCTTATAGCAATAGCAAAAGATGAGCGGATATGGGAACACATTTCCATTAACGGAGCTGACAGTGACCGGATGGAGCAGCATCTTAAAAGCGCCATACTGAAACGGGGGACCGGAGAGCAATATCCATTTACTGTAATAGATAAGCTGACCAATAAGATCATCGGCAGTACTTTTTTGCACAATATTTTTCCTGAGCATAGAAAGCTAGAGATAGGCTGGACTTGGTACGCGCCGGAATACTGGCGTACAGGCTATAACAGGGAATGCAAATTGTTGTTGCTCAGCTACTGCTTTGAAACCTTGAGGGCCGTAAGGGTTCAGTTGCAAACCGATGCCACCAACTTGCGCAGCCGTACTGCTATCACAGGTATCGGCGCAACTTTTGAGGGTATAATGCGCAAAGAAAGGATCCGAGCAAATGGAGTTTTTCGAAATACGGCGATGTACAGTATAATAGATGAGGAGTGGGACACCGTACAGTCTATGCTTATTGCCAAAGCCAGCAAAATCTATCCATAAGATGAAAGTAGATTACCTGATCATAGGGCAAGGTATATGCGGAACATTGCTTAGCCGGCAACTGCTTCTAGAAGGTAAATCGGTCATTGTAATTGACGACGGTGCAGTATCATCATCAAGCAAGGCAGCGGGTGGTATTATTAACCCTGTTACCGGCAAACGGCTGGTAAATTCATGGATGATAGATGAGCTATTGCCCTTTGCAAAGAGTACTTATCAATCAATTGGCGAAGAGATCGGCGTATCAATTATACAGCAGTGTGATATCCTGGATTTTCATGCGACACATGAAATGAGGAGTATTTTTGCTGATCGGCTGAAGGAGGATAATAAATATCTTAGTGAGTATGTTGACGACGGAAAATGGGATCAATATTTTCGGTTCAATTATGGCATTGGTAAAATAGATGCTGGTATGTTGCTGAACATACAAGCAATGCTCCGTGGCTGGAGAAAGTCATTACAAAAAGCAAACTCTTTGCTTGAGGAGAAATTTGAGATAAGTTATTTACTAGTCCGAGATAGTGAGGTGATCTATAAAGAGCATACTGCCGGCAAGATACTGTTTTGCGATGGTGTAGCAGCTTCAGATAATCCCTATTTCGCAATGCTACCATGGGCAAAAGACAAAGGGGAAGCACTAATTGCATCTATTCCGGGCTTGCCTCATGGCGATATATACAAGCAGGGAAGCATCAGTTTAGTTCCATGGCATAATGGGTTGTTTTGGATAGGCGCTGCTCATGATTGGAAATTCAGCGATATGCTTCCATCGCCGGCATTCAGAGAGAGGGTAGAAGAACAGCTTAACTACTGGGTAAAACTACCGTACACTATAGAAGAGCATATAGTGGCCCAAAGGCCTGCCAATGTAGATCGAAAGCCATTTATTGGTCTACATCCGCTGCATCCTTCTGTTGGTATTTTTAATGGGATGGGAGGCAAGGGCTGTTCTCTTGCTCCTTATTTCGCGCATCACTTTACTAAGCATTTAGTTCAAGGAAGTGCCCTGCAACCAGAAGTTGATATTAACAGATACAGAAAGGTCCTAAGCAGAGCTTAGTGATTTTCTTTCTTTGCTAATGAGTCGGTACTAACTATTGGAGTTGTTCTCCCGTTGTGGCAGGTGACGCAGGTTATTTGTTCCATGGCTTTACCATTCCGGGGCATTTTGTCGATGTAGTTTGCGTTTATTGCATCGACCATCTTCATCATTTCCCGAGCCACTTTTTTCTCGTGTTTATCGTCGGCTGCGAAGTCCCATTTCATGCGTTCCTGCCCTTCTACTTTCTGGCCGGTATGGCAAAAATTGCAACGTACACCAAGTGACATTGAGTAGCCTCTCATGATCTTATGTAGTTCTTCTTCAGTTGTGTTATTGGGAAGCACCTGTAAGTTTACGGGTTTTTCATCTTTATCTTTTATTGCAAAACTCTGCGTTATTATCATGATGCCAGCAGAAAGGATAGTAAGTGCGATGATCTTTTTATTGATTTTCATAAGGTGGTGTTTCTTGTAAATCTATAAAAATGTGTCAGTATCCTCAAATGAAAACGGCTATCATTTGAGGATAGCCGTTTGAAACAATTTTAAGAAGTAAGTATGCTTAATTATCTTTCTTCTTTGAAATAAGCTGGAGCGCTTTCCTGAATACACTGCCTGCGGTACTAAAGAGTATTTTGATATCGAGGCCAATACTACGGTTCTTCATGTAATAGATGTCCCACTGTATGCGCTTGCGTAATTCACGCTCTACGCTAATCTCGCCGATGTAATCTTTTATCTGGGCCATACCTGTCATGCCAGGCTGAACTTCAAGACGAAGGTTGTAATAAGGAATGCACTCTGAATAGTAACGTGTATGTACTAACATATGTGGCCTTGGCCCGACAACACTCATTTCTCCAAGTATTACATTGAAAAACTGAGGTACTTCATCAAGGTGAGTGATACGTAAGAACTTACCGACAGATGTTATTCTCTTATCATTTATAGAGACTTGTTTAATATC
>Ga0209023_10006303_pt1 | contig 12555 bp, 12 predicted proteins | sample LakOneMetagenome_FD_187468 | JGI IMG/M metagenome (GOLD analysis project Ga0209023, IMG submission 187468) | Freshwater and sediment microbial communities from Lake Erie, Canada (SPAdes) (version 2) | ecosystem: Environmental > Aquatic > Freshwater > Lentic | place: Lake Erie, Canada... | reverse complement strand
TAAAGCCGTTTCTAAAAAGGTAAATAGGTCTTCATTTTTCTCCTCTTCTTGAATACTATGATGGAGCATTTCGGACAGAAAAATAACAATAGCGCTCTTAAAAACATCGGTATTTATGGTGCTAAAAGCTATTGCTAATTTGATTTCTTTAAAATGCTCTAATGTGCCTTTATTCTTGTGATTGGCCTCAATTTCAAGTAAGGTTAACGGCTGAAAATAAGCAATTTTTTGATTGGATTTTTTACCCGAATACGCACTCGGAACGAAATAACTTTTCAATCCATCCGATTGGGTGAAACATTTTACAATCAAACTTTTTTCTTGATATCGAAGTGCTGAAATGACGATGGCTTTGGTTTTTACCAACATAGGGTTTGGGTTTTTCTTATTGAAATTACCTAATAATCATCACTTTTTTAACCGTAGTATCAATACCATCTTGTGCCGAAATCAAAATCATGTATACGCCAGAAGCCACACGATAATTGCCAAATGCAGTAGTATCCCATTCGATAGTTCCGCCTTCGGAAGTGGTTTCGTATACCAAATTTCCTTCAATATCGGTAATTTTCACGATTGCTTTATTCGTCAGATTGGATATTTTAACGGTGCCCGAATACTCTGGACGCACCGGATTTGGGTAGACATAAACACTGCTCAAATCGTTGCTTGGTTTTGTAGCAGTTCCTTTAAAAGAAACCAACCCTTTGTCGGTAGCAAAAAAAACTTCTCCTGAAACGGGATCAATTTCAATATCATTCACGTTATCACTGGGTAAAGGCGAATTTTCTTTCGTAAAATGATAAATCGTTTCTTGCCCATTAGACGATACCAAATAAACACCTGAGTCGGCAATAGCAACCCATTTTCTATTCGCGCCATCTACCGCAATATCAATAATAAACTGTTGGTAAAATAACTCTTGAGCCAAATCATTTTCTAAAATAATAATAGCCTTTGACTGAATTTCAGTTTCAGAAATAAACGAATCTACCGAAGGAATAATTCGCAATCCGCCACTGGTGCCAATCCACAATTGATTTTTGTTATCTATAGCAACACAACGAGCATCATCGGTAGGAAGATTTCCGGAAGTTCCCGATTTTATATTGATGATTTTATTGCTATAACTTTCGTTAAATCCAATTAGACCAATAATATTGGTTGGAATCCATTTGGTGCCATTTTTATCTACTACTGGAAGGGCATAACTAACTTGTAGCAAATCACTTGATTGCAATGATGTGCTAAAATCGTACGATTGCCATTGTCCGCCACTTCGGAGTACTTTTAAAGGTTTGGTCAGAAAATTATTGGTCATCCATAAATCTCCATTTTTGTCAAATGCTGGTCCGTTAACACGAATATCAACATAGGCTGGATTTGGTGGCGATAGCGCTAACGACTGTAATCCGTCTGTTCCGGTGTTGGTGTTATTATACAGTGTCGTAGGCACTTCATTATCTACCTTTAATAAACCTGAAAAATAGGAACTTACAAAAAATTGCTTTTCGTTTTTAGGATTAAAAGTAATATTGGAAAGCGATTTGGCTCCAAACAAATTAGCATACGGAATTTCGCTCCAACCAGTAGAATCGTATTTACTTATAGAATACTGAAACAACCCGTATGGAGGTTCTAAATTATAGGGATTGTAAACTTTATTGTATTTTCCGTACAAAGCCCAAAGTGCGGCACTTGATTTCTTGAGTCTAAATATTTTATTTCGAACTGGTCCGTCAGGTTTGATAAAATTAAAATTCGTTGGATTTGTAATTGGCGATGAAAGAACGCCAGCTTCGTTTGTACCTATATAAATAATTCCATCAATAACCGTAGCACAAGTAAAAGTAACTGGAAGCGTTGTAACTTGACTGCTTTGAATATGAGCAGTTTGCACTAAAGCAGTGTTAAAAATATAAACATGATTTAGGGTTGTTACTATTAAAAGATTATCACTTGTTCTAATATCGATACCTGTTTCGGGTAATTGAAAAAATGATACATATGACGTGCCATTGAAACGAACTAAAGCATTGTCTGTTCGCAGGGCAATGATTTCTGTTCCAAAGGCTGTTATTCCGTTCCATTCGTATCCAGATTGGTCAATCCATTGGTTGTAATCGTCTAAAAATTGGTTGGATAAATTGGCCCTTCTGATGCCGCTTCCAAAAGAATTTCCTTTGGTTGCCGCATAGATGAATCCGTTGCTAATACACGTTTGTTGCACCGAAATAAAAGTCCCTTGAGGTCCCATATAATAGGTATCTCCAAATTCAAATGTGGTTAAATCGAAAACGGTAATTCCATAATCACAAGAAATATACAATTTGTTATTGAATTCTAGAAAATGATTGATTCGCTTAATTAAAGGCGAAACCGGAACCTCATCCAGTATTCCTTTTTTATACAAAATAGTACCATCTTGATTGACTACCAAAAGTAATCCGTTTTGATTTCCAACAAATGTTTTATTAAAGGCATCGCTATGATATAAAGCTGTTATGGTTTCTGCTTCTAAACCATCAACTGTGGTCGTGGTTTTTATGTCGTTAGTAACAAGATTTTTAGCAAAAAAAGCGTTTTCTGAAGCGGCATAAATATTTTGAGTAGATTCACTTACATCGGTAATCTGACTGTATGAAAAATAGCCTTGCCACAATTGGTTGTTTTGTGCAAAACCCATACAAAAATGAAACAATAGTACGATGTATAAACTTCTCTTCAGCATTTTATCAAAAAATATAGTGTGACAAATATAGTATAAAACGCAATTATATCTGTTTTCATATAAGGCAATAAAAAAACCTTCTCCCTAAAAAGAAAGAAGGTTTAAATATAAATATAGGTTGTTTGTTTACACAATTCCTTGCGCTAACATGGCATCGGCTACTTTTACGAAACCTGCAATGTTGGCACCTTTTACGTAGTCAACATACCCATTAGCATCAGCACCGTATTTCACACAAGCTGCGTGAATATTAGCCATAATGCCTTTAAGTCTATCGTCAACTTCTTCAGAAGACCAGCTCAAACGCAATGAATTTTGTGACATTTCAAGACCTGAAGTAGCCACACCACCAGCATTAGACGCTTTTCCTGGAGCAAATAAAATTTTAGCATTTAAGAAAACAGTAACCGCTTCTGGAGTAGAAGGCATATTAGCCCCTTCAGCCACACAGATACATCCGTTAGCCACTAATGTTTTTGCTTCTTCTTCGTTCAATTCGTTTTGAGTAGCACATGGAAGAGCTACATCACATTTTACTTCCCATGGACGTTTTCCAGCTACGAATTTAGCATTTGGATATTTAGTTACATAATCAGAAATTCTACCGTAGTTTACGTTTTTGATTTCCATTACATACGCTAACTTTTCGGCGTCTATTCCGTCAGCATCGTGAATATATCCAGATGAATCAGACATAGTAACTACTTTTCCTCCTAATTGCGTTGCTTTTTCTGTAGCGTATTGTGCTACATTTCCTGAACCTGAAACCACAACTGTTTTTCCAGCAAAACTATCGCCTTTAGTAGCAAGCATACTTTGTGCAAAATATACATCACCATATCCAGTAGCTTCTGGACGGATTAGTGATCCTCCAAAAGAGATACCTTTTCCTGTTAAAACTCCAGTAAATTCATTTCTTAATCTTTTATATTGACCAAACATGTAGCCCACTTCTCTTCCTCCAACACCAATATCTCCAGCAGGAACGTCAGTATCAGCGCCAATATGTTTTGATAATTCGGTCATGAATGCTTGACAGAACTTCATGATTTCGTTATCTGATTTTCCTTTAGGATCAAAATCAGAACCTCCTTTTCCACCACCCATTGGCAATGTAGTTAAACTATTTTTGAAGGTTTGCTCGAAAGCTAAAAATTTCAAAATACTTAAATTTACTGAAGGATGAAAACGAATTCCTCCTTTGTAAGGTCCTATGGCAGAGTTCATTTGGATTCTATATCCTCTGTTTACATGCGTTTTTCCAGCATCGTCAACCCATACCACTCTAAACATAATTACTCTTTCTGGCTCGACCATGCGCTCCAAAAGCATTTTGTTTTGGTATTTTTTATTTTCCTCAATAAAAGGAATAACTGTTTCGGCAACTTCTTTAACTGCCTGCATAAATTCTGGTTCGTTGCCGTTTCTTTGTGCAACTAAATCAATAAATGCGTTAATACTTTGTGACATAAATTATAATATTAATGTTTTAAGAAAACGTTTTCGTAATATCCGACAAATATACATTTTATTAAAATAACGGCACAATTTTTTTTATATTCTCATTATTTTTATGTTTATCTTAACTTTTTTTAAGGATAATTAAAATTAATGGTTGGTTTTAAAACTATTTCTGCTTTTTTTCGTATATATCTAAGTATTTTTTTATTTTATTTTATTAGTGAATGATGTTTTTATATATTTGTCGAGAATTGAATTAATCTGTATGAAAATGACCAAGTATTTTATTGTTACACTATTGCTTATGTTAGGTTTTACCAACAGAGTATCTGCACAATTCGGTTTTTCGCATGAAATTGGAGGCATTGTTGGACCTGTTGCATTTCAGTCTGATTATGGTGAAAGACATGATATTTCTACAAATGCAGGAAATACTGGTTATGGCATTGGACTTATCCACTATCTAAATTTTTCCTACAGAGCGGAATGTAGTTGTTATACACCTGAAACATATTTTAATGATCACTTCAAATTACGAAGTGAATTATCCTATAACAAAACAGATCTTCAGCATTTTGGTCAATGGGTTGATCCTAAAAAAAATTCTTTAATGGCTAACCAATTAAGAGCTATGAGAGGAAGTACGTCGGTAACCAATATTGGTATGCAGTTAGAATTTTTCCCATACAGCATTAGAGATTTTACAGCTAATATTGGAAGTTTTGGTCCTTTTATTAGTTTAGGAGGGCAATTTAGTTTTTTTAAACCAACTGCTTATTCTGAATTAGGTCCTGGTTTAGGGCAATTGCCAACCGTTACACCAATAAAATATCTTGGTGCTTTTGATGTTAAAGGCGGAACTACATGGTCTGTAGTGACTAGTGTTGGAACACGATACAAATTAACACCTCTTTCTGATTTAATGGTAGATTTAAGATTTCAATACTATTTTTCAAACTGGGTTGATGGATTAAGTCCAGACCCAAGAGTATATTTAGAAAATAGAGCTAACGACTGGAATATTTGGTTCAACTTTGGATATATTTACTACATACAATAATAGTTTTATAACTACATAAAAAAATCCCGATTCGTTTGAATCGGGATTTTTTTATTTTATCTAAAAGCTTGTTCTAAATCGGCAAGCAGATCATCGATGTCTTCTACGCCAGTACTTAATCTAACTAAGTCGTCAGTAATTCCAACTTCAAGTCGTTTGTCTTCCGGAATAGAAGCATGTGTCATTAAAGCAGGATGATTTGCTAAACTTTCAACTCCACCTAAAGATTCGGCCAAAGTAAACACCTTTAATTTTTCTAAAAATGAAATGGCATCTTCTTTTTTACCAGAAGTAAAGGTAAAGGAAACCATTCCTCCAAAACCACTCATTTGCTTTTTAGCAATGTCATGATGTGGATGATCTGGCAAGCCTGGATAATAAACGGTTGCCACTTCGGGATGATTGCTTAAAAATTCGGCTACTTTCATTCCGTTTTCGCAATGTCTTTGCACGCGTAAATGTAAGGTTTTGATGCCTCTTAAAACCAAATAACTATCCATTGGCCCCAATGTTCCGCCAGTAGCAAATTGTTTGAAATGCAATTCGTCACCCAACACTTTATCTTTAATAATTAAAGCACCCGCAATCACATCAGAATGTCCGCCAAGGTATTTGGTAGCCGAGTGCATTACGATATCAGCGCCTAAATCTAAAGGCTTTTGTAAATAAGGTGTTGCAAAAGTATTATCAACTGCAAATAATAAATTATGTTTTTTAGTGATTTTGGCTATTTCTTGAATATCGGCCAATTTCATCAACGGATTGGTTGGCGTTTCTACCCAAACCAATTTGGTGTTTTCGTTGATGAGTGATTGGAATTTCTCCAAATCGTTCATATCTACAAAATGAAACTTGATGCCGCTATCTTTGTATAAACGTGTAAACAAACGATAGGTTCCACCGTATAAATCGTCCATGGCAATAATTTCGTCACCTGCCTTGAACAAGCGCAACAAACAATCGGTTGCTGCTAAACCCGAAGCAAATGCCAATCCACGTGCGCCATTTTCAATCGAAGCCAAAGCGTCTTCTAAAGCTTGACGTGTAGGGTTAGCCGCACGACTGTATTCGTAATCACCAACAGGTTTTCCTGGGCTTGTTTGTGCATACGTTGATGTTTGAAAAACAGGCGTCATTACAGCACCTGTTACTTTTTCGTGGTGTTGTCCACCGTGTATTACTTTGGTATTGAATTTCATTTTAGAATATTTTTACAAAGATATAAAGATTGTTTGAAAGTAAATGTAGTAATTGATTTCGTTTGCCTAGCCAAGATAGCAGTGGAAAGCTTTGTGATGCAAAAACGGATTTTTTTCTTGGTACAAAAAAGCGACAGAAAGAAGCTCTTTTTGTACCGTAGAAAAACCGTTTTGGCAAACAAACTTGCAATGGATAGCTTGATTGGCTGCTACTATTAAATGAATTTTCGAATGGTTAGCATCATTCCCAAATGAATACCTTCGTGGTAATTATTGAATAGAATGGCTTCTTCTAAATTTGCTAAATAAAATCCAGTTTGTGTTTGGTATTCATTAAAATTTTGAAAAACATGGTTTTGGTAATCCGCTTTAACTTGAGCCGCTGTTGACAACAACAATTGTTTTATTTCATCTACTTCCGCTTGCGTGGCAGCCGCATCAGGATGTGAACCGTTTCTGTATTTTTCAAAAAATTCGTCAGAAATTTTCATGGGCAAACCTGATAAAGCATAAATTAGTTTTTGTTGCGATGCAATCACGTGACCGGCATTCCAAATTAAATTATTGCTAAAACCTTCGGGAATCGTATTCAATTGTTCCAACGAATAATTTTCTAGAAGTTTACTATATAATGTTCTGCTGGTTTCTAATATTCTAAAGGCTTCGTTCATTGTTTGATTTTTAAAATTTATAGAAGAATAAAATCGTCTGTTTTCGGGATGGAGTTCATGACGTCTAAAGCAATTGCTGGTGTTGGCGTGGCTAATTTTCTTAATTTGGTGTCCATCCAAGCACCGTCAATGGTGATTTTAGCACACAATAATCCGTCTTGGTTGTGCAGTTCATGAACGATGGTCCAACGTGAGGCATCAGCTTTCATTTTACCTATTTTAGTACTGATGGTGATGGTATCGTTTAAGTGGATTTCTTTTCGAAAAACACATTCTTCTCGAAAAGCAATCGGTCCAAAATGCTGCTCTTGCATTACCTTCATGGTCAATCCTTGTTGGGCTAAAATCTCAATACGGTGTTGGGCACCAAAATCGTAATACGCAGAATGACGCATGTGAAAATTAGGATCTAAATCCGACCATCGAATCGATAATTCTTTAGTAAAAGTGCTCATGTATTGTAATTTTTTTACAAAAATACAGATTATAAGTTCGAAAAGAATTTCCTTTGCAAAAAGAATTTCCATGACAAACAAAATATACTATTTAGCTTCTTGTGACACGTGTAGAAAAATCATAAAGTCACTCCCAAATTCAGATAAATTAGAATTTCATGACATCCGTCAAAACCCAATTACTGAAAAAGAATTAGAAGAAATGCATACCCTTTCAGGAAGTTATGAAGCGCTGTTCAGCAAAAAAGCGCAATTGTATAAATCGATGGATTTAAAAAATAAATCGTTGACCGAATCCGATTTTAAAAAATACCTTTTAGAACATTACACTTTCTTGAGTCGTCCTGTTTTTATAATTGACGGCAAAATTTATATCGGAAACGGCCAAAAAAATATCATTGAAGTTATTAAAGCATTACGCTAATGTCTAAAAGAAATTGGGCCATAGTTGCGGCCACTTTAGTTTCCATAATTTATGGGGTTACCTTTACCATTGCCAAAGACGTAATGCCAAAATTCGTTGCGCCTTTTGGGTTTATCACCATGCGTGTAGGTGGTTCCGTAGTATTGTTTTGGTTGATTTCTTTTTTTGGCCCCAAAGAAAAAATTGCCAAAGAAGATTTTCCTCGAATTATAGCCGCTGCGGTATTTGGCGTTGCTTTAAACATGCTCACGTTTTTCAAAGGATTGAGTTATACTTCACCCATTATGGGAGCCGTTTTGATGGTAACCACACCCATGATTGTGTTGGTTCTTTCGGCTTTTATCATGAAAGAACGCATGAAAAAAAGAAAGGTTTTTGGATTACTTCTAGGATTGACCGGAACCATAACGTTAATTCTGTATGGAAAATCGGTAGTGAATGCACCCAATGCCACTTTAGGAAATTTACTGGTGTTTATCAATGCGGTTTCCTATGGATTTTATCTGATTTTAGTAAAAAAATTAATGGATAAATACAATGCTTTCACTTTCGTGAAATGGATTTACACCTTCGGATTTATTATGGTATTGCCTTTTGGTTGGAACGAATTTCACGCTATCGAATGGACAACTATTCCTCTAGATATTTTATGGAAAATCGGATTTGTAGTAGTGTTTTCAACCTTCTTAACCTACTTACTGAATTTGGTTTCCATGCGCGAATTAAAACCCACAACCGTAGCCGTTTTTATCTATTTACAACCGCTTTTTGCTACCGTTTTTGCCGTAGGCTTAGGTAAAGACGAATTGAGTTTGATCAAATTACTTTCGGCGGTTTTAATTTTTACAGGTGTGTATTTGGTAACTCAAAAACGAGTAAAAAGTGACCTGTGATGTGTAATTAGCAGAAAGAACTCTAAATTACTAATCACTATTTACTAATCACTAATCACTATTTCATATATTTGAAGTCTATAAAACATAAGAATGATACAATCAATGACGGGTTTTGGAAAAGCATCTTTGCAATTACCAACCAAAAAAATTACCGTAGAATTAAAATCACTAAACAGTAAAGGTTTAGATTTAAATACTAGAATGCCATCGGTTTACCGTGAAATGGAATTGGGTTTGCGCAATCAAATTTCACAACGATTGGAGCGTGGAAAAATTGATTTTTCGCTATACATCGAAGTTACTGGCGAAGAAACATCGTCTAAAATCAATGTGCCGATTGTGAAAGGTTATATCAACCAAATGAAAGCGGTGATTCCGAATGCAGATGAAACTGAATTGATGAAAATGGCGGTAAGAATGCCTGATGCACTCAAAACTGAGCGCGACGAAATTGATGAAAACGAATGGAAACACATTCAAAAAGTCATAGATGAAGCGTTAGAGAATATCGCCAATTTCAGAAAAGATGAAGGCGTTTCGCTAGAAAAAGAATTTTTACATCGTATTGCCAACATCATGACGTTGATGAATAATGCTGTGTCTTATGATGCAGAACGTGTTGAAACCGTAAAGAATCGATTAAAAACCGCTTTAGACGAACTTCAGGTAAATGTAGATCAAAATCGTTTTGAACAAGAATTGATTTTTTATTTAGAAAAATACGACATTACAGAAGAGAAAGTTCGATTAGAGAATCACCTAAATTATTTTATCGAAACCCTTGCTGGAACTGAGGCTAATGGAAGAAAATTGGGTTTCATCACGCAAGAAATGGGACGCGAAATTAATACCATGGGTTCAAAATCGAATCATGCCGAAATGCAAAAATTGGTGGTGATGATGAAAGATGAATTGGAGAAAATTAAAGAGCAAGTGCTTAATGTTTTATAAGTAATTAGTAATTAGTAATTAGTGAATAGCGCTAGTTACTAATCACTTTTCACTAATCACTAAAATAATGAACAAAGGAAAATTATTAGTTTTCTCAGCACCATCAGGTTCGGGAAAAACCACTATAGTAAGGCATTTATTGCAGCAAGACGATTTGAATTTAGAGTTTTCGATTTCGGCTGCTACACGCGAACCTCGCGGCCAAGAAATTGATGGAAAAGACTACTATTTCATGTCGATTGCCGAATTTAAAAAACACATTAAAGCCGAAGATTTTGTAGAATGGGAAGAAGTCTATCGTGATAATTTTTACGGAACGTTAAAAAGTGAAGTAGAACGCATTTGGGCCAAAGGTAAAAATGTAATTTTCGATATTGATGTGGCTGGTGGATTGCGTATTAAATCGAAATTCCCACAAGAAACTTTAGCGGTTTTTGTTAAACCACCAAGCGTTGACGAACTCAAACGAAGACTAAAAGAACGTTCCACCGAAACCGACGACAAAATCAATATGCGAATTGCTAAAGCACACGTTGAATTGGCAACAGCACCACAATTTGACAAAATCATTAAAAATTATGATTTGGATGTGGCAAAGGCAGAGGCGTATGAATTAGTGAAAAATTTTATAAACACTGATTTCACAAATTAGCACAGATTAATAAATTCTATCGGTGAGAATCTGTGTAATCTGTGTTCAAATAAACAATAATGAAAATAGGCTTGTATTTCGGAACCTTTAACCCCATTCACGTTGGGCACATGATTATTGCCAATCATATGGCAGAGCATTCCGATTTGAATCAAATATGGATGGTGGTCACGCCTCATAATCCGCATAAACAAAAAAACACTTTATTAGACGATTACCAACGCTTGCATTTAGTGAATTTAGCCACCGAAGATTATCCAAAAATTAAACCGTCCGACATTGAATTCAAGCTTCCACAACCCAATTATACTGTAAATACGTTAGCGCATTTAAATGATAAATATCCGCAACACGAATTTTGTTTGATTATGGGTGAAGACAATTTGAATTCGCTTCACAAATGGAAAAACTACGAATTCATTTTAGAAAATCATGATATCTATGTCTATCCAAGACTAAATTCTGGAGAAATTGATGAACAATTCGTAAATCATCCCAAGATTCATAGAGTTGGTGCACCAGTGATTGAACTTTCGTCTACTTTCATCCGCGAAAGCATCAAAAACAAAAAAAATATTCGTCCGCTATTGCCCGAAAAAGTTTGGGAATATGTAGATCATAATAATTTTTACAGGAAGTAACCTTAACATTCCTTTACCACTTGTTCGTTCAATCGTTTTGTAAATTTGTAATCAAAATCATTTTACAATGTACAAATGTTTTTCGGTATTTTTTTTATTGTCACTAATAACTTCTTGTAAAGCTAATCAAGAAATTATTGGATTGGCAACAAACGCAAAAGATGGAGCTTCAATTAGAACATCAAATGGTGTTTATATTATTGAAAGTTTGAACACTTGGAATGATTCAATAAACGGTAAAAACATTAAAGCATTAGTCAAAATTAAAAACAAATCTAATTTAACAAAAGATGATTTGTATGATTCAATCAACCATGCATATAAGCAAGGAAGAATTGGAAACACAACCATTGTGAAAATAAAAAGAATTGAACTTATTAAATAAATACTATGAACAACTTCGAATTATACAATCCTGTCAACTATGTTTTTGGCAAAGGACAGATAGAAAAACTAAGTACATTGGCTCCAAAAGGCGCTAAAATACTAATAGCGTATGGTGGCGGAAGCATTTTTAAAAATGGCGTTCACAACCAAGTGAAAGCTGCTTTAAATGGTTTTGAAATAGTAGAATTTGGCGGTATCGAGCCGAATCCAAGATTTGAAACTTTGATGAAAGCAGTTCAAATTATTCGCGAACAAAACATCGATTTTATCTTAGCTGTTGGTGGCGGAAGCGTGATTGACGGCGTAAAATTCATTTCGGCAGCCGTTAAATTTGAAGGCGATCCCGCTGATATTTTAAGAAAAAGAATCTTATTTACCGATGTATCTCAAGTTATTCCGTTTGGAACGGTGTTAACCTTACCAGCAACTGGCTCCGAAATGAATTCAGGTGCCGTAGTCACAATTGAAGCTACACATGAAAAATTGACTTTGGGCGGAAGTGCTTTGTTTCCAAAATTCTCTATTGTAGATCCAACGGTTATTACTTCGTTACCAAAAAGGCAATTGCAAAATGGTGTCGTTGATGCTTTTACACACGTTATGGAGCAATATTTAACGTTCAAACACGATGCCATGTTGCAAGACCGATTTGCAGAAAGCATTTTGAAAACTTTAATTGAAGTCGGACCCAGTGTAGTCGAGAATCCGAGTGATTATAAATTGGCGTCTAACTTTGTTTGGAGTGCCACAATGGCTCTAAATGGCTTAATTCAAAAAGGTGTTCCGAGTGATTGGGCAACCCACATGATTGGTCACGAATTAACGGCGTTATACGAAATTGATCATGCCAGAACCTTGGCTATTATTGGTCCAAACTTATACAAAGTAATGTTTGAAACCAAGAAAGAAAAATTGGCGCAATATGGTGAAAGAGTTTGGAATATTTCAGGAAATTCTACCGATGAAATCGCACATAAAGCAATAGAGAAAACCATAGAATTTTTCCACACCATGGGAATGAAAACCA
>Ga0209023_10006302_pt1 | contig 12555 bp, 15 predicted proteins | sample LakOneMetagenome_FD_187468 | JGI IMG/M metagenome (GOLD analysis project Ga0209023, IMG submission 187468) | Freshwater and sediment microbial communities from Lake Erie, Canada (SPAdes) (version 2) | ecosystem: Environmental > Aquatic > Freshwater > Lentic | place: Lake Erie, Canada... | reverse complement strand
ATTTTCTCGCTGCTGATCGCGCTGCTGCTGCTGTTCGTTCCGCTCTGAGCGGCACCCCTTCGCGCCGCCGACCGGCGGCGCGCATGACAGCAACAGGAGAGCCCCGTGGCTGAAAAGAGTCATGGCACCCCCGCAAAGGGTCAGAAGACCGGCGCCCATACCGAAGCCGATGGCGGCCACGGCGGAGGATTTCCTCCGTTCGAGTCCTCCACCTACGCTTCGCAACTGGTGTCGCTCGTCATCGCGTTCGTCGCGCTCTATCTGATCGTGTCGCGCATTGCGCTGCCGCGTATCGGCGGCGCGATCGAGGCACGTGCGAATGCGATCGAGGGCGATCTTTCGGCGGCGCAGAAGCTGAAGGACGAATCGGACGCCGCGCTGAAGGCCTATGAAACCGAACTCGCCTCGGCGCGTGCGCGGGCCCAGGCGATCGGCAACGAAACCCGCGACAAGCTGAACGCGGCGGCGGAAGCCGAGCGCAAGACGCTGGAAGACCAGCTTTCCGCCAAGCTTGCGGCTGCCGAAAAGCAGATCGCGGCGACTCGCGAGAGCGCGATGGGCAACGTGCGCGGCATCGCCGCGGACGCGGCCGGCGCCATCGTCCAGCGTCTCACCGGCGTGCTGCCCGAAGGCAACGTGCTGAACAGCGCGGTCGAAGCTTCGTTGAAGGGATAGCCTGATGTTCTACGAACCGGAAACCTGGGTTGCGGTAGCCTTTGTCATCCTGATGGCGCTGTTTGCCTATCTGGGCATCCACCGCACGGTGCTGAAGGCGCTCGATACCCGCGCCGAACGCATCAAGGCCGAACTCGACGACGCCCGCCGTCTGAAGGAAGAAGCCGCCAAGCTGCTCGCCGACTACAAGTCCAAGCGAACCAGCGCCGAGCGCGAAGCCCAGGAGATCATCGCCAACGCCAGGGCCGAAGCCGAGCGCATCGCGTCCGAGGCCAAGGCCAAGATGGAAGACTTCGTCGCCCGTCGCACCAAGACCGCCGAGGGCAAGATCGCGCTCGCCGAAGCCCAGGCCGTCGCGGACGTTCGCTCCGCCGCGGCCGACGCCGCCATCAAGGCCGCCTCGACCATCCTGTCGCAGTCGGTCAAGGGTTCGGTGGCCGACGACCTGCTCGCCAAGGGCATCGCCGAGGTTCGCGCCAAGCTGAACTGAGGCAATCGCAACCCATCAAAAAGCCGGCGCGAGAAGATCGCGCCGGCTTTTTGATGGGTTTTTGTTTGACGCGTTTTCTTGACGCGAACCGGTTTCCACTTCGCTCGAAAACGCTCTATGGCTGCTTCTTTTTCTTCGCCGGCGCGGCGCGCTCGGGCTTCAGCGCCTGGGGATCGAAGCCGATATAGAAAATGTAGCTGTCGCCGAGCGCGCCCGGGGGCACCGGGTAGACCAGGTCCTCCGCCACCAGCGTGAACGGCTCGCTGCCGGTTTCCGACATGTTGACGGTGGTCTGATAGGCCTTGGTGGCGATGGTCTTTTCCGACACGCCGCCCTGCACCACGGCGACGCGGATCGGGACCTGGATCGACGTCGGCGCGCCGGCAGGTCCCGCTATCACGCGCCCTTGGATGCCGATTCGCGCGGTGATGGTGCCGGAATTGACGCTGCATTCGCGCGCCATCTTGGTAATGGTCGCCTGAAACCGCAGATCGTTGCCGACCGGCTGTTTGCCGGGCGCCGCGACCGCATAGGTGGAGGCGCCGGCCCGGACCGTGACCGGCGGACAGGTCAGGTCGCCGGTGTCTTCCGGCACCGGCGCGCCGGGCGCCGTGGTCGTCGGCTCGTCGGACTTGCCGCCGAAAAAGCTCTTGAATTTATCGGTAAACGATTGCGCCGAGGCCGGCGCGGCCAGCAGGCCACAGCCGAGACCGGCCAGAATCGCGATCTTGAGCAGGCGATTGTCACCCATGCGAGGTCCCGAACATCCACGTCACATTCATGGCGGCGTTATAACAGGCCAATGGCGGCGAACCCAAGGCGTCCAAAGTCTATTCGAATCAGGTTCAGCCGCGGAAATCCTCGTGCAGCATGCCGAACAGCAGGTGGTCCTGCCAGACGCCGTTGATGCAGAGATAGCGCCGCGCCAGGCCCTCGCGGGTAAAGCCGCATTTCTCCAGCACCCGGATCGACGGTGCATTGGTCGGAATGCAAGCGGCCTCGATGCGGTGCAAGTTGAGTTCGCCGAACAGCGTCGGCAGCAGCACCCGCAGCGCAGTCGTCATGTGGCCGCGGCAGGCATGGGGCTCACCGACCCAATAGCCGATGGTGCCGGCCTGCACGATACCGCGGCGCACGTTGGCCAGCGTAATGCCGCCGAGCATGGTGCCGTCGGCTTCGCGAAACACGATGAACGGATACGAGCGGTCGGAGGCGATATCCTCGGCATAGCGGCGCAGCCGGCGGCGGAAACCGGCCCGGGTGAGATCGTCCGACGGCCAGATCGGCTCCCAGGGCGTCAGATAGGCCCGGCTCAGCTCACGCAGTTGCGCCCATTGCGGGAAGTCCGACATTTGCGGCGCACGCAGCAGCAGGCCGTGGCCGCGCGGCATCAGCGCGGCCGGTCCGCTGGTTGGCAAACGAAACAGGGCCATGCCCACTTCCCCCGCAAAGAACCGTCTTCAATGCAGCAGCGTCTTCGCCTTCGAACGGGTCAATCCTTCCGCAAAAGACACCGCCGTGTCCAGTCCCCTGCCGCTGCCCAGCGCCACCACGGCCGGACGGCTGCGGGACAACAGGCCCCGCGCCGCGTTGCGGGTCGATTCGACGCTGACCGCGTCGATCCGCGCCACCAGCTCCTCCACCGTCAGCGGCCGGCCATAGGCGAGCACGTGACGCGCGAGTTGCTCGGCGCGCGATGAACAGCTTTCCAGCGCCATCAGCAGGCCGGCCTTCATCTGCGCCTTGGCGCGGGCGATCTCTGCTTCGGTCAGGGTTTCGACCGCGTCGTTGATGACGTCGACGATCACTTCCATCATCTCGGGCGCGTCGGCCGGATCTGTGCCGGTATAGAGGCCGAAGAAGCCGGTGTCGGCATAGGGCGCGTGGAAGGTGTAGATCGAATAGCACAGGCCGCGCTTTTCGCGGACTTCCTGGAACAGCCGCGACGACATCCCGCCGCCGAGCGTGTTGGTGAACACCTGCATCGAGAACAGCGACAGATCGGTCTGCGGCACGCCTTCCAGCGCCAGGGTCAGATGCGCCTGTTCGAGGTCGCGATGCACCACGCGCGAGCCGCCCTTGCCGAACATCGCGACCTGCGGCGCAGGCGACGGCGCGACATCGAAGCTCGAAAACCGCTGCGCCACTTCCTCGACGACCCGCTTGTGATCGACGGCGCCGGCGGCCGCCACCACCATGTTGGGCCCGCGATAATGCGTGGAAAGGTAGTTGGTCAGCATGTCGCGATCGAACTTCTTCAGCGTCTTGGCGGTGCCGAGCAGCGAGCGCCCCATCGGCTGATCGGGATAGCAGAGCTCGTTGAGATGTTCGAACACGACGTCGTCGGGCGTATCCTGCGCCGCGCCGATCTCCTGCACGATGACGCTCTTTTCGCGCTCGAGTTCGTCGGGCACGAAGGACGGATTGGCGAGGATGTCGGACAGCACGTCGAGCGCCAGCGGCACGTCGGCCTTCAGCACCCGCGCATAATAGGCGGTGGTCTCGGTCGAGGTGCCGGCGTTGAGATCGCCGCCGACCGCCTCGATCTCCTCGACAATCTCGCGCGAGGTGCGCCTGGTGGTGCCCTTGAACGCCATATGTTCGAGCAGATGCGAGATGCCGTGCTCGTTCGGCTTTTCGTCGCGGCCGCCGACGCCGGCCCAGACGCCGAGCGCTGCGGTTTCCAGATGCGGCATGGTATCGGTGATGACGGTAAGGCCGGACGGCAGCTTGGTGACGTCAACGCTCATCCGGTAACTCCCTGCTTCGCCGCACGGCTGACCTTGCGCACGAATTTCTCGACCTCGGCGGAATCGTTCTGCATCACCGTGATCTGTTCGGTCTTCGTCATCAACCCGTCGAGCCAGGCCGGCAGTTGCGGCCGCACGCCGCAGGCGGCCTCGACCGCATCGGGGAACTTGGCCGGATGCGCCGTCGACAGTACGATGTTGGGGATACCTGAATCCGGGGTGTCGCGATCGGCCACCGCCAGCGCCACCGCGGTATGGGGATCGACGAGATCGCCGGCCTCGCGCCACGCAGCGCGGATCGTCGCCGCGGTCTCGGTCTCGTCGGCGCGGCCGGCGTCGAATTCCTGGCGGATGGCGGCCAGCATCGCATCCGGCAGCACGAAACGGCCGGACTGCTTCAGCGAATCCATCAGGCGGCGCACGGTGCCGGCATCGCGGTGACTGGCCTCGAACAGCAGCCGTTCGAAATTCGAGGACACCTGGATGTCCATCGAGGGCGACGCCGACGCGTGCACCTCGCGCACTTCATAGATGCCGGTCTTGAGCGTGCGCGGCAGGATGTCGTTGACGTTGGAGGCGATCCGCAGCCAGCGCACCGGCAGCCCCATCTTCTTGGCGACGTAACCGGCAAAGATGTCGCCGAAATTTCCGGTCGGCACCGTGAAGTCGACGGTGCGATGGGGCGCGCCGAGCGCCACCGCCGAGGTGAAGTAGTACACCACCTGCGCCACGATCCGCGCCCAGTTGATCGAGTTGACGCCCGACAGCGAGACCGCGTCGCGAAAGCCGTGATGGTTGAACAGCGCCTTCACGATCGCCTGGCAATCGTCGAAATGGCCATCGATCGCCAGCGCGTGCACATTGGCGGCGCCCGTCGTCGTCATCATCCGCCGCTGCACGTCGGAGATCCGGCCGTTCGGGAACAGCACGATCAGATCGACATTGTCGAGACCCGCGAACGCATCGACGGCGGCGCCGCCGGTATCGCCCGATGTCGCGACCACGATGGTGGTGCGCTGGGCACGCTTGGCCAGCACGTGATCCATCAGCCGCGAGATCAACTGCATCGCGACGTCCTTGAACGCCAGCGTCGGACCATGGAACAGCTCCAGCACGAACTGGTTGGGCCCGGTCTGGTCGAGCGGCACCACCGCGGGGTGGCGGAAGGTGGCGTAAGCCTCGTTCGCCATGCGGCCGAGATCGGCGTCGGAAATCTCGCCGGCCACGAACGGGCGGATCACCTCGACCGCGACTTCCCAATAGGGCCGCCCGAAGAATCCGGCGATGGTCTCGTGCGAGAGCTGCGGCCAGACTTCCGGCACGTAGAGCCCGCCGTCGCGGGCGAGCCCGGTCAGCATCACATCGCAGAACCCCAGCGTGGGGGCTTCGCCCCTGGTCGAAATATACCGCGTCAAATCGCCCTCCAAAGGCCGACCCCTGCGCCAAGCCTTTGATATTTATGAATTATACGCTTCCGTCAATCGCGAAGCGCCGGGCACCATAGAGCGTTTTGCGGCAGAGGGGAAATGGGGGATTGGGCGGAAAAGCCTGGGATCGCAGGCCCCTACCCATCATCCCCCGCGCATGCGGGCCAATTCATTGATGCATTTTCGACACCAATGATCTTCCGCAGCGGCCGGCGAAGCTATCGCGCTCCGCTGTCACCCAAACCTGCCCGGGTGAAAATGAATCGACACGGGGATCGGCGGCAGCGGATCGGTAACGATGCCCTGCACACGCGCCGTGATCGTGAAGCTGGCGGTCGTGGGACCGGTCTCCATCACAAATGGACGCCAGGGCTCTTCACCGACGCTGCGCGGAAGGTCGAGGTGAACCATGGCGGTCGCAGAATGCGCGCCGCCTGACCGGCCCGATTCAATCCCGTCAGGCAACGAGTCCGGCTCCAGCGTCCCGAGGATGTCGAAGCCATCGGATTGCGACATGATAACCCAGGGGACGACGCGATCAGGCGCGTTCTCGATCCTCAGAAACCCGCCGAAGGGATGATCGAAAACCTGACCGTTGTCGACGGAGTTGTTCTGCCACGCCACATGACTTCCGAACTGATCGCCAGTGATCATCAGCTTCTCGCCGAGGCGACCCGCCCCGTCATACATCGCAAGATTGAGATCGACCCTGGCGCCGTCGTCGGAAAATCCGGTCGTCAGGAATTTGATCGAGACAATCTCGATCAAGCAGAAACGGCTCAACGTGTTGACAAAGTCGACTTCCTCGACGGGCATCGGGCTATGAGCGGGATCTCCGACCGAAACCTTGTAGATGAGGTGGCTCGCCTGGGGCAGCCCTTCGACGCGGACGCTGTGATCGGTGGTGTTCGGGCCGAACGAGACGGCAACCTGGTTTTGCGGAATCATGTCCGCATTGACATTGTTGGGCGACCTCCAGATCGTGATCATCGGGACGGTGGGCAAAGCACTTTTGAAGTTGAAAACGACAGCGCCGGGCTGCGGGACGGCGTCGACGCCAAGCAGATGTTGACTGGCCATTGGAACTCTCCTGACTCTGGTGACCCTGGAAACCGTTTAAGGACCACCCCAAGACAAGATCGCGACCCGGCGACTATTCCCGGGCGATCGCCCGAAGACACTCGGCAGACGCGACAACGTATCGAGGCTAGCTCGATGGGCGTTCAGCCGATATGAGATACCTCACACGCGCGGCTGCCCTTGCAGCCGTGGCTGGTCGTCATGCCGGTGGACTACCGCTGATCAAACGGCGTGTTGAGTTCTCGTATCCGCTCGCGGGTCTTTTCCGCCAGACAGCCGAACACCCAGACCATCCTGCCCGAACCGCCACCGCGTCCGACGACGTCCCTGCACTCGGCATCGCGGTAGATTTCCCAGGCGTGCTGGCTCGCGGCGATTGCCGCTGCTGAGCCGCCATCGCTTGAACCGGCATTCCCGGTGTCGGCCTCGGTGACCTTTTCCATGACGCGGGCGTGGACCTTCTTCATCTCCGCCACCGCGTTCTGAAGCAACGCCTGCATACACTGCTTTTGCTCGCTGCCGGTCGCAGCGCTGAGGCACCGGACGAGATCGGCGTCTTCGGCCTGCGCCAAGGATGGCGCCATCGATAGCGTTACGGCGAGCAGCAAACCGCGCGCTAAACCTGCTTGCACGTGTGCCTGCGCGTGCTCATGCCGCCGGCCGACTTGACCCACATCATCAGGCTGCCATGCGACTTCGGCTCGATCGTCACGATTTTGTGGTCCTGGTTCAGACCGAACGCATTGAGGAGGGCGATGTTGAGTTCGCAACTGAGGCGAAAGTCGCAGGTGTTCTCGACGTCAAAGACAAAGAGTTCACGGTCGCCTGCACTGTGGTAGGCGGAGGCCGCGTCGGTGGTGCACTTGCTGGTCAACGTTTCTTCCTCCGCAGAGGCGATACCCGGCAGCAAGAGCAGCAACGCGGCAAGTACATACTTCATGAAAGGCTCCCTTGGCTGTTCCTTGGACGGCAGCCGAAGGGATCGGGTTCAATGGGCTGGTTGTAGCTTGTAGCGACCATTAACCCTGCGCCGCCCGCCGCTGCGAGCGCCACCACGCCGCAAACGCGATCGCCATCACGGCCGCCAGGCCGAACCAGGTGACGGCGTATTGCAGATGGTCGTCCTTGAGATGCACCGTCAGCGCGCCGGGCTTAGGGATACCGCTCTCGGGCGCCGGGCTTTCGAGATCGACATAAAACGGCGCCAGAACTTTGCTGCTGTCCGCGTTCCAGCCGAGTGCGCGGGCCATCGCCTGGTGATCCCGCGTGAACCACAGGCGCTTGGTAACGTTCTCCGCCGGCGTCAGCGTGCCGGCGGCTTCCGGAAAGCGCAGATAGCCGGTGAGTTTGACCGGTTGACCGGTGATGAGCCGGCCCACCGCCCGATCCTCTTGCGCGCGATCCTGCATCGTGTTCTGCACGAAGCCGGCGTTGACCACGACGGTCTCGCCGCCGGGCAGCCGCACCGGCAAAAATGCCCAGGTGCCGGGACCGGAGACGTCGTCGCGGACCGCCGAGCCGGAGGAATATACCATCGCATCGGGCAACCGCGCATAGGTCGCGGAGAAGCTGACGCGGCGGAATTCGTCGCGCGCCGGGGTCAACGCTCCCCATTGCGACGGCGGTGGCAGCGCTTCGGGTGCGGTGGCCAGCCGTTCGTCGAGGGCAGCGATCAGCGCGTGTTTTTCGGCGCGGCGCTGCAACTGCCAGAGGCCGAGACCGATACAGACCGCGACCATGAGCAGCGTGAATACGGCAAAGCCGGCCGTGCCGTGCCGCCGCGAAACTTGGCCGGTCATTTCGGCTCGCGGTCGATCAGGCGGCCAGGCGCGGCCTTGTGATGAAACTGCAGCGCGATCAACAGCGACTTCATCGAGCGCATCGGCAGCAGCGTGGTGGCCAGGATCAGCGGCAGCCAGAGAGCTGCGTGAACCCAGAACGGCGGCTGGTATTTGACCTCGACGATCAGCGCCGCGGTGACCACGATGGCGCCGGCCAGCATGATCAGGAAGATCGCAGGGCCGTCGCCGGTATCGATGAAGGTGTAATCGAGCCCGCAGACGTCGCAGCTCGGGCGCAGGTGCAGGAAGCCCGCATAGAGCTTGCCCTTGCCGCACCGCGGACAGCGGCAGGCAATGCCGCGCAGCGCGCTCTGGGTGACAGTGGGGGCAGCATCATTCGACATGGGCATTTCACCTAAAAGCAAAAGGGCGGCCCTGAGGCCGCCCTTTCCTATCACAACGACTGCGATCAGTGTGCGCCGTGGGCGAGGCCTTCGGGGCCGCGGAACCAGACGTAGATGCAGATGAACAGGAACAGCCACACCACGTCGACGAAGTGCCAGTACCAGGCGGCAAATTCGAAGCCGAGGTGCTGGGTCGGGGTGAAGTGACCGGCATAGGTGCGCATCAGGCAGACCAGCAGGAACACGGTGCCGACCAGCACGTGGAAGCCGTGGAAGCCGGTCGCCATGAAGAAGGTGGCGCCGTAGATGTTGCCGGAGAAGTGGAACGCGGCGTGAGCATATTCATAGGCCTGCACGCAGGTGAAGCAGGCGCCGAGCACGACGGTGAGGATCAGGCCGTACTTCAGGCCCTTGCGGTCGCCTTCCAGCAGCGCGTGGTGCGCCCAGGTGACGGTGGTGCCCGAGGTCAGCAGCAGCAGGGTGTTGAGCAGCGGCAGATGCCAGGGATCGAAGGTCTCGATGCCCTTCGGCGGCCAGGTGCCCGGCACGCTGCAGGCGCCCATCGCGGTACCGGCGCCGCAGCCGAACACGGCATCGCGGGTGGCGTGGACGGCGTCGGCGGGGAACAGCGCCGAGTTGAAGAAGGCCCAGAACCAGGCGACGAAGAACATCACTTCGGAGGCGATGAACAGGATCATGCCATAGCGGTGGCTGATCTGGACCACGCGGGTGTGGTCGCCCTTGTACTGGGCTTCGCGGATCACGTCGCCCCACCAGCTCGCCATGGTGTAGAGCACGCCGATGGTGCCGGCGCCGAAGATGATCGGCGCGGCCGCCAACATGTGGTGCATCCAGGTGATGGCGCCCACCGCCATGATGAAGGCCGAGATCGAGCCGACCACCGGCCACGGGCTCGGATCGACGAGGTGATAGTCGTGGTGCTTGACATCAGCCGTGGACATTGCGGTCTCTCCGTTAGCAGTGCCGTATTCCCCCCGGCACAGTTCGTCTCAATTTCGAAAACCGGATTTCGCAAGATACGAAAACCGGCGGTTACTGGTTTCCCGTTACAGGCTCCCCTTGCGCTTGTCCGGTTCGCTCGCAGCCACAGGCTTCGGCGCCGGATCGCGCACGGGGTAGAAGGTGTAGGATAGCGTGATGGTGTTCAGGTTGTCGTTTTCGCTGTCGGCGACCAGCGCCGGATCGACGTAGAACACGACCGGCATCTCGCGCTTTTCGCCCGGCGCCATGGTCTGCTCGGTGAAGCAGAAGCAGTTGATCTTCTGGAAGTAGGCCCCGACCGTCAGCGGCGCGACGTTGTAGGCGGCCTGCGCCGAGGTGGTCCGCGCCGACTGGTTGGTCACGGTATAGAACACGGTGACGACCTGGCCGATCTTGACCTCGATCTCGTTCTGCTCGGGCTCGAACTTCCAGGGCAGGCCCGGCGCGACGTTGGAATCGAAGCGTACCGAAATCTTGCGCTCCAGCGGCGCGCCCGACGGCGTCGAGGTCGCGACCTGGGTGGTGCCGTTGAAACCGGTGGCGCGGCAGAACCAGTTGTAGAAGGGAACGGCGGCGTAGGACGCGCCGACCATCAGCACCACGACGAAACCGCAGATCGAGGCCACCACTACATCGCGCGTCAGGCCGCGACGCGAAGCCGTGCTCTGGCTTGCGGTCGGGGCTTGCGGATTGGTGGTCGGGTTTTCCATCTGGTTACATCGGCCTGACTAGGACACCCGGTCCCTTGACCATGGTGACCGCGAAAAACAGCACGACCAGCACACCGAGCGCGAGCGCGATGGCGATCGAGCGGGAACGGCGGCTTCGCTTTTGCGCCTCGGTGAGGACGATTCCTTCTGGCTGCTTGTTGTCCATGCCTGCGCCATCTGCTCCCTATCCGAACAAGGGGGCGACAGCGCGGACGACGACCTCAAGCAGCAGGGTCGCAAACAGCGCAAACAGATACACGATCGAGAACGCGAACAGGCGGCGCGTGGCGCGGCCGGCTTGCTTGCCTTCGCGGTGACGGTAGACGTTGATTGCCAGCGCCATCATGCCGGCGCCGAGCACCAGCGAGATGACGCCGTAGATCGCGTCGAAATAGCCGAGCAGCCAGGGTGCAGCCGCTACCGCGACCAGCACGATGGTGTAGAGCAGGATCTGCAGCCGGGTCGCATCGGGGCCGGCAACGACCGGCAGCATCGGGATGCCCGCGCGCTGATAGTCGTCGTTGCGGAACAGCGCCAGCGCCCAGAAGTGCGGCGGGGTCCAGAAGAAGATGATGAGGAACAGCATCACCGGCTCCATCGACACCGAGCCGGTGGCGGCAGCCCAGGCGACGACCGGGGGCAGCGCGCCGGCGGCGCCGCCGATCACGATGTTCTGCGCGGTCCAGCGCTTCAGGCCGATGGTGTAAATCACGACGTAGAAGAAGATGGTGAAGGCGAGCAGCGCGCCGGCCACCCAGTTGACCAGGATGCCGAGCGTCATCACCGAGAAGAACGCCAGGATCATGCCGAAGGCCATCGCTTCCGGCGGCGTGATGCGTCCGCGCGGGATCGGCCGGTTGGCGGTGCGCGACATCAGCGCGTCGACGTCGGCCTCATAGGCCATGTTCATCGCCCCCGATGCGCCGGCGCCGACCGCGATACAGAGGATCGAGGTGAAGGCCAGAATGGGGTGGAAATGGCCGGGCGCGATCACGAGGCCGACCAGCGCGGTGAACACCACCAGCGACATCACCCGCGGCTTCAGCAGCGCAAGGTAGTCGCCGACCTCCGCCTCGGAAATCCGCGGAAACTCGATGGCGTTGTGGTCGACTACCGACAAGATCGATCTCGCTTGGTTATTAAGCCCGCGGCGCGCGGGATGCGCGCGCCGCGAAGAGAATTACTGCACCTTCGGCAGCACTTCGAACTGATGGAAGGGCGGCGGCGACGACAGCGTCCATTCCAGCGTGGTGGCGCCGGGACCCCACGGATTGTCCGCGGCCTTTTCCTTGCGCACGAAGGCGTCAATCACGCCGTAGATAAAGATCAGCACGCCGAAGCCGGAGATGTAGGAGCCGACCGACGACACCAGGTTCCAGCCGGCGAACGCGTCCGGATAGTCGACGTAGCGGCGCGGCATGCCCGACAGGCCGAGGAAATGCTGCGGGAAGAACACCAGGTTGACGCCGATGAAGGTGAACCAGAAGTGCAGCTTGCCGATGGTCTCCGAATACATGTAGCCGGACATCTTCGGGAACCAGTAGTACCAGCCGGCGAAGATCGCGAACACGGCGCCGAGCGACAGCACGTAGTGGAAGTGGGCGACGACGTAGTAGGTTTCCTGCAGCACGCGGTCGACGCCGGCGTTGGCCAGCACGACACCGGTGACGCCACCGAGGGTGAACAGGAAGATGAAGCCGATCGCCCAGATCATCGGCGTCTTGAACTCGATCGAGCCGCCCCACATCGTGGCGATCCAGGAGAAGATCTTCACGCCGGTCGGCACCGCGATCACCATGGTGGCGGCGACGAAATAGGCCTGCGTCGCCGACGACATGCCGACGGTGTACATGTGGTGCGCCCACACCACGAAGCCGATGCCGCCGATCGCGACCATGGCGTAGGCCATGCCGAGATAGCCGAACACGGGCTTGCGCGAGAAGGTCGAGATGATCTGGCTGATCATGCCGAAGCCGGGCAGGATCAGGATGTACACTTCGGGGTGACCGAAGAACCAGAACAAATGCTGGAACAGCACCGGATCGCCGCCGCCTTCGGCGGAGAAGAAGGTGGTGCCGAAGTTGCGGTCGGTCAGCAACATGGTGATGGCGCCGGCGAGCACCGGCAGCGACAACAGCAGCAGGAACACCGTCACCAGGATCGACCAGACGAACAGCGGCATCTTGTGCAGGGTCATGCCCGGCGCGCGCATGTTGAAGATCGTGGTGATGAAGTT
>Ga0209023_10006301_pt1 | contig 12556 bp, 11 predicted proteins | sample LakOneMetagenome_FD_187468 | JGI IMG/M metagenome (GOLD analysis project Ga0209023, IMG submission 187468) | Freshwater and sediment microbial communities from Lake Erie, Canada (SPAdes) (version 2) | ecosystem: Environmental > Aquatic > Freshwater > Lentic | place: Lake Erie, Canada... | reverse complement strand
CTCAGCAAGTCGCGCGGACTGTTGTTCTCCGCGACGAAGCTGCCGGCCGTGCCCGACGACCGCACCTATCAACTCTGGTGTCTGACGAAGGGGACGCCGGTCAGTGCCGGCGTCGTGCGTCCGGATGCGGACGGCAACGTCACGGCGGCCTTCGACGCGCCCGCCGACGCGCCGTCGCCAACGGGCTTCTCCGTGACGATCGAACCAGAGGGCGGCGGCACGGCGCCAACCGGCGCGGTGTACCTGGCGACGAAGTAGAGGCGGCGGCCTGCGTTACTGGGCCGGCGTCGGGCGCTTCCCGATCGTCGCCCAGCCCCAGTAGGTCTTCGAGCCTGACCCGTACGCGAAGAGCAGCACGTCGTTGCCGTCGCGGCCACCGAGGCTGCCGTACGAAATCTGCCCGTCGCTTGCCGGCACCAGGATCGTGAAGTCGTCGAGCGACGTCTCGTGCGTGAAGGTGAGTCGGCGCGCGCCGGCCTCTTCGCCTTCGGTAACCAGCGCCCACCCTTTGTTCTGCTGCGCCGGATCGGCCGTGGGTGGCAGATCGTGCGGTTCGGTGTTCGCCGTGCTGTGCAGCACCAGTTTGCCGTCCTCAATCGCGATGCGTTCGACGGCGTCGATGGCGCTCCGCTTGTACTCGCCGCTGACGGCCAGCGTGTTCGAGGTGCCGGTGAATGGTCCGTTGTCGGCCAGGGGCGGCGCCGCCGCCTTCGAGGTGCAGGCAACGAGGGACATGGCGAACAGGACGGACAGGAAACGAATCGAGCCTGGCATCCCTTCATGATACGAACGGCGGGGTGTGTCGCGCTACACTCTGCAGGCTGTTTCGCTCCCTGCGAAAGGATTCGACATGAGGAAGCTGTCCGCGCTGCTCGTTGCTTTTGGCTGCTCGACCCTGCTTGCTGGCGTCGCCCCACTTGGGCTGTCGGCCGCTGGCGAAGACGGGGCGAGGATGTTGACGCTCGATCACTACGTGCGCGTCACATCGAAGGTCCCTTCGATTGCCGGACAGCAATCCACGGTGTACGTGCGTGAGAAGGTGCGCGCCGGCAATGCCCTGCGCGGCGCGACGCCGCCGGACAAGGTCGTGGTCTTCATTCACGGCGCCGGCACGCCGGCTGAAGTCGCCTTCGACGTGCCCTACCAGGACTACAGCTGGATGGAGTACCTGGCGACTGCCGGGTTCGACGTCTTCGCCATGGACGTCACGGGCATCGGCCGCTCGGCGCGACCCTGGCCGATGAACGATCCGTGTAACCTCACGCCGCAGCAGCAGGCGCTGCTCGTGCCCGCCGTCATTCCCGCGCCCTGCCAGCCAAGCTACCCGAAGACCATCACCACCATCGCCAACGACTGGGACGACATCGACGCGGTGGTCAACTACGTGCGCGCACTGCGGCACGTCGACAAGGTGAGCACGGTGGCGTGGTCGCAGGGTGGTCCGCGCTCGGGCGGATACGCGGCGCAGCATCCCGAGAAGATTCTTCGCCAGGTGATGCTGGCGCCGGCCTACAACCCGCAGGGACCTGCCGCCCCGCCCACCACGCCGCCCGCCAACGTGGTGCCGTTCAACACGCAGTCGCTGGCCGACTTCAACACGCTGTGGGGACGTCAGACGGGATGCGCCGATCAGTGGACGCCCGAAGCGCACGATGTCGTGTGGTCCGAGATGCTCGCATCCGATCCGGTGGGTGCGACCTGGGGCACCGGCGTCCGCCGCGCGCCGAGCACGCCGTCCTGGGGGTGGAACCAGGCGGTGGTCGCCAAGCAGACCATCCCGTTGCTGATGGTGGGCGGTATCCACGACGTGCAGGTGCCGCAGGAACGCGTGCGGCAGCTCTACACGGACCACGGCGCGACGAACAAGGTATTCATCGACCTCGGCTGCTCGTCACACAACGCCATGTGGGAGAAGAACCACATGATCCTGTTCAAGGCGTCGCTCGAGTGGCTGACCGACGGCACGGTGAACGGGCAGAAGACCGGCATGCTCAAGCTTGGCTACTGAACGGTTCCTGGTCCTTCGTTCTTGGTTCTTGGTTCGGGGGCGTGGTCCCGGTGCCCTGACGCTCGGCTCCCGAAGCACGTAAACTGAAGGCACCGCGTAACCCTGTGGCGGGCCGCGGCGTCCAATGAGCGACACCTTATGCTGATCAAGAAACCGGCAGATATCCGCAGCTCGGAAATCACCGATAAAAAGCTCTACCTGCGCAGGCGCGAGTTCTTACAGGCAGCGGCGGGCGTGGCCGCGGCTGCCGCCGGGGTCTCGGGCGCTACCGAGACGCTGCTGGCTGCCGGTCAGGCTGCGCCGCACGGCCGCAAGCTTGACGCGAAGAAAAGCCCGCTCAGCCTCACCCCCGACCAGGAGAAGGTGAACAGCTGGGAGCAGCTCACCTCGTACAACAACTTCTACGAGTTCGGCACCGACAAGGACTCGCCGTCACTGCTGGCGAGCAAGCTCAAGACAGACCCGTGGTCCGTGATGATCGAAGGGGAGTGCGCGAAGAAGGGCAACTTCCCGCTCGAGACCCTCATCAAGGATCAGGTGCTCGAAGAGCGCATCTATCGCCACCGCTGTGTCGAGGCGTGGTCGATGGTGATTCCATGGGTGGGCTTCCCGCTGTCGGAACTCATCAAGCGTGCGGAGCCGACCGCCAAGGCCAAGTTCATCGAGTTCACGACGCAGGCCGACTACGGCACGATGCCCGGCATTCGCCAGCCGGTGCTGCAGTGGCCCTACATCGAGGGCTTGCGCATGGACGAGGCGATGCATCCGCTGACCATCATGGCCGTCGGTCTCTACGGCGAAGTGCTGCCCAAGCAGAACGGTGCGCCGCTGCGCCTCGTGGTGCCGTGGAAGTACGGCTTCAAGGGCGGCAAGTCCATCGTGCGCATCCGCTTCACCGAGCGCGCACCGGCGAACAGCTGGCAGCTGTCGGCACCGCAGGAGTACGGGTTCTACGCCAACGTCAACCCGAGCGTCGATCATCCACGCTGGAGCCAGGCGTCTGAACGTCGCATTGGCGAGTTCTTCAAGCGCAAGACACTGATGTTCAACGGCTACGCCGATCAGGTGCAGGGCCTGTACGCGGGCATGGACCTCAAGAAGAATTACTGACACGCGAACCGTCGTGACAACACAGAAGGCGCTGCGCCTCATCGTCAAGCCGATTGTGTTCGTCGCCGCGCTTGGCCCCGTGGCCTGGCTCACCTGGGCCGGGCTCACGGGGAATCTCAGCGTCAATCCCCTCAGCGATCTCACGAACGAAACCGGATTGTGGGCCATCCGGTTTCTCTGTCTCTCCCTGGCGGTCACGCCCGTTCGCCGCCTTACCGGCTGGAACCCCGTCATCCTGTTCCGCCGCATGCTGGGGCTCTACGCGTTCTTCTACGGTGCTCTCCACTTCCTCGTCTACACGATCGTCGACCGCTTTGCCGGCCTCGACTTTCCCGACGGCATCGTCGCGTGGACGACCGTGCGCAACCTCGCGATGTCGGTTGGTGAGGATATCTACAAGCGTCCGTTCATCACGATTGGGTTCACGGCCCTGATGCTGATGGTGCCGCTGGCGATCACGTCGACGGCTGGCTGGATTCGGCGTCTGGGCGGCAAGCGGTGGGCAGCACTGCACCGGCTCGCGTATGTCGCCGGCATTGCCGCAGTGGTGCACTACTACTGGCTGGTAAAGGCCGACATCAGTAGCCCGCTTCGTTACGCGGCCATTCTCGCGGTGTTGTTCGGCGTGCGCGTCTACTGGGACCGCGTGCGGCCGCTGCTCGCCTCAGTCCGTTCCGCGCGAGCGGCATCCTCCTCATCGCCTCGACAGGCATAGCGCGCTTCCAGGTCCCGCAGAAGTTCCCCTCCGCGCCACCAGTCTGATCAACACTGAGCGCCTTGCGCGAGCGGTCTCGCGTCGCTCGCAGGGAGGCGTCATGTTGCGTACTCGCCACGTGAGCGACGTCGGCATGATCGTCGGCGACAGTCGGCCGGGCAGACAGGTTGGGTAGGTCGGGTGGGTCTGGTCGCGCTGACCGGGCAGGTCGGGCAGGCTGGAACAAGGGACGGCGAACATGAGCAACGCGTGCAGCAGACGAGCGTTTATCCGGCAGAGTGTGCTCGCCTCGGCCGGTGTGATGGCGTCGAGTTCGATGCTCGGCGCGGGGCAGACGGCGGCGGTTCCAGCGCGACGCCGCGTCACGCTTGGCGGGCGACGGGTGCTTACGGTTGACGTGCATGCGCACACGGCCGTGCCAGACGAGCTGACCGACATCGTTCGCGGCACGTCGCTCGAGCAGACCGTGCGCGGACAGGTGAGTGGCAACCTGGTGATGAGCGATGCGCGTCTGCGCGCGATGGACGCGCAAGGCATCGACGTGGAAGTGCTGACGATCAACGCCTACTGGTATGGCGCGGATCGCGAGCTGGCGTCGCGCCTCATTCCGGCGCAGAACGACGCGCTGGCTAAGCTCGCCGCGGCACACCCCGACAGGTTTGTGGCGCTCGCGTCCGTCGCCCTGCAGTTTCCCGACCTTGCTGCCGAGCAACTACAGCAGGCGTTCGATCGGTACGGCATGCGCGGGGCCGGCATTGGTGCCACCGTCGGCGCGGACGAACTGAGTGCGTCGCGCTTCGATCCGTTCTGGGCCAAAGCGGAAGCGCTTGGCGCAATGGTCTTCATGCACCCGCAAGGTGTGCCTGAACTGCGCGACCGCCTGCAGGGGAACGGCTTTCTGACGAATGTCATTGGCAATCCCCTCGAGACCACCATTGCGCTCTCGCATCTCATCTTCGAGGGGACGCTCGATCGCTTTCCGAAGCTGCGCCTGTGCGGCGCACATGCCGGCGGCTTCCTGCCCGCCTACATCGGCCGCTTCGACCAGGGATGCGTGGCATTCCCTGCGAACTGCACGCCGAAGAACGCGCGCAAGCCGAGCGCCTATCTGCGTCAGTTGTATTTCGATTCGATGGTCTTCACCGGAGAGGGGCTGCGTCACCTGGCGGCCGAGTGCGGCGCCGACCACATCTTCATGGGCACCGACTATCCGTTTCCGTGGACAACGACGTCCGTCGACCACATCCTGACCGCCCCCGGGTTCTCGGTGCGCGACCGCGAGGCCATGCTTGGCGGTAACGCCGTCTCACTGCTCGGCATCAAGGCGTGAGCCGTCGCACGAAGGGCCAGGTACCACGGCGAACGGGCCCTGTTCTTGGTTCCTGGTGCTTGGTTCTTGGCAATCGGCAGGCAGGACGGGCGGGACGGAACTGACGGGAAGAAGGCAGGCTGGGCGGGTGAGACAGGCCAGACCGATCGAGAGCGCGGTGTGTGCGGCCCGCGCCCTCAAATCTTCAATCTGAAATCCTCAAACCCGCAATCTTCAATCCCGGCAATCTTCAATCTGAAATCTCAAGGTTCGATAACGATTCGGCCGTCCACCTTCGGGCTGACCGGACCCGCCGCCAACGCCTTTCCGAGCGCTTCTTCCATCAGCGTGCCTGACTCTGGCGAGATGAGCGTTCGGCTGCCGAGCAGCATCTCGTAGCCGTCACCGCCATTCAGCAGGTAGTCGGGCAGGGCCACTGTGTACTTGCGCGCCGGATCGACGGGCGTACCTGCGACGCGAAGGTCGCGGACGCGGTTGCCGACCGGAGCGGTCACGTCCACGTGGAAGGTGATGTTCGATACCTGGGGAAAGCGACCATCGGTGGCCGGCAGACGCGAGACACCGTGATTCAACGCCTGCAGCAGCAGCGCGCCGGTGATCTCGATCTTGCAGACGCGGTTGCCGAACGGGTGAATCTGCAGCAGATCGCGGTGGGTCAGTGTGCCTGCCGGGAACTCGCGATTACCGCGGATGCCGCCGGCGTTCAGGAGGCCGATATCGGCATCGGCTTCGCGGCGAATGGCGTCGGCCACGAGGTTGCCGATGTTGGCTTCGCTGGCGCGCAGGCGAAGATCACGCGCGTCGAGGGCAACGGTCGTCGTGCCGACCGGGTCGTCCATCTCGCGTCCAAGCTTTGCTTCCCATCCGTTGATGATCGCTGCCGCGGCGGGATCCTCCGGCACGGACGCGTTCACGGGAATCAGTTCGAAGAAGCGCTCCACGACGCCGTCGCGTTTCCCGATGTCGATGCGTGCGACGAACTTTGCTTCGCTGCCAGCTTTCGAGATGAGCGTGCGTCCCTCGAACGCCGTAATCGGGTAGTGCTCGTGACCACCGACGATGACGTCGATGTCGGGAAACCGATTGGCGAGCTCGCGGTCGTCGGCGAAGTTCAGGTGCGTGAGCGCGACGATGACGTCGGCGCCTTCGCGTTTCATCTGCGGCACGTAGCGTCCGGCCGCTTCGAGCGGATCGACGAGCGTCAGCCGCTCACGGAGTGAGGGCGAGCGCATGCTCTCCTGCACGATGCACAGGCCGATGATGCCCACCTTGAGGCCACCGATCGTGCGCATCACGTAGGGCGGCGTATCGCCGAGCAGCGCGTTCGTCCGTCGATCGAGGATGTTCGCGTTCACCCACTGCCACTTCGCCTGCTTCATGCGCGTGAGCAGCAGGTCGATGCCGAAGTCGAACTCGTGATTGCCGAATGCGGCAACGTCGAGCCCCGCCGCATTCAGCGCGTCGATCATCTGCTCGCCCTTGAAGAACGTGGACGCGACAGATGACGACAGGAAGTCGCCGCCAATCATCAGCAGCGGACTGCGCTTCGCATCCACGAACTGCTTCTTGATGGTGGCAACGCGGGCGAGTCCGCCGAGGCCGTCCACCGGCACCGTGGAATAGACGTCGTTGATCTGCAGGATGCTGAACGCCGTGCGGCCGCGCGGGTGAAAGACTTCGTCCTGCAGGGCAACCGAACTCGGCGGCGCCGACGGACGCGCCGCTTGTGCCGGCGCTAATGCGGACGCGCTCGCCGGCGGGGCTGCGGGCGTCGCCGCTGGTGCGGCTGCTCGTGGTGCGGCTGTCGCCTGTGGCGCAGGCGTCGCGGGGGCGGCTGCCGCAGTCTGCGTCGGCGGAGCCGGAGCACCAGGTGCGCCCGATGCGGCGGTGCGAACGGCGTGCGAGCACCCGAGGGTGAACGAAACGGCGAGAGCCGCGAGGGCGTACGTGCGAGAGGCGTTCCAGCGAATCATGACGGTGTGGCCCACGCGAGCGCCTGTGCGAAGTCGACGTTGCCGCCGCTGAGCACGACGCCGACGCGCGCCCCGCGCACGTCGACCTGGTTAGTCAGGACGGCGGCTGCCGCGAGTGCGCCTGTCGGTTCGACAACAAGCTTGAGACGTTCCCAGAGGAAGAACATCGTGTCGATGAGCGGCTGATCTTCCACGGTTGCCATGTCGGCGACCTTCGAGAGCACCAGTTGGAACGTGAGATGGCCGAGCGACGGCGTCCGCGCCCCGTCGGCAATCGTCTGCGGATTGCGCACGGTCTGCAGGCTCTTCGTGCGGAACGACCGCGTGGCGTCATCGCCGGCGGCGGGTTCGACGCCAATCACCCGGCAACCTGGCGCCAGTGCTTCGGCGCTCAGCGAGGTGCCCGATAGCAATCCGCCTCCACCGCACGGCGTCAGGATCACATCGAGTGGTCCTGTCTCTTCGATCAGTTCACGCGCGACCGTGCCCGCACCGGCAATCACGTCCGCGTAATCGTAGGGCGGAATGACAGCCAGCCCGTGTTCCTCGGACAGCGTGCGGCCAATGGCTTCGCGGTCCTCTCGCTCACGGTCATAGGTCACGATGCGCGCGCCGTAGCCGGCGGTTGCCGCGAGCTTGACCTTCGGCGAATCGCTCGGCATGACGATGGTGCTGGGGATGCCGAGCAGGTGGCCCGCGAGCGCCACCGCCTGGGCGTGATTGCCCGACGAGAACGCGACCACGCCGCGGGCGCGCTGTGCGGCGTCCAACTTCGACAGGGCGTTATAGGCGCCGCGAAACTTGAAGGCGCCGCCACGCTGCAGGTTCTCGCACTTGAAGAAGACACGCGCGCCGGTGCGTTCATCGACGGTGCGCGATGTGACGACAGGTGTGCGATGGGCGACGGCTTCGATGCGTCGTGCCGCCTGCACGACGTCGTCGAACGTGGGTAATGCAACCGGGGATGATGTGTGCACGGGATTTTGCAGTGAGGGTTCGCGAAAACCGCAGGTCTTTTCAGCATACCGCCGCGCTTGCGTCAGCGCGTGCAGGCATTTCACGGACACGAGCACCGTATCGTGCGCGTGTCTGATTGTGATATCATCATTTTCTTCGGTGCCGCGGGGTGGAGCAGTCCGGTAGCTCGTTGGGCTCATAACCCAAAGGTCGCAGGTTCAAATCCTGCCCCCGCAACCAACAGATTCTAAAGGGCCACGGCTTTTGCTGTGGCCCTTTTGCTTTGTACGGCACGGCGGCAGGCGCGCGGCTGCGGCTGGCCCAGGAAACGGCCGTGCACGCCGTCGAGCGCGCGTGGAAAACAACGCGCTCGAATATTTCCGGCCTCGCTTCCGCCGTGCATTCGAGGAGCAGACACCATGACCGACGACGAGCTCGTGCGAGCATTCGAATCGACCACGCTGCCAGCCAGCGACTTCACCCACGACGCCCACGTGCGTGTGGCGTGGTGGTACCTGCGGACCGCGCCGTTCCACGCCGCCCTCGCCAGGTTCGCCACCGCACTCCGCGCCTTCGCCGCGGCGAAGGGCGCCGCGAACAAGTATCACGAGACGATGACGGTGGCCTGGATGGCGCTGGTCGCCGAGCGGCTGGACGCCACCCCTGAGCTCGAGTGGCGCGCGTTTGCGGCGACGCATCCAGATCTGTTCCTGCGTCCGTCGCTGATGACCCGCCTCTACTCAGAGACGAGGCTCGCCTCCGAACAGGCTCGACGGACCTTCGTCTTGCCGGACCGGCAGCAGGAACGCAGCCAGTAACGTTCGCGTCTCGCACGGAAGCCGGCGTCACGCGCACACGCGCACGCGTCGTCGCTGTGCCATGCGCCCAGGGGAGCCGGCGCCACCGTGCGACAAAGTTGTTCTGTTACCTCGAGAGCTGCGCGAAGACGCTCGTGTGGCACTCGCCGCAGATCCCGTGCGTCATCGGTGGCGAGTAGGATTCCTGGAACAGCCCCAGGCGATCGATGGCGCGCTCGGTTGAGAGCCACTCCGCGTCGACATGCACGCGGGCGCACCACCCGCAGACCACTACCAACCCGTCCTTCGGTGGGCGCGGGAACGCCGCCGATTGCGGTACCTCGGACACGAGCTCACTGCGAAACGCGACGGCGCCGTCAGTCTCGGGGTGCATGTCGAGCACCATCTCCCGCCGGAGCCCCGGGGCGTCGCAGCGAAACGGTATTCGAAAGGTCGAGCCCGCCCTCACCGCCGCCAATAGGTGGCGATAGAGCTGCCTGACGGTCGCATTGCTGATGAACTGCCAGATCTCGATGCCGATGACATCCGTGGCGAGTTCCGGCGCGGTGTTCTCCCGTGCGAACTCCACCCACGACTCGTTGACGGAGACCAGGCAGTCCCGCCTGTCGATCACGTACTCGATCGTACCCGCCACAGCTCGATGATACCGTCAGGACCAGGCGAGTGCCGGCCAGGTTGGGCCGCAATTGTCATCACACGTGTGCCTCACGGCGCGACGCAGCTGAAGTTCGCCGCCGCGTTGCTGTCGCCCGTGCCGTTCCAGCGTGCGACGGTCGGATACGCACAAAGCGGACGCGTGCGGACCACCGCCCCGTTCACGACGCGTTTGGCGTCGAAACGATCGGGCGCAACCCCGCGTTCGACCCACTGACTCAGAGGTGCCATCGCATCGAACGTGTCGGTGCCCACGCCGCCTTCGCAGTGACCCATGCCCGGCACCATGAACAGACGCAGAGACGCATCGACGGTCGGCGTACCGACGGTGTCTTTCGTGCGCGTGTAGTAGCCGATGCCGTTCAGCGGCGGCGTCTGCGGATCCGCCCAGCCGTGCGTGAGCAGCAGCTTGCCGCCGTGGCCGAAGAACGCCGTCAGGTCCGGATTGGTGGCGTCGATCTCATGCAGTTGGGACGCCGGCGCGGCGTTCAACGCGGCGGTGAGATTGAAGGCGCGCCAGTCCCACTGCGGATCCTTGAACACCAGATAGCGATAGACCTCGACCGAGTTGCGCTCGGGTTCGGCGCCGAGGATGGCGCCCCAGCCGGCTTCAGAACCCGGCATCAGACCATTCGACACAAGTGCGCGAGTGTCAGGACGCGTGATTGGCTTGTAGATGAAGCGCGCGGTGTCTACCTGCTCTGGCGTCAGGCAGCTCGCGCTGGCGCCTGGCGCACCGCACGACAGTGTGGTCGGATCGAAGTGACACTGCTGCGGACGCTCGATGACGCCGTCTGTCACCCCGTCCGCGGCATCGCAGGCGCGCACCGCGCCGGCATTCAACGTCCGCAACGCCGCTTCGTCGAGCACGGACTGCGCGCTGCGATGCGCGTACTGGTGTTGCGTGAGACGCGCCGCGTAGAGCCCGGTGATGTCGTTGGCAATGTCGCCGGCGACGACGCCGTCGTAGTCGAGCGGATAGCGCTGCGCCTCGGCCAACCCCTGACGTCCGCCGAGTGAGCAGCCATTGAAGTAGGCGCGTTGTGCCGGACGCGTGTAGAAGGCCGCGATGAGTTGTTTGGCCGCCACCGTCATCTCGTGCACGGCACGGTGACCGTGGTCCACGACCTTCTCCGGATGTCCAAGACCGAAGGCGCCGCCCGCTCCCACATGACCGGTGTCGGTGCTTGCGGTCGCGTAGCCGGACGCAACCGCGTCGGCCATGGCCGGATACACGATGATGCCGCCAAGCGCACGGCCACCCACGGCTTCGAACCGCCCGTTCCAGCCGCTTGCCGGCAACCACAGCTCCATCCGGATGTCGGAGTCCGGCGTCGGCGTGAGCGTCGCCTGCACGCGGCAGAAAGCGGGGAGTGCCGCGAAGCGGGCCGCCGCGGCGGCATTCGGTGCGGCTGGCGGCACGAACCCGCCAGCGTTGACGCTGTCGGTCGCGGTGATGGTCACGCCGGGCAGACGCGCCTGTTTCAGCCCCGCGCAGGCATCGGTCGGTGCAGGCGGTGACTGCGCGAGCGCCGGCACGGCGACCATGCCCAGGTTCGGAACAACCAACAGTGCCAGTCCAAGTGCCACACCGGACGCCGACAGACAGCGTGAGAGCATGCGCGTACTCTACCGCCCGTCTTGCGTCGGTGGCATGCTGAACTTGACGGCAGCCAGCTGGCTGCGACCGGCGGCTGTCTGTGACACCGCCGGCAGTGGACGGCGCTGCGCCGCCGCACAGGCGGCGTCAGCCCTTTACTCTTTGCAGTCCGCCGACAGCCACTTCCCAACGAGACTCACGGTCTGTGAATCATCGGCGCTCTTGCTCGCCACCGTTGCTTTCATCGCCTGGGGCGACGAGGTTTCGAAGTGCGCGGTCTCGGTTCGCGGTTCGTCTCCCGTGCACTGACGGACGACGTCGCCCACGGTCGGGGTGATCTTCGACGAGACCACCTTGCAGTTCTTGTCGTCATCGTCGATCTTGCCAAGGTTCAGCGACTTCACGTCGTCTGCCGTGATGCAGGCAGTAACCGTCCGCGGTTTGCGCATCTCGGCTTCCATCTGTGCGCGCATGGCGGGGGGAATCCCCTCCATCTTTGGCATGCCGACGATCGTCACGGTCATTTGCCACGCGCCGGTTCGCACGTTGAATCCCTGGGCGACGAGCGCGGCGCTGCCGAACAGACCAGCCATGACGAGCGTGAGCGCAGTGTGTCGATTCATGAGCAGAAGTCCTCGCACGTGACGGTGCCTCGTCGGTTGGTGAACCACGACTCGCGCGTCACATATGCCGAGTGCCGGCCAACATGGCGTGCGAGCGCGACGAACGCGCTACTTGGACGCGACGGAGTAGCGCACCAGCACGTCCTCGACGAAATCGGCGGTGACAGTGCTGTCGCCCGCATCGTACACGGCTGTGAACACCGACACAGCACCTTCCTTGTGCGTGTTGGCAGACACGAGCCGACCGAGCGACCGATCGGCCTCGGCGCGGGTCATGCCTTTGCGCGGCGCCGCCCCAGTCGCGGGCGCCGTCTGCGGCGCGGCAGGCTGAGCCCCGGCCGTAGCGCGCGGGGACGCCGCCTCGAACGACACATACTCAGCCAGCGCCGTGGCCACCTCCTCGGGGCGGAGACTGGCGGGCACGTTGCCCGAGAAGCGCAGGTTGAACCGCGAGCCTCCCTGCAGGCGCCGCTCCGCGACGCGTTCACGCTTGACCTCTTCGGCGGTCGCCTTTTCCGCCGTGATGCGACGGTTCTCGCGGTCGCGCCGGTCGCGCAGCGTCTCGAGTTCGCGACGGAGTTCACGGCGGCGACCGTCGTCGTGCTCGTCGTGCACCCGGCGTTCGAGTTCCTTTTCGCGTGCGCTCGGCTGCATGAGCGGCATGTCGACGGTCGTGCTCGTGTCGTCGCCGAAGGTGCCGTAGCCGCCGCCACCCAGCTGGAACTCGATCAGATCCTTCTTCACCTTCACCATCGTGACCATGACCGG
>Ga0209023_10006300_pt1 | contig 12557 bp, 15 predicted proteins | sample LakOneMetagenome_FD_187468 | JGI IMG/M metagenome (GOLD analysis project Ga0209023, IMG submission 187468) | Freshwater and sediment microbial communities from Lake Erie, Canada (SPAdes) (version 2) | ecosystem: Environmental > Aquatic > Freshwater > Lentic | place: Lake Erie, Canada... | reverse complement strand
CGGGTTATCTGCTCAAGCATCCGCGCTTGATTCAACAGTTGCCAGAAAATATGGCGAGCTTATGGATTTGGCATGCGGTTGAAGAAATTGAACATAAGCATGTGGCGTTTGATGTGTACCAAAGCATCTTTGCCAATCTGGCACAACGTCGCCGTAGTATGCGGACGATTACGATCGGCTTCCTGACCAGCAACGCACTGATGACGGGTCATTTACTCTGGCAAGATCGCAAACATAGTCTTGGCAATCTCAAACAGCTTGGGGTGAATGCGCGCGATTTGGGTTTATTGGCGCATATGGTCGTGAGTTTATTACCTGAATATTTGGCGTTTTATCGTCAGGATTTTCACCCTTCGCAAATAGACCAAACGGCATTGCTCACGCATTGGCGACGTGAGTTATTGGCGAGAGAGTTGGTGGAGCACTAAATATTTCTGATTACGTATAAGGCTCAGCCAAATAACGCGGTAAGTGCTTGTAATTAATCGTATGACATATGACTTTTTGGCGCAGATCATGGGTGCTGTTCTTGTCGTGGGCGGAGTCTGGTTAGCGACAACTCAGTCGGCATCACCTGCGCGATCGCCACTAGCGTTTGATGCAGCTAAGCACAAATCCTGAACATTGGGTATGATGACAATAAATTCAATATGATATGAGGAAGATAATGATGTGGCATTTTTCTGAACAAGGGCAGGGCCGTCCGCTGGTACTTCTACATGGCTTTGGTATGTCTAGCGCAGCATGGAAGCCTGTGCTGTCGCGATTGGCGGAGTCGCGTCGTGTCATTGCCTTCGATACGGCAGGTTTTGGCCATAGCCCATTGTTACCTCAGCACATTCCACCAACCACCATTAATCTTGTGCTTGAGTTACGTCATGCGCTGCGGGAAATGGGCATTGATGAACCTATTGATATTGCTGGCAATTCGATGGGTGGATGGATGGCTTTAGAAGCAGCACGACTTGGTATGGCTCGCTCAGTTGTGGCCATTTCACCTGCGGGTTTGTGGCAAAAGCCGCCTGCGCACATAAAGCATATCTTTTTTGGTTTGCGTCGCTGCACACGCACTGCGCCAAACTTGGTCAAGGCGATGTTGCAGTTTAGAATACTACGTGAACTACTCATGGCTGTGCCTTTAACAACAGGTAGCCGAAATATGCCTGCCGAAGAAGCAATTGCTGCTGCAATGGATTTTGTGAATGCTGAAGGTTTTAATGCTACATTTGAGCACGCAGAGCAATTTAGAGGCGGACAGCAGATTACCGTACCTGTCACTGTCGTATTTGGAACACACGACTGGCTGATTACACCCAATGCTCGTTTACGCCATGAATTGCCCGCACATGTGCGGTGGCTTGAGCCTCAAGGTTGGGGGCATGTGCCAATGTGGAAAGACCCCGAAGGCGTTGCGCGGTTGATTTTAGAGGGAACTTGTTAGGTCTGTATCGCATGACAAACAAGGTTTATTTTTTAGAAGTAAATGAATACCTGATTACGTATAAAAGGCTCAGCCAGCCGAACAAGTCGTAAACGCATGCGATGTAATATGCCAAAGCGTATTACATCCCATTCAAAATAATGAAGACGCCTACTCATTACTTCTTCCGCTTCGGCAGAATATCCATATATTTACAGATAATCCCAAGCATCACCTCATCCGCACCGCCGCCGATTGAAATCAAACGACTATCACGATAACTGCGTGACACAGGGTTATCCCACATAAAGCCCATACCGCCCCAATACTGCAAACAAGAATCGCTGACTTCACGCAACAATCGTCCCGCTTTTAGCTTCGCCATCGATGCCAAACGCGTGACGTCTTCGCCCCCGATATGCGCCTCACACGCCTGATAGGTGAGCGCGCGTAACGACTCCACATCCGCCATCAATTCCGCCATACGGAAATGAATCACCTGATTATCCAGCAATGGCTTTCCAAAGGCAGTCCGTTGACGGCAATACTCAATCGTGGCGTTGATCACCACTTCTGCCCCACCAATCGCATTCGCCGCGGCATACATGCGCTCTTCTTGAAACTGCATCATTTGCATCATGAAGCCCGCGCCTTCTGCACCCACCCGATTGCGCTGCGGCACGCGGACATTATCAAAGAAGACCTGCGCGGTATCCGAACTACGCATCCCCATCTTGTCGAGCTTCGGCGACAAGGTGACGCCGGGTGTTTTGGCTGGAACAATGATCATGGATTTATTGATGTGTGGCTTATCATCGGACGTATTGACCAGCAAACAGAAAAAATCGGCTTGGGTCGAATTGGTGATCCACATCTTGCTGCCATTGATCACATAATCATCGCCGTCTTTTTTGGCGTAGGTTTTAATCGCGGCGACATCCGATCCTGCGTGCGCCTCACTGACCGCAATCGATGCAACATATTCGCCTGCAATCGCGGGCGTCAGAAATTCATCGCGTAATTCTTTTGAACCAAAGCGCGCTAATGCAGGCGTCGCCATATCCGTTTGCACGCCTATCGCCATGGGCACACCGCCGCACGCAATCCGCCCCAATTCTTCAACAACGACCATATTATAAGAATAGTCCAGACCCAAACCGCCATTCTCAACGGGTTTACAGATACCAAGTAAACCCAAATCACCCATTTTTTTAAACAGTTCATGCGCAGGGAAAATATCGGCGTTTTCCCACTCTGTCACATACGGATTAATTTCTTTATCCACAAACTGGCGCGTAGTACGACGTAGGGCTTCATGTTCAGCGGTAAATTTCATGACGCATTCCTTAATATGAATGTCAGGCTATGGGTCTCATCAACAGGAGACGACACGCCTAGTGAGTTCTGAGTATGGCGCTATCGCCACAAAAAACAGCCAACAAAAAAGGACAATTTACCTGTCCTTTTTTGCCAATAAATGAACCATTGTGCGAAGTCTTGAACGCGCTGATTAATAATCAGAAAACGATAACTTGGCTTTCCATTTTTTTAACATCTGAACAGTGTCGTGATCATTAGGATGAAAGCTTGGACGGAAATAATCTAAAAAGTGGGGAATCGATTTGGTGAACAGCCCTCGAGGACCATAAAAAGTATTCGCAGTGTGCAACCAATATTTTGGAGACAACTTACCATCTTTGCGTAACAAGCGCGCAGTAAAGTAAGTCTGAGACGACAAAATCAATAAGGTCGCCATAATAATGCCAACAACACGCCATACATAGGCGCTGCCTTTATCTGTGCCATAAACCTGCTGATAAACATCATACGCTACAGCTTTATGTTCTGTTTCTTCAACACAGTGCCACGCCCACATCTTAAACATCAGTGGATCACTCTCTAGCTCACTTAAGAACTGAGGATTATTGAGAATTCGTTCAGCCAGCAAGGCCGTAAAATGTTCTAAAGCGCAGGTCGCTGCGAGATTGATCTGCTCCATCGAAGCGATAGGTTTGAATATAAATCGAGCTTTCAATATGGTTGCTGTCGCCTGCTCCATCCACTCGATTTCTTCGAAGCCAAACTCACCGAATTTCATGTTCATCGCATGATGCTCTTTCGAGTGCATGGCTTCTTGACCAATAAACGCGCTAATCTGCGCCTGCAGATCAACGTTATCAGCAATATTAGGATGTTTACGTAATGCGCGAACGCTATCGACGAAGAAACGTTCGCCCACAGGGAAAAATGCAGAAAGTGCCGTCATGAAATGAGTCAGACCCACATCATTATTGAACCAATATTTTTTCATGTCGCCGAAATCAAAATCCATACGGCGCACAGGAAAACGATTTGCTGAGAGATCTTGAAGGGATGTCATAGTGATTATCCTTAGTTCTGCCTGTAAAAATTCTTAGAAAAGAATGGATGATCTAAACTTATCCACTTGACGCTAAGATGACTTCATGAAAGTATAATCTGAATAATTATTCAGATTCAATTCAGATCATGATCCGTAGAAAACCAGCTCAAAAACGCGCAAAAGTATCGGTTGAGGCCATCATTAATGCGGGGTTTATTTCGTTAGCAAAAAATGGTTTAGCCAATACCACTACCATCCATATCGCTGATATTGCAGGTATTAGCCCTGGTACCTTGTACCAGTACTTCGCCAACAAGGAAGCCGTTTATACGGCGATGGAACGTCACTTTGTCGATGACATTCTGGCCTTGTTGAACGATGTCTTGCCTGAGTTTATTCAGATGGATATCAGAGCTGGGGTGACGTTTTTGCTGCATCGATTTACTGAAATGCTGCTCAAAGATAATGGTCGTTATCTAAAATATTCTCGTCAAAGCTTACATAGCTTTGATGCAAGTCTGTCGCAACATGCGCACGAGATCGAAAAAAAGCTACAAGAGATCATCATACAATACGTCATGCATCATCCAGAACTGATGCGGATTAAAAGTATTCCAACCTTTAATTATCTGATTATTAATGGCAGTATTTTGATCATCGTTAGGTATCTGAGTGATTTAAGCCCTACGATTAGCTTAGAGCAACTCATCGATGGTCTCGGCAATATGGCGGTACGCTACATCGCGGGTGAAATGCAAGATATGCAGTAACGTCACAAAATAAAGCCTGAGCCAATAAAAAACCCACGATCAACGTGGGTTTTGATATTTCACAATCTAGTCATCAGATTACATCACCCAACATGTGCAGGGTGATCTTTATCAGGCTGAATCACTTTTAACCCATGTTCGCCAAAGGTTGCCATAAATGCTTTTTGCTCTTTACGACCACGTTTCTCCAACGCATCACGCAGCTTCGGCAATAAGCGCGGCACGTTTGCACCCAGCACATTAAACGGCGCAACCATCATCGGGAACCACGGCAACACATGCTTCGACAGACCCAATTCCGCCATCTTACTGCGCGTCAAAAACAAACTGGTAACGCTGATATGTTTTTGATAATCAAAGCGACGACGTAGCCCAGCGAAATGCTTGTAGTGACGGCTCAATGGCTCAAGCGACAGTGATTTACCTAACGCTTGGCTCGTCCAATCTGGTGGTGATTGGGTGATCAACGTATGATAAAGAATCAATGCGCCCTTGCGTTCACTATCCGACAACCAACGCTCATCAACGCCCATCAGCCAGCCCGTATACTTCCACAAATGCATCACGCTTTGCGATTCATGCAGCGTTGGCATCACGCCAATCGCGCGTAAACCTGACAAGAATACAATCCCAAACGCATAAATCGTTGCAGCCATATCAATCTGACACAGCGGCAGACCCCACTCTTCTGCTTTCCATTTCGGATTTGCAGCGAGATTACGGCGAACTAAAGCATGAATAAAACGCACATGGATGGTTGACTTCCAGCCCCCACCAAAACGCTCTAAACCGCCTTGTTCAGTACAGTCCATCCACCATTTCGAGGTTTCAGCAAAACGTTTTGCGGCATCTTTATTCAATGCACCCGTCATGATCAGTGCTTGGTTAAAACCTGACAGCAAATAACCACCCATTAAGGCCAAATCACGCAATACATATACCGCATTCATGCCGCTGCTGCGCATAAATGTCGCTGCATTCTCAATTCGATTACGATCTAGCCATTCAGGAGTCGCGTCCAGATGAGCAAATAGTTTGCGTAACTGCTCTGGGCAATCTTTAACACTTTCAATACCATGATGAAGTGCTTGATCAAATTTTTCTTTACCGAGACGTGGACTATTGCTGAACATCCAGTTCACATATTCATCCATCAAGACATCGCCTTGCGACAGTGCTTGGATCAACTCACGATATTCATACGGACTTGGCGCTGGATCACGACCCACAAGTGGCGTCAGCAAACGATAACGCCATGGCGTTTGTTGGGACTGATCAAAGGATTTAGCGCGACTCGGGACAAAAAAATCCGCACTCGAACTATACGTTTGATCCTGCAATTGGGTGGGTAGAGCTGCAAGAACGTCTGACATCGTGCCCATCTCTTGAATCCGTAGTCTGGTTACCTTACCCTCAGACTATACGAATATACATTCGCATTCAATTCATGTTTGCATAAATAATGTACAAAACGTCATTAAATAGATACATGGTTTCAATATCACGATGAAAGGTTTAAGAAAATAACTTCTCATCGAATGATAAACCTCAAGCCAATTCTCTGTTTTTGTTTGTGAAGAGTAGGCATACTGGATTTTCATTGAACACCAAAAAAACGTCGTCATGCAGCCAGCCAATATTGAGATTTATCTCGCCCTCATTCTATTTGCCTTTTCGGCGGCGATTACGCCTGGCCCGAATAACGTGATGCTGATGAGTTCTGGCTTAAATTATGGCGTGAAGAAAAGCCTGCCGCACTTGTTTGGTATTTGCTTTGGATTTCCAGTGATGGTTTTGTTGATTGGTATTGGACTCGGGAGCGTTTTTGAACGCTTCCCGATCACGCATACCATCATACAAATTCTCGGCATTCTGTATTTACTTTATCTCGCATGGATCATTGCGACGACAAAAACCCATGACATCCATACTGCCAAATCCAAGCCGTTAAGCTTTTGGCAGGCCGCGTTATTTCAATGGATCAACCCCAAAGCATGGATTATGGCGACAGGGGCAATCGCAACTTACACCACGCTCAGCACCAATATTTATAAACAAATCAGCATCATTGCGTTAATATTCTTAATCACCGCCTTTCCAAGTGCCGCGACATGGCTGATCTTTGGGGCAAACTTAAAACGCTTTCTACAAAACCCCAAACATCAGCATATTTTCAATATTGTCATGGCATTATTACTCGTGGGTTCTATGATCCCAGTCCTCATTCACTTGATCAACGCCTAAATCAGCCTATGCAAATTTGCCCATGTAACCCACAAAACCTCCTCGCCACTTGCTGCGGAAAATATCACGCAGGCGAGCCAGCACCGAACGCAGAAAAACTGATGCGTTCGCGATATAGCGCCTATGCGCTAGGTTTGATTGACTATTTGGTTGAGACCACGCTGCCCGTCCAGCAAAAAACACTTGATCAAAATGGCATCCGTGCTTGGTCAACGCAAAGCACTTGGCTTGGATTAGATGTACAGAACTTCGAAGAACTCGCAGATAAAATTCACGCCACGGTGACATTTACGGCGAAATGGAAAGATGCACAAGGCGAACATCAGCATTTAGAAAAATCAGGCTTCGTAAAAGTCAAAGACCGTTGGTATTTTCTTGATCCGACTGCTCCGCTCAATCTCGGACGCAATGATCCTTGTCCCTGCGGTAATGGCGGAAAATTTAAGAAATGTTGTGCGACTTGGATTAACTAATCGAGAAAAGCCAGTTTAAAATTGACGATGAAATGAGTTTGTCGGCTAAAATCACTTTCTAATCAACAATCAAAACAACGATGCCATGCTGACTATTATTTATATCATTGCCATTACGACCGAAGCGATGACGGGTGCGCTGTCTGCAGGACGGCGCAGTATGGATTTGTTTGGTGTCGTTTTGATTGCGTGTGTCACGGCTTTGGGTGGCGGTTCAGTGCGCGATGTGTTGCTCGGGCATTATCCGCTGACTTGGGTAGAACATCCTGAATATCTCGCACTGACTGGTCTAGCCGCGTTGTTCACGGTGGTCATTGCACCACTGATGAAGCACTTGAAATCAGTTTTCTTAGTGCTCGATGCGTTGGGATTGGTTGCATTTACGATTTTGGGCTGCCAAGTGGCGCTCGACATGCAGCAGCAAGGCTTGATTAAAGAAAGTTTATTGATTTGCGCGGTTTTCGGGGTGATTACGGGAGTTTTCGGTGGGATTCTACGTGACATTCTGTGTAACGACATTCCGTTGATCTTTCAAAAAGAACTGTATGCCAGCGTCGCTTTAGCCAGCGCCTTACTCTATCTCGGCTGCTTACAGCTCAATCTTGCCGATGAACAAAGCATGATCATTACCCTATTCGGCGGTTTTCTCTTTCGCCTGTTAGCAATCAAATACCTATGGGAAATTCCCAAATTTGTCTATCAAGATGAACATTCGATTGAGAAAAATCAGGACTGAATTAGCTGAATAGCGCATTGAGCCTGTCGAAATGTGCGGTATAAGATTTATACGCCTTCTATTTAGATATTAAAGGTCAAAAGCAAATCCCTCCCATGAGAAACACTGTTTCGCAAGGCGTAGCGCTCCCTTTACAAAGGGAGGAGCTTTTTGTTCTCTCCTTAGAAAAAGGAGCGCGCGGTAGTACTGCGCGAGGGAGGATTTTGCTTTTGACTTAGACCCTCTGCACCAACGCCAACTCCGCACGCATCGCATCAATCACCGTCTTATAATCAGGCTGACTAAAAATCGCAGAACCCGCAACAAACATATCCGCACCCGCCTCAGCAATCGCACGAATGTTCTTCACATTCACACCACCATCGACTTCCAAGCGAATATCACGGCCACTCTTCTCAATCATTTGCTTCGCCACACGCAATTTATCCAACGTGCTCGGAATAAAACTTTGACCACCAAAACCAGGGTTCACACTCATCAGCAATACTTGATCCACTTTATCCATCACATAATCAAGGTAATGCAACGGAGTCGCAGGATTAAATACCAAACCCGCTTTCGCACCGCCCGCCTTAATCAGTTGTAATGAACGATCAATATGCGGCGTTGCTTCTGGATGAAAGGTAATAATGCTCGCGCCCGCTTCAAGGAAGTATTCAATCATGCGATCAACGGGCTCGACCATCAAATGCACATCAATTGGCGCAGTAATGCCGTAGTCACGCAGCGCAGTACAAATCATCGAACCAAAAGTTAAATTCGGCACATAGTGATTATCCATCACGTCAAAATGCACCACGTCCGCACCAGCATTCAGCACGTTTTCAACGTCTTGACCCAAACGGGCAAAGTCAGCGGATAAAATCGACGGGGCAATCCAATACGGTTGGGTCATAACAAGCTCTGGCAAAATGAGTGGCAAATATGAAGCTTAGCGCAACGCCTGCATATGATAACGCACATGATCGGCAATCACACTTTGAATAAAATAATATCCATGATCATAACCCGCATGACGACGTAAATTCAGTGGTTGACCTACACGAGCACAAGCCACCTCCAAACGATCTGGATGCAGCTGATTGAGGAATTGATCTTGCAAACCTTGATCGACAAGGATGCTGTCAAAGAGTTTGCCTTTCACTTCGATTAAACGGCTTGCATCGTGTGCAGCCCACTGGGTTTGATCATTACCAAGGTAATTGGTAAAGGCTTTCACCCCCCAAGGACAATCCATCGGTGCAGCAATCGGCGCAATTGCCGACACGGAGGCAAATAGCTCAGGATGCCGCAGCGCCAATGTTAACGCACCATGCCCGCCCATCGAATGTCCCATGATGCTGACGCGCTGAACATTAAAGGTATTTTTAATTAATAAATAAAGCTCATCACACAGATAAGACTCCATCCGATAGTGAGGCGCCCATGGCGCTTCGGTCGCATCGACATAGAATCCCGCGCCCTGCCCCAAATCCCAAGAATCCCCTTTCGCCACATTTTCACCACGAGGACTCGTATCTGGCGAAATCAAAATCACACCCAACTCAGCAGCAATCTGCTGCGCATGTGCTTTAATCGCAAAGGTTTCTTCGGTACACGTTAACCCTGCCAAATAAAATAATGCAGGACATTGGTCGCCTGCCAAGGCTTGTGGCGGTAAATAAACACCAAACTTCATTGGCAAACCAATGACTGCAGAATTATGCTGATAAAAACGTTGTTCGCCATTAAAACAGTGGGATGAATTCAGTATTTGCATCTTTTTCTCAGAAGGAATCTAATAGGATTAATGCGACTTAACGCATGATCAGCCCAATGATAGTTGGGTGTGACGATAAAGCAAGTTTTACGTCCAATCTGAATGAAAGGAATCTTTTAGAGGAAGCGAACATGGACCAAATGGTGATGGATCGCATACGATTGGCAAAAGTCGGTGAGGAAGCACCTGATTTTATTGTGGATGATACAGAAGGCAAGCCATGGCGTCTGTCTAAAAAACGTGGTCAAGTCGTTGCTCTGCTTTTTTATCCACAAGATGAGACGCTAGTTTGGACGAAATAAATGTGTGCCGTGCACGACCAATGGGCCGAGTATCTAGAAACAGGCGCAAAGGTGATTGGTATTTCGGATGGGTCTATTGAGTCTCACAGCCGCTTTGCTTCCCATCACAACCTCCCGATCCCTCTGTTAGCGGATATGGGTAATGGTGTCACGAAGATGTTCAGTCACCTCTGGTGGATGCCCGCCAACCTCACGCGCGCCATTGTTGTGATTAATGCAGATGGGATTGCCTTATCTCTAAAGGTCATGTTCAGGGCATTTCGTCCGAATGATGATGAAGTGATTACCGAGATTTTGTATGCAAAGACTAAGCAGTTGCGGAAAAGTTAGATTTATTCGTAAATCAAACCTCTTTGTGCAATGAATTTTGCTTATTACACCTTACAAGAACTATTTTCCTATAGAGTTGAATTCATGCGCTACTCATTAACTTTAATGATGTTCCTCTTTGCATTGTTGACAACAACTTCAGAGGCCGCAGTTTCAGCTCAGGAATTAACGTTGAAAATTGCTGCACTTGAGAGCAAAAATAGTGGGCGTATTGGTGTTTCAGTCGTTTCAGCGAATGGAGCTACACTTCTTTCATATCGAGGAAATGAGCGGTTTGCGATGTGTAGTACGTTTAAAGCATTACTAGGGGCTGTTATTCTGTCTCGCGTCGATTCAAACTTAGAGTCTCTAGAGAGATCAATATCGTACAATTCAACCGATATTCTTGAATATGCCCCCATTACAAAAAACCATTTAAATACAGGTCATATGACGGTTTCCGAATTGACCGCAGCATCACTTCAATACAGCGACAATACTGCGGCAAACTTACTCCTTAATGCAATCGACGGCCCCAAAACACTCACTAAATACCTTCGTTCAATCGGCGACAACATAACTCGACTTGATCGAAATGAACCATCATTGAACACGAATACTTTGAACGACTTACGAGATACCAGTACCCCAGATGCGATGACTAAAACACTGCAAAAGGTTTTAATAGGGGACTCTCTTTCTCCCGCTTCTAAAGAGCAACTTAAGCTATGGATGTTTGGAAATACAACAGGTGACAGTAAACTAAGAGCAGGCTTCGACAAATTTTGGATGATCGGCGATAAGACTGGAAGTGGGGAAAATGGCGCAAGTAATGACGTCGCAATTGTATTTCCAAGAGGGCTGCCTCCATTCATTATTACAGTATTTTATACTGGGTCTACCGCTTCCAACGATACCAAAAATGCTGTTATTGCTGAAGTAGCGAGAATTACTAGCGGAATTCTTTTAAAGAATCATCCGAAGTCTAATTTTGGTATTAGTAAGCGTAATCTGCAATAAGCCAAAACTGCTTGCACCTAATCACTCATCAATATCCACCTAAACACACCAACCCACCCCCATCACTCCGTGACGATTTGTGCTATGTGCGCCAGCGCACAGAACTCTACCCTGTACGCGCCTATTCTGATTATTCGCCAATGAATTTGGTCTAACTAGGGTCGCGTGGAAAGCATTTGACTCTTATATTTACGTTCAAGGGATTCCCTATGAAACACATGATAATAATATCTGCACTGTTTGCCGCATTCAGCTTGACTGGTTGCGAAAGAGAACCCGCTGTGGTCTATGTACCGCCAGCCACGACAACAGCCGGACCTGCAGGTGCGACAGGAGCAACGGGTGCTACAGGCGCAACTGGATACATCTCAACAACTGCCCAAGGGCCTGCTGGAGCAACTGGCGCCACAGGAGCGACTGGTGCAACGGGCCATACTGGCGCTCAAGGTAATGAAGGCGTCCAAGGCAATGATGGTGCTCAAGGCTATCAAGGCAAAACTGGTAACACGGGTGAAGCTGGTGAAAACACCACTGTGATCGTGACCCCAGCTCAGTAATCACGAGCCTGAAAAAGTTGGGTTACGAATATCGTAGCCCAACAAATTTTATCGTGCTCATTAATACACAATCACCGATCGAATCGACTCACCACGTTTCATCAAATCAAAGCCTTCATTGATCTGATCTAAACGTAAATGATGGGTAATCAAATCATCAATATTCAGCTTGCCGTCCATATACCAATCGACAATTTTCGGCACATCGGTACGCCCACGCGCACCACCAAACGCCGAACCTTCCCACTTGCGTCCCGTGACTAATTGGAATGGACGCGTACTGATCTCCGCACCCGCTTCCGCCACGCCAATGATAATGCTCCGTCCCCAACCTTTATGCGACGACTCCAGCGACTGACGCATGGTCGTAGTATTACCAATACATTCAAACGAATAGTCCGAACCACCATCGGTCAACTCAATGATGCGATCAACCACATTTGGCACATCTTTTGGATTAATAAAATCAGTCATACCGAATTTACGCGCCATCGCCTCACGCGCAGGATTGGTATCTACACCAATGATCTTACCCGCGCCAACCATCTTCGCGCCTTGAATCACATTCAAGCCAATGCCGCCCAAACCAAACACGACAACATTCG
>Ga0209023_10006299_pt1 | contig 12560 bp, 13 predicted proteins | sample LakOneMetagenome_FD_187468 | JGI IMG/M metagenome (GOLD analysis project Ga0209023, IMG submission 187468) | Freshwater and sediment microbial communities from Lake Erie, Canada (SPAdes) (version 2) | ecosystem: Environmental > Aquatic > Freshwater > Lentic | place: Lake Erie, Canada... | reverse complement strand
ACCCATCTTTTACTTTTCTTCACCCATACTTCCAGTACTTTTAAATGATAGTTATTGATCGTGGTGCTGTTTAATGTTGCCGTAATATCAGCCACAAAACGCACATTCGCCATATTATCATTCATCGAAACTGTGATACTGTCTTCTTTAAAACTCTGGTAACTGATATACCCTCTTTCAAAGTCTTTTATGATATCAGTTTTTGTCTGTATCCATCCATTGCTGTGCCCGTAGCTGAGCGCCTTATCCGTTTGCTGGTTAATAGAAACCGTGTTCTTCTTTACCAGCGCCTGGTGAAATTCCTTTACCGTAGTCACCAGTTTTTCTTCGTCAGTTGCCTGCGCAAAAGCACCTGCAAAAAACAACACCAACGATATGGTTACAATAATTTTCATATTACTTTAAACTTACAGCCTGCCTGCCCATTAATTTCCATTTTCCTTTTTCTTTGATCCACACCAGCAGCATACTGAAATCAAGGTCAGTAACTGTTCCGTCTTTCTTATTTTCTTTGGCCTTAAAAAGATAACGTACAATAGCTGTCTTGTCCTGGATAAATATTTTTATGGCTGATACCGCAGTATCAGTATAGTTTGACTGGTTATGAGTAACCCCTTTGATCAGCTCGTCCCTGTTCTGCAGGTTGCCATGCGAATGCCCGTAAGAAACCGTTTTTGCCAATAAGCTTACCAATGTGGCGCTGTCTTTATTGCCAAAAATAGTATGGCTTAACAAGTAGGTTTTTTCGGTAAGTTCATTCTCATCCCTGGTTTGCGCATGGGCTGCAACCATTACAAAAAGAAAAATGACCGTAAATAATTTTTTCATTGTATCAGTTTTTTAAAGCCGCAGCATTCCTGCATTCTTCAATAATGGCATCCACTTTTTCTTTAGTTAAATGTTCCCGGTAATGTTTACCCAGCTGCATCATGGGGGCATACCCACAGGCGCCTAAACACTCCACTGTTTTTAAAGTAAACAATCCGTCGGCCGTGGTTTCGCCCACACCAATATTTAATTTCTGTTTGATGTAATCAATAATAGTATCGCTGCCGTTTAACATGCAGGGGCCGGTTTGGCACACTTCAAACATGTATGTGCCTACAGGTTTTAAATTGTACATGCTGTAAAAGCTGGCCACTTCATATACTTCAATGGGTTCAATATGCAGCAGGGTGGCCACATAATCCATTACCGGCACATCCAGCCAGCCGCCAAAGTCTTCCTGTGCCATATGCAGCACCGGCAACAAAGCACTTTTTTGTTTGCCTTCGGGATAACGTGTGATTATCTCTGCAACTTCATTTAACCTTTCGTCTGAAAATTTTATCATCTCCAATTATTTATTTTCTGCAAATTCAAATACCCATTAAACAGAAAACATTATTAATTATCAATTATACATTATTAATTACTTGAGGCACTTCCCTGCAATCATACTTCGACGGACTCAGTATGACAATCCCTATGCATCAAGTTCCCCCGCAATCAAATTCAAACTGCTCATCGTTATCACCGCATCACTTATCATTCCTCCCTTGGTTAATTCCGGGTAGGCCTGGTAATAAATAAAACAGGGCCTGCGGAAATGTAAGCGGTAAGGTGTTCTGCCGCCATCACTGATCAAATAAAATCCAAGTTCCCCATTGGCGCCTTCCACGCTGCTGTATAATTCACCAGCCGGTATTTCTGTTTCGCCCATGATGATCTTGAAATGGTAGATGAGGGCTTCCATTTTGGTATACACATCTTTCTTCTCGGGTAAATAATAAGCCGGGGTATCTGCATGGAAAATTGCTGCTTCGGCGCCTTTAAACTCCTGTACTTTTTGATAAGCCTGTTCTATTATACTCAGGCTCTGCCACATTTCTTCATTACGCACCAGGAACCTGTCGTAACAATCTCCTGTGGTTCCCACCGGCACTGTAAAATCAAAATCCTGGTAACTGCTGTAGGGCGTATGCACCCGCACATCATAATCCACTCCGGCAGCACGTAAGTTAGGACCGGTAAAGCCGTAGTTCAGTGCCCGCTCGGCAGTGATAGGGCCGCAGCCCACTGTACGGTCGATAAAAATACGGTTGCGGGTAAACAGGTTTTCAAACTCTTTTAACTGTTTGGGATATTCCTTCAGGAATTTTTCGAGTTTTTCAAACGCTGTATTTGTGAAATCCCTTTCAAAACCGCCAATACGCCCAATATTAGTAGTAAGGCGGGAGCCACATACTTCTTCATATATTTCATAGATGAGTTCGCGAAATTGCATCAGGTATAAAAAGCCGGAATAAGCGCCACTGTCCACACCCACGATGGAATTACAGATCAGGTGGTCGCTGATGCGGGCCAGTTCCATGATGATGACCCGTAAATAGTCAACACGCTTGGGTGTTTGTACCTGCAATAATTTTTCGCAGGTCAGGTGCCAGCCCATATTATTGATGGGAGAGGAACAATAGTTGAGCCTGTCGGTAATGGGCGTGATCTGGTACAGTGGCCTCCGTTCTGCCAGTTTTTCAAAAGCCCGGTGTATATACCCCACGGTGGAAACAGCAGATAAGATGCGTTCCCCATCCAGCTCCAGCACATTTTGAAACACACCGTGCGTTGCCGGGTGCGTAGGCCCCAGGTTAAGCGTGGTGGTTTGCTTTTCTATTGAACCTTCGGGTAATAAAATGTGTGATGTATCAGTCATGCCCCTTTGTTACTTTTTTTACTTACAAAATCATACAGGTCAACTGCATAAAAAATTGCCATAACCCCAAATAAAATACCGCCTGTTAATTTCATCCCTTTTCCTGTATCAGCATAATCGAAAAAATTGAATACCGACACCAGGACAAATAAACCTGTTGTTACTGCCAGGAAGATCAACCTGTATGTTGGATTTTTCGAAAACATATTTTCAGGCTTTATTTCATGTGTCAATTTATTGTTTCAACAATTGAGTATCGCCATTTTTTAAATACTGCAGTGCATAAAACAAACCGGTTTTCACCAGTTCAATCATCCCCTGCCAAACATTTCATCATCCTTATCAATCCTTGTCTGGTCTTCCAGCGGAAATTCTTTTCTCATGGGAAAATAATCCATCTCGTCCACGTTCAGTATCCTTTTTAAATTAGGATGCCCCACAAAATTGACCCCGAAAAAATCGTAGGTTTCCCTTTCCATAAAATTGGCCGACTGGTATAATGCGGTTGCAGTAAACACATCGGGTTTGGTAATGTCCACAAACACTTTAAAACGTATCCTCACATTATCAATTAAGTTATGCAAATGATAAACCACTGCCAGTTCCTCCCCCTTCCTTTCGGGATAATGCACCGCCTGCAGGTCAGTTAAAAACTGGAAACGCAGTTCCGCATCATCATACAAAAACTGCATCACTTTTATATTAAGGTCTTTTGGTGCTGTAAAGGTCAGCATACCATAAGGTTCCTGCCAGTCGGTTAACTGGTCGCCAAACTTTTCGGTGAGTCTTTGTTGTATTGTTTCGTTTGTCATAAAACCCCAAACCCCTAAAGGGGCTTTCCATCGTTAATTTATTAATGTTGTTAAACAACCTGAATTTTAAAAAGAGCAATCAATAATTTTTCTCCGGTCCCCCTTCACGGGGCGGAGGGGGTTATTGTATTCCGTACCCGGCAAGGAGTTCTTTATACTGGTCACTATGCCTTCTTCTCAATCCTTCCTGGTTTACTAATTTTTGAATGTTCATAAAGCCGTCTAAAATGGCTTCGGGCCTGGGCGGGCAACCGGGCACATACACATCTACAGGTATCACCTGGTCAATACCCTGCAATACAGAATAAGTATCAAATATACCTCCGGAACAAGCGCAGGCGCCCACCGATAATACCCAGCGGGGTTCGGCCATCTGTAAATACACCTGGCGCAGTACCGGCCCCATTTTTTTTGAAATGGTACCCATTACCATCAGTAAATCGCACTGGCGTGGAGAAAAGCCCACCCGTTCGCTGCCGAACCTGGCCAGGTCGTAATGGCTGGCCATAGTAGCCATAAATTCAATACCACAGCAGGATGTGGCAAAAGGCAGTGGCCAGATAGAATTTTTACGGGCAAGGCTTACCACTTTTTCAAAATTGGTGGCCATGAAACCTTCGCCCATATATCCTTCGGGGATACCTTCAAACTTAACATGGTTATTATATTGTACCGGCCTTGACATAATTATTTTGCATTTTAAAATTTTAAATTTTGAATTACTGCATTTTATTTAAAATTTATAATTCAAAATTTCCAATAATTGCTACTCTTCCCAGTCCAGGGCACCTTTTTTTATGATATAAACAAAACCCGCCACAAACAGCCCCACAAATGTGGCCACGGCTCCAAAGCCCTGCCAGCCCAGTTCTTTAAAATTTACAGCGTAGGGATAAAAGAAAATCACTTCCACATCAAACAATACAAATAAAATAGCCACTAAAAAATATTTAATGGCCATCGGCTGGCGGGCATTGCCTTTTATTTCCACGCCGCTTTCAAAATTCTGGAGTTTGTCGTCAGTTTTCCGTTTGGGGCCCAGTTTATCACTCAGTACCATGATGGTTGCTATAAGACCTACAGCAAAAATCAACTGCAATGCAATGGGCAAATAATTGATTGCGTTATTTGTATCAGCCACTTTCAGAAAGAAAAACTGCATCAGGATATTTGTTATTTGAGTTGTGCCGCAAAAATAAGGCAGCAACTGCAATATTCAATATTATGTACAATAAAAAAGCCTGTTACTGACGAAGAACAGGCTTTTGGTATTTTAAGCTTCAGACTTTACTTTTTTTTTGGGGGTGCCGGCTTGTTGCCCGACCCGCTTGGCTTGGTGGTTCCGGCGGGTTTATTGCCTGCAGGCCTGGTGGCAGGGGCCGGTGTTTTGGCCGGTGGCGCAGTAAGCAGTTTTAATATATCTGCCACTTCCGTATCTGTTGGCTCTTTCAGCAAATATTTGGCACAAATGTCTGCCGCTGCTTTTTTATCCTTTAAAATATTGGCCGTATACTGTATAAAGTATTTGTAAGCGCTCAGCAAGTGTGCTTTTACCTTGGCAGAATCGGTTGCCCATTGTGCTTCGCCCAGGTCAATTACTTTTTGATAGCTGGGGGCAGCAAGACCCATTGCCATAACCGTATCTATTTTTGCCTGAGTGGCACCGGTCATATAGAAGCCATAGGTTTCGTTGGGGTATTTAGTGGTGTAAATACTCCAGTTATCCAACGCTGCCTGGTAATTACCGCCGCGGCTGTAATTATTGGCAGTATTGAAAATATCTGTCTTTGAAGGGTTGCGCTTGGTGTTCAGTATTTTTTTATACCAGTCTGCGGCATTGGCATACTGCTTTTGGGTCTCATACCTTGTAGCCATGGATTTTAACAGGATTACCTTATTCACTTCAGACGTATCCATCGCCACCCCTTTTTCAACCAGTGTGCCCACCAGGGCCTCGTTACCCGGGAATTTCAACAGGTTTTTTGAATAGGTATCAATATCGGTTGGACCGATCTTATCAGGCTTTTCAGTTTCAAAGAATTTTGCAAAAGCTTTAACTGCGTTAGCCGAATCATTCAATTTATCGTATGCATAACCCTTTAAACCAAATAAACGGGGATCGGGGCTGGCATTGCCTGCAATACAGGCATCTGCCTGGTTAATTGACTCGGCAAATAAACCCTGTGCGTATTTAATAGTGGTCCTGTAATAGCATCCCTGTGGTTCATCATCACCCATCAGCGTCAGGTATTTTTCAAGGTACTCAGCCGACTTTACCACGTTGGTTTTAAAGAACAGGTTGTACAGGTTATAATAAACAGGTATGTAGTTGGCATCAGCAGCAATGGCATCATTGAAATACTTCATGTAAATATCTTTTTGCTCGGGCCCCTGCGTTTGATACACTTTACCAATACGGTACAATGCCCTGGCATAATTGGAGTTGATGGCCAGTGCGCTCTGGTAAGCCGTAATGGCATTACCCCCATCTATTATCTTGCGGTAGGCATCGCCCAGTAAACACCAGGTTTCAGGATCCTTAAATCCTTTAAGCGTGGTGGCCTGTTTTAATTTTTCAATGGCATAAGCGCCATCTCCATTCTTGGAATCAAAGTCGCCATTGGCCAGGCCAATAGCATTTAAAACAGGTATGCTTTTGCCCTGGGTTAACGAAATGGCTGTTTCAAACCGGTTACGGGCATCCTGTATTTTATTTTCGTGCAATTCAATATGTCCCATACCTGCTATCAGGATGGCGCTGTTACTGTTGGCTTCGAGGGCTTTACGAAAAATCTCTTTTGCTGCACCGATGTTCTTATTTTCATCTGCTGTTAATAAAGTAAGGCCCAGCCAATAAGAGGCATCCGGGTTATTGGGACTGGCAGCAAGTATTTTTTCAAATACATTTTTAGCGCTTATATATTTTCCATAATAAAAAAGCTTCTTGCCATCTTCAAGGTTTTGTGCGCTGGCCATGCCTGCAAACAGGGCCAGTGTTACAAACAATACTGCTGCTTTAATCGTCTTCATTTTGTTTTGCTGTTTTATACGTTACAATAATATCAATTTTATAAATACCAGTTTATTTTTTAGCAATAAACTTTTTATAAATTTTGGTTTATTTCCACTGCCCTGATGCCAAAATCCATTACGGGCCCCAAATACGCTCTCCTGAAAATCAACTGCCCCCTCTCATATTTTAAAAAAGCTGCAAACCCCGAACCCAGGCCTGAAAAATTCTCTTTCACTATATAATACAAACCACGTACCAAAGGGTAACGCCTGGTGATGATGCTTTGCTGTGTAGGCTTTACATAAGGTGTACTGTCACAAACTTTACACTCCACGTAGGCAATTTTAACACGTTGCAGCATATTCACCTGTGCGGTATCTTCCGGGTTGCCGATCCAGCTGATACCCACCATACCCACTGCATCCCTGTTTTCAGCTATATAATTGAGTACTTCCCTGCTGCTTTTTACTGCTTTTACCACAGAGGTATCAAAACTGCCGCCATGTAATATACTATCGATGGCAAAACGTACCGTACTGGTTGCATTCAACCCGTCGAAAACCACTTTTTTAGCATTTCCTTTTTTCCCCTGCAGCAGTTGCTGTAAGTCATCCAGGGTATATATGGTGTCGGTATTATTTTTATTGGTAACAATGGTAATGGCATCCCAGGCCACTTTATCGCTGAAAGGTGTATAATTTAAAGAGTCGGTATAAAAGCGGCTTTCTTTATGGGTAAGCCCCCGTGTAACGATGATCATGCGGTTTAAGCTGTCGCTGTAAAAATCTTTAAAGCACTCTGCCTCGGGTTTGTATTGTGCAATAATGCGGGTGCCCGGGTTAGTGCCTTCGTACACTTTTATGGCTTCTTCAATTACCGGCCTGAAACTTTCATCCACGCTGATGTGTATGGTGCCACTGCCGGGCGTATCGGTAACCACTGCATGTTGCTTATGGCTCTCATTACAGGCGGTTACAAACAGGCTGCAAAAAAACACTATAGCAATACTTCTTTTTATACTTTGTGTCATTAATCCCTGAAATAGTTTTTTGCATAGCCCCGGTATAACCTGAACAACCCGTAGATCCAGCAAACCACAGCAAATATTTTTATCATTAACGGGTCGTACTTGGCCACAAATGAAGCGGAGTATTTATTGGGGAACATGAAAAAAAAACCGGCTGCTATAAAAAACACACCCATGGTGTAGTTGGTAATGCTTTTCATGCGTACCAGGTTTTTTTCCCTGTCGCTCATCTGTTCTTTTTCAAATTCTTCCAGTGCCATAATTATTTATTTTAAAAGTAACTGTAAGGCTTTACCGCCTTACAGTTGCCGTTGAAACGAACTGCCAAAATACAAAATTTATCACTGATTACCTTTCGGAAGCAATAAACTTTACCGGGATGGTGTAATAAACCGATACATTCTGGCCCCTTGTTTTTCCGGGAATCCATTCGGGCATTTTCTTCAACACCCGTATCACTTCTTTATTAAACTCTTCGCCGCCATCCTGCACAGTCTCAAAACTTTTCAGTTTACCATCGTAACCCACCACAAACCGCATTCTTACGCTCACCACTTCTTCAGCATCCATATCTCTTGGGTTGGTTAAATTCCTTTCTAAAAATTTCTTCAGTGCATTCATGCCACCGGGGTATTCAGGCATCACATCGGGGTTGCCCGTAGGTATATTTACATCCACTGGTTTTTCAATTACCGGCTCAGCCCCTTTTCCGTTACCGCCACCGTCGCCGGTATTCCCGGGCTCTGTAACCACTGCTGTATTTCCCGGTACTCCTTTTTGTGCCTGGTCCGAGATCAGCACCGAGTCATTTATAGGAGGCAGCACATCAACCGGGGTGGAACTGGGTACAATTACCGGGTTATTTGTATATACAACGCTGGCTGCATTTTGTTTGGCAGGTGCCGGCTCTTTGGGCTTTTCGGGTGCTTTTATGGGTTCCTTTGGCTGCGGAATGGAAGCATAAACGGTTTCAATTCCTTCTGCAGTCACTGCTGCCTTCCGGTTGGGAATAAAAGTAAAGGCTGATAATATTACCACTGCCGTAAGCATCATACCCAGCGATTTTATCAGGCGGTTATTATAAAACTTACGCAGGTAATAAGCGCCATAGGCTTTGTTACGGTTTTCAAAAAGGATGTCCAGCACATCGCTTTTAAGTATTAATTCGGTTTTCATTTGTTATGTTTTGAAAATGATGAAATGGTTTTCAAAACAGGCGCCTATTTGATAATGAGATGCAGGGCTGAAATAAATCCATAATTAGTTGGTGGTTTGTGGTTGGTTGCTGCAGCACATATTACTTATCCGCATGAACCATGAACTATGAACCATCAACCACCAGCCATCAACCACCCATCAATAAACTCCAAACATCCAACCTCAAACAACAAACTGTTAATTATCTTTGCGCCATGAAGATTTTGATGGTATGCCTGGGCAATATTTGCCGCAGCCCGCTGGCAGAAGGAATTTTACAGGATAAAGCATCAAAGGCAGGGTTGCAGTGGACCGTAGACAGTGCCGGCACCAATGGTTTTCATACCGGTGAGCCACCACATGCACTGAGTATTAAAGTGGCTGCAGTAAACGGTATTGACATCAGCAGCCAGCGCAGCCGTAAATTCACAGCTGCAGATTTTGAAGTGTATGATAAAATTTATGCCATGGCCAATGATGTGCTGCATGACATGAAAAAGATTGCAAGGCAACAGTTTGATGCACAGAAAGTGGACCTGCTGCTGAATGAGCTGAACCCCGGCAAAAACCTGGATGTACCTGACCCCTGGAGCGGACCTGAAACTGGATACCATGAAGCATTTGAACTGATTGAAAAAGCATGTGAGCGGATTGTGAGGCGGGAGATGTCAGTTGTGAATGGTGAGTTGTGAGTAACGGAGGCCCGGGAATTTTACAGGTTTATTTTTTTCTTACAGATGAAGCACCGCACAGGAACAGCAGCATACATTTTTTAAACTTTTTCAACCGTATAAAACTATTTCGAATTAAAACGCACAACTGACCACTCACCACTCACCATGACCAACCAACCATCCATACCTCAGGGCACAAGAGATTTTAACGCGGTAACGCTGCGTAAAAGGAATCATATCCTCTCCACCATAAAAACAGTTTTTGAATTATACGGGTTTCAGCCGCTGGAAACGCCGGCAATGGAAAATTTAGAAACCCTGATGGGAAAATATGGAGAAGAAGGCGATAAACTGATCTTTAAAATTTTAAACAACGGCCTTAACAACGAAAAAAATATTGCAGCGGCCAAAGCTGGTTTTGAAAAAGTACTGGAAGGAAAAAACAGTGTTGATATTACAGAACGGGCTTTAAAATACGACCTCACCATTCCCTTTGCACGGTACGTGGCGATGAACCATAATAAACTCACTTTTCCCTTCCGGCGATACCAGGTACAGCCGGTATGGCGCGCCGACAGGCCACAGAAAGGACGGTACCGCGAGTTTACACAATGCGATGCCGATATCGTGGGCAACCCCTCTTTATTAAGTGATGCAGAATTTGCACTGATATACGACGAAGTGTTTAACCGGCTGGGGCTTAAGGATTATGAACTGCGCATTAACAGCCGCAAAATTTTATCTGCCCTGGCCACGGCCTGCAATGCACCGGATAAACTGGTGGCCATTACCACCGCTATTGATAAACTGGATAAAATAAGTATTGATAAAGTAAAAGCAGAACTGGCAGAGAAAGGATTAGCTGATGCACAGGTTGCCATTATAGAAAAATACATCAGCATCAGCGGCAGCAACGAACAAAAAATGCAACAGCTCATCCCCATCATCGGCAATATTGCCGAAGGCAACCGCGGGCTGGAAGAGATCAATAACATATTACAGCATACTGCCGGTAAAAACATTACTGTTGATTTTACACTGGCCCGTGGCCTTAATTATTATACCGGCATTATTTACGAAGCCAAAGCGCCGGCCACGGTAAAAATGGGCAGCATTGGCGGCGGAGGCCGTTATGATGACCTGACCGGTTTATTTGGCGTACCCGGTATTCCCGGTGTGGGTATCAGTTTTGGGGTGGACAGGATCTATGATGTGCTGGAAGAACTGAAACTGTTTCCGGAAAATGTTGAAGAAAGCACCAAAGCCATTTTCTTTAACATGGGGGCTGCGGAAAGTGCATTTGCCTTTACCATTATGCAGCAGCTGCGCAGTGCAGGCATTTCCTGCATCCTTTACCACGAAGAAACTAAAATTGCCAAACAGTTTTCTTATGCCGAAAAAAATAAAATACCTTACGCCATAATTATCGGCAGTAAAGAAATAGAACAACACTATTGCCAGGTAAAAAATTTAAACACCGGCGAACAGCATGTGGTGGTGTTTGAAAAACTGGTTTCTTTTTTTAACAGCCTGTAAAGGTTACTAAAATTATTTTTTCGTATCAACCTAAAACCAATTTTATGCAATCACGTTTTCGTATCCCGTTAGTCATTGTTTTTTTAGTACTGCTCACCGCTTCCTGCAGTAAAAAAAATAAAGAAGGAAAATATGTGCCCAAAGATGCTGCCATAGTGGTGCATGTTAACGGCGCTTCCCTGTCTTCTAAACTACCATGGGAAGAAGTAAAGAAGAATGAACTGTTTCAGGAGTTAAGTGGCGACACCAGCATCCCCTCATTTGTAAAGCAGGCACTCGATAACCCCGATAACAGCGGTATCGATAGCAAGGCTGACCTGCTGTTCTTCTTAAAAAAGGACACCCTGGGTGGCTATGCCGCTTTTACAGGAACGGTTAAAGACGCAGAGAAATTTAAACTGTTCAATCTTGATATGGCCAAAGACGGTGTGGAAGGCGAACAGGATGGCGTCAATTTTATCAGTAAATATCCCGTGTGTGTGGGATGGAATAAAGAAAGATTTGTGTACCTGGTGAATATACCGGAAATGAATGAAGGCGGGTACAAATGGCGCTCAGGAGGAAATACTGGTAATACAAACGGTGCAAGGGATATACATGCTGCCTGCAAAACTTTGTTTGATATAAAAGAAAGCAATTCACTGGCAGAAGATGAAAAGTTTACAGCACTGGTTAAACAAACCGGCGATATCCATTTCTGGATGAATGCAGGGGAATTGTACAGGGGATCGCTCAGTGCCGTGGCATTACCCATGCTGGACATTAATAAATTGTACGAAGGCAGCATCTCTGCCGTAACCGTAAATTTTGAAGCAGGCAAAATTTTAATTGATGGCAAGAGTTACGCCAATAAAGAAATAACTGCACTCTGGAAAAAATATGGCAAGAATGTTGACGAAAGCATGCTCAAACGCCTGCCTGCAAAAGAAGTGGCCGCTGCTTTTGCTATCAGCTTTAAACCCGAAGGGCTGAAAGAGTTTTTAAAAGTACTGGGCGTTGAAGGCTATGCCAACATGGGCCTTGCCTTTTTAGGTTTTACTTTCGAGGATTTTGTAAAAGCCAACAAAGGGGATATAGTTTTAGCCCTTACAGACTTTACCCTTAAGCCGGGCAAGTTTGTTTTTAATGAAACAGCCGACAGTACAGCAGCTACATCACCCAAACCCGAAGTGCTGTTTGCCACTTCCATTGGTGATAAAGATGCTTTTAACAAGCTGGTGAAAGCAGGCGAAAGGATGGGTAAGAATTTTGCAGGTACGGAAGAATCTTTTGCCTATAACAGCAATGGCAATTTATTTGCTATTGGTAATTCTAAAGAGAATGTAGATAAATTTATAAGTGGAGGCAGCAATAATTTTGATTTTGTAAGTAAGATAAGCGGGCAGCCTTTTGGCGGCTACATTAACCTGCAGTACATTTTAAAGGCTTTTGAAAGCGAAGCAGGCAAAGACAGTGCTGCAAAAGTGGTGTACGATGCTTCTGTTAAATTCTGGGACAAGATATACATGAAGGGCGGCGATTACAGTGATGGTGGCACCACCAGCAGCGCAACAATAGAGCTGATGGATAAAACCACCAACAGCGCCAAACAGCTGAACCAGTACCTGGG
>Ga0209023_10006298_pt1 | contig 12561 bp, 11 predicted proteins | sample LakOneMetagenome_FD_187468 | JGI IMG/M metagenome (GOLD analysis project Ga0209023, IMG submission 187468) | Freshwater and sediment microbial communities from Lake Erie, Canada (SPAdes) (version 2) | ecosystem: Environmental > Aquatic > Freshwater > Lentic | place: Lake Erie, Canada... | reverse complement strand
CGATGCCTGCAGACCGAGGATTTCCTGAATCCGCCACAGGAGCGGGAGCAGGGTGGCACGACACAGCCCGGGTGACACGAAGAAGCCCGGGTGACACGAAGAAGCCGGCCGACCCCGAGGGGCCGGCCGGCTTTGTCGTGCGTGTCGGAGCTTAGGCGTCGACGACGACCGAGGTGATCAGCGGGCTGCGGCGATACTTGCGCTGCATCCACCGGCTCACGGAGGTGGTGAAGAGGTCTTCGAGCTCGGCGCCGTTGACAGTCTTCACCCGGTTGGCAACCTTCATCGCTTCGTCGATGACCTTGGTGGCTCCACGGACCCACTCGTCGTCGTGCACGAACCCACGAGCGAGGAACTCCACCGGCTCGGACAACAGGCCGGTCTTGGCGTTCAAGATGCCGAGAATGGTGATCGTGCCGTCTTCGGCAAGACGACGGCGGTCTTCCATGGCCGCTTCGGATGCGCCACCGACGGTCATGCCGTCGACGAACACATAGTCAGCCTGCACGCGGCCGGTGATCGACGCACGGCCGTCGATGAGGTCGACGACAACGCCGTCCTCCACGATCAGGACGCGGTCTTCCTCAACACCGGTCTGCACGGCGAGTTCGGCGTTGGCCTTGAGGTGGCGCCATTCACCGTGCACGGGCATCACGTTGGTGGGCTTGACGATGTTGTAGCAGTAGACGAGCTCGCCGGCACTGGCGTGGCCGGAGACGTGCACCTTGGCGTTGCCCTTGTGCACGACGTTCGCGCCCCAGCGGGTGAGGCCGTTGATGACCCGGTAGATGGAGTTCTCGTTGCCGGGGATCAGCGAGCTCGCCAGCAGAACTGTGTCGCCCTCGCCGATCTTGATGATGTGCTCACGGTTGGCCATTCGCGACAGTGCAGCCATCGGCTCACCCTGCGAGCCCGTGCATATAAGAACGACCTTGTCGTCCTTCATGCGCTCGAGGGCCTTCATGTCCACGATCAGGTTCTTGGGAACCTTGAGGTAGCCCAGCTCGGTCGCGATGCCCATGTTGCGCACCATGGAGCGGCCGACGAAGGCCACCTTGCGGTTGTGCTTCACGGCAGCGTCGATGACCTGCTGGATGCGGTGCACGTGGCTCGCGAAGCTCGACACGATGATGCGCCGCGGCGAAGTGCGGAAAACGGTGTCGATCGCCGGTCCGATGTCCTTCTCGGCAGTGGTGAATCCGGGGACCTCGGCGTTGGTCGAGTCCGTGAGGAACAGGTCGACGCCCTCTTCGGCCAGGCGAGCGAAGGCACCGAGGTCGGTGAGGCGCTTGTCGAGGGGGAACTGGTCCATCTTGAAGTCGCCGGTGTGCAGCAGCAGGCCGGCTTCGGTGCGCAACGCGATGGCCAGGCCGTCGGGGATGGAGTGGTTCACCGCGATGAATTCGAGGTCGAAGACGCCGACAGTGCGACGCTCGCCTTCCTTCACTTCGACGAAGTTCTGGCTGAGACGGTGCTCCTGCAGCTTCGCGGCGAGGAACGCGAGGGTGAGCTTGGCGCCGATCACGGGGATGTCGCCGCGCTCCTTGAGCAGGTAGGGCACCGCGCCGATGTGGTCTTCGTGGCCGTGGGTGAGCACGATGGCTTCGATATCCTGCAGGCGGTCGCGCAGGATGCTGAAGTCGGGCAGGATCACGTTGATGCCGGGCTGGTTGTCTTCGGGGAAGAGAACGCCGCAGTCGATGATGAGCAGCTTGCCCTTGTGCTCGAACACGGTCATGTTGCGACCGATTTCGCCCAGGCCTCCCAGCGGGATGATGCGCAGGCCGCGCTTGGCCAGTACGGGAGGGGCGGACAGGTCAAGGTCATGAGTACTCATGAAACTCTTTTCTATGTGTGCGTGGTGCAGGTCTCAGCATGAGGAGACACAGGAGTGCAAGGGTTTTCTTCCGGGAAGCCGGCGACCTGGGCCGCACGAACTTCAACCGAACAACATCAACCGGATGCCTGGCCTGAGTCATAAAAATGGCGGGCATGAGTTGCATGCGTTGTGCCACTAGCTCTTCCAGTGTACCGGGGCCGGAGAAACCCCCGCACCGGCTGCACAAAAAAGGAGGTACCCCGCCGAATGGCGGGGTACCTCCTGGTCAGACCTGTGAAGGTCAGGCCGCGCGGCGGCCGCTCTTCGGTGACGTCGGCGACACGTAGCCGCCGACCTGCTCGAGGTTGTTCTGGTGTGTCACATAGCCGGTTCCGACGGTTGCCCGGCGGGACGTGAGGGTGACGTAGCCGGCGGTCTCTTCGGCATGTTTTTTTGTACCTGATACGTAGGAATTCATGGTGCTCCTTGTGTTACTGCTGGAGCCGAGCGGAACCAGGGGTACAAAAGAAACACACATGCTGTTCATACTCGGGTGGGCCCGGACGGCGGGAAGTCTGCGCTGCGCCGCGCGGGCCGAAATTGTGGGGCAATTACACCTCCGACAATCTCGGGTATATAAGTACAATACTCCATGCGTGCGCATGAAGTAAGGAAATGCCGCCATGGACAGCAAGTACACAGGCAGGGCACAGGACGCTGCTCCGACTCGCAGCCGCCTCCGATCCCGCGGGGATAACATCGGCTTATGCAGACTCCTTCGCTTTACGAGATTCCCCTCACCCTGATCGACGGCACCGAGACGACGTTCGGCGATTTCCGCGGCAAGACCGTGCTTGTCGTGAACGTCGCGTCCAAGTGCGGCTTCACCCCGCAGTACGCGGGCCTCGAGGCGCTCTACCAGCAGTACGGGACCGAAGGCCTGGTGATCCTGGGGATGCCGAGCAACCAGTTCATGGGCCAGGAACCCGGCACCGAAGGTGACATTTCGGAATTCTGCACCATGACATACGGCGTCACGTTCCCGATGACGACCAAGGTCGACGTGCGCGGCAAAGACCAGCACCCGCTGTACACCCAGCTCACGAAGTTCAAGACCGGCCTTCTTCCCGGACTTGTGAAGTGGAACTTCGAGAAGTTCCTGGTGAGCCCGAACGGAGAGATCGTGGACCGCTTCGCCTCCAATGTGGAGCCGCAGTCCAAGCCGCTCGTAGCCGCGATCGAGAAGACGCTCGCCGCGGCCGCCGCTTAGCATCAGCTTCGGTTCAGGCGCCGGATCGGCGCAGGACTTCCTCAGCGTGCCTGAGCACCGGTCCGTCGATCATGCGGCCCTCGAACTGGAAGACACCTCGCTCACCCTGCGCAGCCGCCAGCAGCGCGCGCGCCCGGGCCACGGCATCCGCTGTGGGCCGGTACGCAGAGCGGATGACCGGGACCTGGCTGGGGTGGATGCAGGCTGTGGCGCGAAAACCGCTCGCCACGGCGTCTTCAGCCTCGACAGCGAGTCCGGCCGTGTCTGCGATGTTCAGGTAAACCGAGTCGATGGCCGCCTTGCCCCGAGAACCAGCGGCGAGTAGCGCAGTCGAGCGGGCGTGGCGTGCCACGTGACGGTAGCGGCCATCGGCGAAACGGCTCGAGGTGCCGCCGAGTGAGGCGATGAGGTCTTCGGCGCCCCACATAAGTGCCACGACGTTGGGCGCATCCGCCAGAAGCGCGGCGTTCTGGATGCCCGTCGCCGTCTCGCAGAGGGCGAGAACGCGGTACGACGCCAGGGCCGCCATCTGCTCGGCGGTCTCCGCCTTTGCCGCCATCACATAGCGATAGTCGGTCGTCTCCAGGGTGGCCAGGTCTCGGGCGAAATCCGCCGTGCCGACCGGGTTCACCCGCACGATCGTGCGCTCCGGGTCGATCTGATGCTCACGCAGCGCTATCCGCGCGGCGGCCTTAGCCTGCGGCGCGACGGCGTCTTCCAGATCGAGGATGACCGCGTCTGCGCGTTCGGCAGCCGTGGCGTAGCGTTCCGGTCGATCAGCCGGACAGAACAGCAATGCCGGTCCGAGGGCGAATGTCATGGACGAGCGTCCCGGCACCAGACCATGACCGTGCGCACAGCCGTGCCGACCACGTCCTTGTACTGGTTGCGACCGGTATGAGTCAGGGTGATGATGCCCTGTCCGGGGCGGGACGCGGAGAGCCGCTTGGCCGTGACGATGGTCTCGGAGTACAGGGTGTCTCCGTGATGCAGCGGATGAGGGAAGGTTACTTCCGCAAAACCGAGGTTGGCCACGATGGTGCCCTGGGTGAGCTGGGCAACCGAGGCGCCCACCATGGTGGACAGCGTCCACATCGAATTCATCAGGCGTTCGCCGAAGGGCTGGGTGGCCGCCCAGGCGGCATCCAAATGCAAGCCCTGGGTGTTCATTGTCATCGTGGTGAACAGCACATTGTCGGCCTCGGTGGCGGTGCGACCCGGGCGGTGCAGGTAGCGCACATCGAGGTCGAATTCTTCGAAGAACAGTCCGCGCTGTTCAATCGAGGGTCGGTCGTCTTTCATCGTCTTGCCTCCACGGCGTTCAGGTCGATCGACAATGCCGCGCCGGTCGCCGCGACGACCTCGGGTACAGTGACGCCCGGTGCGGTCTCGCGAAGGACGAGGCCCTCCGGGGTGACCTCGATCACGGCGAGGTCGGTCACGATCAGGTCCACGCAGCCGCGGCCGGTGAGCGGCAGACTGCAACGCTCGAGAATCTTGGGCTTACCGGACTTGTCGGTGTGTTCCATCATCACGATCAGGCGCTTCGCCCCGAAGACCAGGTCCATCGCACCGCCCATTCCCTTGACCATCTTGCCGGGAACCATCCAATTCGCCAGGTCGCCATTGGCAGCCACCTCCATGGCACCCAGCACGGCCACGTCGACGTGGCCGCCGCGCACCATTCCGAAGGACGCCGCCGAATCGAAGAACGCCGCCCCGGTGTTCACGGTGACGGTTTCCTTACCCGCGTTGATGAGGTCCGGGTCGATGTTGGCCTCGGTGGGGTACGGGCCCACGCCGAGTATGCCGTTCTCGGAATGCAGCACGACCTCTATGTCGTCGGGAATGTAGTTCGGAATCAGCGTGGGCATTCCGATGCCGAGATTGACGTACTGGCCGTTCTGAAGCTCGAGGGCGACGCGCGCGGCGAGCTCCTCCCGGCTGAGGCTCATTCGGTTCCACCCTGGGGTTCCGGCGACACGGTCCGTCGTTCGATGCGTTTCTCGATCTGCCCCACCACGACGACCCGTTGCACGAAGATGCCCGGGGTATGGATGTGCTCAGGGCTGAGTTCGCCCGGTTCGACGAGCTGTTCGACCTGGGCGATCGTGATCCTGCCCGCCATCGCGGCGAGCGGGTTGAAGTTCGCGGCCGCGGCATGGAAGACGAGATTGCCGTACCTATCGCCCTTGAGCGCATGTACAAAGGCGAAATCGGGCGTGACCGATCGTTCCAGCACGTAGTCTGCGCCGTCGAAACTCCGCACCTCCTTGGGCTCGGAGGCTTTCGCCACCGTGCCGTCGGGACGGTACCGCTGCGGCAGGCCACCTTCGCTCACCTGGGTGCCCACGCCGGCCGGGGTGAAGAATGCCGGGATCCCGGCGCCGCCGGCGCGCAGTTTCTCGGCGAGGGTACCCTGCGGGGTGAGCTCGACCTCAAGCTCACCGGACAGGTACTGGCGAGCGAATTCCTTGTTCTCCCCCACGTACGAACTCACCGTGCGCCGAATGCGGTGGTCGCTCAGCAGACGTCCGAGTCCCCAACCGTCGACGCCGCAATTGTTGCTGATGGTCTCCAGCTCCGTCGTGCCCTGCTCATGGAGTGCTTCGATCAACGCGGCCGGGATCCCGCACAGGCCGAATCCGCCCACGGCGATACTCGCGCCGTCCGGAATATCGGCCACGGCCTCCGCGGCGCTGCTGACAACCTTGTCAATCATTGAAATCTCCCGTTCCGCATGTGGTCACAACACTCAGCCGGCGAAGCCCAGCGCACGTGAGATGACCATGAGCTGTACCTCGGTCGTGCCCTCACCGAGTTCGAGCACCTTCGAATCACGATAGTGCCGGGCGACCGGGTTCTCGTTCATGAAGCCGTATCCACCGAAGATCTGTGTGGCGTCGCGGGCGTTGTCCATGGCCGCTTCGCTGCCCACCATCTTGGCGATGGAGGCCTCCATCTTGAACGGCTTTCCGTTGATCATCTTCAGCGCGGCGTCGTAGTAGGCGAGGCGGGCGGTGTGCACGCGCGCCTGCATCCTGGCGATCTTGAAGGAAATGTGCTGGTTGGAGCCGATCGACCGGCCAAAGACGTTGCGGCTGTTGGCGTAGCGGATCGATTCCTCCAGGCAGCCCTGGGCTGCTCCGGTGCAGAGCGCGGCGAAGGCGATGCGGCCCTCGTCGAGGGTCTGCACAAAATTGGCGAAGCCACGGCCGCGCTCGCCGAGCAGGTTGGCTTCGGGTACGCGAACGTTATCGAACACCAGCGGGTGGGTGTCGGAAGTGTGCCAGCCCACCTTGTCGTAAGGCGGCAGCGCCGTGAACCCGGGGGTCGGCGTGGGAACGAGGATGGCGGTGAGTTCCTTCTTGATCGACCCGTCGGCGCGGGCAGACTCCCCCGTGACCGCGGTCACCGTGACGAGGCGGGTGATCTTCGAGCCGGAGTTGGTGATGAACTGCTTGGTGCCGTTGATGACCCATTCCCCGCCGATGAGCTCTGCGGTGGTCTTGGTGCCGGCGGCGTCGGACCCGGCATCCGCTTCGGTGAGGCCGAAGGCGGCGAGCGCCGAGCCGCTGGTGAGGGGCGGCATCCACTCTTCCTTCTGCGCCTCGGTGCCGCTGCGGAACACCGGCATGATGCCGAGGCCCACCCCGGCTTCCAGGGTGACGGCGATGCTCTGATCGGCGCGGGCGAGCTGCTCCACGGCGAGGCACAGCGCGAAATAGTCCTTGCCCTGGCCGCCGTACTGCACGGGGAAGGGCAGACCGAAGAGTCCCAACTCGCCCATCTGCGCGATGATGCCGTACGGGAGGCTGCGCTTGGTGTCGTACTCGTACGCGGCCGGGGCGACGACCGTGTCGGCGAAGTCGCGAATCGTGTCGCTGAGGGCCTGGTATTCGGGGGTGAGTTCGTAGCTCATTCTGAGTTTCCCTTGTCTGAGATGGATTCTGGCGTGATGTCGGTGGCGATGGAAGCGACGATCTGGTCGAGAGCGACCAGGTCGCCGGTCTTGAGGTTCACGGTGACGCGGCCGGCGGTGGCGGCGACGAGTTTGTGCTCCATCTTCATGGCCTCGACCACGAGGATGGTCTGGCCCGCCGAGACGGTGTCGCCGGTGACGGCATGCACCGCGATGACGGTGCCGGGCATCGGCGAGCGCACGTCGGGGCTCACGGCTCCCGGCACGCGGTCCCGGCTGGCGAGGTGCTCGGCGAGTTGTTCAGCTCGGGAGCGGTGTACCAGCTCAAGTGAGAACCCGTCGGTGCCGATGTGCACGCGTCCGCCGACCTGTTCCACGGCGAGCACCCGGGTCTGGCCGGCGTAGGCGACGCTGAACGCCCCGGTTCGACCCGCTACCGGCGTGATGCCCGCGGGCACGGCCGCGCCGTCTCCGATCGACACGGATGCCGCTCCCGGCTCCCCCACGACCCGCACGTCCACCGCTTCGGTCGCGCTCACGCCCAGGGAGTACCGCACCGGCCGGGGCGAGCCCATGCGCCATCCGCTCGGCCGCGTCCATACGCCGGGAGCGGCGACAGCATTCGTCGCCCGCGCATGCAGGAACAGCGCCGCGGCCGCCAGCAGCTGGTCGTCGGCACCCCGAAAGCGCAGCTCGGGCAGTTTGCGTTCGATCAAACCGGTGTCGAGGCGGCCGGCGCGCACGTCGACATCCGCCAGCAGCAGCCGCAGGTACTCGATGTTGGTGTGCACGCCGAGCACGACGGTGCGCGCGAGTGCCTGGTCCAGCCGGTTCAGCGCCGCCAGCCGGGTGGGGGCCCAGGCGATCACCTTGGCGAGCATCGGGTCGTAGTGCGAGGCGATGGCGAGGCCGGGAGCCAGTGAACTGTCGACCCGCACACCGTCGCCGACGGCCTCCTGCAGCTGCAGCACGGTGCCGGTCGTGGGCAGGAAGCCGCGTTCGGGATTCTCCGCGTACACCCGCGCCTCGATCGCATGCCCGGTGAGGGTCACGTCTTCTTGGGCGATGGTGAGCGGCTCCCCCGCGGCGATGCGCACCTGCCAGTCGACGAGGTCGAAACCGGTGACCATTTCGGTGACCGGGTGTTCCACCTGGAGCCGGGTGTTCATCTCCATGAAGAAGAACTCGTCGGGGGCGGCCGCGGAGACCAGGAATTCCACCGTGCCGGCGCCGCTGTAGCCCACGCTGCGGGCGGCCGCACAGGCCGCTTCGCCGATGCGAGCCCGCGTGGCCTCATCCAGCAGCGGCGAGGGCGCCTCTTCGATCACCTTCTGGTGCCGACGCTGCAACGAGCACTCACGTTCGCCGAGGTGGATGACGGCGCCGTGGTTGTCGGCGAGCACCTGCACCTCGATGTGCCGCGGGGTGGCCACGAGACGTTCGAGCAGCAGGGTGTCGTCGCCGAAGGCGCTCAACGCCACCCGCCGGGCGGTTTCCAGGGTGGCCGGCAGGTCTTCGGCACGTTCCACGATGTGCATGCCCTTGCCGCCACCGCCGGCCGAGGGCTTGATCAGCAGCGGGTACCCCACATCGACGGCGGCCTCGATCAGCTGCTCGTCACTGAGGCCCGGCTCGGCCACTCCGGGGATCACGGGCACGCCGTAGCCGGCCACATGGTTCTTGGAGCGGATCTTGTCGCCCATCATGGTCAGCGCGTGCACGCTCGGGCCGATGAAGACGATTCCGGAGTCGGCGCACGCCTGTGCGAAAGCCTGGTTCTCGCTGAGAAAGCCGTAGCCGGGGTGGATGGCCTGGGCCCCGGTGAGCGCCGCCGCCGCGAGCACGGCCTCGACGTTGAGGTAGCTGTCGGCCGGGGCTGCTCCGCCGAGGCGCACGGCGGCATCCGCCAACGACACGTGCCGGGCGTCGCGGTCGGCGTCGCTGTACACGGCGATCGAGTGGATGCCGCGCTCCCGCAGCGTGCGGATGATGCGGCAGGCGATTTCGCCGCGGTTGGCCACGAGCACGGTCTGGAAGGTCATGGTTTCGGGGGCCACGGTTTCAACAACCTCTGTCTTGAATGTCTCGGTCATGGTCTCACTCACATCCGGAAGAGGCCGAAGGCGGATTCACCCAGCGGCGCGGTGGCGCACACGGCCAAGGCAAGTCCCAGGACCGTGCGGGTGTCGGCGGGATCGATGACGCCGTCGTCCCAGAGCCGAGCGGTGGAATAGTACGGGCTGCCCTGGGTTTCATACTTCTCAAGGATCGGGTCCTTGAACGCTTTCTCGGCTTCGGCTGACCACTCGTCACCGCCGCCCTCGATCTGCTCGCGCTTCACGGTGGCCAGCACGGAGGATGCCTGCGGGCCGCCCATCACGGAGATCCGGCTGCCCGGCCACATCCACAGAAAGCGCGGCGAGTAGGCCCGGCCGCACATGGAGTAGTTGCCCGCGCCGAAAGAACCGCCGATCACGACGGTGAGCTTGGGCACCCGTGCCGTGGCCACCGCGGTCACCATCTTGGCGCCGTGCTTGGCGATGCCGCCGGCCTCGGCGTCCCGGCCCACCATGAACCCCGAGATGTTCTGCAGAAAGACCAGTGGAATGCCGCGCTGGTCACAGAGCTCGATGAAGTGCGCGCCCTTGAGAGCCGAGTCGGCGAACAGGATGCCGTTGTTGGCGACGATTCCCACCGGGTGGCCGTGGATGTGCGCGAATCCGGTCACAAGGGTCGTCGCGTACTCGCGCTTGAATTCGTGGAATTCGCTGCCGTCCACCAGGCGGGCGATCACCTCGTGCACGTCGTACTGCCCCTGCACATCGACGGGGACGGCGCCGTAGAGTTCGCCCTCGTCGGCGACCGGGTCGACGGTCGGGATCATGTCCCAGGCCGGTGCCTGGGCGCGCGGCAGGGTCGAGATGATGTCGCGCACGATCTGCAGCGCGTGCTCGTCGTTCTCGGCGAGGTGGTCGGTGACACCGGAGACGCGGGCGTGCAGATCGCCGCCGCCGAGCTCCTCGGCCGTGACGATCTCGCCGATCGCGGCCTTCACGAGGGGCGGGCCGCCGAGGAAGATCGTGCCCTGGTTGCGCACGATCACGGTCTCATCGCTCATCGCGGGCACGTAGGCGCCGCCGGCGGTGCACGAGCCCATCACGGCGGCGATCTGCGGGATCTTGGCTGCGGACATCCGGGCCTGGTTGTAGAAGATACGGCCGAAATGGTCGCGGTCGGGGAACACCTCGTCCTGCATCGGCAGGAACGCTCCGCCGGAGTCGACGAGGTAGACGCAGGGCAGGTGGTTCTCCAGGGCGATCTCCTGCGCTCGCAGGTGCTTCTTCACCGTCATCGGGTAATAGGTGCCGCCTTTGACGGTGGCGTCGTTGGAGATCACCAGCACGTGGCGCCCGTGCACGAGGCCGATTCCGGCGATGACGCCGGCGCCGGGGCTGTCGTCGTTGTAGAGACCGGTCGCAGCGAGCGGGGCGATCTCGAGAAACGGGCTGCCTTCGTCCAGCAGCTGGTCGATGCGCTCCCGCGGCAGCAGCTTGCCCCGAGCCAGGTGACGTTGACGTGACTTCTCCGGACCGCCGAGGGCGGCCGTGGCCAGGCGCGCCTTGAGCTCGGCGACGAGGCGTCGTTGGGCGGAATCGTTGGTCACGAATGCTTGAGCAGAGGAGTCGAGTTGACTCGCGAGTGTCTCCATCGACATCTTCCCGTTGGTGAAGCCGGATGACCGGACATCAAGTACAGTTAGTATTCACTAACTGAAATTCAGGTTAGTCAGGATTAACTGGAATGTCCAGTTGACAGGTGGGAGAACCTCGTGAGTGCACCGACCGAAACGACCTCGCGTCGTCAGGCCAAGGCCGACCGCCGCTCCGCCCTGCTCACCGCAGCCGCCGCCCTCTTCGCGCAATCGGGATTCAACGGCGTCTCCATCGAAGACCTCGGCACTGCCGTCGGCGTGAGCGGCCCGGCCGTCTACCGCCACTTCAGCGGCAAGCAGGCCGTTCTCGCCGCGCTGCTGATCGACGTGAGCGAAGACCTCGTGGCCGGCGGCCGAACAGTCGTCGCCGAAACGAACGATGCGGCAGCGGCCCTTCGCGAACTCGTGCGCTTCCACGTGCGGTTCGCACTCGCCAACCCCGACGTGATCCGTGTGCAGGACCGGGACCTGGACAGTCTCGCGGAATCTGACCGGCATCGAGTGCGGGTCTTGCAGCGCGAATACGTGGAGCTGTGGGTGGAGGTGCTGCATCGCGTGCACCCCGCCGTCGACGAGGCGCTGCTCCGCATTCGCGCCCACGCCACCTTCGGCCTGCTCAACTCCACGCCGCACAGCGCCCGAGCCTCATCGAAGGCCGCCGTGCGCACCCTGCTCGAGGAGATGGCGCTCGCCGCCCTCGGCCTGCCCGGCGACTAGGCGCCTTCTCCACGCCACGATTCCGCTGTGCTGATCCGCTCGGCTCCGCTGACGGGCAATTGCGACGGAGGCGACTGAAACCGTGGCGTGTCAGCCGTGGCGAAATTGGAGAAGAAAAGTACTATTTTTTTGCTCCACTTAATGAGTCTTACTCGTTTTTATCTTCTATTCGTGAGACAATGGGGGTATGTCGACGACGCTGAAGTCCGGTTCCGAGGTGGTGGCCCAGTTGGAGAGGGCCGTCGCCTCGATTGCCGGTGCGTTGGCGGGAGTGAACTACTCACTTCTCAGCAACGAAGAGTGCCTCGCGGTGCTCGGAGTAGTGGAGAAGATCGGCCGCCGGGTGGACGGGGCCCGGGTGCTCTCCGCAACAGACGTGGCGGCCCGGGCCGATTCGGCCTTGGGCCACGAGTCGTTGGCGTACAAGAACGGATGCCGGAGCAAATACGACCTGATCACCGGCGTGACGCGGGTGTCAGGTTCCGAGGCGAAACGACGCATGCGGCTCGGCCTGCTGATCACCGGCGCCGCGGCAGCCGCCAGCGGGCTGCTCGGGCAGGAGATCGCGGTGCAGCACCCCGCAGTCGCGGAAGGCCTGACATCTGGGGAGCTTGGGGTGGACGCGGCCGAGGTGATCGTCACGGCACTGGAGCCACTGTCGCGGCGGGTGACTCCCGAAGACCTCGACCGGGCCGAACGCGCGCTGGTGGCGTCGGCAACGGGGGCGATCACGCCCGAGACCGAAGGGCTCCCCGGGGCGGGCATCGCGTTCTCCGCGGACCTGATCCGCGCGCAGGCCCACGAGTGGGAAACACGGCTCGACCCCGACGGTGCCGCGCCGAGCGATGACGTGTCGGCGGCGAAGAGCACGGTCGGGTTCGGCCGGTTCACGAGCGGTCTGTATCCCTTGCGCGGCGGGGTGACGCCCGAGTTGCGGGGCGTCATCGACGGCATCTTCAACACCTTCCTCTCCGCCCACGCCACCCCCGCATTTCCGAGTGCTGACGAGCAGGCCCTGATCGAAGCCGGAGAACTGATCCCCGGGGCGGAAGATTTCGACGATCCGCGCACCGGCGGCGAGAAACGAGCCGACATCCTGCGAGCGGTGTTCGAAGCAACAG
>Ga0209023_10006297_pt1 | contig 12561 bp, 11 predicted proteins | sample LakOneMetagenome_FD_187468 | JGI IMG/M metagenome (GOLD analysis project Ga0209023, IMG submission 187468) | Freshwater and sediment microbial communities from Lake Erie, Canada (SPAdes) (version 2) | ecosystem: Environmental > Aquatic > Freshwater > Lentic | place: Lake Erie, Canada... | reverse complement strand
CCTGACGCTCAACCAGCGCATGGCCGAGGGCACGTTCGACGAAGCGTCAGCGATCGATCTCGAACTGCAGCCGGGGCAGATGTCGCTGCACGATGTCTACATGATCCACGGCGCGGCCGCGAACACCTCGGGCCAGCGTCGCACCGGTGTCGCGCTGCGCTACATGCCGGCGACCTCGGTGTTCGAGCGCAACCTGCGCCCGGCGCACGGCAAGACCGGTGTCGCGGTCGACTTCGCGCGCCGGCCGCTCTGGTTGCTGAAAGGCGTGGACCGCAGCGGCCGCAACGACTTCGCGGTCGGGCATCGGCGCGATCAGCTGGATCAGCCGAATCAGCGACGCGCAGCGGCGAACTGAAGCGCGGGCGCCTTGGCCGCCTGTACCACCATCAACAGGATCGCGCCCGAGACGAGATAGAACGCCATCACCAGCGCCATGCTGACCACCGGGCTGCCGGTCTGCGCGGTGATCCAGCCGGTGACCGACGGGCCCGCCGCCGGGCCGAGGTTGCCCAGGCTGCTGATCAGCGCGATGCCCCCGGCGGCGCTCGCCTTGGAGAGGTACTCGGTGGTCGTCGTGAAGAACAGCGGGGTCGCCGCGATCCACCCGATGCCGGCGATCGTCAGGCCGATCATCGACGCCAGCAGCTGGCCTTGCGCGAGCACGATCACGGCCATTCCGCTCGCCGCGGCGGCGACGCAGGCCGCATAGTGCCAGCGCCGCTCGCGGTGCTGGTCGGAGTGGCGTCCGATCCAGACCGTGCCGAAGATGCCGAAGAGTTGCGGCACCGCGGCGCACAGGCCGACCATCAGCAGGTCTTTCACGCCCCAGCTCTTGATGAGCGACGGAATCCAGAACACCATCGTGTAGGTCGCGCCGAGCAGCAGGAAGTAGGCGAATGCGAGCGCATAGACCTTCGGGTCGGCGAAGAGCTGCCCCAGGCCCGTGTGCGAGGCCGAGACCACGTCCTTCTCGTCGTGGTCGAGCTGATGACGCAGCACCTGCTTCTCCTCGCTCGTCAGCCACGTCGCGTCTTCGGGCTTGTCCTGCAAGTACAGGAACGCCATCACGCCGAGCGCCGCAGCGGGCAGCCCTTCGACGATGAACAGCCACTGCCAGCCGTGCAGCCCGCCCGCGCCGTTGGCGTACTTCATGATCGCGCCGCACAGCGGCCCGGCGACGACGCTCGAGATCGCCGTCGCGGTCATGAACAGCGCGATCATCTGGCCGCGCCGTGCCGACGGATACCAGTAGGTGAAGTACAGGATGATGCCGGGGAAGAAGCCCGCCTCGAACACGCCGAGCAGGAAGCGCGCGATGTAGAACTGTGTCGGCGTCTGCACGAACGCCATCAGCGCCGCGACGATGCCCCAGATGAACATGATGCGCAGCAGGGTCAGCCGCGCGCCGATCTTGGCCAGCATCAGGTTGCTCGGCACCTCGAACAGGAAGTAGCCGATGAAGAAGATGCCCGCGCCGAAGCCGTAGGTCGCGTCGCTGAAGGTCAGCGTCTGCTTCATCTGCAGTTGCGCGTAGCCGATGTTGATGCGGTCGAGAAACGCCACCGCGTAGCACAGCATCAGGAACGGAATGATGCGCCAGTTGACCTTGCGGTACACGCGTTCGACGGCGTCGTCCGTGGTCGTCGTTGCAGTCGTCGTCGACATCGCGTTGTCTCCTATGTTCTTTTGCGCGCGCAAAGCTATGCTGCGCCGCTCGGGAGAAATCTATCCGCGCGAGGTGGGGTGGCGGAAGGTGCGCTCAGACCGGTTGCGGGGTTAGTTCAGGACAAGGACGTCGTCAGCAGTGCAGCGCTCACCGCCGAGCTTCGAACAGCGCATCTATCCGGCGCACAAGGTCGCCGCGCTGGTCGCAGTGCTTGCGGAGCAGGGCGTGCCCGCGGCCGACGCACTGGCCGGCAGCGGCCTGACCGATGCGCGGCTGAATGCCGCGGCCACGCGCGTGTCGTACCGCCAGATGCTGGCGGTGTTTCGCAACGCGCAGCGCCTCGCGCCCGAGCCCGGCCTGGCGCTGCTCGCCGGTCAGCGCATGCACGTGACCGCCTATGGCATGTACGGCTACGCGCTGCTCAGCAGCCCGACGCACGCCGATGCGGTCGACTTCGCGGTGCGCCACCACCGCGTGATGGGGCCGGTCGCGGACATGCGGTTCGTGCCGACGCCGGATGAGGTGGTCTATGCCTACGGGCCGGTGCTCGCGCCGGACCCCGCCGATGCGCTCTACCACTTCGTCACGGAGTTCCAGTTCGCGAGTCACCTCACGCTCACGACCGATCTGTACGGCAGCGCGTTCCGCTTCTCGCAGGTGCGCCTGTCGTACTCGGCACCGCCGCATGCGGCGATGTACCGATCGATCTTTCGCTGTCCGGTGCAGTTCAGGCAGCCGGTCGACGAATTGCGCTTCGCGCGCCGCTGGCTCGACGAGCCGATGCCGTTCGCCGATCCGATCACGAACGCGATGGCGCGCGAGATGTGCGAGAAGAGCCTGGCCGAAGTCGATCAGGGCGGCGGCGTCGCGGCCGACATCCGCCGCATCCTGATCGAGCAGCCGGGGCGCTTCGCGAGCGTCGAGTCGATGGCCGACGAGCTCAAGCTCCATCCGCGAACCTTGCGTCGCAAGCTCGATGCCGAGGAGACCTCGTACCGCGCGATCCTGGCCGAGGTGCGCATGCGGCTGGCAATCGGCTACCTGCGCGAGACGACGATGACGAACGACGAGATCGCCAGTCGCCTGGGCTACAGCGACGCCGCGAACTTCCGCCACGCGTTCGCGCGCTGGACCGGGAAGAGCCCGTCGGAGTACCGGAGCGCCTGAACGGCCTCAGAGCTTACCCTGATCTGTCCGAAAAAAACCTGCTGCGGGGCAGAGCGCACCTTCCGCTGGGCGCCGAATCTGTCGACACTCGTTGCATGGCGATTGCTGCTGCGGACCGGGTCGGTCCACCGTCCAAAGCCCTCTGGGCGCGCGAGATGCTCGCGTGGCCCGAACTCGGTGCGTACGTGGCCTCGGTGCCCTGGTGGGGCCTCGCGCCGCGCGGCGACGGGCACCCGGTGCTGGTGTTGCCGGGGCTGGCACAGAGCGATCTGTCGACGCGGCCGCTGCGGCGGTTCCTCGCAGGGCGCGGCTACCGCGTCAGCGGTTGGGGGCAGGGCCGCAACACCGGCAGGATCGGCGTCGTCGACGAGGCGCTGCTGGCTCGCCTGCGCGCGCTGCAGCGGGCGCACGGCCGCAAGGTCAGCGTGATCGGATGGAGCATGGGCGGCCTCTATGCGCGCGACCTCGCACGCCAGATGCCGGACGCGGTGCGCCAGGTGGTCACGCTGGGCAGCCCGTTCACCGGGCCGGCGAAGGCGTCGAACGCGTGGCGCCTGTACGAGATGCTGAGCGGCGAACGCGCCGGCGACGCCGCGGTGACGCAGCGCTTTCGCGGCCCGCTCGATGTGCCGACGACGTCGATCTACAGCCGGCGCGATGGCATCGTCGCATGGCCGTGCTGCATCGACGACGCGACACGCGCGCAGGTCCAGAACATCGAGGTCGTGTCGACCCATTGCGGCATGGGCCACCACCCGGCGGTGCTGTACGCGGTCGCCGATCGGCTCGCTCAGCGCGATGGCGCTTGGCGCCCTTTCGATCCCGGCGCGGCGGTGCGCTGGATGTACCCGTCGTTCTGACGCTTCGAGCGACGAATCGACCACCACGACCGAGATCAGGAGACATCCGATGAGCCTTGCGAAACTTCAAGACCTGCATGGGCGTGTGGCCCTCGTCACCGGCGGCTCGCGCGGCCTGGGGCTGCAGATGGCCGAGGCGCTCGGCGAGCTCGGCGCGAAGGTCGCGATCACCGCGCGCAAGGCCGACGAACTCGCGGACGCCAAGGCGCACCTCGCGGCGATGGGCATCGAGGCGCTGCCGATCGTGTGCGACATGAGCAGGCTCGAGACCATCCCGGCGATGGTCGAGCAGGTGGTCAACGCGCTCGGCCCGATCGACGTCCTCGTCAACAACGCCGGCACGAGCTGGGGCGCGGCGACGACCGAGCACACGCTCGACGCCTGGAACAAGGTGATGACGCTCAACGTCAGCGCGATCTTCGTCGCCAGCCAGGAGGTCGGCCGGCGCTGCATGGTGCCGCGCCGCAAGGGCAAGGTCATCAACATCGCATCGGTGCAGGGCCTGTCGGGCGGCTACCCCGAAGGCACGCCGACGATCGCCTACAACGCGAGCAAGGGTGCGGTCGTCAACATGACGCGCATGCTCGCCAACGAATGGGCCGCCCACGACATCAACGTCAACGCGATCGCGCCGGGCTACTTCGAGACCAAGATGACCAAGTACATCATGGAGAACCAGCACGATGCGACCGCCAACCTCGCGCCGCTCAAGCGCACCGGTGGTCCGGAAGACCTGAAGGGTGTGACGGCGTTGCTGGCCACCGACGCCTGCGCGTTCATCACCGGGCAGACGATCGCGGTCGACGGCGGCTTGACCGCGGTCTTCTGAGATGGCCGCCGACCGCACGCTGGACCCGTTCGCGCTGCTGAGCAGCCTGGTCGCCAAGATCGAGAAGGGCATCAACGAGAACGCGGGCCCAATCTTGAAATCGGGCGAGTTCTCCAACGTCGCGAACAAGCTGATGAGCGGCGCGATGGTGGCGAAGAAGCTGGCGCAGGACCTGACCCAGCGCTACTTCGAGGCGTTGAACGTGCCCAGCCGCACCGACCTGCTCGCGCTCAACGACCGTCTGCAGGCGCTGGAGGATCGGATGATCGTGATCCAGGCGACGCTCGATCGGATGGGCGCGCCGCCGCGGCGCGCGGCGCTGGCGGCGCCGAGCCGCACGCGCAAGCCGCCGGCGCCACTGCCGGCGCCCGCCGGTGAGGCCGCGATCACCGCGCCGGCGCGCACGCGCAAACCGCCGAGACGCGCGGCATGAGTCGGGCCGAGACGGCCGCCGAATCGGCGTCGATTGCGGCGCGCATCCGCGCCGAGCTCGACCGCACGCTGCAGCGCGGCATCAAGGGCCTCGAGTACATGTCCTCCGGCGGCCCGGCGCTCGGCCAGACGCCGCGCGACCTGATCGTGCAGCGCGGCACCTATGCGCTGTACCACTACCGGCCGCTGGTCGACGAGATCTACCGCGTGCCGCTGCTGCTGGTGATGGCGGTGACCAACCGCGGATACATCCTCGACCTCGCGCCCGGCCAGAGCCTGGTCGAGTTCCTGCTGAAGCAGGGCTACGACGTGTTCGTGATCGACTGGAACCCGCCGCGGCCGAGCGAGAAGCACCTGCGGCTGGAAGACTACACGCTCGACTTCATCCCCGACGCGATCGCGCGCGTGCAGCACGCCAGCGGTGTCGATGACGTGTCGCTCGTCGGCTACTGCATGGGCGGCGTGCTGTCGACGATCCACACCGCGCTGCATCCGAAGGGGCCGGTGAAGAACCTCGCGGTGTTCACGACGCCGATCGACTTCCATGCGATGAAGATGTTCGCCAGCTGGGCCGATCGGCGCTACTTCGATGTCGACAAGCTCGTCGACACGATCGGCAACGCGCCGCCCGAGATGATCTTCCGCTCGTTCGACTCCCTGCGCCCGGCCGACCGGCTCGCCGGCCGCGTGCAGCTGGTCGACAACCTGTGGAACGACGAGTTCGTCAAGGGCTACCGCATGTTCGACCGCTGGGCGAGCGACATCCTGCCGCTGCCGGGCGAGTTCTTCCGCCAGGTCACCAAGGCGTTCATGTGGGACAACCTGCTGCACGCGAACCAGCTCGTGGTCGGCGGAAAGAAGGTCGAGCTGTCAAAGATCAAGGTGCCGCTGTTCCACGCGGTCGCCGAGCACGACCACATCGTGCCGTACGACGCGGCCAGGCCGCTCGTCGCGATGGTCGGCTCCAAGGACAAGGAAGAAGTGATCCTCAAGGGCGGCCACGTCAGCGTCGTCGCCGGAGCCAATGCGGTGAAGCGGCTCTGGCCGCGGCTGGACACCTGGCTCGGAACGCGCTCGACATGAAGGAAGCGACTGTGACGATGACGACGACGACCCGAACCTATCCGCGCACCGTGACGAGCCCGGCCGGCGACGTGATGCTGCGGCTGCTGGTCCCCGAAGACGAAGCGGCGGTGCTCGCATTCGCGCAGACGCTCTCGGCGCACGACCTGCTGTTCCTGCGCCGGGACATCAGCCAGCCCAAGGTCGTCGCCGCGTGGATGGAGGCCACGCGGCTGGGCCGCATCGTCACCGTGCTCGCGCTGCGCGGCGCGCAGGTGCTGGGCTGCGCGACGATCTTGCGCGACGAGCTGTCGTGGTCGCGCCATGTCGGCGAGATGCGCGTGATCCTCGAGCCCGGCTCGCGCGGCCAGGGGCTCGGGCAGCAGCTCACGCAGGAGTGCTTCGCGCTCGCGATCGAGCTCGGCGTCGAGAAGCTGGTGGCGCAGATGACGGTCGACCAGCGCGGTGCGATCGGCGTGTTCGAGGGCCTGGGCTTTCGCGCCGAGGCGCTGCTGCACGACCAGGTGAAGGACCGCGATGGGAACACCCACGACATCGTGATCCTCAGCCACGACGTGGCCCGCTTCCAATCGCAGATGGCCGCCTACGGCATGACGGAGGTGCAATCGTGACGACGAGCGCGGCGACGATCCAGCGCGCGGCCGACGCCTACGCCTACCCGCTGCTGATCAAGCAGCTGCTGCACGCGCCGATGGCGCAGGCGCGCGCACAGCAGATCGTCTACCGCGACCTGCGCCAGCACAGCTACGCCGAGTTCCAGGCCCGCATCGGGCGCCTGGCGAACGCGCTGGCTGCGCTCGGCGTGCGGCACGGCGACACCGTCGCGGTGATGGACTGGGACAGCCATCGCTACCTCGAAGCGTATTTCGCCGTGCCGATGATGGGCGCGACGCTGATGACGGTGAACGTGCGGCTGTCGAACGAGCAGATCGCCTACACGCTCAACCACTCGGCGGCCAAGCTGGTGCTGGTGAATGCGGAGTTCGCGCCGGTGCTCGACGCGATCCGCGATCAGCTCACGACGGCCCACGCGCATGTGCTGCTCAGCGATGACGCGGGCGCGTCGACGGCCGGCTACGCGGGCGAGTACGAGGCGCTGCTCGCGCAGGCGAGCGCGGCGCGCGACTTTCCGGACTTCGACGAGGACACCCGCGCGACGATCTTCTACACCACCGGCACGACCGGCTTGCCCAAGGGCGTGTCGTTCAGCCATCGCCAGCTCGTGCTGCACACGCTCGCGACGATGGGCTTCATGGGCGCGAGCGCGCTGGGGCAGAGCTTCCGGCGCGACGACGTCTACATGCCGATCACGCCGATGTTCCACGTCCACGCGTGGGGCCTGCCGTATGTGGCGACCGCGCTGGGCGTGAAGCAGGTCTACCCGGGTCGCTACGACCCGAAGACGCTGCTGAAACTCAAGCAGTCCGAAGGCGTGACGTATTCGCATTGCGTGCCGACGATCCTGCAGATGCTGCTCGCGGTGCCGGCGGCCGAGGCGGGCGACTTGCGCGGCTGGAAGATGGTGATCGGCGGCGCCGCGCTGCCGAAGGCGCTGTGCCGCGCGGCGTTGGAGCGCGGCATCGATGTGTGGGCCGGCTACGGCATGTCCGAGAGCGGGCCGATCCTGACGAACGCGCAGCAGCACACGCCGGCCGCGACGCTGGACGACGAGGTCGCGCGGCGTTGCAAGTCCGGCCTGACCGCGCCGCTGGTGGAGATGCGCATCGTCGACACCGAGATGAACCCGCTGCCGCACGATGGCGTGGCGACCGGCGAGATCGTCGTGCGCGCCCCATGGCTCGCGCAGGCCTACCACGACAACCCGGCGGCCTCGGAGGCGCTGTGGCAAGGGGGTTATCTGCACACGCAGGACATCGGCGCGATCGACGCGAACGGCATGCTGCAGATCACCGACCGACTGAAGGACGTGATCAAGAGCGGGGGCGAATGGGTCTCGTCGATCGCGATCGAGGACCTGCTCGGCCAGCACCCGGCGGTCGCCGAGGCGGCGGTGTTCGGCGTGAAGGACGACAAATGGGGCGAGCGGCCGTTGGCACTGGTGGTGGCCAAGCCGGGGTGCGCTGCCGACGCCAGCGAGGCGGCGTTGAAGACCCACTTGCAGCAGTTCGTCGCGAGCGGGGTGATCTCGAAGTTTGCGGTGCCGCAGTCGATACGGTGTGTCGAGGCGATTGCGAAGACGAGTGTGGGCAAGATCAACAAGAAGTTGCTGCGTGAGCAGCACGCGGGTTAAGCATGCATACGTGCACGGCGTCGCGGCAGGCGGTACCCGCCGAGGACTCAGCCGGTGGCGGTCGGCCCTGCGGGCCGACTTCACTGCGATGCTCGGCCCGGGGTCGTGTGGCCTGCCCCCAGGTACCTTGGCCGCAACTGCAGAGATAGGGTCCCATGAAGATCGACGAACTCCTGAAGCAGTCGAGCACCCCGCTGGGTGCCCCGGCGTTCCCGAGAGGCCCGTACCGCTTCCACAACCGCGAATACCTGAACATCACCTACCGCACGGATGCCGATGCGCTGCGCAAGATCGTCCCCGAGCCGCTGGAGATCGATGATCCGCTGGTGCGCTTCGAGGTGATGCGCATGCCGGACACGACCGGCCTGGGCAACTACACCGAGTGCGGCCAAGCGATCGTGGTGCGGCTCGGGCAGGAGCGCGGCGAGTACCTGCATGCGATGTATGTCGACAACCACCCGGCGATCGCCAGCGGGCGCGAGATCAGTGCCTACCCGAAGAAGCTCGGTGCGCCCAAGCTCTACACCGACTCCGACACGCTCGTCGGCACGCTCGACTACGGCACGCTGCGCATCGCCGTCGCGACGATGGGCTACAAGCACCAGCCGATGACGGCGGAGGCGGCCAAGGAGGAGATCTGCGTGCCGACCTTCATGCTCAAGCTGCTGCCGGGCTACGACCGCAAGCCGCGCATCTGCGAACTGGTGCGGATGCAGATCAGCAATGTCGAGGTGAGGGGATCGTGGCGCGGGCCGGCGCGCCTGCAGTTGTTCGAGCATGTGCTCGCGCCGATGGCCGACCTGCCGGTGCGCGAGGTCGTCGCGGCGAGCCACATCCTGGCGGATCTGTCGCTCGCCTCGCCGGTCGTCGTGCACGACTACCTCGCGAAATAGGAGCCATGGCGATGAGCGAAGTCTTGCAGCGGCGCCGCAACGTCACCGTGATCGGCGCCGGCGTGATCGGCGCGTCCTGGGTCGCGGTGTTCCTGGCGCACGGGCTGAAGGTCACGGTGCAGGATCCGCGCGCGGGCGTGGACGCGGAGGTGCGCGGCTACGTCGATCGCGCTGGCGATGCGTTGCGTGCGCTCGGCTGCAGCGCCGAACTGATCGCCAGCGGCCACGAGCGTCTGTCGTTCGAGCCCGATCTCGAGCGGGCCGTGGCCGCGGCCGACGTGGTGCAGGAGAACGGCCCCGAGCGCATCGACTTCAAACGTGAACTGTGGAAGCGCGTCGCGGCGGCGGCGCCCGCGCATGCGCTGCTGCTGTCGTCGAGCTCGGCACTGCCGGCCAGCGCGCAGGCGCGCGACATGGCCACGCCCGAGCGCATGCTGATCGGGCATCCGTTCAACCCGCCGCATGTGATCCCGCTGGTCGAGGTCGTGCCGGGCGCGCAGACCTCGGCCGAGGCCACGCGCGAGGCGGTCGCGTTCTACAGCGCGCTCGGCAAGGTGCCGCAGGTCGTGCACAAGGAGATCGGCGGCTTCGTCGCGAACCGACTGCAGGCGGCGATCTTTCGCGAGTGCGTCTCGCTGGTCGCGCAGGGCGTCGTCACGGTCGACGAGCTCGATTCGATCGTCACCCATTCGGTCGGGTTGCGCTGGGCCGTCGACGGGCCGTTCGCGTCGTTTCATCTCGGCGGCGGCGACGACGGCCTGCGCGGCTTCGTGCGTCAGTTCGGCCCGGGGCTGGAGGCGCGCTGGCGCTCGATGGAAGGCAGCGTGAGCTTCGACGACGCGACGACGACGCGGCTCTTCGAGCAGAGCGATGCGGCATTCGGCAGCCGCTCCCGCGCCGCCCACGAAGCGGCGCGCGACGCGCGACAGATCGCGATCCTGCAGGTCCTCGCGGCGCTGGAGGGCCGGGCATGACGAGCGCGGCCACGCGTGCCGTGCAGCACGCGCTGGCGAACCGGCGCAGCGACGATGCAGGATTCGATCCGCTCGAACACCTCGGCAGTGTGCTCGGCGGCGTCGGTCTGTCGCCCGCGGACAGCGGCGGCAGGATCGATTTCATCGGTCGCGATCCGATCATCCCCAGCGTCTTTCGCATCGCCGCCGCGGCCGGCATCGGCCTGGCCGCGAAGTCGGTGGCGATGGCCGCGCTGTGGCAGGCGCGCGGCGGCGCGGGTCAGGACATCGCGGTCGATCTGCGCAAGGCGCCGCATCGGCTGTGCCCGTTCTACGACCGCCGATGGGAGAAGCTCAACGGCTATCCGCCGCGCAACCCGGCCGATCCGGAGACGCCGTTCTCGCTCGCGTTCTACGAGACGCGCGACGATCGCTGGGTCATGCCGCTGAACCTCTACCCGCGGCTCAAGACCTCGGCCTTGCGCCTGCTCGGTTGCGCCGACGACCCGAAGGCGGTGGCCGCGGCGATCCGCGTGCGCGACGCGGCCGAACTCGAGGAGGCCGGCGCGCGCGCGGGGGTCGTGATGCCGATGATCCGCACCGCCGAGGAGTTCCTTGCCGAGCGGCACTACCTTGAGGCGCTGCAGGACCTGCCGCTGATCGAGATCGAGAAGATCGGCGAGTCCGATCCGATCCCGTTCACGCCGGATCCAGCGATGCCGCTGTCGGGCATCCGCGCGCTCGGCATGGCCCGCGTGATCGCCGGCGCAGGGACCGGCCGCGCGCTCGCGCTGCATGGCGCCGACGTGCTCAACATCTGGAGGCCGACCGACTTCGAGATCGATCTGCTGTATGCGACCGCGAACGTCGGCGTGCGCTCGGCGACGCTGGACGTCGCCTCCGCCGACGGTGCGCAGCGCATGCGCACGCTGCTCGGACAGGCCGATGTGTTCTACGCGAATCGTCGCCTCGGCTTCCTCGGCAAGTTCGGCCTGTCGCCCCAGGAGGCGGCGGCGGTCCGGCCGGGCATCGTCCACGCGAGCGTCAGCCTGCACGGGCAGACCGGGCCGTGGGCCGATCGGCCGGGCTTCGATCAATCGGCGGGCTGCGTCTCCGGCGTCGTCACGCTGGAGGGCACGCCGCGGGCGCCGAAGCTGCCGACGATCCTCGTCGTCAACGACTACCTCGGCGCCTGGCTGCTGACGACCGGCATCGTGGCCGCGCTGATGCGGCGTGCGCGGGAGGGCGGGAGCTACCGGGTTCATGTGTCGCTGACACGGCTGTCGATCTGGCTCTACACGCTCGGCCTGTTCGACAAGGACTATGCGCATGCGACTGCGGGCGTGCAGGAGCCCAACCGCTATCTCGACCCGGACGTGTTTCAGGCCGACACGCCGCTCGGCCTCTACCAGGGCGTGACGGATCAGGTGCAGATGTCGCTCACGCCGGGCGCGTATCCGCACGTGCTGGTGCCGCGCGGTTCGTGCCGGCCCGAGTGGCAGGCTCGTTGCTGAAACACGACCTGGGGGGCTGGAAAGGATCGCAAAAGGAGAGTAATTTCACAGTGCGGGGCCTTATCATCCTGCGGTAGTTGTTTCTCGAGAGGGGATTCTTCGCGATGAATCCGGTCCTCAGATTGGTGTCGGGCCAGAGCTCGAATCCGGAGGCGGGTTTGGGCGCCAGCGGTGGCAGCAGTTCTGCCGATGAGCCCACCCACGAGTTCGTTCCGGGCTTCAAGGCGAGGCCGGCGGGCTCGCCGGCGTCGATGTCGGCCTCCCCCGCGCTCCCTCCTTCCTCCGCGGCGCTGCTGCAAACCGGCCACCTGTTGCGCTGCCGGCGTTGCGGCGAGTTGAACGGCCGCTCGGCCGATGCCTGCTGGAATTGCGAGGCCGACCTGCAGGCCGGCACATTGCCGTCGGGCATTCCGGTTGCGGCGAATTCCGACACGCCGCCGTCGCTGCCACCGGATTTGCCGGTGTTGACGTCGTCGGTCAACTCCAACGATCTGCGCTCGGCGCATGGCGCCACGATGCCGGCGCCGTTGCCGGCGGCGTCGGTGCGCAGCGGACCGAGCATGGGGCTCGTCGCGACGATCGTGTCGCTGCTCGTGGTGCTGGGCGCCGGCGGCGTCTACTACTACATCGACACCCAGGAGTCCGAGGCCACTGCGGCGCGCAGCGCGGCCGCGGCGGCTGCGCGGGCGCGAGCCGGTGCAGCGCCGGCGACCGTCGTCGCCACGCCGTTCGCGGCACCGGCCCCGGTCGCGCCGTCGCAGGACGCAACGTTGTCGTCGGTCGATGCCGCGCTGCATGCCGCGGAATTGGTCTCGCAACCGAAGCCGGAGTCGATGGCGGTCTACGTGCCGCCGACCGAGCGGGTGATCGCGGCGTCGGCCAAGGCCAAGGCGGCGGCCGCCGCCGCGACGCG
>Ga0209023_10006295_pt1 | contig 12565 bp, 4 predicted proteins | sample LakOneMetagenome_FD_187468 | JGI IMG/M metagenome (GOLD analysis project Ga0209023, IMG submission 187468) | Freshwater and sediment microbial communities from Lake Erie, Canada (SPAdes) (version 2) | ecosystem: Environmental > Aquatic > Freshwater > Lentic | place: Lake Erie, Canada | collected... | reverse complement strand
TAGCATGACGCACAACATTAGCATTTATGTATAGCACGTAGTGGCCCATTCAAAAAAGCAGCTTGAAAATGAACGAACTAGTGTTATACATTTTATATTGTTTTTTGCGTCAATGCAATTTATTAAAAATCATAATGCGAAAATACTCTGCCTCCCATTTAGGGCTTCGCCAAACCCAGTTACAAATTATTTAGTAAGCTAGGTGAAAGGAAGTCTTATTTAAACAGTTTAAGGAATTTCTGTAAAACTGGTAATTATAAAGTTAAGGAAACAGAACTTTATGATAATTGGAAACTATATTAACCCCTATATAATAAACTCATTAAGTACAAGAATTACGACGAAATGTGCTGTGCTATTTTTATGTTCAAGGCATTTAAGTAGAGTCCTCTCCTTGAATTGTTAATTCTTGAAGTTCGGATAAATAAGGAATAGATATTAACAAAGTGAAACATTAGTAATTGGGTATTAAATACCCGTTTGTTTTCTTTAGTAAGTAAGGCATATAGTCCGGAATATTCTTAATTATTCTTGAAGTTTCTATTTAATGCTATAATAAGCTGGAATCATGTATTGATTAGTTTATTGAGTCAATAGGTGAAAGGCATTGAAGTTCTTTAGCCACAGTTCATTGGCAAATAAATTCAAGACGGGGCCTGGTCCACAAGCCCAAAAGGTTTAAAAAATGGTGGTAGAAGTTTTCTTCAGAAAAGTCATAAGATAGTTTAAGCAATCAACCATGTTTTTTTCCTCCGATTCACATGTAGATTTTCCCCAAATTCTCAGGTAGTTTCCACCTTTTTACTTGCATAAGTTAGTCATAGTATTGTGTTATCAGATTGACTAAATGCATTCTGATACAGCGTACATTATTACGAAATTGTTGCGAGAAACATTTTTCTCACATCTTAATAACAAGGGCGTGTCGAAAAATTTCTACTACCGGTTTCGGGTATTTGAAAGTTGAAAATATTGTTTGAGATTTACGAAGTAGTGATTGATCAGCGGCACCAGCATTTTCTACTGCCTATTCTCTAAAACACATTTCATTTTGGGTTTTTGGCAATTGATACTTTATTCTTAACCGAACATAAGTAAACAGAAATACTATGGGCTTAAACAGGCTCGCCATACTGTCATTATTTCTATTCTTCCTTTCGGTTTGTGAAGCACAAATTGACAGTACGCTTGAAGCACTCCAAAAGATACCTGCCAAATATTTTTCAGGTATTGATAATAAGATTGATAAATATAGCAGTCGCCTTACTGGTAAAACAGAAAGGACCTTGGTTAAACTAAGCCGCTGGGAGAATAAGATAAAGGCATTACTTGAAAAAGCCAACCCTGAAGTAGCCAACAATCTTTTTGGGGAAGGGAAAACAACATTTACCTCTATGTTACAAAAACTACGGGAAGGGAAATCTATAGTAGATCGATACCGTGTCCAATATAACGAATATAGGGATAAGCTTAATACCAGCCTCAGGTACCTGGCAAGCCAAAAGGATAAAGTCAATACAAGCCTTATTCAGCCGGTAAAAAATTCTATAAAAAAAATGGATGAGTTGGAAGAAGATGTTAAGAACACGGAGGTTATTGAACAATTTATTAAACAGCGTAAGCAGCAACTATTAGAAGTGGCTTTAAAGTACCTGGGTAAGAATAAATACTTAAGTAAAATAAATAAAGAAGCCTATTACTACGCAGAAACGATAAAAAATTACCGTGAGATATTTTCCGACCCTGCGAAATTTGAGGAAACGGCCACCAGGCTATTAAAGAAGATCCCGGCATTTAATGATTTCCTGGAAAAGAACAGCGGACTTACTTCCTTGTTTGGTAGTTCATTCGGAGGTTTAAATGGTGGGGCTATTGGAGGAACTACTATTTACGCTGCCTTGGGATATCAAAGCAATGCATCAATAGTTCAGGCATTGCAACAGCGAAATCTTTCTGGTCCAAGCATACAGCAACTTACACAAACCAATGCAAGTGCTTTGAACTCACCGCTCCAGGAATTAAAGAACCAATTCCCCGGGCTAAATAATGCGGCTGAAATGCCCGACTTTAAGCCAAATGAAATGCGGAGCAAGACATTTAAACAACGCCTGCAATTTGGTACCAGTTTCCAGTTTGGGAAAGCAACTAATTTTTTACCTGGCACTGCAGATATAGGGGTACAGCTTGCATACAAACTAAATATGAAAAGCAGTGTTGGTATTGGCACGGGGTATAAGTTAGGGTTAGGAAGCGGAATCAACAACATTAAATTAAGTTTTGCTGGAATGGGGTTGCGGAGTTTTGTTGACTGGAAACTGAAAGGCAATTTTTTTGTAAATGGAGGATTTGAATACAACTACAATGCATCATTCAGGAACTTCCGTGATCTACCATCATATAACAGTAGCAATACCTCATTATGGAAGCCTGCTGCATTGATTGGAATCAACAAGAAATATAAAATAGGGAAAGTGAAAGGAAATATGATGTTATTGTATGATTTTTTAGCAAAACAAAAGGCACCTCAAACACAAGCGCTGGTATTTAGATTTGGGTACGATTTTTAATTAAATATTATGAATTAAACCGACTAATTTTTAAACCCTCAGGTCATGTACAAATTTATCTTTGTTTCACTTTGTTTAGTAATATTCTATAAATCAGAAGGTCAGGATATTCTGAATTCAAGTAAATCAGGAGTTCGTATTAATTCAACTGATACTTTAATATACAAAGCATTTAAGACAGGCAAAAACATCCCTAAAATAAAAATTGATAAAAATAAATGGGATAGTATAAGAAGCGCAGCCAAAAATACACCACAAACCTCAAGTGTGACTACAGAGACAGATGCCTCAGGTGCCAGTATTCCCCCTGTAGTAATGCCTTCTCCAAATAGTGCCTCATTAATCAATTCGATTTCAGATAATATTGATTTGTACACGGGTAAAGCAAGCCTTTACTTGCCAATCTATAATTTGAAGTGTGGCAGTATCAGTGTACCTATTGGCTTGCAAGCGAATGCAAACGCACATAAAGTGAATGACATCGGATCCTGGGTTGGGCTGGGTATGAATTTGAATGCTGGCGGAACAATCACAAGGGTAATGAAAAATCTGCCGGATGAGTATACCGGGACCATTTGTTCGGCATATAATATCCCTGGCTGGGGCTATCTAACTTTGAAAGGAGGTAGCCAGAATATCGACCTGTCCAACTTTGATAATTATTCTGTCGACGATAAGAAGTATATAATAGACAGGGGTAACTGGAATAAGAAAAACGATCAACCTGATCGGGGATGGGATTTGCAGCCAGATGAATTCTATTTCAACTTTGGCAACTATTCTGGGAAATTTGTTTTTGACCAGGATGGCGGTATAAACCTGATGCCTCAGGCCAATCTAAAGATTACACCAATATTTCAAATCGTTAACGGGGTAAATAAGATAACAGGATTTATTGTACTAGCTGAGGATGGAACTAAGTACGAGTTTGGAAATAGCGCCGGAGGAAATTACAGCCAGGCTCCTGTTGAAGAAAGTAAATTAACTACAACCACAAAAAGTATACAGTATACATACAGGGCTATAGCAGTGGATAATCCTATCAACCCTCAGTATTTTGTATTAAGAGATGGCTATCCGGTATTTGCACCTTCGGGATACTATGCATACGAAAGAGAGCCTTATATGCTTGGAGGTATTCCCGGTTCTTCTTCCGGAAATCCAGAACTTGCCTGTTGTATTTTTGATTTTGATAATTCGTATAATATTGATGTTACAGAATATTTTTCATATCCTTCTTCCTGGATGCTTAGAAAGATAACTTCAGCTACAGGCGATTTTGTTGAATTTAACTACAATACTACAGCTAATAATATCAGTTATTTGGCAGATCGGTCTTTCTCAGCAAGTGTTCCGGACCTTGCTGAAGAAGTGGTGGGAAGTGATGAAATATTTAGTTCTCCTCTTGCCCCGGTTTTTGATGGGGCGAGGAAAATCTTTGTGCTTCCTTCCAAACAGTTTTTTTCTATTTCGATAAGTTCAATAGCACTTCAATCAAGGAAACTGGTTTCGATAAGTACGTCGGATAATACCTTTGTATCCTTTAATAGTGCTACTGCTAGAGAAGATATTCTCAATGATACAAGGTTGGATAATATTGTTGTAAATAACGGAGGTGCTCAAATAAAAAAAATCAACTTTAACTACAATATAGTAAACACTACTGCAACAGACCTTCCGGATGAGCAATTTAAATTCTTTTATAATCACAGCAGGTATTGGTATGATAATTCGGTTCCAGTGAATTTTTTGGGAATGCATTCAAACTTTGTCTTGTTAAGTCCTCACTTCGGATATAACGAGCAGACAAGAGGAACTTCAGATATCTGGTTGGTACCATCCGAATACAGGAAACGAATGTTTTTGACCTCTGTTCAGGAAGAAGGAAATGGCGCACTTCTGCCCCCTTATACTTATGAGTATGATAATACCGACAAACTGCCATTCCGTACATCACTGAATCAGGATTATTTCGGATTTGCGACAACGGCAAATACTTCCAGGCATCCATTTGTGGGTCATCCCACAACCGGTATCTTATATTATACTTATCCAAATCCTAGTGGATCTGGAACAAGTGCTGCTCCCAATACTTTTTCAGGAATATTTGGTTCTCCATTCCCTATACTGTATTTCAAAACATTACAGAGCAATGGCTCCTGGAGCAACGCACTTTATGGCGGTTCTAAAAATTATTCTGCAGCCGCCATGAAAGCCGGGGTATTGAGTAAAGTAACTTACCCTACCGGCGGATACAAAGAATTTCAATTTGAATTTAATGGAAATTCATCTGCATGGAATGGCCTCAGGGTTTACCAAACCAACGAATATGAATCTGCAGGCTCAACAGCAATTTCAAAGAATTATACTTATGGTACATTTGTTAATACTGATGGTATAATCTTGAATTACAGCATGGCAGAATCCGGTTTTTACGCAAGTAATAATTTTTATTTTACCACAAAACGAGAACTTTTTTCTTCAAACAGAATAAATCCTGAAGCAACAACAAGAGGATCAGCTGGCGGATATTCTTATGCAGAAGTATCGCAGACAGGTAATGGAAAATACCGGGTTGAATTTAACACTGCAAATGACTTTGGAGATCTTACAAATAATACATATATCGCCTCATGTCATCTAACCCCTCCGGTTGTGCAAACCAGTTTTAATTTCCCTTACCCGGCCGTAACATCTTTTGATTGGAAAAGGGGGCTTCCCAAAAAGGAGATGACATTCAATAATTCTGGGCTGCTTATTAAATCTGACGAATATTTTTACCCAGCTAACCCTTCTTTATACGGGTTAAAGGATATACCCAGTTATAATGTGTCACGGTATAGTGTAAAAAATTTAAATTCTGTTCCGTCAATGGGAGGAAACTGCCCGACTATTCCACCAATGGGAGGATGGGACTGGCGTTTATTTGGAAAAACCACCTATAAATCTTCCTGGCATCCTCTTATCAAAAAGATCAGTAGGGTATATGAACAAAATGGAACAAATTATACTGAAAGTATTGATGAATTTGATTTCAGGAAGTACACCTATAATAATGCAGACTACTTATTGCCTTATCAGCAGAAGAATTTAAAGAACAGCCGCAACGAACAGACCATCTCTTACAGCAAATTTCCTTTAGACTATAATCTGGCAAATACCAACGATCCTTACATTCAAGGCATGGCGTACCTGCTTTCTAGAAATATCCTGAATGCAAAGGTCGAACAGTTCTCCTATAAGCAGGACCAGAATGGGAATAATAAAAAGTATATTGGCGGTATACTGAATCAATACCATCCGAATAACCCAGTCCCCAAAGAAACTTTTAAATTAAAGACAAATGGGCTGTTGAACACGTTCACAGAATCAAATACAAATACCGGTTGGTTTTATTTTGATACCCATTATAATTCTGAAGTGAATTTTCCATTGTATGACGCAAACGGACGCATATTGGAGCAGAACAAAACAAACGACATCAAAGAAGCCTATATCTGGGATTATAATAAGGCATACCCGGTTGCAAAAGCGGTAAATGCCAGTAACAACGATATTGCTTTCTCAAGCTTCGAGGCTGATGAAGCAGGAGCAAATCTGCCTATCAATCCGGCAAATGTCATTACTGATCCATCAGGCGCTTTCACAGGGAGGAAATATTATAGCCTTACCTATCCACCACTTCCATATCAATCGCAACCGGTCACCATCACGATCAATAACCCCGGAAAAGAATATCGATTGAACTTTTGGTATAAGGAGCCTGTTAATAACCAGCCACCGGTATTGATACATACATGGCCAAGCGGGCTTTATGATGTGATAACCCCTTTTGCCGGAACAATAAAAAACAGGAATGGATGGAGGTACAGTGAATATATTATTCCGGCTTCTTTCGATGGATATTTAACCATAATAAAAGGGTATTCTTCCAGCACCACATATATTGACGAAGTGAGATTTTATCCTGCTCAATCGCAAATGACCAGCTATACATTTGAACCGCTCATCGGGATGACAAGCGAAACAGATATAAACGGTAAAACAACCTACTATGAATACGATGCACTAAACAGGCTTTCCATAGTAAGAAATGAAGACAGGGATATTGTAAAAACGATCTGTTACAATTATGCAAACCAGGCCGTGCCCTGTTCAGTCGGCACTACGGCCTGCAATATTCCGGTTCCCGTAATTAATTCAGTTGTAAAAACAGGAAGTACTGGCTCTAATTTTATTTACAATGTAAGCTTTACACCATCTCCCAATAGTACTAACTGTGTCATCAGGCTAACGGATCTTACGAACAACACAATAACCCTGATACCATCAGGCTGCAGTTCCCCGGCAACTTTCCAGGTGCCGATCCTGCATCAGTTCAGTATTGTTTTAATAAGTTATACGGCTGCCTGTCCGGCTGGTGTATCGTCTTTACCCTATCCGTAGTAAAACTCATGATACACCCATCTTTCAAAATAAAATAATTGAAATGTGTACTAATAATAAAATAGGAGCAATTACTACCAGGCTGGTTGTAGCAGGAGTTTTTTGTTTTGTGTATTTTGCCGGTAATGCACAGGTCAGCACTAATAAAAATTTTGTTGCCACCATGGAAGTGAAGCAGCCTGGGGTGCAAACAATCAGCTCCGTTAACAGTTTACCTGCAGAGGGTAAAGTAACAAAAGTTGAATATATTGATGGTCTTGGAAGAAATGCACAAACAGTATTGCTTAATGCTAAAGAATCTGGTGTTGATATCATTATTCCTAAAAGCTACGACCTTTTGGGCAGGGTGGATAAAGAATACCTGCCTTATGCTATGCCGGCAGGTACCGGGGCATTCAGACCAAATTGGCAAAGCGAACAGCTTTCATTCTATCAAAATAACGCCCCGGCAACATTACCCAATGACTTACCCGATAATAACCCTTTTAGTATTAATGTATATGAGCCTTCACCGTTAAACAGGGTAATACAAAACTTTTCCCCTGGAAACCCATGGGCAGGCACAATAGGAACAGGGAGCAGTGAGGTATCGGTAAAAAATGAAATTAAAATATACGATCCCTCAACGGGCGACAATGTAAAATCCTGGGACCTTGTCACTATTCCGGTAATTTCCTCTTCTTACACTTACCAACTTGGTGACCTTGTAAAAACAAGGGTTTTTGACGAGCATGGAAAAATGGTGGATGAGTATAAAGATAAGAGCGGCAATACCATTCTGAAAAAAGTACAGCTCGATAATACCCCTGGCGTTGGCGATCCACACAACGGCTGGTTGTGCACATACTATGTATACGATGATCTCGACAGGCTGAGGTATGTACTTCCGCCAAAAGCTGTTGAATACTTACAGAACAACGGCTGGGTTTTAGCACAATCAATTATTGATGAATTATGTTTCTGGTACGAATATGATGACAGGGGCCGGTTGACCACCAAACATGTACCGGGTGCTGCACCGGTAAACATGGTGTACGATAAACGTGACCGTTTGATCCTTACCCAGGACGGCAATATGGCCAGCCAGCAAAAGTGGCTGTTAACTTTGTATGATCACCTTAACCGGCCCTTGGCTACTGCTTTGTGGCCTTCACGTGATAACAGGGCAGCTATACAGGCCCAGGCAGACCAGAGTTATATTTTAGGTAACACAACAGAATCTATTCTCGGTGATAACCTCACAGTAAGTTACAGGCCTTCGTTTATTAATACCGTTGACGTGGATTTTTTAACGGTTAACTATTATGATGTTTACCCGGCTTCAATAAACTATGCGGGGAATTCAACCTTTTACACCGGCTTCACACTTCCTTATACCCCCGGGCAGATCACCGCAACCGGTGACTACCCATTGGATGCAGTAAAGAATCCTACCATCAACGGAAAACTGTTAGCTACAAAGGCTAAAATATTGGATGCATCCAGCACGGTAGGTGGAAATTCTTACCTGTTCACTGCAAATTATTACGACAAGGAATACCGTATTATTCAAACCATAAAGCAAAACCTGATGGGGGTGCCCTATGTTTTTGATTATGTGATAGGCGTGGTGACCAACCAATATGATTTCACAGGAAAAATACTGGGAAGCCAGGAAGTGATCGATCCTTACGGAGCGCCGCTTTCAATTGTTACAAAAAATGTACTGGACATAGAAGGTAAAGTAACCCAGGTATACAAAGGCGCCAACAGCACTTCAGCAACGAAGTTAATTGTAACTAATGAATACGATATTCTTGGCCGCTTAAAAATAAAGACTACCGGCGCCGGAACGATATGTGAAAGCAAACAGGATTATACTTACAATATCCGGGGATGGATAAGGGGTATGAACATGAATTACCTTAATGATAATATACTACTTAATAACCAGCGCTATTTTGGTTATGAGTTGGGATATAATACGCTTACTTCCGGGGGTTCTCTTCCTAATCCGCAACTGAATGGGAATATTGGCAGCATGGTTTGGGCAAGTGCAGGTAAAGCCGGCAGGGATGCGCAGGGTATTTGGTTACCCTTGCCATCGGGAGCCGGTGTTAAAAGAAAGTATGATTATACCTATGACAATACAAACAGGCTAAAGAAGGCTGACTTTACAGAACTAAAAAGTATTTGGAACAATTCAGAAAAAGACTTCAGCGTTTCCGGTGCCGATCCCAATGGTATGATCGGTTATGATGCAAACGGCAATATCCTCTCCATGAAACAAATGGGATTAAAGGGTACCACCATTCAGCTTATTGATAACCTGAACTATCACTACAATAATAATGATTACAGCAACCGCTTATTGTGGGTGAATGATGCAGCCAACGACGAGTTGTCTGACCTGGGAGATTTTAAGGAGAATAAACTCTTTGGCAATGGCACCCAGGATTATTATTACGACGACAACGGCAACCTCACAAAAGACAAGAATAAAGATATAAGTACGTATGGGTTTAACCCGAACGCTCCTGCAATTGAATATACCTACATGAACCAGCCCAGCAGTATATCCGTATTGAACACTGCCAACACCACCCAAAAGGGGGGAATAAAATTTACTTACGATGCATTTGGAAATAAACTGAGAAAAGTGGTGACCGACTTTACCACCACACCAAACCAGACCATTACCGTTACCAATTATGTGAATGGTATTATCTATGGCGGTGGCTTTGGCACAACTGTAGACCAAATAGCAACTGAGGAGGGCAGGATCCGGTATGCAATGCAACCAAACAATACTTATGAATATAAATACGACTGGATGATAAAAGACCACCTGGGTAATATACGGATGGTGCTTACAGAAGAACCCACACCATCCCCGATGAAACCCTATAAAGCAACTTTTGAAGATGTGCCAACGCAGAAAGTGACCAAAGAAGATATTGCCATGGAAAAGGAATTGTTTGGCGAAGATGTGCTGCAGCCTACAAGAAGCCCCTTGCCGGTTGAACTCAGGGATAAAGACCCCGGCAATAAAAAATGCTCCCTGCTTAAACCCGGCAGCAGCAATAATGGGAAAGTACCTTACAAAATATTGAAAGTAAACCCGGGCGATAAATTTAATATCGGCGTGCAGTATTACTACCGGCCCGATGGAAACAAAACCGATGGCAAAAACCTGCGGGAAGATATTTTAAAGAACTTGATATCCGGCATTCTGGGTGGCGGGGGAACAGTTTCTGGTGTTGACAAAGTGGGAGGAGCCCGGCAGCAGAATTTAATAACCAGCCCTTACAGCAACAGCAATGCCTTGGGCCGTTTTACCCAGGATGATAACGACCGGGAGAACAGCGGCCGGCGGCCCCGTGCTTACCTGAACTATGTATTGATGGATACCGCCATGCAGTTCATTAAAGGCGGCGCTTTACGGGTGGGAGAAATGGATGCCAAAGAACCCGAATGGAAGAACCTGGTACAGAACGATATTGAAGCCACGCAGTTGGGATATTTCCTGGTATATATAAGCAACGAAGAACAGCCAAGCAGCAACCTGGGCGCCGGTAATGTCTATTTTGATAACTTAGTGATCATTACCAATGAAGGGCCGGTAATGGAAGAAGATCATTATTATCCATTTGGGTTGTTGATACATCCGATTAGTACTACAGGCTCAGGACGTTTAAAAAACAATTATAAATTTCAGGGGCAGGAACTGAATGATAATTTTGATGTTTATTATTATGAATTTAGATACCGGCAGCATGATCCACAGATTGGAAGGTTTACACAAATAGACCCCCTTTCTGATAAATTTGTATATAACAGCATCTACGCTTTTAGTGAAAATCACGTGACTAACTCAATAGAACTTGAGGGACTTGAGGAAATTGATGTGAATACCTTAAGTTATTTGAACAATTTGCTATTTGACTATAATGGAGTAAAAAATAGTTTGCCTTCTGGGCAAACTATGCTCTCTCTTGCAGATTTTGCTAAAAGCTATTCTCTTCCTAAGGCCAATCTATCAGGGCAATCTTTGTTTGATAAAGATGTAAGAGCAGATTTTATAGTTGAAAATCATCATTCTTCACAATTACAAATCGCCCAGACAGTCTCTACTACTTCCTTTAATCAAGCGTGGATGAATAAATTAGTGCCCCAAGGAAATTTGGATAAAGATAATTTTTTGAAGGGTACATACAGATTCAATTCGGGAGGTGATCAATATCAAGGTTTTGTAGACGGAGGAGTTAATTCGGGGCAGGTTTTAATCAATAGCCAGCCACCTGTAAGTTATTCAGCTCCGTACTATTTTGACCTTGATCAAACTAAGACTAACGGAAAGACTTTTTTTCCAGATGCAGCAGGAGTTCAATTCTATGATGAACCATGGGGCGCAGCATTCTCTTCTAAAGTTAATTTTACCACTTATCTAATAGGAGTTAATTATCTTAATACAGGTAGAGATAGAATATTGGGTTCTTTTTCATGGGGGTTTACCAATAATGGAGGTACTCCAACATTCAGTGGGGTTAATTTTAAACCTGGGTTTGCTATTACTCCAATTGATTTAAATATAATTAAGCACGACTATCCATCATATTCATTTTTTGGATATTAATTAAGTTTATATTTCTCTTAATGAGAGCAGTAATTTATGTAAAGTCAAGTAGTTTGCATCCTAAGAATAAAAAATTATGAAACTAAAAATTGCAATTGTTATTCTCTTATTTGTGGGAGTATCTAGAATAGGTTATTGTCAAGATAGCACAAAACAAATACTAACAAAAGACGAACAGCTTCAAAAAATTAAAATAGAATTTGAAAAAAGTAAAAGTGCTAGAAAAGTTGTAGGCAAGCCAATTAGAATAGTAGAATTTAATAATTTGGTCGATAAATTTTCTAACATGGATGAAAGAAAAATTGACAGGCTATCGATCGGAGACTTGATTATTGCTGTTCGGATTAGGAATACAATTGGAGAAAGAGATACTCTTCATAAGGATCGGTATAATAAATTCGTTGAAGTATTTAACAGTAATTTTTTGAAAGTAGCAACGATTAAACTTAATGCATCAATTTCTAAAGGAATGATTCTTTATTCCAAAAAATATAATATTTATATTGGGAATACCGCAGCTCCACATAAAAATAGTTTATATGCTATTTCATTTATGGAGTGATTGTTGTTTTCGATAGTTCAGGCGGCCAGACCTTTTCGCCATTGTTAGTGTTCTTTCAACCCGAAATTGCCACAGCTTGGTTTCTGAGCAACAGTTTGGGTAAGTTAATTATAAGTATCTATTTTCAGTTGATAAAAATCCAGACTAATAGTATTATAAAATAAACTAGTTATCATTCTTTTTTATGAAACAAATCTTCGCCTTATTTCTTCTTGCAGCCCTTTTATCCAGCTGCAAAAAATCTTCCACCACCACAGATGATGGCTATTACCACATCACCGGTATTGTGCTCGATGTTGACAGCAGGGCCCCCATCGCTGCTGCAAAAATTTATGTAAGGGAAAATTTTGTGTATATCGACAGCGCCATTTCAGA
>Ga0209023_10006293_pt1 | contig 12569 bp, 15 predicted proteins | sample LakOneMetagenome_FD_187468 | JGI IMG/M metagenome (GOLD analysis project Ga0209023, IMG submission 187468) | Freshwater and sediment microbial communities from Lake Erie, Canada (SPAdes) (version 2) | ecosystem: Environmental > Aquatic > Freshwater > Lentic | place: Lake Erie, Canada... | reverse complement strand
CACGGGCTCATTCCACTTTCCAAACACATCCGACCGCACGCTCAAGGTCGCGTCCGAACTTATCAAAGCAGGTGCACGTCCCGCGACGATCGGCGAGGCCGTTTATAACAATTACCCCTGGTCGCGTATCGAATTGATGCGCCGCGTACTCGACACCGTCAAACGCGACGATTCGGGCCGCATAGCAATGCTCCGCCAAACCATTGAAATGAAAGAGGTTTCGGGTGCCATCGATGGCGACAACAACGGCTTTGTAAACATTCCGCTGGCTGCAAAAGACGTGCAGGCCGCGATCTATATGCGGGAGGTCGGCGACGATCAATATCGCGTGAGTCTGCGTTCGAAAGGCGATATAAATGTTGCCAAAGTAGCCGAAGGCTTTGGTGGCGGCGGCCACAAAAATGCTGCTGGGCTCTGCATCGAAGGCAATTGGGACGAAGCCGAGGCAAAGATCGTCAAGGCAGTGCGTTACGCCATCGATCCGTCGCACAACGGTAATGGAAACGGCAACGGACACAAATAGTTACCCTTGACCTATGGCCGAAAAACGCTACAAATGGCGGCGTGACGATTACCGCGAAAACACCAAGGGCCTGCTGATGCTCAACACCGGCGACGGCAAGGGCAAAACGACGGCTGCGATCGGCGTTTTGGTGCGAGCGGCTGGGCGTGAGATGAACTGCTGTATGATCCAGTTCATGAAGTCCAAAACCGACCGCTACGGCGAACACGAATCATTTGAAAAGCTCGGCATCGAGGTCCATACGATGGGCGACGGCTTCACGTGGGACACCAACGACAAATCACAAGACATCAAAACAAGCGAGGAAACATGGGAGCTCTGCGTCGAAAAGATGCGAAACGGCGACTATGACGTTCTCGTTTTCGACGAACTGCTGTATGTTCTAAGCTACGGCTTTCTCGACATCGACGTTGTAATAAACGAGATCCGCGAGGTGCGTGCAAAACAACCGCACCTGCACTTAATTTTAACCGGTAGAAACGTCGATAACGCCCTCGAAAAACTGATCACCGAGGCCGACCTCGTCACCGAAATGACCGAGATCAAACACCCGTTCCACGCCGGAATCTTTGCCCAGCAGGGAATCGAGTTCTAAAGTTCAGAGTGCGGCCTTTATGCTGTATCTTTGCAGGCAAAAACAAGCTTAAGCTTGTACTCTAAACATGAAAACAACCGTCGAAAAACGAAAACCGTCCGGCATCGTAGATTACATCGCTCTCGCGTTAACGACTGTCGGTGTTGGCTATGGACCGATCGCTCCGGGAACGTGGGGTTCGGCTGTTGGTGTCGGGATATATGTTTTCTTTTCGTGGTTCGAGACAAACGCTGCAATGCACGGTGCGGCAACGAGCGTCAGGTTAGAGCAGGCTCAGGCGATCCATTGGGCGTTGAATGGCGTTTTGCTGACCGCGTATTGTCTGCTTGGAATTTGGGCGTCGGGGCGTTCGATACCGCTTTTGGGCAACAATGATCCGTCCGAGGCCGTCGTTGACGAGGTCATGGGACAGCTCATAACCTTCTTGTTCATACCATTTACATTGAGCTGGCCGTTGATTCTCGCGGGATTTTTACTATTTCGTCTCTTCGACATTTGGAAACCATATCCGATCGATGATCTGCAAATATTACCGGGCGGGCTTGGGGTTTGTGCGGATGATATCGTCGCCGGAGTTTATGCCGGTGTTTGTCTCGCGATCGGCTATGCGGTCTATTTGGCGATATGATCTATCACGTTTTACCGGGCGATGCGGTCGCTGAGGAATTTAAGAAAACTAATTTTAGTGGCGATGTTGTCGTTTGCCGCGAATGTCTGGTCGCCGGCGATGTCGATGCGGATACATTGCCCGACTTTTGGGAACAGCGGGCCCGTTTTATCCTGTCTGAGTACGGCGAAGACGAGATCATCTATCACGAAACCGTCGCCGACGAACTCGCCCGTCTGCTCGACTTCGACGCGGACGACGAAGTAAACCTCTGGTTCGAATACGAGCTATTTTGCTCGGTAAATATGTGGTTTTGCCTTTGGCTGTTGAGCGAAACGGGTGCTACGGTCTATCGCATCGAGCCGATCGTAAGGTCTGCAGAAGACCGCTGGCTCGGATTCGGTAAACTCGATCCAATAGATCTGGAGAAGTGTTTTGAGCAAAAAACAAGATTCACCGAAGATGAGATCGCTCTCGGTGCCGCTCTCTGGAACGCATACCGCAAAGCCGATCACACAAAGCTCAAAGAACTCGCGACGACCGAACAAACATGCTTTCCATACCTCGCCGAGGTCTGCGAAGCGGCGATCGACAAGGACACACGCCCGCAGGAAATAATTGCTGAGATCCAATTCGAAGGCAAGGCCAAACTCGAAGAAATCTTTCCCGAATTCACGAACCGTGCCGGCGTCTACGGCCTCGGTGATCTGCAGGTCGAAAAACTCATTGAGCGGCAATGATCAGGATTGGTCTGAGAGAATCTACGGGCTTTTTGAACGCGGGTCGAGATTATCAAGCGGATCCCGATCCGCGTTCAACGTAACCGCCCGTTTCACAACTTACGACTTTTCAAACTACATCATTTCGTTAATCATTCCTCGCCCGCCTCTTTATACACCGGCAGAGTGATCTCTTCGTCCTTCTGAAATATCCACCCGCGCCGCCAGAAATAGACGAGCAAGATCACCGTGATCAGCGCCATAACAGCGAGCGTGTACCAATAGCCGTGTTCGCTTTTAAGCTCGGGCATATTTTCGAAATTCATGCCATAAATACCGGCGATCAGCGTCAGCGGCAGCAGGATCGCGGAGAGGACCGCGAGCGTTTTCATGATGTCGTTCGTTTTGTTCGAAACGACGGCGAAGTGAATATCAAACAAGCCGCCGATCAGGTCCCTGTAATTTTCAGCCAGATCAGATATGCGGAGCAAATGGTCGTGAACATCGCGGTAGAACGGCAAAATATTGGCCGGAACCTGCGGAAATTCGCCGTGCGACATTCGGTACAATACTTCGAGTTGACGGGACGAGATACGCTTGAGGCGGGCGACGCTGCGGCGCAGGTCCATGATCTCTTCGAGGATCAGATTGCTGCTCCTCTTCATACCGAAAACGCGTTCTTCGAGTGTCGATATCGACTCGTCAAATTCATCCACCAGCGGCATGTACAGATCGACGATCCGGTCCAGGATCTGGTGGAGCAGATAAGCCGCACCACGTTGACACGAAAACGGACTGTTTCGGATCTGAGCCTTTACATTTTTAATGCTTTGAAATTTTTCGACATGAAACGTCACGACATAGTTGGGCCCGAGAAAACCATCGAGCTCTTTCGTGACAAAATTCGTCGCCCTCGTCTCCTCCGGCTTGACGCCGTGAACGATGAAATAGAGATAATCCGGAAACCCCTCGATCTTTGGCTGGTTACGAGTCTCGAGGCAATCCTCGATCGTCAAGTAGTGAAACTTGAAAATGTTCCCGAGGACATCCTTGGTCAACTCGATGTCATGATTGACCGCCGCACAGAAATCGACCCAAACCACATTTGTCTGATCGGCCAACAGCCCCGGCAGGTCGTCTTTAGTAAACCCTTCCTCGACCTTCTGTGCACCTTTCCTGTAAACGAAAATTTCCATTTCGAATATCTTAACTGCAAACACCATTTTGCCGAAATCTCGAACCGATAGCGGCATACATTAGCGTCTATTCGACAAAAAAGATCGGTTCTATCGTGCAGGCGAAAGCTTGTTTGTCGCGTTGGAGCATCGTTTTGGTGTTTTTGAGTTTGACGCTGCGGTCATCGGCAAAATCAAGCTGCTCAGAAAATCCCTTTAGCTCGCCGGCGACATACATCACCTCGATCGGGTTAAACGCGAGCAGGGCTTTTTCGGTGAGCGATGTGAGATATGGAATGTGATCGCACGCCGGATTTTTACCGCCGACCGGAGTTTTGGCGGTCTTCTTTATTGCGAGGTAGGCGTCCATTCTCTTTGCCAATTCGTCCTCGATCGGTGTGTAGGCGTCGAGGGCTTTGTTGTAAACAATGCTGAGTTTTCCCTGGTTCTCACGAACTTTGGCGATCTTTGCAATGAGAGCTACGTAAGTTTGGTAAGTGTTCTTGTCATATTCGTTCTTGGTAAAGGTATCTCCGGATTTTCCAAAATACTTATCGTAATCCGCACGTGCCTCGTCGTATTTTCCCCAGACCTCGTAGATGACCGCACGCGTACGAAGCCGTGGATCCGGTGAGTCGGTAAAGGTCAGGATCTGCGTCAGGTCCTCGATGGCTCGCCGGTAGTTTCCCATTGTCAGATAAAGCGTTGACCGGTTTCCGTAGCCGTATTCTACTTTCGGATAAAGTTCAATTATCTTTGCCCAATCAGCGAGGGCTTTGTCGTAGTCTTTGAGCGAGGCGTAAACCTCGGCACGGCTGCCGTACGAATACATATATGTCGGGTCGGCGGCGATGGAACGTGTGAATGCGTCGAGGGCTGCCTGAGAGTTATTTTCCGATACGGCGATAGCCCCGAGCTGATAATATGCCCGCCCGTTAGACGGGTCGCTCTTAACCGCAGCCTCAAAAGCGGCTTTTGCCTCAGGGATCTTTTTCTCACGGTTGAAATTGTAGCCCTTCTCGGTTAACGCACCGGAATTGTTAGGATCGAGCTCGAGAGCCTTATCATTATCCGCCGTCGCGGTCTGTAGGTTATAACCCGGAGCTTCCTGATACGACATCCCGCGTTTGTAATAATACTGAGCATTTTTAGGGTTGATCTTTATCGCCTGTGTGTAATCGGCCCGCGCGAGCTCGGTCTTGCTCTGGGCCAGATATACGTCACCGCGAAGCACAAGAGCCTCGGCGTCTTTTTTATTTTTTGCTATACGATCATTTATCTCAGCGAGAACCGCGTCGTAATCTTTTTTGTTTATCGCGGCCTTTGTCCGCGACGCCAGATCATCGCCGAATATATTTGGCGAGACCTTCAGATCCTTTAGATCGGTGTCCTTGAGGCCGTAAACTTCGTCAAATGTCTGAGGCGATGGCGACGGCGTTGGAGTCGGCCGCACGGGGCTGGCCTGTCCAAATAAGTTACCTGTCAAAATGATCAACAAAATGGCGGCGAGGACGACTGTTATTTTCATTATGTATTTCTAGCGGTCGAATTTAGTTCTAAAGTAATTGCCCCCGGATGTCAACATTTTACAAAAGGTCGCCGGCCGTTCAGACGCGAGCCCGATCGCCATTGTTCGTTCTTACGCCCCGAAAAACGTATCGAACGGTCAACGGTTCCTTTTACGTTGCGTACATTCGATGTTACTGCTACCTTTACCTTGATCAAACAACCAGGGAAAATATGCGACGCTTACCACTATTTTTGATGATGCTGCTGTTGGCGTCTTTTTCCGCTTGCAGCAAAGCTCAGGGGCACTACACCAATGGGATCGCCCTGGACAACAAAAGCAACTTTGACGCTGCGATCGATGAGTACACAAAAGCCATAGAGGCTGATCCGAAATTTGTTAAGGCCTACGTCAATCGCGGGATCGACCGGGAACAAAAAACCCAGTTCGACGCTGCCGTCGCCGATTTTACTAAGGCGATAGAGATAGATCCGGCCAACCTTCAGGCTCACATGAGCCGCGGTGCTTGCCGACTACGAACAAATGACATCGACGGAGCGGTCGAGGACTATACAAAATTAATAGAGATCGACACCCGCCGAATGGCCCAACCCGCGTACTACAGAAACCGTGCGGTCGCCTACAGATCCCAGCAAAAGCCCGACCTCGCCGCCGCCGACGAAAAGAAAGCCGTCGAACTGGAAAAAACGCCGTGACCTTGTGGCTCTGCCGCTAGATAGCAGATTTCGTCTAACGTGAAAATTGTGTGCGAAAAAGGCGGAAACCCAACCGGTTAGGGCGTGTTCCTGCGACACTACTCGACACGGACCGATAAATTGGACACCCTCTCGCAACAGGTCGGGTTTCTGCCTCGATCGCGGGTCGTCGCTTAGCCCGGCGGGAGGTTTGTGACGGTTATTAAGACGGTTTGCGACCAGACCATATTTCCTGATCCGGAAAACGCTTGAGCGGTAAAATTGCCCTGGCCGAAGTCGGCCTGGATCGGGCTCCAACTGAGGTTGTACGGTTCGGCGGTCAGCGTATTGATCAGTCGTTCCCGCATCCGAAATTCGACTCGGGCGATACGCGGGTAACCGAATTTGTGTCTTCGCTCAACGATCGCCTGATATGTGACACCGATATAGTGGAGATCGAATGGCTCGGGACGCACAAGGCGGATCGTTTTGGTGTTGGCGTATGCGTTGGTATCGGTCAGCACGGTAAGTCCCGCGACTCCCAAACTGAGACTGAGGAATTCACGTCTCTTCATATCTCGCATTGTAACACCGAAACACACGGACGCTGGAACTAAGATCGCTGTCGTCGAGACGAGGTCGAGCAAGATTTTAAGTCAAACCAAATGGCAACCTATAAGAATGCCGCGACAGGGACTGGACGAGTCGATGCAGCGGTTGCACGGTTGCGTTTGATGTTGTCGATCTCGCGGAGCGTCGTAGCGGCCAGATAGCTTTCGCCGCAATGCGGACATGAGATCACCGGGACGTTCTCGATGACCAATAGCCCAGCGCCATGACCATAACTTCGGCTGACGTGAATGATCCTAGCGTCAGCTTTACCGCAATTATCGCAAATTGTTGTATTAATTTTCGTACTCATCCTCTACCTTATAGACAGTAATGATCACTAATTTGCCCGCCGGTCCTAATTTTGCCACAACAGTCACCTCTATGTCATCAAGAGTTTTCCCAGTTACCAGATATTTTGATTCTGCTGTGTTTATATCGCGTTGATGTTCGGTAATTTCGCCGCTCAGGATTGAGCATTCAATATCCAAGATTGATAAACCGTCGTTTTCCATTTCCTCTTCGCCGTGGATCGTCATCACGTAGTTGAGGGAGCGGATCAAATCACGCATTTTATCTCTTATCTTCTCAAACATTTACCGGCCATTCCTTCCTGTTTCTAATTTATCTTCGTACATAGTTAGATCTTTTTCAATTCCGGATTTCTTCGCTCTTTCAACGACGCTTTCAGCTTCGCCGAACCGGTTCAGCGGTTTTTAGGTCGAGGACCAGGACGCCGGCGTCCATCTCGATGTTTGGGAATTTTAGCGTCTCGGTGAGTTTTAGGTTGTACTCTCTTACCATCTTATACCCGCGAACGATGTGGCCGCCGCGGGTGCCGTTTTTGCGTACCGGGAACGCATATTCTTCGCCATTACCGGCCGCCTTTAGGCCGATCGCTTCGGTTTCGGGATCGTAAAAAAGAATGATCGATTTAGGATCGCCGATCGATTCGAGCGTGACACGCGAGAGCGCGATGTCGCCCTGCGGATTGATCGAAGCATATTTGACCGCCTAGCGGCTCGCCGAGCTGTGTTGCACTACTTTCCAATTTCTTCGCATTGATATTTCCTCCAATTTGGAGTGTGCTATAAGCAAATGTATGTTGCATAGATAAGATGGCTGCGTTTGTGCCAAAAAATGAATATGAGAATATTTCGGCGAACTCCACGTCTTACCTCCGTGCTCTCCGCGTGGACGACTCCTAAAAAACTTCCTCGCAGAGAACACGGAGTTTTTCGCGGAGAACAGAGAGAGCGACTCCGCGTCTTACCTCCGTGCTCTCTGCGTGGAAGACTCCAAAAAATTATTCGCAGAGGCACGAGGTTTTCGCGGAGGACGGAGAGAATATCTTGTGTTATAGAAAGGCGGACCGACCAGCACAAATTTCCAATGATCGTCCGGCTTATCGACACCATCTTGGCCAGGTTTGTCGACGGATACCGTAACAGCTTATTAAAATGCGTCGTTGCCCGCTTGTTGTTTCGGCTTTTCCGGCGAATTTTTGAAAATTCCATCCAAAACAGTCAAAAAGTATTCGGGTTCCCGGTACTCTTTTTAGGGGTTCTGGTGGCCAAAAAAGGGGTTCCCGGCGGGTTTTTCCTTGGTTCTGCTATCGTTCTCGCGTCTCCTCGAAACCCGAAATCGAACACAACACGCCGCACCGCTAGCTAAACCGAAGCGTACCTTATAAAATCTGTTTCAAATATGAACGAGCACGATGTGACATTGCGGGTCGAGAATGTGACCAAACGATTCGGCGAATTTACGGCGGTCGAAGGGCTGAGCTTTGACGTGCGTGCGGGACGTGTTTTCGGGTTTCTCGGGCCGAACGGTGCCGGCAAAACGACAACGATCCGCATGATCGTCGGCATCACGGCTCCGGACGAAGGAAAGATCGAGTTGTTCGGGCAAAAAATGGGGCCGAATCTGCAGGACAAGATCGGCTATCTGCCCGAGGAACGCGGGCTTTATAAGAAAATGAAGATCGTCGATCAGCTCCGTTATTTCGCCGCATTGAAAGACGTCTCAGGTGCCGAGGCGGACAAACGTATCGATTTTTGGCTCGAGAGGATGAACCTGTCGGAGTGGAAAACCAAGAAGACCACCGACCTGTCGAAAGGAATGCAGCAGAAGATACAGTTCATCTCGACCGTCCTGCACGACCCCGATCTTCTTATTCTCGACGAGCCATTTTCGGGCCTTGACCCGGTAAATGTTGAGTTTATGATCGATGTGCTCGCGGAATTCAAGAAAAAGGACAAGACGGTTATCTTTTCGACGCACCTCATGGAAACCGCCGAACGCCTCTGCCACGACATTATTCTAATCAACAAATCAAAAAAAGTTATCGGCGGCAGCCTCCGCGAAGTAAAGGAGAGCTACGGTCGAAATCTCATTGCTCTAAGGGCAGTCGGAGGTGAAACAGTTTTAAATGACAGGTCGATCGTCGCCAAGGTCGCCGAGCATGCGGATGAAAAAGAACTGGAACTCGTCGCGGGGACTGACGTTCAGGAATTGTTGGCAAAATTGATCCAATCCGGAGCGGTAATATCCAAATTTGAACAGGTCGAACCTAGTTTGAACGATATTTTTATTGAACAAGTAGGTCAGAACCGGGAGCGGTAGCGACCGGCTTCCTCGGAGTCAGAACCGGGAGCGGTAGCGACCGGCTTCCCAGTGGTGGCGAACCAGCATCTGTAATAGAACAAGGAAAAGATTGCTCCGCGGTAGCGGCCCACTTCGGCTAGATTCCAATTATGGTCTGGAACGGAACAAATGAACCGATCGCATTTTTGATCACATTCAGATGCCGAGCAACATGGCTTCATGGTGATATCCGCGGCTCGGTCGATCGGAACCACAACGTTTATGGAACTCCCAGAGTTGAACATACGCCCGCTCGCAAAGGGCATGAAAGCGACCTCTTGAAAAGCGGCCCTGTATATCTTGATGAATTTCGCCGGGCATGTGTCGAAGACGCGATTGTGGAGACGTGCTTGATGAGAGATTGGAAGCTGTTCGCGAACCACGTCCGAACGAATCACGCACACGTGGTGGTTAGAGCTTCGACAACGCCGCCCGAGCGAGTATTGAGCTCTTTAAAATCTAATGCGACGCGTACGATGCGTGATCGGGAGTGCTGGCATCTAGACTTGTCGCCTTGGGCGGAAAAAGGCAGCAAGCGATGGTTGTGGACGGAAGTGCATTTGGCCCGGGCGATCGAGTATGTAGTGAATGGGCAAGGTGACGAGTTGCCGAGTTTTGATTGAGATAGTGCTAGTGTGACTAAAGGAAGCCGGTCGCTACCGCTCCCGGTTATGACACGTTTATGAGAAAATTCTTAGCCGTCGTAAAACACGAATACAAAAAGATCGTCTACAAGTGGACGTTTTTGCTCGGGACAGTGTTGTTTCCGTTGATCGCGGCGGGGTTTGCCGTTATTCCGGCCATCATATTTTCGATCAAGGGTGAGCCGACGCGGATCGTTATCGTTGATCCTTCGACGAGGATCGCACCGCGTTTGCGGGCCAATTTATCGGCCGAGAATATCAAGGCGAAAGGTGAACAAGCGGTCAAGGATTCGCAGGTCGATATCACTTCGTCGCAGAACGACCGGATGAAGGAAAGCGCCAAGGCGGCGGCCGAGGGTTTTATCTTTGTCGACTATTCGGCCGCCGGGAAAACCAGTGATGAGATCCGGGCCGACCTTACGAAAAAGGCGGTTGCCGACGAGATCGACGCCTACCTACTGATGCCCGAAAAATATGACGCCGATGATGCGAAGTTCGAATTTCTGTCGCGAAAAGCAGGTGATTTCGTCGCTGGCGACCTCGTCAAGGACGCACTCAATGACGCCGTGCGTTCGCAGCGTTTGGCGGATGCCAAGATCGACGAAGCAACCCTCAAAGTCCTCAGCAAACGCGTCGATCTTGATACTAAATCGATCGATGAAAAGGGCCAGGAAAAGAATAGCGATATGCTGCTCGCTGCTTCGTTTGTGATCGGTTTGATGATCTACATTACGCTCGCGATCTATGGTCAGGTCATAATGGGCGCGGTCGTCGAGGAAAAAGAAACGCGGATCGCCGAGATACTTTTCTCTTCCGCACGGCCGTTCGAACTGATGCTCGGCAAGCTGGTCGGTGTCGGGCTCGCGGGTTTGACGCAGATGAGCATCTGGATATTTTCGCTACTCGGCATTTTTGCGTTTGCCGCGGTGCAGGCAGATCTATCGCCGATGCTCAAAGGCATGCCGCCGATCACGCCGTTGATGGTCGTGTATTTTCTTGTGTTTTTCCTGCTCGGATATTTTATTTACGCTTCGTTTTACGCACTGATCGGTTCGATGGTAACGACCGTGCAGGAAGGCGGCCAGTTTTCGCTGCCGGTGACGATGACCTTGCTCGCGAGCTTCTATTTCTGCTTTGCCGTGATCCGTGATCCGAATTCGAGCCTGTCATTCTGGGTCTCGATCTCACCGTTCTTCGCCCCGATCACGATGCCCGTCCGCATCCTCGCCGAAACACCGCCATTCTGGCAGATCGCTTTATCCGTCAGCCTCAACCTCGTCGCCATCGCCGGTCTCGTATGGCTCGCGGCCCGCGTTTACCGCGTCGGAATGCTCATGTACGGAAAACGAGCCACTATTCCTGAGGTGTGGAAATGGATCAGGCAAGCGTAAGACGGTTGTCGGTGGTCAGTTGTCAGTGGTCGGGTGTCAATGGAAGAATTTCGTTATGAACAAGATCTTTATAGTTTTCGTTGTCTTGTTTTTCGTGTTTGGGTGCCGCTTGTTCTCGGGGGCGGGGAAGAACGTTGAGGTTGCGAATAATTCGAACGTCATCACAGAGGTCACGCCCGAACCAACCCGGCCAGCGGTTACTCCGACGCCGGTTCCGACGCCCTCGGAAGTAATGCCGGCGGGTGTGAAAGTCGACAAGGTGATGCCCGTGAAATATGCGGACGGGAAGTTCGTCGACGGGTGGCAGTGGATCGATCCGGACGGCGAATACAGCCCGACGAAGCACGAGTTCAAAGACAACCGACTGACGATGACCATACCGACCACCAAAGACCTCTACGGCGGCAACCGCACCGCTCCGCGTCTGCTCAAGGCCGTAAAAGGCGATTTCCAGATCGAAACGCGAGTTAATTTTGTTCCGACTCACGACTATCAGGGTGCCGGATTGCTGATCTACCTCGACGGCGATAATTACATTCGCCTCGAACGCGCATTCGGCGGAATTGGCGGCGGAGGCAGCGGCATTCGCCTCGACGTTCGCCGCAAAGATATCTACGAACCGCTCGCCACGCCGATCGACATCCCGACCACCACCACCAACGTCAACCTAAAGATCTCGCGCCGTCTCAACGTCTTCTCCACCTACTGGCGCGAAGACGAAAGCGGCGAATGGCGCCTGATCGAGGACATCGATACGGCCTTCGGAGAGACCATACAGGCCGGAATTGTCGCCTGCAACACCGCCGAAGAAACGGAGGCTGAATTCCAACAGATCAAGCTATCACCCCAACCGCTCCAAAAACCGTTTTAGCGAACTTTACCCATTCCAAAAGCGTATTTTCATATACATCAACCGCCTTGTTGATTGGCGGGATCTGTAGTCGTAATTACGTATTCGCTTTTCGAAGTTTTTGAAGATAGGGAGAAAAAATATATGTCGATCATTTGGCAGTTATTCGTAGGCTTAATAATTGGTGTTATCGCGCGTTTTTTGATCCCAGGCAAGGAACCAATCGCGGCTGGCGTTGTTGGTTGGCTGATCACGGCGGGAATCGGGATGGCGGGATCGTTTGTCGGGACGTTTGTCGGCCGGGCAATCTGGAAAGATCAGAACTACAAGGCGGGCTGGATCCTTTCCATTCTGGGAGCAGTTGGGCTTTTGCTCTTATATAGGTTCCTGTTCTAATTTCACCTCCAATGAAAAATACTGGCGAATGTTCCCTCGGTGGGAACATTCGCCCTTTTAGGCATTGATCTTCCGCTCGATCCGGCGGTCGGGGACAAGCCAGATGAGGGCGACTATCGCGTAAAGAGCTCCAGCAATCGCCTGATGGACGAAGGCGAGCGGAATCGCGGTTAGGTAGCAGACCATCGATATTTTTCCCTTAAGATCAC
>Ga0209023_10006291_pt1 | contig 12573 bp, 2 predicted proteins | sample LakOneMetagenome_FD_187468 | JGI IMG/M metagenome (GOLD analysis project Ga0209023, IMG submission 187468) | Freshwater and sediment microbial communities from Lake Erie, Canada (SPAdes) (version 2) | ecosystem: Environmental > Aquatic > Freshwater > Lentic | place: Lake Erie, Canada | collected... | reverse complement strand
CTGGATCGAGGATTGCATTCTCGACGAGCGTGTCTCGCAGGGCCGCATAACGCAGATCGGGCTGCTCAAGCGCCTCACGCGCAGCAGCCGGCAGCAGATCGTGCTCGGCGGTAAGGGCTTCGTCGAGGGTGGAAAACGTATCATCGTCGTCGCCCTGCAGCGCGTGAAGCGCCTGCTTAATGCGACGGGTGATCCAAAGAGCCGTGGCCCGCGTTAGGGCATCATGGCTTTTTTCGCCTTCCTCCGTCAAACCCTGCATGGCCTTCTCCAGGCGGGACTGCAGGCTGCCGATGGTAGAGCGTAATCGCGCTTCGGATTTCTGGCCCTGAGATCCATCCCGCTCGGCCAGCTGCACCCATTCGGCCAAAAGATTGAGCGGTTCATCGAAGTGGCGCTGCAAATATTCGATTCCCTTGGGGTAGAGCTTTACATCGGACCGATTGATGGATGACGCAAATTCGACAGACCGATCTTCAATCTCGGATTGCGTGGACAGGTTCCTCAAAGCCTTTTTTGCAAGCTTTACCGCGTCCGGGGATGCAGCTTCGATGGCGGCTCTCGCAGCCCCGATCAGTCCGCTTTCCGATACGATGTGGTGCATGAAGGTTGTGGCGAAGGGCCAGCGCGAACTCTTATTTGCATTGCTGTTGCACCACTGGATGATCCGTGCGCTGAGGCGCTGCTTAAGGGGCACCCGCTGTGCTCCGGACAGCCTTGCAAGCTCGTCGGTGTCCGGCGGGAAGTCGTAGTCCAGCTGAGAGATCGCCTCGGTCACATGCTGAATGTGCTGACCAAGATTGCCGCGGCATAGATTCGAAAGCGTATCGCGAAATCCTGAAGACCGATCGAAAATCGCCGGCCCGATCAATGCGCCCAGGACCATGACAGAACTCAAATCGTCGAGATCTTCTCCGGTTGCGCGGCTGGCGATGGCGAGGAACTTTTGCGTGTCCGGGCCGTATTCGCGGTACTTGGCCCTACTGGCCGCTGCAATTTGCAGGGCGACCGATTTGATCGGCCAGCCTCGCCCTATCGCCTCAAATGCCTCTGCTGCGGCACAGGCAATGCCGACGAGGTTACGGTCGATAAGGTTTACGAGATTTTCGACCGGCAGGCCCGGCTCCACTACATGCTCGATCTCCTGGCAGTCGGTTTCCGTCGACGGATCCCCGGGGGCATCTTCGTGCGCAAAACCTGCTTCGTTCTGTTGGTCTTGTTCTATGACTGCCCAGGTTTCTGGATCGGAGGGAGACGCGTCGTCAGGATCACCGGCGCTAACCCACATGGCATCAGCCTCCACCGGGTCAGGTAGCTGTAGCACTGTCTTAAAAATCGACTTCATTTCGAGCGCCGGTACGTCGTCGGTCGATGGCTCGGAAGTGTTTTCCGGTTGGCTGACGCGCGCGTCTGGCTCCGTTCGGGCGGGTTCGTCCGGCGCCGCTTCTGCTCTTGCAATGACTGATGAATCTTGGACCAACACCGTCTCAGTTTCGGCGCTTGCTGCATCAGCGGTCTTTTGATCCCCTATGTCCACTTTAACGTCCTCGATCGCACTGCCGTCTGGGTCAGCGATCTCCTCGCAATCACTATGGCCATAATTCGAGGTCTGCCGGTCATCCTCCTCCTGCCCAACCTCTAAGAGGTTCGCGTGGCGCAGGTCCCTGGCACCGCTAACGGCGTCGCTGGCGTTTTCGATGAGGGTCTGTGCGACGAGTTTGCGCAGGTCGCCAGCTATATCATCGGAGTCGATCGCGACCTCGAACAGCAATGCGTCGAGAAGTTCGCGCATGCGCCTAGCGGCAGAGCGGGCTTGCCCGAGCGAGTCCCGGGCAGCGGCGGCCCGCGGCGCCAGTGTGCCAAGCGCAGTGAAGTCTTCTTGCGTTGTGGCCTCTTGGATGTTCTGGCGCAACTCGGCGGCAGTTTCCTCAAGCTCCAGAACTGCCATGTCCCGCGCGCGTACCGCAGCAATTAATCCTTCCGCCAGGAGGGTGGAGACTTTGGAAACCGCTTCATCCGAAATAGCCGCCGGGTTTGCCCTGATCGCAATTTTTTCGAGCTCACCCAGCACCAAGGTGCGGCGGGGAATGTTCAGCTTCGCGGACTGCTCTGCACCAATGGTCGCAATGCGTGCGATCATTTCGAAGGTGGCGGGCGCATCGCCTGCACCAATCCCTGCCGCAAGTTTGCGGAGAGTTTCGACAACATGCATGTGGAGGGTCTCTGCTTTGGCCTCGGGGTGCTTTTCGACCAAGATTTCGATCTGCTCGGCGTGGGAAATCCAGTCGTCGACCTGGCCGAGTTCCCCGAGATGCGCCTCGACTATCGTAGCGGGCGCATCGAAACAGAGGATGCGCAGTGCCTCGTGCTGCATGTCATCCGGCGCCTGACACTTGAGCCTGTGATAATAGGCCTCGATGGCATATTCGCAGAACGCTGCGACCGCGATATCTGCAGCCACCGGCGTCGTGCATATTTCATTCAGGCGATCATGCAGATCGGGACGCGATTTCAGCCGAAGCTTGCTCAGAGGAAGCCTTGAAACGATCATGCCCGACTTGTGCGACCTGTTGGTCTTGTGGCTGTGCTTGCCGTATCGCTTTTCGATCACGAATGTCTCGAGCATGGGAAGCACCCAAGGGCTGTCCTCTGCCCGAGACAGGATCACACGATAGACGGCTTCAGGATCGCGAAAGTCCATGTCGAGCCGCAGCAAGGATATGATCCCGCGCAGGTCCCTGGCAGTGAAGTGTCCCGCTTCAGCGAAGTAGGCGGGGGCATTCGGACAAATTTTAAGGATCGGAAGCGAGCCGAAAGCCTCGGGAGGGGTCCAGTCTTTGGCGAACCAGCTTGACATCACTACGCAGGCCGGAGCGGTGTCAGCTATTTGGATCACCTTCTTGCGGCCAAATGGGCTTAGTCCGGAGGGCGGGGTGTGATCCGTCTTGAGATCTTCTGGCATTCTGTCTGTCTTTCCTTTAGCTCAGGCGTCCCACTGGGGGTCGATGGTCAGTCCGGCATCAATGAGAATGGATTCAATCCATGCGAGGGTCGGGCGCCTTTCGAAGTCGAGCCAGAAACGCTGGTTTGAGTAGTCATTCAGGCAGCTTGTGCAACTGGTAATGCAGTCAGGGTTGACGCAGGCAAGGATTTTACGTGCTGCAAGCAGCAGATCGCGGGCTCGGTAGCCGTCTTCGTTCGTTAGCCTTGTCGCGTAGCCCGCGCCCCCGGATACGGAGTCGTAGATCACGACAACAAGGTGGCCATCAAGCCTCTGAACCAAAGCCTTAAGATCTCGTGGGTCGGTCTCTAGGAGATCGGCGGCACCGAGGCGCAACGCCTCCTGCAGAGTGCGGTCAAGACTGGCGCTCGTCGCGATTGTACCCCCCTGGGGTGTGCGCGGAACTCCGTCGAACAGAAGGCCGCGCACATCGGTTTCGAAAACATGGGCGAGATCGATGGGGTAGATCTGTTTTGAGGGATCAAAGCGACAGGCCTGGCCGCTACGCGGATTTGTGTGCTTGCCTAGAAAGGAGGGCTGCTGCCAGGCCCGTCCCGGACCATGGCCATGGACAGGCACCGCGTGCTCACAGAAATGGCACCAGGCAAAGCCACCGCCGTGCCGGCCGCGATTCACGGTAATAATGCGCCCGAGTTCGTGCTCGGGACGGTTCGAGCCGGGGGCATGGAAGGTCAGGATGCCAGGCAGATCGGTGGGGGTGTATTTCGACTGTGGCGCCTCGGTGAGCAAAAGCGCTTCGTCAGAGACAGTCGGGCGAATGCGGCTCGCCCCGGGGTCCCGGCCCTGTCCGTCCGAAACGGAGGTCAGAAAACTGTTCGGTCTGAGAAAGGATCGTGTCGCGTTCACCTTGGTGAACTGGGCATTGCATTGCTGACAGGTGGTTTCTGGATCCATCCCCTGAGGGGTGATTTGCGGAGACCGACAGGATTCGCAGACCCGGTAGCGAGCGCGTTCGATGAATGCGTCGTCGCCGGTGAACTTGGATCGCTTCGAGATCCCGTCGCTGGTCCAGACCCGCCCCCCGGCGACAACTTCTGCGCCCGGGTCATATTCCGAAATCCCGATCGATCCGTCTCGATCCAGTTCTAGGACTGCGGACTCTGCCGTCTGCCCCGCGGTGTTGAGAACTTCGAGAGAAACCGAGTGAACTGGGAAGGAATAGGTGGGAATGACCGCACGGCGAGACAGCTGGTCGATCATAAACTGGTTCAGATACAATCGCTGCTGGGTGCGTAGTGCATTCAGGGCGCGATCTATCTTTTGGAACTTCTCTGAGGCTGTCTTGTCAATGTCGGCGCGCTGGATTTCGAGATCGTCGATGGCCTCTTGCATGATTCCCCAGCGGCCCCAGGCATTTTCCGCAAAGCGCATGACCCTCTCGCGCATGACGCGGCGCAGACCTTCCTCGTCGAGACTGATGCCGGAAAGCTCGGAGGGAAGCCTATCGCCGAGGCGCGCCGCCGTTTGGATGTCGCGGGTGGACGCTGCGAGCCAGGCATCGAAATCCGCGGTGAACTGCAAAAGCGCGTCGGCGGTGAGGGCGTCGGAGAATACATCTCGTAGGCGCGGGGACCCGGGGCGGGTATAGTTTGCCAGCCTGTGCTCGAGAAAACGGGCCAGCAGCATCGAGATCTGATGCCTCTGGAAAAAGCCGGCATTGTCGAGGCTGAGATAGGGTATGATGGGTTGAGCTGCCAAGTATTCCGAAAAATTTTCGAACACGGCCCTGTCATATCGGCCGGACCGGGAGGTGGTAAGAACGATCGGGGCAACCTGTGCCCGCCGGCCAGCCCGGCCCGCCCGTTGCTGGTAGTTTGCAATGGAAGGTGGGACATTCTTGCACAGCACGCTTTCGAGATCCCCGAGGTCGACCCCCATTTCCATCGTGGTTGTGCATGATAGAAGATTGACTTCGCCTGCCTTGAAATCATCTTCGATGACCGAGCGCACTTCGCCGGAAATCGCTGCAGTGTGCTCGCGCGCGATGCCCATGCGCGGATGTTCACGGTAGCGCGCGACATAATGATTGCGCAGCGCCATATCGCTGCGGTCGGTCTCGGAAATCCTCTGCAGGTGCCCGTCGCACCCCATGGCCTGGCAGATGCCGGCCGTGTCGAACTGAGTACGGCTGCCACAGGAGAGACACTGGAAAAGCGAGACATCACGTCCGGGCACTACAAAAAGCCCGCGGTCGAATTTCAGGCCGCGCCCGACGCCATGTTTCGCGGTCATGGACCGCGGATTCTCGATGGCTTTCCAGAATTGGGTAAGCACATCGCGCACCTGGTTGTCGTCGATGGCGGTGCCGCAGGTGGTCGCCATCCTGCCAAGAAGTGCTGTGAATCTGTTCTGACGACCGGCGACCGGTAATAAGCTGAGGGGCAGGGTTGTGTGGGGGTTGCGTTCGCGCGTGACGCAGCGGGCCTGTTGCGCAGCAATGCGGGTCCAGATCGACTCGTCGGTGAGGTCGATCATGCCTGACTCCCGCTCGGCAATGGCCCGGTGTTCGCGGATCATCTTCAGAAGATACCGGACGTAACCTTCAGAATAATTCTGCATTGCTGCAGGCAGGGCCTGCCTAACCGCCTGCACGAGGTGCAGTATCTGATCGTAGTCAATGCCGATTAAGCCGAAGCCTTCGAGACTGAGCCGGCCGCGGCCGAAGACGGTGAACTCGGCGACGATTAGGGCCTTGAGGCGCAATAGCTCGTTGGACCCTGTTTCGATTTCGGGAAGAACGCCGGGACGGTATAGCCGCAGGCCATCGGCGCGAAGATCGCGTAGAACCGTCCCTACCAGATTGTCGATATCCATGCGCCCACCGGCCTCGATGGTGCGCAGGATCGAGCTACGCACGGCCTGCTCTCGCGAAGTTCGCTCGAAGAACGGAGCAAAGAAGGCGGCATCTTGGCGATTGTCCGAGAACACTAGGAGATTACGGGCTCCCATCGGCGGGTTAGTTCCGGTCTCGCGCGGTGGCATGGATTCCAGAAGCGCCTGGGAGGCAACGGCGGCGATGGCCTCGTCTCCCGGGCGCACTGTGGCGACCGGTTCATTGAAGCGACTCGAGCGATGATTGCAGGCCGCACAGCGCGACATGTAACGCGCGCCCTCGTCCGGGTCTTCCTGCAGCTCAATATTCTCCAGGGCCACGGCGCCTGCGTCATCGGCGTCCATTGGCATGCCAGTCAGAGGGTCTATGTAGAACATCTGTCCAGGATCCGCCGCATCGCCTTCGTCCTCCTCTTCCTCGGCGGCGACGCCGCCCGGCACCAGCCGTAGAAGACGGCGCAGACCGGCGCCGGCGGTTGGTTCTAGGGAGGTCGGGCCCTCCCATGCCTCAATGTAGGGCTCGCCGCAGTTGCGACAGACAAAGAGCTCGTATGCTGGACGATCATCCGAGCCTTTCTCTGCGCCGATGACGACTTCGCCCAGATTGTCCCGCTCGCCTGCTTTCAGCGTGATAGCGGTGCGGTCCGGGGCCCGGGAGATCAGATGGTAGCGCGCCGGCAACAGCGGGAAGACATGCGCATGGGTGCTGACAGCGAGGACACCGATCGAAATCAGTCCGACAAGGGCCGGGACAGCAGTGTCGTCGGAATCTGGGAAAAGGTCGCTCGCAATGACAGACATGGCGATCGCGCCGCCCTCCAGGAGGTGTGTAAGATGCTGGACTTCTTCGAAACCTGAAAGTTGCGAGATCAGTGCATCGCCAACCGACGCGCCATCATTGAGCGAGAGCTGCTGCAAGCCGAGCTGCTCGGCTTCGAAATTCCAGCCTTCGATGGTAAGTGGAGTATCGTTCTGGGTCGCTTCGCGGGCGATTTCTGCAAGCTGTGCAGCTTGCGCCCAGTGTTGGGGCGACAAACCACTTGGCGATGAAGGGCGATTGAGGCTCGGATGTGGCATCCGCTTCGCCGTGATCACTGCGCGCTCCCCCAGAAAGGGTTCGCCAAATAGGCGCGACGCAAAATCTGCCAATTCGCCCTTGCGCTTGGGGTCCAGCGAGGCGGACGTGCCGACGCAGCGCAGCTGGCCGTCAGGCAGTTCCAGATGCGCCTTAAGGCGCCGAAGCAGGAAGGCGACTTCGATGGCCTGGGCACCGGCATAGGTGTGGATTTCGTCGAGAACGATCCGCCTGAGGTCCGCGCCTGCCAAAAGCTGCCGGTTTGTCGGCAGCAAGAGGATATGCTCGAGCATGGCGTAGTTTGTGATCAGGATGTGGGGTGGCGTGGCGCGCATCTCCGCGCGCGACAACAGCCAGTTTTTCGGCACATCGGCGTCTTCACCGAAAGCCTCCACGAAACTCGGGCTGGATCGCAGGCGGGTGATTTCCTCGTCCCGCGTGGCGCGGGACTTTACCTGGCCGGTGTAGCGCCCGAGTGTGATGCCAGGATTGCCAAGATCGCGGAACAGAAGTTGCGCGATCCGGCCAAGCTGATCATTCGCAAGCGCGTTCAACGGATAGACCAGGATGGCGCGCACGCCCGGACGGCCGAGGTCGCCTTGCGACAGGATTTCCTCGATCATGGGATAAAGGAAGCTTTCGGTCTTTCCCGAACCGGTACCCGTGGCTACTAGGTAGTTTTCGTCGCGGCGGATTGCCTGTTCTTGGTGGGTGTGCAGGGGGCGCGTCCAGAGGCCTGGGCTGTTTCTCTCGAGGGATTGCCATGGGCCGCTCAGAGCACCTTCGTCTCTCAAACCCGAAAGGCTCTTGCCCTTCTCGAAGTCGGGCAGCGTCTCGACATAAGGCCCCTTCACGAAATCGAGGCTGCCGATCTTGCGACGCAGTTCCTCGGCCAGGCGGGGCGCACGAATTTCATTGATCGGAGAGGATGTCGCGATGAAGCGGGCAAGTGTGCTGTTGAGATGGGCGCGGAAGCGGTTAGGGTTCAGGATCGTCATGTATTCACCGCCTGCTGATGTAGGGCATGGGACCAGAGAGCCCGGAAATAGACAAAGAACTCGATTGCTGCACGCAGCATCATGGTCAGAACGCGTCCGATATCTGCGCGGGACAACCCGGTCCGGAACACGATATCGTTGACAAAAGCGTCCGAGCGTCTCTCGGCGCAGGCGCGAGCATAGCGCTCGACCTGTGCGGCGATGCGGGCCGGAACCGGATTTCCGCCGCCATTCGTGTCAAAGGACCTGATGTCGTCGAGCCCCTCAATGTGGGAGTCACTGATCACCTTCACGATGTTTCCTAGTGGGCCATCGGAAACGAGGTCGTGCAGATCGCTGTCCCGCAACCGGTGGCGTAGCGCGCGAAAGGCGTGCTGGAGCACCCCCACCCCGAATTCGGCTGGAATATCCGTGTCGGTACCGACCCGTTTCAGCCAATCGACAAGCGGCTTGTCGCCGTTCAGGGATGACAACGCATCGGGCGCCGTCATTGCGCTCATCCGCGCCAAGGGCGCCAGCCCCGAGTCATCGTGCAGTCCTGCAAAGGCTGTTGCCGGTGCCTCGAAAATCCAAGGGGCAACACCGACAAGATCGTGGCGCGGGGGCGCACCATCGGCGCGCACGACGTTCAGAACCGGTTTGATCGAGCCCGCCATCCGCGACACGCCGACGACATCGAAGGTCGCCTGGTAGGCCGGCATGAGGGCAGCGCTGAGCTGACCCGAGAGGGCTTCGGGCTCGGGCTGGGCCAGGAAGCGGGCGAGAGCGGTCAGAGTCTTTAGATCGCGGTTGTCCGCAGGTCCCGAAAGGCCGATCGCAACGCGGGTGCCATTGCCATCCGTCAACGGCACTAGGGCGCCACCCGGCACGCGCAGGTCAAACAGTATCCGGCTCGAGCCCGACCGGATACTGCGGTCGACCTCCACATCAACTCGGCCCGTAGCAGGATTTATCCGTGAAAAAATACCCGTCAGCGGCACTAGTTCTCCGGGGTCGTGATTGAAGCTGTAATCCCCTTCAATGACTTGGCCTGATACGGTTTCGATGCGGGCCCGAAGCCCGGTCATCGGGCGCCGCGGCGCTAGGGAGAGGCGGATCGTATGGTCGTCCTCATCGAGAGTGAGGTCTGCGAACCCGTGCACTCTGTGCAGCCGAGCGAGAATGTCGACACGCCCGTCCCGCCGCCGTACGGCGATGCGATCGTCTCCGCCAGGGCCGGGTTCGAGTTCCGAGGCCGGGATCTCGATCACGTTTCTCTTGAAGAAGGGTCGCCGCTTCTCAACGCCGAGAATAAGCAGGCTTGCATCACGATCTTGGGACCTGAGGGTCAGTGTGTCGTGCCTGTTGTCTGGCCCGAGCAACAGAATCTTGCCTCGGGGAACATATACCCGGTCGCCCGGGAGAATCCGGCAGTGCCAGAGCTTCTCGCTGCGCGCGGCGAGGGCAAATTCACGGACGCGGTCAGCGTCCTTCAGTCCAAGGATGGGAACCTCGACGTCAGACCTCGGATCGATGGAAAGCTTGTCGCCCTCTATGCGAAGTCCGCCGCTGCGGGCCGCATTAAAGTTTCCGGGCAGACGAACCCCTGCGATCTCCGATACTGGTGTGGCGACACCCGGCCAAATCCAGCACCGGGTAGAGAGTTCGGCGCGCGCCTCGAGGTCTCCGGCTGCACCAGGGGCGAGGATGTCGAAGATGACCTCGCATGGATCGTTGGGTTGGGACAGGCCGAGTGTGGAAAGGTCGACCCTTGCGGAGCCATCTTGGGCCACCGAAAGGTTCATATAGCGGACTATGTCGCAAAAGCGTGCCCTAACTATCCGGCTTGCACCGCCAATCTCAGGGTTGATGTGCACGACCAGTGCGGCGTCAGAGGCGTAGAGGGCGCGCCCGCCATCGCGGCCGAGCACAACTCCGTCAAGCCAGATTGCATTTTCCTGCGGCTTGAGCAAATGCAAGTCGCCTCTGCCCTCGAACTCGAGGGTTTCATTCGGGGCGATCCAAGCGGCCTTGATGGCTGGATCTCTCGTCGGAATGGCTGCTCCAAAAGATGGGCTCGTAAAGTCGGACCGCGACAAGATCAATAGGTTTTCCGCAGGCACATCGAGGCTTACCTGGTCCGCATCAACGCGGGCGAAGCAGGTGCCGCTGTCAGCATCGAATACGAGTACTTCGTCCCGACTCGGAGCAAAGGGGACCTCCTGACGGATTGTTCCTGCACTCCAAGATATCTTTTCCGGCCATGGTGCGGGCACCCGGAATTTCTGTCCTGCTGGCATCCTGGTGGGGAAAGCACCTAGACGCATCGATTGTTGAAGCCGCGATGGCTCGGCCTCCAAACCGAGATCATCGCTGAGCCAGAGAATCCGCGGAGGACCGATAATGTCGGTCCGACTGCGCCCATGCATCTTCGCGGCCCGGTCATAGGCAGAGAAAAGGTGCGTCTCGGACTCGCCACGGGCAGGTTTTCCTTGGCGCCATGCTTCGAACTGGCGCGCGCAATGCGCTGATGTGTCGAATTGCACGGTTTCCCTGAGCCGCGGTAGATTGGAGCATCGCTCGTCCACGGCGCGCCGCTGCCAGCTGCGCGCGGCCAAGGTATCCTCGATTGCCGGCGGTCCGATTTTGAGGGCCGCATCCACGAAGGCTTGCGCTAGGTCCCCATGGCGGGCGCGAGGAGGTCCCAGCGGCGCAAAAAACAGGGTGCTCGGGTCATTGCCGTGGACGGGAAGGCCTATCTTTCGTGCTGCCCTGCGGAAATCGCTCTTGAGGGCATCGCGAGAAACCACGTCGGAATAATCTTCGCCTGTAAACCGGCTGATATGGAGATAGACATCCGATGTCGTCGCCCCGTAATTTCTCGAAAGTGGATAGAGAACCGCCCAGACCGCGAGAGTCGGGCTGCGAGCGAAGAGGACTTTCAAGCGTACTTTACGCACCATGGCTGTTGCTGCTTCGAGCAACGGTGCTGGCAGGTGGAGATCGGCGATGAAAGGAGTTGAGAAATGTCCAGTCCAGGCTGCTCTGAATGCGTCCTCGATATCGGATACAGGATCAGGATTTACGATTCTGGGCCCCTTTTCAACTGAAGGACAAGCACCGATACTGTGGCCTGATACGGCCACAATACACTCCTGAGTAGTAGAAATTCTAGACATGATTTCGGACTTTTTCTCCAGTATTTCTTTTACAAAGGGTGCCATCACGATTGTGCGATGCAATTGGAAGGTTGTTATAAAACTGCATCAAGGGATCAGACTCCAAAGCGTGTACCTCCGAACTCTTAGAGGCCTAGTTTCAGGCTGCGTTGGCCTTGCCAAGCGTATCAAGAAGCGCCCGCAGGTTTCGCGCACCTCTGTCGTTCGTTCCCGGTGTGGCGAAAGTCCGCTTCTCGCCCACCAAGTCGATCACCGCTCCCAGTCTCGCTCCCCTGATCTAGCAGGCTGCGATGCCAACCGCTGCTCAGCATGCCTTGCCTCTTTCAACGTCATCCCAAACGCCACATGCGACTTGGCTGCCGAAACAACCGCGCGCGCGATCCACGTCCGTTGGCCCGCATCCTCGAAGTCACCATTCAGCGCATCCGTCCGCCCGTTAGCGAGTTCCGCCACAACCCCTTTGCCGTACCGATGGCGCAGCTCGTCGGCGAACCGCTCCGCATGCGCATCACCCCGGAACTCAACCTTGCCATCCGTCTGCATGATGCGGCCCATCGACCCGAGGGCACGCAGCAACCGATCATTTTCCGGTGCCACATCATGTTCGCGGGCATGCTCGAGTAGCTTGGCTGCCGCTTCGTAGAAGCCTTCAAGATCATCGACGACCTTCCGACTCTGCTCCGGATTGCGAAGATCGGCATGCCGCCGCCCAGACAGGACCAACATATCACGGCGCACCCAATCGCGTTCTTCCCAGGCATTGGCGGCACCCGTTTCCAGCCGCTCGGCCATCCGGTCACTGCTGAGACCCAAGGTCATTGCTTTGCCGACGATGTCCGCTTTCAGCCGGTCGGCGACACCTGGCTGCAGATCAACGGCCTCCCTACCCTGTATCAGGCAATCACCCTCAAGTCCCGTTCCATAGAGTTTGGTCTGCGGCAGCATCTGCAAAAGTTGCGCACCTCTCGCGTCACCCAAGCCTTTGGCGATATCGATAGCATAACCATAAAGCTCGTCCCGCATTTCCTTGCGCTCGGCGAAAGGCACCTTGCGGATCTTGCCCTCGGCCTCTGCCATCCATCCGCTGAAGTGCCGATCCAAATCGGCCCGCTCTGCCGTCGCAGCATCGCCGGGAAACGGCTGCAACATCCCACCCCGCCGCAGCACCTCTTCTGCCTTGGCGATCTTATCACCAATCTCGGGCAAGCCCGTCAGTGCCGCCACATGTTGCAGACTGCGCATCACATCCGCTGTGCGCGCCATCGTCGCCAAGGCATCCTCCAGCGCCTTGCCCTCACGCGGCCGTTCCTCGGGCGCACGACCTTCAACCCGCGCCCGCTCGATCTCTGCCCGCGACGGCCCATAGGTCAGCAACCCACGCTCGGCGCGCGAAGTGGCATCCAAAAACACGCCCTCCTCGGCCGCAATCTCCACCATGCGCTCCTTCATGACCTCCAGATTGAAGGCATGCTCCTTGGCCATGAAGAACCA
>Ga0209023_10006290_pt1 | contig 12575 bp, 7 predicted proteins | sample LakOneMetagenome_FD_187468 | JGI IMG/M metagenome (GOLD analysis project Ga0209023, IMG submission 187468) | Freshwater and sediment microbial communities from Lake Erie, Canada (SPAdes) (version 2) | ecosystem: Environmental > Aquatic > Freshwater > Lentic | place: Lake Erie, Canada | collected... | reverse complement strand
CGGACGCCGGCTGGCCGGCTACGCGCAGGCGGTAGCGGCCGGGCGTGCGCAGGGCGGAGAAATCGGCGACCCGCACCGTGTCGTTCGCCGGCGCCCAGCTGGTGGGTCGGCCGAGCTGGCCTTGCAGGACAATTCGTGCGTTGTCGGCCGACACCACGTCAAACGAGGCGCCGGCACCAAGCGCGGCCGGAACCAGGGCCAGCTTGCTGGCCTGGGGCAAATAGCCGATCTGGTTCAGCTTGATGCCCGGCGCCGGGCCGGCCGCAGCGGCGCTGGATGCCAGCAGCAGGCCCAGGGTCGAGCTCAAGGTCGAGCTCAAGCCCAAGCTCAGGCGAAAGCGCAAGAACAGCGCCCTCATGCCGGCACCGCCTTGCCGTCCGCCTTGCCGTTCCCCGCGGCGCCCGGCGCCCCCATGCCGTCGTCATGATAAAACGGCGCGAACCAGGTCGCCAGGAAGGATGGGATGGTCGCCACCATCACGAACACGAAGTAATGCACATAGCCCAGCCACTCCTGCAAGTGGCCGCTGACGACGCCCGTCACCAGCCCGCACAAACCCATCACGCCAGTACCGAAGGCGTAGTGGGTGGTCGTGTACTTGCCCGGCGCCAGCTGCTGCATCAGGTAGATCATGAAGCCGACCGCGCCGAAACCGAAGAAGAACTTCTCGATCACGACCCCGGCCGTGATCACGAGCAGCGAGCTGGGCAGATAAATGCTCATCAGCAGGAAGGTCAGGTTCGGAATGTTCACCGCGCAGCAGAGCACGAACAGGGTCGCCTTCAGCCCACGCCGCGCCACGTACCAGCCCCCAAGCAGCGAGCCGACCAGCACCGCGGCCAGGCCATACGTGCCGTACACGAGCCCCAGCATTTCGTTGGACAGCCCGAGTCCGCCCTTGCTCACCGGGTCGACCATGAAGAATGGACCGATCTTTTCCAGGAAACCTATGCTCAGGCGGAACAGGAAGGCGAAGGCCAGCATGCGCCAGATCCCGCGCTTCTGGAACAGGGTGACAAAGGCGTCGAACAGGATGCGGCCGGCATCGCGCACGTTGGCCGGGGTGTCGGCGGCGCGCGCGCCGTCGGGCATGGTGCGCGCATGCCAGGCGGCCATGGCCAGCACCACGCCACCGACGAGCAGGAAGATCAGGCGCCAGGCCTCGATCCACTCCGGACCGAAGCGCGCCGGGTCGTGCCCGAACACGTGGGTGTGCAGGTAGCCGCTCAGGTAGACCATGCCGCCGGACGCCACGATCGGCCCGACGTTCCACGACAGGCTCTGCAGCCCGCAATACAGCGACTGGGTGCGGGTGTCGAGCGAGGTGACGTAGACGCCGTCGCTGGCAATGTCCTGGGTCGCACCGATGAACGAGAGCGCAAAGAACAGCGCCATCAGCAGCGTCATGTAGCCGGGCAGCGCCATCGCCAGCGCCACGCCGGCGAACCCGGCGCCGATCAGCACCTGGGCCCAGAGCACGAAGAATTTCTTGGTGCGGTACATCTCGACGAAGGGCGCGAACAGCGGCTTGACGGTATACGCCAGGATCAGCAGGCTCGAATACTGGGCGGCCTTGCCGTTGTCCATGCCCAGGTTCTTGAACATGATGGCGGTGACGCTGGTCAGCATCACGTAGCCCAGGGCCATGGTGAAATAGCCGCTCGGCACCCAGAGCAGCGGCGAACGGGGGCGCTCAGCAATGGACATGTGCGCGCTCCTCTTGCGGGGCCGCTGCCGCTGCAGTCGCCGGCGCCGCATCCTCGCCCAGATGGCCGGCCAGCATGCGCGCCGCGCCCAGCAATGCCGGGCAGGGCGCCGTGATCAGGAAGGTCGGGATCGCCGCGGTAAATGCGCTGAAGCGGCCCTTGCTCTCGAAGCGGGCGCGAAACGGCGATTGCGCGAACCAGGCACCCAGGCGCGGCACCACGCCGCCGCCAATATAGATGCCGCCGCGCGCACCGAGGGTGACGGCCAGGTTCGCCGCCACCGTGCCCAGCATGCCGGCGAAGCACTCAAGCGTCTCCAGGCACAGGGCATCACCCCCATCCAGCGCGCGCGCCACAATCTCGGACGGGTCCAGGGTCTCGAACACCAGCCCCTGCTGCGCCGCCAGGGCTTCGCGCACCAGCACCAGGCCCGGCCCGGACACCAGGCGCTCGGCCGACACGTGGGCATAGCGCTGCCAGCAATGGCGCAGCACCGTCATCTCGCGCTCGTCCGCCGGGGAAAACGCCACGTGGCCGCCTTCGCTGTGCAGGGGCGTCCAGCCGCCGCCCGGCGCCGGCACCAGGCCCGACACCCCCAAGCCGGTCCCGGCGCCGACCAGCCCGATGGCGCATCCGGGCCGCGCCGCACCGCCGCCGATCTGCACCAGGCTAGTTTGCGGCAGGACCGGCAGCGACAGGGCCAGCGCCGTAAAATCGTTCACCACCAGCATGGTGGACAGCCCGAGCTCGCGCGCCGCGCGCGCCGTCGAGAAGGCCCAGCCGTGGTTGGTCATGCGGATGGCGTCGCCGTCGACCGGATTCGCGATGGCGATTGCCGCGTGCCGCACCCCGATGCCGGCGCCGGCCAGGTAGACCGCGGCCGCGTCCTCGAAGCGCGGATAGTCGGCGCAGGCCAGGGTGCGCACGGCGCCGATCTGGCCGGGCGCGCGTTCCAGCGCAAAGCGGGCATTGGTGCCGCCGATGTCGGCCAGCAGGCGCGGGCCATCCAGGTAAAAGGGGGTGTGCGGGGCGGGATGCATGGAAGTCTCCTCGGTTCAGCGCGCGCCGTGCGCCAGGAAATCGCGGTACCAGCGCGCGCTTTCCTTCAGCGTGCGGCGCTGGGTTTCATAGTCGACATGGACGATGCCGAAGCGCTTGGCGTAGCCCGAATTCCACTCGAAGTTGTCCAGCAAGCTCCACAGGAAATAACCGCGCACGTCGACGCCCTCGCACATGGCGCGGTGCAGGGCCGCCATGTGGGCCTGGACGAAGGCGATGCGCTCGGGGTCGTGCACGCTGCCGTTTTCGATTGCATCGGCGCGCGCCATGCCGTTTTCGGTGATGTACAGCGGCGGCAGCGGGTACTCGGCCTTCAGCTTCAGCAAGAGTTCAGGCAAGCCTTCCGGATAGATCTCCCAATCCATGTCCGTGGTGCCCAGCGGTGCGGGAGGAGGGCGGGGCGGGTCTTCGGCGCTGCACCAGGCGCGGAAGTAGTAATTACAGCCGAGAAAGTCGAGCGGCTGGGCGATGATGTCGAAGTCGCCTGCCTGCACCTGGGGCGCATCCGCGCCGTAGCCGCGCAGGGCCAGTTCCGGGTAGCGCTTCTTGAAGATCGGGTCCATGAACCATTGCACCGAACGTGCGTATTCCCATTCGGCCAGGGCGCGGTCGGCCTCGGAATCGGTGGCCGGGTCGGCGGTCCACTGGTTCAGTACGATGCCCAGTCGCGCCGAGCCGGGGGCGGCGCGCATCGCCTGCATCGCCAGGCCGTGCGAGACCAGCAGGTGGTGCGACACCTGCACGCTCTGCTTCAGGTCGGCCACGCCCGGCGCGAACTGGGCATTGCCGTAGCCGAGATTGGCCGTGCACCAGGGCTCGTTGTGGGTGGCGATCGCCGCGATGCGGTCGCCGAAGCGGCGCTTGACCTCGTAGGCATAGTCGGCGAAGCGGTGCGCGGTGTCGCGGTTCAGCCAGCCGCCTTCGTCCTGCAGCGCCTGAGGCAAGTCCCAGTGGTACAGGGTCATGTGGGCGTCGATGCGCTTTTCGGCGAGCGCGTCGAGCAGGCGGTCGTAGAAGCCGAAGCCGGCCTCGTTCCAGGCGCCCTTGCCGCAAGGCTGCACGCGCGGCCAGGCCATCGAGAAGCGGTAGGCATCCACATTCAGGTCGGCCAGCAAGTCCACGTCCTCGCGGTAGCGGTGGTAATGGTCGCAGGCGACCTTGCCGTCGCTGCCGTCCTTGATGGCGCCGGGGCGGGTGCAAAAGCTGTCCCAGATCGACGGCCCCTTGCCGTCGGCGCTGGAGGCGCCTTCGATCTGGAAGGCGCTGGTGGCGGTGCCCCAGACGAAGTCGCTCGGGAACTGTCGGGCAGATACTGAAATCGGTTTCATGCGCTTACTCTTCGTTATGCTCTTGGGTTTGCTTGGAGTGTGCGCCGCCCTGGCCGGTGGGAGGCCAAGGGCGGTGCGGCGGTACGAGACTGCCGGCGCTGATTAGAAATCGAAGCCGGTATTCAGGCCGATCGTGCGTGGCGGCTTGTACTGGGCCAGCCAGGGGCCGAAGCCATTGAAGGCGCTGGTCTTGATGCGCTTGTCGTTGACGTTGCGGACCCAGGCGTCGATCCACCAGCCGCGGCCGTTCTGGTAGCGCAGACCGACGTCGGCCGTGGTGTAGGCGTCCTGGCGGTCTTCCGGCCCCAGGTTGAACACGCTCAGCTCGGCATCGGTCTCGTAGTGGGCGGTGATGCGCGGCGACAGGATGCCGTCGCTGCCGATATGGAAGTTGTGCTGGTACTGGACCGTGGTCGAGAAGCGCGGCGCGTGCGGCATCTTGTTGCCGGTGACGTCGACGCAGGTCTCGATGGTGGTGTCGACCGTGCAGCGCGGCAGCGCGTAATCGTTGGAACCGGCCACCAGGCGCCCGAGCTTGGCGTCGAGCAGGGCCAGCGTGACTTGCAGGCGCCCGTTGTCGCCGATGCGCGCCGCGATCTCGCTTTCGAATCCCTTGACCTTGGCGCCTTCGGCATTCTCGATCGCCAGGCCGCGGCCGCCGTCCGAGAAGTTCACAGGCGAATTGAACTGGAAGTCCTTGAAGTCCGAATAGAACAGCGCATTGTTGATGCGCAGGCCGCCGTTCAGGAAGGTGCTCTTGGTGCCGATCTCGTAGTTGGTCAGCGTTTCCGGCTGGTAGGGCAGCCCGCGGTCCTGCACGCCGCCCGACTTGTAGCCGGTGGCCACGCTGGCGTAGACCATGTTGTTGCGGTCGATGTCGAGGTTGGCGCGCAGCAGGCCGGTCACCTTGCTGCCCGTGAACACGCCGTCGTTGCCCGGCACGCCGGCCACGAAACCCTGGCCCGGCACGCTCGGGTCGATCGACGGGTTCAGCGGAATCACCGCCAGGCCCGGGCCGCCGACCCAGTTGAAGGCGCGCCCGCCCACGTTCTCGCGGCGGTCGTGGGTGTAGCGCACGCCGGCGGTCAGGTGCAGGGCGGGGTTGACGTTCCACGTGGCCTGGCCGAAGGCGGCCTTCGATTCCACCGTTTCCTCGGGCTGGATGAAGGAACCCTGCCAGTTCACGGTGCCGTCCTGGGTGCCGGCAAAGGCCGGGATGTCGAAGCGGATGTCGTTCTTTTCGGCCGCGTAATACAGGCCGGCCTGCCAGTCGACGGTCTTGCTGCCGAGCGACTGCAGCTCCAGTTCGTGGCTGTGGCTGCGGTAATTCGAGTCGACCGTCGTGTGCTCCTGCCAGACGCCGCCCGAGCGGATGCTGGTCGGCAGCACCGAGCCGCCGTCCTGGTCGAAGCGCATCGAGCCGCGGTACGTCGAGAAGCCGGCTATATAGTGGAAGGCGAGGTCCGGGTTCAGGTCCCAGCTAACGCGGCTGCGGATGTTGTGGCTGTCGCGGTCGATCCAGGGCGCGCTGTCGCTCAGCGTCGACCAGTGCTTCTGGCCCGGACGCGGGTTCTGCATCAGATTCGCGCTCGGTGTGCCGCGGTCCGCGAAGTTTTCGTAGGCGATATTCCAGCGCAGGTCGGGATTGATCTGCCACAGCAGGCTGACGCGGACGGCGGTCTGGTTCTGGGCGCTGTATTTCTGGTTGCCGACCACGTAGTTGTTCGGGTTGATCGGGCGGAAGGCGGCCAGGTTGCCGCCGGCCGCAACAAGGGCGGCCTGCTGGTCGGCCAACGGCACGCCCGGGAATTTCTGGTAATCGACATAGCCGTCGTGCTGCTCGTGCACGATCGCAAAGCGCAGGGCTGCGTTATCGGACAGCGGCACGTTGAAGGCGCCGCGCGCGCCGTAGCGTTTGTAGTCGCCGATGCCGCCTTCGACGTAGCCGGAGCGGCTGTTCAGGGTCGGCTTCACGGTCTGGATGTTCACCGCGCCGACCGTCGAGTTGCGGCCCCACAGGGTACCCTGCGGACCGCGCAGCACTTCGATGCCCTCGACGTCGAACAGCAGGGCGGTCGCGCCTTCCGCACGCGGCGAGTACACGTTGTCGACGAACGAGGCGACTTCCGGGTCGGCGTACTGGGTCTTGGCGCTGTCGTTGCCAATGCCGCGCAGGGTCATGGTGGTGACGCCGTGGTCGCCCTGGGCGGTGGCCTGGAAGCCCGGGACCAGGGCCACCACATCGAGCATGGTCTGGACGTGGTTGTCGGCCAGGGTGGCGGCGGAGAGGGCGGTCACGGCGACCGGGGTCTTTTGCAGCGAGGTATTGCGCTTGGTGGCGGTAATGCGCACTTCGGGGATGACGTTGCCGTCGGCAGGAGTGGCGTTGGCAGCAGCCTGGGCCGGCACCGCGGCGGCGGCGTTTGTCTCCGGCGTCTGGTTGGCGGGAGCGGTCTGGGCGTGGGCGCTGGCAATACCGGCCAGCAGGGTCAGGATGGCGAGCTGGATCTGGGCGTTGGCGTGCCGCCCGCGTTGCGGTGCAAGGGTTTCCATGGTTGTCTCCAATGTGGAATTTTTTGATTTGCGCGTCTGCCGGCAGCTTTTGTAAGAAATCGATTTCATCCGCCGTGAAAACGATTTCATGCTACATTTGGAGTTATTCGGAAGTCAAACAAAATTTGCAACAGTGTTGCGGGCCGTGTTTTCCCGGCTCGGACAGGGGTAGCATGAAAGCGTTTCATGGACGCGGCCAGCCGGCCGTATGCAAGAGCTGGCCGCCAACAGCCGTTGTAAAAAGGAGAAAAACCCGCGTGTTACACTTCAGTCAACCAGCCGGCGACGGCGCCACGATGCCTACACGATGAAGAACGACGACAGCAGTACCGCCACCCTGTACGAAGTCGCAAGTGCCGCAGGCGTGTCGCCGGCGACGGTGTCGCGCTTCCTGAACGGCACGGCCAAGGTGTCCGACGACAAGCGCAAGACCATCGAGCGCGTCATCGAGGAACTGAACTACAAGCCGAACCGCCTCGCTCAAAGTCTGAAGATGGGCAGCACGCGCACCATCGGCGTCCTGACCCAGTCGCTCGAGAGCGGCTACTTCAGCCAGGCCATGATCGGCATCGAGGATGCGGTCAAGGCGTCGGGCTATGCGCTTCTCATCATGAGCGGGCACTGGCATGCCGACGAGGAAGCCGAGCGCGTCGAGCTCCTGATCGGGCGCCGCGTGGATGGCGTCGCCATCCTCACCGGCAAGCTCAGCAACGAGCAGATCGTGGGCTATTCCCAGCGCGTGCCGATCGTCGCCTTCGGCCGCCAGCTTGAAGGCGAGCGCCTGATGAGCCTGCGCCTCGACAACTACCAGGGCGCCTGCGACGCAGTCGAGCACCTGGTAGAGCAGGGGCACCGCCGCATCGCCTTCATCACCGGCCCCGAGGACCACGAGGATGCGCGCGCGCGCCTGGCCGGCTACCTCGACACCCTGGCGCGCCACAAGATCGCGGCCGATCCGGCGCTGGTCGTGCCGGGCGATTTCCAGGAGTCGGGCGGGCTGCTGGCGGTGAACCAGCTGCTGGCCGCGAAGCAGAGCTTTACGGCAATCTTTGCCAGTAATGACCTGAGCGCCTATGGGGCGAGGCTGGCCCTGTACCGGCGCAGCATCAGGGTGCCGGACGACATCTCGATCGTCGGTTTCGACGACCTGCACAGCTCGATGTACACGACGCCGCCCCTGACCACGGTGCGGCAACCGCTGTATGAGGTAGGGAAGGGCATCGGGCGCATGATGCTCGCGATGCTGGGGCAGAAGCAGGTGGATGTCGAGGCGCCGCAGCTGGGCTTGATGGTGAGGGAGTCGGTGCGCAGGATTGCGTAGCGCGGAGCGGCGGTGGTTGCTGGGGCATGCACGTCGTGGTCTGGCGGTCTACGCTTTGCGGGTGGGCGAAGCGTTGCTTTGCGAGGGGCATTGAGAAAGAGTGCCTGGTCATGGTGGATGAAGGCCAAGTCAGGGTTTGCTGTTTCCGAACTGATTTCATTTGGACCGGCCGTGCGTTGACTTCACGCCAGCTCCGCGCTGACGTCGTGCCGGCTTCGCACTGGTTACTGGTCAACGGTTCGGATTTTTATTCAAACTTACGCGAAAAGCGCGCATTTGGAGCCCAACATTCAACTCGACATTACGCAAAATATTGTCGAGTTTAGTGGCGGGATGCATCCTGAAGCTTGGAGAGCAGGTCGCCGTCCGCGAATATGGCTGGTTGCCATTATCGTTCAGGACCGATTACCGATCTCGCGCCGGACAACCCGAAAACTTCCCGGTCCCATGTCAGGAACAGACATGGAGATGCCAATGATACGCGTGCCATCGCCGCTCTCGAAACAGAGATCGGCGGTCAGGTAGGAAAGCATTCAGGCCGGTGCGCAGTCCACGACGCATTGAGGACCCGCCAGCCCCTGGCGGACTGCTTCACGAAGAGTTGGCCATCTTTTGCGAATACCTTCATGCCAGACAGTTCCCTGGCTGCTTTGGCAAGATCCGACTCGTCCTCATCGCCCACGAACGTAGATTCCCCCGTGGCGCCCCTCGGTTACGTCGCTCGCGAACACCCTGGCGAGGATCGGCCTAGTCGCTTTCACGCCAACGAAATCGTCCGAATGGTTCACGCTGCCGGAGCTGGGTCTCCCGTCTGTGCGCCGAAAAGTGAAATAGACGAGGTATTTCGGTACCGTTCGTACTGCTGTCCATCCTGCGCAACGATAGTGAGCGGCATCGTAGTGAGCGGCATCGAGTTCGGAAATGCATACAGGCCGGCGTAATCATCCAGCTCCACCACGTGCCGTGCATGCTTGCCCGGCTCTTGGTTTGTATCCTGGGCTGGGCTACCGGCTGGGCGCGGACCGTGAAAGACACGGCAACCAATGCGCAGGCGATTGCATGACCAACTTGTATCCTAATGAAGCCATGCGGTTCCCGTTAAGAATCGAAGTGAAGGATGGAGCGCAGGCGTATGTACATACCTTGGCGTTCGGCAGGGGGGTGATTCTTGGGCTTCTATCCTGCGTGCCAGATAGCATATTTAACATAATATAGATTATGCGCACAAGACGCAGGTAGCGGCTTTTGTCACGACATTGGCTATTCCAGCACGCCCACCCCCATCAGAACCACGATTCCTTGACCGTGACAACGTCATCCGCCTGGACGGTATCGTCCAGCTTCGCCTCGCTCGTGCGCGACACGCCGCTTGCATCGCGCCGCGTGATGCGGAGCCCGCGCTGGGTGCCGCGCTGCGTCAGGCCGCCGCTGGCGGCAATCGCCTGCTGCACGGTCATCGCGCGCTCGACGCGTAACGGTCCCGGCCGCTGCACCTCGCCCATGACGTAGGCGCGCGGCGCGCGCTCGACGAAGATGATGTCGCCGCCGCTGACTTCGTAATCGCGGTTCAACTCGCCCTTGCGCACGATGTCGACGACGTCGATCGTCTCGCGCGTCGCGACCCCGTTTCGATTGCGCACCAGGCCCACCATGTCGCCACCGTCGGGTCCGACCCCGCCGGCCACGGCCAGCATGTCGAGCACCTTGCGCGGCCCGTCGACCGGATAGCGCCCGGGACGATTCACCTGGCCCAGCACCGACACCTGCTGGCTGGCAAAACTCGTCACCAACAGGTTGACCTGCGCGATCTTGAGCACCCCATTCTTCTGGAGCAAACCGCCGATCTTCTGTTCCGCCTGTTGCGTCGTCAGGCCGCCAACCTGCACCTCGCCCACCAGCGGGAAGGTCATCGTCCCGTTATCGGAAATGCGCGTTTCGGTCGCCAGATCGGGATTGCCGTACACCGATGCCTTGACCACGTCGCCCGGGCCGAGCACCAGGACCGCTGCACCCGCCGCGCAGGCCTGCAAGCCCAGGACGGCTGCGATCACCAAGCCAATGATGTGTTTCATGTTCACTCCTTACCGGTCGTTGAAAAGCATTCGAAGGCGTGGTTCCATTGCTCCCAAGCTCAGAACTGCGCGCTGGCCGACACGCTCATGCTGTTCGACCGGATGGCGGCGCTGCGCAAGACTTCTGCTCCGCTGCGCGCCTCGTGCGCGAGCGTGGCTTTCACCTGCAAGCTCGGCTTTGGCGACCAGGTCGCGGCCAGGCTCCGTGTACGGATGGCGTCGCGGCTGCTTTCCAGGCCGAGCGAGCCCGTGCGCACCGCGTAATGACGGCGAATGTAAGCCGCGCCGGCGTCGATCCTGATCCTGGCGCTTGCATCCCAGCGGGCGCCGACGCTGGCGCCATCGTTCAATGTGTAGCTCACTTCCGGGCTCTCGAACGGCGCGAAATCGCGCCAGAGCGCGGCGCTGTAGGTCACCTTGCCACGCGGCTGGTAGCTTGCGTCGATCCTGCCCATCAGGCCGCTTGCCCTGCCGGAACCGTAGGACGGCTGCTCGCGCCGCGTGTAGCCGGCGAGCGCGTCGAAGGTTGTCGCGCCGCTGGCCCGCCACAGCACGCGTGCCTTCAGTTCGTCCTGCGTGAAGTCGCCGGACGCGGCCGGACCGCCGGCGCGGGGGTACGGGTAGCGGCCCTCGAGCCGGCGCGCCACCAGGCCCAGCGTGCTGCCGCTGGCAGGCAGGAAATCGACACCGATCTCGGCGGCGTCTTCGGTCCGGTCGTTGAAGCGCTGCGCGGACAGTTCATAATGGTAGGTATCGCGCCGCACGCCGGCGCGTGCTTGCCAGGACGGATGGAAGCGCCATGCGCCTTCGGCGAATCGGGCGCGGCGGTGCCGCAGGTTGCGCTGGTCGCTCTGCATGTCGGTGTAGGATGCGAGTACCTGCTCCTGCAACATGCCGGTCTTGCCCGCGAGCTGGTTGCCAAGCTGCCAGAACCAGGTTGCCTGCAGATCCTTGCCGTTGTAGTCGAGTTGCCTGAAGCGATCGAAGTTGTACCGGGACAGCTTGGCGACGAGCGATAGGCGCTGTCGGCCGTAGGTCTGGTCGAACAGCAGGCCCGCCTCGCGCTGCCACCACCGGTCGGAGCGCGGACCAGGAAAGGCTGCGCTGCCTTCGGGCGCGCGCAGCAGGTTGTCGTCGTAGCCGAAGCCCGTGCCGCCGTACAGTTGCAAGCCATCATTGGGAACGGCCCTGGAAGGCAGGGCGAGCAGGCAGGCAGCCAGCAAGGCAAGAGGCCGCATGCAGGAACCGGACATCGGAGATGAAGCGTTCGTGCACGTCAGCGGCATCATCGGATTCGCTTTCAGGTCGACGCCTCATCGGGTGCATGGTGCGCATGGCCCATGCATCGCCGCAATTGCACGCCTCGATCGCTTGTACGTCGATTTACAAGCAGCCGGCGCCATTACCCTGTCGCCGCAGGCAACACCCCTGCCCTCTGGCATCGCGCCCGCGGTATCGGCCGGGACTACGCTTCAGCATGGTACACCCATTCCGTGTGCATATTCGTCATTCACTTGCGCGGCGTTGTGACTGGCGCGCCCAGCGCGCTGGAAAAGCATCATGTCCAACACGATTTCCACATAAACCTCAGGATTTATTTATCAATAGTTTGAGGAATATCAAACAACCGTAAGCGGCCCCGTCAGTCGAATCCCGTTAGCCGTAAGCTCTGACGACATCCTTCATGCATGTTACATAACGGCGGCGATATGAATAACACTGATCAGGTCAGGCGCAAGTTCCTTCATGGAATGCTGGGCACGCTGGCTGTGCCGGGGCTGGGCATTCCAGCGTTTGCAGGATCCGGTTTGCGCATGCGGACCGAATGGCAGCAATTCAAGCTTGGTCCGCAATACAACGCCTTCCTGAACGCCATGACGGCGCTGCGCAAGAATACCAAGGCAAGCAGTGCGGGCTCGCTCAGGTACTGGACGAATGTCCATATTAATTATTGTCCTCACGGAACGCCGTATTTCCTTTCATGGCACCGGGGTTATCTCTACCATTTCGAACGCCAGCTGCGAACACTCTCGGGCGACCCGAGCCTGAATCTGCCGTACTGGGACTATTATTCCCATCCCACCATTCCGGCGGAATTCACCGATCCTGCTCCGAGTAATCCCCTGTACCTGGCGCGCACGGGTAACAACGTGTACAACGCGCTTTCCTTATGGCCGTTCGCACCGGAGGTATTCAACTTCGAACGCGGCACGGCGAATGGCTTCGAGGAGCGGATCGAGACCATCCCGCACAATCCCGTCCATGACCTGATCGGCGGCATCATGAGCACGATGCAGTCCCCGCTCGATCCCATCTTTTTCCTGCACCACGCCAACATCGACCGCTTGACGCATGCCTGGGCGCTCCCGGACGGCAAGGGAATCCCGTATTCCGCCAATCCCTATTCGTCGACCAACAGCAGCGCCTATTGGGCTGGCGAGAATGTCTACGCATCCAAGCTGAAACTGGCACGCTACCTGACGCTCGATCCCAACTGGCTCGGTTATGACTATGCGAACGTCACCGTACCGGGCGC
>Ga0209023_10006289_pt1 | contig 12579 bp, 8 predicted proteins | sample LakOneMetagenome_FD_187468 | JGI IMG/M metagenome (GOLD analysis project Ga0209023, IMG submission 187468) | Freshwater and sediment microbial communities from Lake Erie, Canada (SPAdes) (version 2) | ecosystem: Environmental > Aquatic > Freshwater > Lentic | place: Lake Erie, Canada | collected... | reverse complement strand
GGTGGCGGTCGGCGACAAGGTCGCGGCCACCGAGACGATCCTGGCCGAGCTTCCCTGAGGACCCAAGCCATGCTCGACCTCGATCACGAGCGCGCCGTCCAGAAGAATCGCATCCGCCGGCGCGGGATCTACATCCTGCCCAACCTCTTCACGCTGGCGGCGCTGTTCGCGGGCTTCTACGCGATCGTGCAGGCGATGAACCTGAACTTCGACCAGTCCGCCATCGGCATCTTCGTCGCGATGGTGCTGGACAGCCTCGACGGGCGCGTGGCGCGCCTCACCAAGACGCAGAGCGCCTTCGGCGCCGAGTTCGACAGCCTGGCCGACATGGTGTCGTTCGGCGCCGCGCCCGCGCTCGTGATGTACGAGTGGGTGCTGCGCGACATGGGCAAGCTCGGCTGGATCGCCGCATTCTGCTACTGCGCGTGCGCGGCGCTGCGGCTCGCGCGGTTCAACGTCATGCTGGACGTCGCCGACAAGCGCTGGTTCACCGGCATCCCCAGCCCGGCGGCCGCGGCGCTGGTGGCGGGCTGCGTGTGGATCGCGGACGACTACGACATCGATCCCGAGACGGTTCGCTGGTGGGCGCTCGTCGTCACGATGTTCGCCGGCCTCACCATGGTCAGCAACCTCAAGTACTACAGCTTCAAGTCGATCAACCTGCGCAAGAGCGTGCCGTTCGTGGCCGTGCTGGCCGCGGTGTTCGTGATCGCGCTCGCCGCGCTGCAGCCGCCGCTCGTGCTCTTCGGCGGATTCGTGGCCTATGCCGTCTCCGGCTACGTCGTCTCGGCGTGGCACCTCCTGCGCCGGCGCCGCGCCGCCGCCCCCTGACCGATGAACGCCCTTCCGACCTCGCCGCGCATCGCGGTGCTCGTGCCCTGCTACAACGAGGCCCTCACCGTCGCCAAGGTGATCGCCGACTTCCGCGCCGCGCTGCCGGGCGCCGTCGTCTACGTGTACGACAACCGCTCGTCCGACGGCACCGGCGACATCGCGCGTGCGCACGGCGCGATCGTCCGGCGCGAGGAGCGCCCCGGCAAGGGCGGCGTGATGCGCCGCATGTTCGCGGAGATCGACGCCGACATCTACATCGTGACCGACGGCGACGCGACCTACGACGCGACGCGCGCACCGGAGATGGTGGAGCGCCTGCTGCAGGACGACCTCGACGTGGTGACCGGCATCCGCGATCACGGCGACCGCGACGCCGCGTACCGCCGCGGGCACCAGTTCGGCAACCGCATGTTCAACTGGCTGCTGGGCCTGCTGTTCGGCGAACGCCCGCAGGACATGTTCTCGGGCTACCGCGTGATGTCGCGGCGCTTCGTCAAGTCGTTCCCCGCGGAGGCGCGCGGCTTCGAGATCGAGACGGAGCTCACCGTGCACGCGCTCGAGCTGCGCGTGCCGACGACCGAGGTGGTCACCGCCTATTTCGAGCGACCCGAGGGCTCGGCTTCAAAGCTGTCCACCTACAAGGACGGACTGCGCATCCTGTACACGATGGCGCGCATGTTCCGCGACGTGCGGCCGCTGCCGTTCTTCTCGTGGTGCGCGCTCGTGTTCCTGTTGCTCGGCTTAGGCTTCGGCGCCGAAGTCATCGCCGAGTACCTGCGCACAGGGCTCGTCCCGCGCCTGCCCACCGCGATCCTCGCCACCGGCCTCATGCTGCTCGCCTCGCTCGCGATCGTGTGCGGGATGATCCTCGACAGCGTCGCGCGCGGCCGGCGCGAGGCGAAGCGCCTCGCGTATCTCGCGGCGGGCGCCACGCGTAACTATCAGGAAGCGCAGGCGGGTGCGTCCTTGCGCCCGTTGAAGGTCGCGAGCACGAAGACCACCTTGCCGTCGGCCTGAGCGTACGGTTTCGCGATGGGAGGCTCCCAGCGCAGGGCCTGCCGCCATTGCTCGATGCGCGCATAACGGTCGCCGGTCACGAAGGCCACCGCGACGTCCGTGCCGGCGCATAGCTTCTGCTTCGCCCCCGCCAGGTTGTCGGTCGAGTCGATGGCCACGCGGCCGCCCGTGAGCAGCGCCACCGGCATCTGCAGTCCCCAGTCCGGCGTGAACAGGTACGGCGGCGGCCGCGCCTCGTCGAGATCCTCGGCAAGCCGGTTGATCGCGTCCGAGTAGAGGCCGACGCCGCGCGTCTCGTGCAGGCGGACGCCTTCCTTGAACTGCCCGGCGATGTTGAGGCCGACGAGGATCATGAGCGTGGGGACGAACACCGTCGAGATGCGCCGCCACGACGGCGGCGCCTCGCTCGACGCGGCGAGGCCCACGGCCAGCGCGGCATAGGCGAGCGGCAGCAGGACCATGAAGTGGTGGCCGGACAGGCGCGTGCCGAACGTCGCGCCGATGCCGACGTAGGTCGCGATCATCACGACCAGCACGCGCAGCAGCGGCGGTGCGGCGCGCCGCCATTCGAGGCGCGCCCAGAGGACGAGCGGCACGCCGAGCAGCAGCGTCGTCTTGTACGGGGCGCCGGGCACCTCGCCGTGCTCGCCGAACATCAGCGTGTGGTGGAACCAGTTGCCGAACACGCTCTGGATCGTCGCGGTGACGTGGGCGATGCGCGCGGCGAGGTCCGGCTGCTCCGAGAAGGCGTTGAGCGCACGCTGCGTCTCCTGGAAGTACGCCCACAGCTGCGGGAAGCCGCCCAGCTGCCGCGCGAGCAGCGCATAGCCGACGATGTATGCGCTGCCGCCGACGAGCATGCCCGCCGCCACGGCGAGCCACGCGGCCGCCGGCCGCACCGCCGCGGGACGCGCCAGGAAGAGCGCATAGAGGAGCGCAGGCACGAAGAACGCATAGATGAAGTAGCCGACGATCGCGAGCCCGTACGCCACGCCCGCCGCGAAGAGCCACGCCCCGGCACGCGCAGCCGGCGCGCCCGCGCGCAGGAGGGCGTAGAGCGCGAACAGGAGCCACGCGGCCGGCGCGAGCGTGATGTAGCTCTGCGTGCGGAACGCGTAGGAGAACGCGGGATCGAGCGCCAGCGTGGCGCAGGCGAGCGCCGCCTGCCACGGCTTCAACCCTGCGCGCGCGAGCAGCGCGTAGAGCGCCGCGAGCACGCCGAGGGCGAACATCGCGTGCGTGGCGCGGATGCCCGCCGCGTCGGTGCCGAAGAGCCAGAAGAACGGCAGCCCCAGCCAGAACTGCTGCGACCCGTGATAGAACGAGATCATGAGCGGCAGCTTGCCGAACAGCAGGTTGCCGGGCAGCAGCCACGGCTGGATGGCCTGCACGTGACGGTTGAGCAGCAGCACCGCCATGTAGTCGGGATTCACGGCATCCATGTAGATGCCGGGCAGCGTGACCTGCTGCAGCGCGACCACCGCGTACACCGCGACCACCGCGAGGAACGGCCGCCACGCGCGGGTGCTGCCCGCCGCGTCGCCGTTCACGGCTTGGGCGGAATGCGGAAGAGGCGGCACAGCTGGATCGGCGTCGTGCGCATCGTGGTGATCACGTCCGCGCAGGTCTCGGAGAGCCGCATCAGGTTGTGCGCGAGCAGCGGATCCACGCCCGAGTCCTTCGGATACGTGAGCGAGTACAGAGGGCCCTTGTGCGCGGCGATCGCGTCGACGATGGTCTTCTCCATCAGCGTGTCGCGCTTGGGATCGTTCACGTTGTTGAAGACGCCGAGGAAGCGCGCGTCCTTGGGGAAGAACGGCAGCACGTAGCTCATCGGCCCGTCGGAGGTGAGCAGCACCAGCGCGTCCTTCTCGACCGGCGGCACCTTCACGTCGAACCACGTGGTGCGATCCTCGAACTCGAGGTGCCACCAGTCGGGCGCCTTGGTGGACGCCACCAGCGCGACTGCGAGGATCGCGGCCGCCGGCAGCGCATAGCCGGGACGCATGAGGTACATGAGGAGCGCCACGAACAGCGCACCCGAGAGCAACTCGAGCGGCACGAGGTAGCGGTAGATCGAGAACTGCTGCGTCCACATGAGGAACGCAAGCACGAAGAAGAGCCCGGTCACGCGCCACGCCGCCGCCGTGTAGCGCCCCGCGACCGCCGGCGCCGCGACGCCGTCCACGCGCCGCGCGCGCAGGCGCTGCGCCAGCCACACGGCGCCGGCGGCGAGCGCCAGGCCGTAGAGCACCGGGAAGCGCGCGTCGACGTAGTCGGTCTCCGCGACGTAGAAAGGCTTCGGCGCCCACATCCGGAACGGGAACTCGATCCATTCCGCGAAGTGGTGCGGTCCATACGGACGGCCCATCACCTCGTACTGGCCCCACCACGGCGACTTGACCCAGACGTTGCCATAGGGAAAGACCGGATTGCCGAGCTGCGACCAGAGCTCCCACATCCACGGCCCGCCTGCGACGGCGGTGCCCGCGAGCACCGCGAGGCCGAAGACGAACGCCTCGCCGAAATTGCGCACCCACGTGCGGAAGGGCCGCAACTGCCGCAGCCACAGCGCGAGGCACAGCGCGAAGGCGAAGAGGCCGAACGTGAGCTTCAGTCCCGCGGCAAGCCCGCACAGGAAGCCGGCGACGACCAGCGCGCCGCGCGGCAGCGGCGTGTTGCCGCCGCGCACCAGCCTGCGGACGATCACCCACAGGCCGGCGAGTATGAGCATCGCGCCCGGCCACTCGTTCATCGTGGTGCCGAGCACGCCCGCGCCCATCGCGGCAGTGGCGCTGACGACGAACGCGATGCCGACGGCGACCGCGCGCTCGCGGAACGGCAGGTCGGCGAAGAGCAGGTTCAGGAGCTTCAGCAGCACGAACGCCGCCACGCCGGCAGGCAAGGCCAGGGCGAACGCGATGAGCTTCGGATGCCAGTCGGCCGCGACCATCCAGTAGAACGGCAGGTCGGGAATGGGGCTGTGGTAGGTCTGGAGCTGCGCGGCGGCGATGTCGAAGGTGTAGCCGCGCTTGCCGTTCACCCACGCCCACGGATTGTAGAAATGGTAGTTCTGCAGGTCCCAGTTCTGGTCCTGGCCGCGGCGCACCGAGAACCAGCCGGTGACGCCGATGCACAGCACCAGCCAGACGAAGTCGGCAAGGCGACCGCCCGGTGTCTTGCCGGGGATCGGCGGGGAAGCGGAGGCGGGATTCAACGCGGTCGGGAAGGCTTCTGACTGGCGCGGCCGGACATCGACACCGCGCGTGGGCGACGCGAATTATGCCATCGCGGCCCCCGTTGCGGCCGGGGCTTGCGGCGGCGCGCGTTCTCCGCTATGGTTATCGGATGAGCAGCCCGCATTCCCCTTCGGCCCCCGACGCCCGGACACTTCCGCTGTCCGCGATCGCGCTCGTGCTGGGCCTGCTGCTGCTGCGCCCCGCGCGCACATAAAACACACCCCCCAATTCGAGCTGCACCCGTGTCATCCAGCAGGACCGGATGGCGAAGCCTCATGTCCGGCGCGCTTTCGCGCATGGACTGCGATCCCGAGGAACGTCCCATGAAGATCGACCCCGCCGTCAAGTACCGTCCCTTCGCCCCCATCGCGCTTCCCGATCGCGCCTGGCCCGCCCGTGTCATCACGCACGCGCCGGTGTGGTGCAGCGTCGACCTGCGCGACGGCAACCAGGCCCTCATCGAGCCCATGGACGCCGAGCGCAAGCTCCGCATGTTCCGCCTGCTGGTGAGCATGGGCTACAAGGAGATCGAGGTCGGGTTCCCGGCGGCGTCGCAGACCGACTTCGACTTCGTGCGGCACCTGATCGACAACGGGATGATCCCGGACGACGTGACGGTGCAGGTGCTCACGCAGGCGCGCACGGCGCTGATCGACCGTACGTTCGAGGCGCTGCAGGGGGTGAAGCGCGCGATCGTGCATCTCTACAACTCGACGTCCACCACGCAGCGGCGCGTCGTGTTCAACCTCGACCGCGCGGGCATCCGGCAGATCGCGGTCGACGGCGCGCGCTACATGCAGGCGGCGGCGGCGAAGTGGCCGGGTACCGAGTGGGTGTTCGAGTACTCGCCGGAGAGCTTCACCGGCACCGAGCTCGAGTTCGCGAAGGAGATGTGCGACGCCGTGCTCGACGTCTGGCAGCCCACGTCCGAGCGCAAGGTCATCATCAACCTTCCGTCGACGGTCGAGATGGCCACGCCCAACGTCTACGCCGACCAGATCGAGTGGATGAGCCGCCACATCGCGCGCCGCGACAGCGTGGTGCTCTCCATCCACCCGCACAACGACCGCGGCTGCGGCGTGGCCGCCGCCGAGCTGGCGTTGATGGCGGGCGCCGATCGTGTCGAGGGCTGCCTCTTCGGCAACGGCGAGCGCACGGGCAACGTGTGCCTCGTCACGATGGGCCTCAACCTCTTCACGCAGGGCGTGGACCCGGGCATCGACTTCTCCGACATCGGCGAGATCATCCGCACGGTCGAGCACTGCAACCAGCTGCCCGTGCATCCGCGCCATCCGTACGGTGGCGAACTCGTCTTCACCGCGTTCTCCGGGTCGCACCAGGACGCGATCAAGAAGGGCCTCGCGGCGCGCAACGTCGAGCTCGGGCTCGGCAACGAGGCGTGGGACGTGCCGTACCTGCCGATCGACCCGGCCGACATCGGCCGCACGTACGAGGCGGTGATCCGCGTCAACAGCCAGTCGGGCAAGGGCGGCATCGCGTACCTGCTCGAGCGCGACTACGGGCTCGCCCTGCCGCGCCTGTTGCAGATCGAATTCGCGCAGGTGATCCAGGCGATCACCGACGCCACGGGCAAGGAGCTGTCGTCCGCCGAGATCCACGCGGCGTTCGAGCGCGAGTACGTCGACGCCACGCTGCCGGTGGAATACGTCGGGCACCGCGCGTTGCACAACGAGGCCGACGGCACCGTCGAGCAGCTGGCGGCGCACCTGCGCGTGAATGAGGTCGAGACGATGCTGCACGGCGCCGGCAACGGCCCGGTCGACGCGTTCGTGGCGGCGGTGCGCAAGGGCATGGGCATCCCGATCCACGTGCTGAACTACCACGAGCACGCGATCGGCGCCGGCGAGGACGCCATGGCCGTGTCGTACGTGCAGCTGCGCGTGGGCAACGACCGCACCGTCTACGGCGTGGGCCGCGACCCCAACATCGTCACCGCCACGCTGCGTGCCCTTACTAGCGCGATCAACCGTGGCGTGCGCACCGGGCTCGTTACGCTGCCGGCGCGGCAGCCCGCAGTCGCCTGATTTGCAATTGTTTGGGGTCAGACCCTACGTATTTATACTAAGGGTCTGACCCGAAAGCCTGCGAACCCCTGCGGCCGCAAGCCGCGGGGGTTTTGTTTTGCTGCACCCGCAAAACGCGGTAGAATCGACATTTGTGAAAGTGACTTTCACATTTGCCGGCGAGCGACCGCCGCCGTCTCCTTCATCCCGTTTCGCGAGGTCCCGATGAGCAGCTCTTCCTTTGGCCCAGGTGTCGAGATCACCGGCCGCATCACGCCCGAATACGCCCAGATCCTGACCCCGGAGGCGGTTGCGTTCGCGGCCAAGCTGCAGCGAGCATTCGGCGGCCGCCGCGCGGAGCTCCTCGCACGCCGTGCCGAACGCCAGCGCGAGTTCGACGCGGGCAAGCTGCCCGACTTCCTGCCCGAGACGCGCGCGGTGCGCGACGGCGACTGGACGTGCGCGCCGATCCCGGCGGACATCCAGGACCGTCGCGTCGAGATCACGGGTCCGGTGGACCGCAAGATGGTCATCAACGCGCTCAATTCCGGCGCGTCGGTGTTCATGGCCGACTTCGAGGACGCCAACACGCCGAAGTGGGACAACAACATCCAGGGCCACATCAACCTGCGCGACGCGATCCGCCGCCGCATCGACTTCACGTCGCCCGAGGGCAAGCAATACACGCTCGGCACCAGGACCGCCGTGCTGTTCGTGCGCCCGCGCGGCTGGCACCTCCCGGAAAAGCACGTGCTCGTGGACGGCGCGCCGATCTCCGGCGGCATCTTCGACTTCGCCCTCTACATGTTCCACAACGCGAAGGAGCTCACCGCGCGCGGCAGCGGCCCGTACTTCTACCTGCCGAAGCTCGAGAGCCATCTCGAGGCGCGGCTGTGGAACGACATCTTCGTGATGGCGCAGGACGACCTGGGCATCCCGCGCGGCTCGATCAAGGCGACGGTGCTGATCGAGACGATCGTCGCCGCGTTCGAGATGGACGAGATCCTGTACGAGCTGCGCGAGCACTCGGCGGGCCTCAACGCCGGCCGCTGGGACTACATCTTCTCGTGCATCAAGAAGCTGCGCAGCAACCGCGATTTCTGCCTCGCCGACCGCGCACTGGTCACGATGACCACGCACTTCATGAAGAGCTACGCGGAGCTGCTGGTCAAGACCTGCCACCGGCGCAACATCCACGCGATGGGCGGCATGGCCGCGCAGATTCCGGTGAAGAACGACGAGAAGGCCAATGCCGAGGCGTTCGCGAAGGTGAAGACCGACAAGGAGCGCGAAGCCACCTACGGCCACGACGGCACGTGGGTCGCGCATCCGGGACTCGTGCCGGTGGCGCTGGAGGCGTTCAACCGCCTGATGCCCGCGCCGAACCAGATCGCGACCAAGAAGCGCGAGGACGTGCGCGTGACCGCGGCCGATCTCCTCAAGTTCGAGCCGGAGACCCCGATCACGGAAAAGGGCGTGCGCCTCAACATCAACGTCGCGATCCAGTACATCGGCGCGTGGCTCGCGGGGCAGGGTGCGGTGCCGATCTTCAACCTGATGGAGGATGCGGCCACCGCCGAGATCTCGCGCTCGCAGGTGTGGCAATGGATGCGCTCGCCCAAGGGCAAGCTCGACGACGGCCGCAAGGTCACGCGGGAAATGGTCGCGGCGATGATTCCCGAGGAGCTCGCCAAGATCCGTGAACTGCTGGGACCCGCCTACGCGCTGGGCAAGTACGAGGATGCCGCGAAGATCTTCGCCGACCTCGTCAACAACGACACGTTCGTCGAGTTCCTGACGCTGCCGGCGTACGAGCGGATCGACTGACGCCGGTCGCGGCATCGCAGCCGCGACCGCTCAAAGCGTCTCTTCGAGCCAGTCGAACGCGGCGGTCCAGAACACGATCGGGGCCATGCCCTCGCAGTGGCCTTCGGCGCCTTCGTCGCGACGAAACCGCCGGAACGTCTTCCGGCAGGTGAGCGCGTCGAACAACTGCTGGCCCTGGCCGGTCGAGATCGCGTCGGTTTCGTTGTCGGTGATGAAGCTCGGGCAGGCGATCTTCGGCGCCTGCCCGATGCATTGGTAGCGGCGCATGTCCGCGAAATAGGCGCGTGGCGTGGGCGTGCCGTTGCTCACCATGCGCGGGCCGAGCAGGGCCTTCATCACCGGGTTCTGCCGCAACGCATCGAACTCGGGGTCCGCCGCAGGATCGTCGACCGACGCCCACAACGGGCCGAGCATGCGCGCGATCGCCGCCGAGATGTCGTACTGGCCGGGGTCGACGACCATCGCCGCCAGCCGCGGCTCGCCTGACGCGCCGCGCGGCGCCAGGAGGCCGCCGAACGAGCGCCCGACGAGCACGATCCGCTTCGGATCGACCTGCGGTTGGGTGAGCAGCAGGTCGACCATGCCGGGGACGACGTGCTCCCAATCGGGCCGCATGGGTTGCCGCCGTTGGTAGAGCACCTCGCCGGTGCCGGGCCCGTCGAGCGCCGCGAACGCCCAGCCGCGGTCGAGCGCCGGGTACACCGATGCGTACAACTCTTCGGCGGTGCTGTCGTATCCGCCGATGTGGAGGATCGTCGGAAAGGGTCCCGCGCCCGCCGGCGCGAAGAAGTAGCCGGGCGTGTCCCCCGCGAGCATCACGCCCGGTCGCGGGAGATGCGGCAGCGCCGAGCGAAACGCCTTCACGCTCGCCGCGTAGGCGTTGACGAGTTGAGGGCTGGCGAGGTCGTCGCGATGCCAGAAGAATGCCTGGCGGTAGTACTCCGTTGCCCGCACGTACGCGCTGGCGGCGCTTGCGGCGTGTCCGGCGGCGAGCGCGGTGGCGGCCTGCTGCACCAGGCGGTCCGCGAAGCCGGACCAGGCCGCATACCAGCTCTCCCGGTCGCCAGGCGTGATCCGTGACGCGATGTACAGGACCTCGCCCACGTTGGCCATGCCGGCATCGCACTTGCCCACGCTGCGCTGGAGTTGACCGTCGAACGCGGCATCGTCGAAGAACAGTTTCACCGGCGCCTCCAGGAAAGATCATGCTGCCCCGATCGACCGACGGGCAGGTGTTGCACGTCCGCGCACGCTAGGGTGCGCCGAGCAGCAGGTACAGGCTGAACGCGCCGCTGTTGCCGAAGCCCATCCCCAGGTAGCCGGGCCCGGCGAAGGTCTCCGCGCCCAGGTAGACGGAACCCGACCACAGCGTATTCGGTGAGGGCAGGCCGTCGACGCGATTGCGGATCGCGCCGACTTCGGCGGAGGCGCCGGCGAAGACGCCGGAGCCCAGGAGATCCGGCATCGCCATGACGCGGCGGTAGTACATCGCGCGACCGAATGCATAGTCGCGTCCTGCGAACTGGTTGACGCGGAACCCCGACAGGCGCAGCGGCCCGCCGAGCGCGAACGACTCGTAGGCGGGCATGCCGGAACCGAAGTCGGTCCCGCCGGAGACAAGGAAGTTGAACGAGTTCTCGCCCCACGACGTCGCGTAGTTGCCCGAGGCAGAGAACTTCTGGTAGTTGATCGCGGAACCGATCGCTTTCGTCGCGCCGTAGAAGTTGGCGCCCGCTGCATAGCCGTGATGCGGAAACCACGGATGGTCGAGCTGGTCGATGACCAGGTTCGCCTGTCCGCCGGCCGTGAGTTCGCGGATCGACGGCAGGACGGGATCGCCCACGTCGACGCGGGCGTGCACCTGTGTCCATTGCGGGCCGAAGCTCAGCGCGCCGACCGTCCCCATGGTCAGGCCGAGGCTGACCCCGCCGCGCAGGCTGGCGATCAGGTAGTCGGCGACCTGGTTGTCGCCGGCGAAGACGCCTCGCGTGGTCTGCCCGACGACGCCGTAAAGCGACGTGAACCACGGGCCCGTCGCGGACAAGGGCTGGTACCACTCCCCGAAGAGGTGCGTGTCCTGGCCGACCTGGCCCTCGAACAGCAGTTCACCTCCCAGCGAGTTGATCCAGGACTTCCGGTATTGCACGAGCAGGTTGAACTCGTTGTCCCCCTGGAAATCGCTCTGCAGCCCGATGCCGAAGCGCAGGAAATCCGGTCCCCACAGCTTCTCGGTCGGCGTGATCACCATGGTGCGCGGACCGGTGTCGCCCAGGATGCGGTAGCTGATGCTCTCGAAATCGCCGCGGCCGTAGATGCGCCGCAGGTCCTCGCCGATCTGCGCCTCGGTGAGCGATTCGCCCGGCTTGCTCTCGACCAGGGCGCGCACGACGTCGGGGTTGGTGCGGGCAAGGCCCTCGATGCGGATCTCGTCCACCGTGCCGAGATCCGCGGCCTTCGCCACCTGCCTGCCGCGGAACTCCGCGTACTGTTCCGGGGAGACGCTGTAGCGGGACAGCTTGTCGGCGAGCTTGCGCGCGGCGTCCTCGCCGATCCTGATCGCGTCCTTCGAGCGTTCGAAGCTGGCCGCCGAGATGTTGCCCAGGTCGGGTTCGATCAGCACGTCGTTCGGGCCCATCGACTTGATCTGCTGGTCGACCGTCTGCTTGCCCAGGAAATTGACGAGCTGCAGCGAGACGGCGAGCGCCGAAGTGAGCTCGGCCCGCTTGAGCGGCGGCGTCGAGATGTTGACCGCGATGACCACGTCGCCGCAGAGCTTGCGCGCCTGGTCGATGGGGAGGTTGTTGGCGATGCCGCCATCTACCAGCAGGCGGCCGTCGATCTCGACGGGCGCCAGGGCGCCGGGGACCGACATGCTGGCGCGCATCGCCTGCGCGACGCTGCCGTGGCTCAGCACGATCGAGTCGCCGTTCTCGATGTCGGTGGCCATGGCCTCGTACGGGACCGGCAGCTTCCGGAAGTCGCTGATGCCCATCGCCGGCTGCGCCAGCTCCCGGAAGAACGCCTCGATCGACACGCCGGCGACCACGCCCTTGGGCAGCGCGAGGCCACCGTCCTTGACGCCGAACTCCGGCGCGATCAGCGTCTTGAAGTCGTCGAACTTGCGCCGGATGGCGATTTCCTTGCGCGGCGGATTGTCGCGGAAGATCTCGGCCCAGTCCGCGGCGAGCACCAGCTCCTCGAGGCGCTTCGGCGGCGTGCCGACGGCATAGGTGCCGCCCACGATGGCGCCCATGCTGGTGCCGGTGACGCAGCTGATCGGGATGCGCATCTCCTCCAGCACCTTCAGCACGCCGACGTGCGCCACGCCGCGTGCGCCTCCGCCGGACAACGCGAGGCCGATGCGCGGCGGCGTGTCGGCCGCGAGGGTCGCCGGTGCGCCGGCCAGCGTGAGGATGACTGTGAACGCGGCAAGGACCGGCCGCAGGACGGACGTTGACGACGCATGCATGTGGAACTCCCGAGGATGCGCGGTGACATCGATGGACACGCGCGGGCGACCGCCCATGGCACCGATGTGCAACACCGTGGCGGAGCGCAAGGCTGAAGGATAGCAACCGGCGTGCGGCCGGATGGCGCCCGCTGCACGACACGCGCGGCCGGCAGGTGCGCCGCACGCG
>Ga0209023_10006288_pt1 | contig 12583 bp, 9 predicted proteins | sample LakOneMetagenome_FD_187468 | JGI IMG/M metagenome (GOLD analysis project Ga0209023, IMG submission 187468) | Freshwater and sediment microbial communities from Lake Erie, Canada (SPAdes) (version 2) | ecosystem: Environmental > Aquatic > Freshwater > Lentic | place: Lake Erie, Canada | collected... | reverse complement strand
ATCCGGCTACGCGGCCAAACCTGACCGGCCCAATAGTGACGCGATGCGTCAGATGTCGCGCTACCATTGGGCACGTCTTGTCCGGAACGTGACCACCATCGCATTACGCGCGGCATGTCCGGATTGGCACAGCTCCTGCGTTCAGTACCATGCACGTGCCATCTCGCACGGCGACCCACGGACCGGCAAGCCGGCGCGGGGCATGTGGATTCCAAATAATCACCCTAGGGGAAACACCATGAAGAACCAGAAAGGCTTCACCTTGATCGAACTGATGATCGTCGTTGCGATCATCGCGATCCTGGCCGCCATCGCCATCAGCCAGTACCAGGACTACGTGATCCGTTCGCAGGTCTCGGAAGGTTCTTCGCTGGCCGACGGCACCAAGACCGCGGTTGCCGAGTACTACAACAACTACGGCACGTTCCAGGCTACCTCCAACGCCTCGTACGGCCTGGCCACGGCGGCCTCGATCTCCGGCAAGTACGTGAATGATGTGGACGTTGTCGCCGGCGGCGCCGGCAAGATCCAGGTCACGTTCAAGAGCGCCACGCCGACCAATGCCAAGATCCAGGGCGGCATCCTGATGTTCTCGCCGGTGACCCATGCCGGTTCGATCGAGTGGAACTGCAACACCAGTGCCGGTACCACCATCGCCGACAAGTACCGCCCGACCGTCTGCCGCGGCTAATCGCCAAGCTGACGTCGTACCGAGGGGCCGCCGCAAGGCGGCCTTTCTTTTTGCCCTTGGCGCGGGCGCGGGCGCCTGCGGAACCGAACGTGACACCCGTCACGCGGTGCCCGGTCTGGCACGCGGCTTGCGTTCATGAATGGCAGAAGAGCGGTCCGCGATGGGCCAGCGGCCCATGCCAGGGGAAACGAAATGAAAACGCAGCGCGGCTTTACCTTGATCGAACTCATGATCGTCGTGGCGATCATCGCCATCCTCGCCGCCATCGCCATCAGCCAGTACCAGGACTACCTGATCCGTTCGCAGGTGGCCGAAGCTTCGTCGCTCGCCGATGGCGCGAAAACCGCAGTCGGCGAGTACTGGAACAACTACAGCAGCTTCTCCGGCAACCAAGCCTCCTACGGCCTGGCCGCGCCCACCTCGATCGTCGGCAAGTACGTGAGCAGCCTCAACGTCACCACGAATGGCACCGGCCCCGCGCCCGCCAATGGCCAGATCACCGTGACGTTCAAGACGACCGCGCCGACCAACGCGAAAATCTACGGGCAAACCCTGACGTTCTCGCCGATCACCCACGCGGGCAGCATCGAATGGGTCTGCAATCCCTCCAGTGCGATGAGCGGGAAGTACGTGCCCACCGCTTGCCGCAACTAATCCCTGATCGACGCCCGGTCGCGGTCGACGACCGGGCCGGCTAGGATGCAATGGCCACGTTTGTGGCCTTTTTGTTGCCCGCATGACCCATCGCCACGCAACGTGTTCCACATTGCCTACTTGGCTAGGCCTCGCCGCCTTGCTGCTGCTCGCAGGGCTGGCGTACCTGCCCGGCCTGCATGGCGGCTTCGTGTTCGACGATTTCGTCAACCTCGATGCGCTCGGCAAGTTCGGGCGCATCGATGGCTGGCCCGTGTTCTGGCGCTACCTCACTTCCGGCAGCGCCGATCCGACCGGACGCCCGCTGGCGATGTTGAGTTTCCTGATCGACGCGCGCGACCGGGCCACGGATGCCTGGGCGTTCCTGCGTACCAACGTGTTGCTGCACCTCGCCAACGCCACACTGCTGTTCGCGCTGTTGCGGCAGCTCGGAAGCGCTTGTCATCCTGAGGCGAAGCCGAAGGATCTGCTTTCCGGCGATGACCTTGGGGAAAGCAACAGCAGATCCTTCGCTACGCTCAGGATGACGAAGAATGATGCCGCGGCGCTGCTCGGCGCTGGCCTGTGGGCGCTGCATCCGTTGTTCGTCTCCACCACGCTGTACATCGTCCAGCGCGAAGCGATGCTCGCGGCGACCTTCACCCTGCTCGGCCTGCTCGCCTGGGGCCATGGCCGCAAGCTCGTCGCGCATTCACCGCGCGCGGGCATTGCATGGATGATCGGTGGAATCGGCTTCGGCACCCTGCTGGCGATGGCATGCAAGGCCAACGGCGTGCTGTTGCCGCTGCTGGCGTGGGTGCTGGATGCGACGGTGTACCGCCGCGATGGCGAAACCTCGTTGGCGAAGCGCTTGCGTTTCATGCTGCTGGTGCTGCCCGGCCTGCTGCTGTGCGCGTACATGGCATCGAAACTCGCGCAATGGTCGCTGCCGATCGAATCGCGGCCGTGGACCATCGGCCAGCGCGTGCTGACCGAACCGCGCGTGCTGCTCGATTACCTGCGCCTGCTGCTGGTGCCGCGGGTGTTGTCCAACGGCGTGTACAACGATGGCTATGCGTGGTCGACGGGACTGCTGCACCCGGCGTCGACGCTGGCGGCATTGCTGTCGGTGCTTGCATTGGTCGTCGCCGGATTCGCGCTGCGCCGGCGCGCGCCCGCGCTCGCGGCGGCGTTGCTGTTCTTCTTCGCCGGGCATGTGCTGGAATCGACCACGATTCCGCTGGAACTGTATTTCGAACACCGCAACTACCTGCCGGCGATGTTGCTGGGCTGGCCGCTGGCGCGCGCGCTCGTGCGTTGGCAGGCGCCGGTCGCATTGCGCAGCGCCATCGCGGCCGTGCTGCTCGCCCTGCTCGCGACGATCACCTTGCAACGCGCCACGCTGTGGGCCGACCAGCCGCGCATGGCGATGTTGTGGGCGGCGACCAATCCCGGATCCGCGCGCGCCATCGCCACGCAAGCCTTGTTCGAGATGCGTGCGAACCGCCCGACGAATGCGATGGCGGTGTTGTCCGGACCATGGCGCAAGCGGCCTTACGACCTGCAGCTCGCGCTCAACTACGCCAGCGCGGCGTGCATGGCGCGGGGGCCGACACGCGCCGACATCGATGCGATGACCACGGCACTGCAACACGCCACCGAAGGCGACCAGCTCGTCTATCGCTGGCTCGGCGACGCGCTGGACCTCGCGCAGGCCGGCGGCTGTCCCGGCGTCGGCGTGGACACCGTCGAACGCTGGACCCGCGCGGCGCTCGCCAATCCGCGCATGGTTGCGCTGCCGGGCCGTCGCCAGGACCTGCATGCGGTGCTGGGGCGCATTGCATTGGTGCGTGGCGATGCGGCGCTGGCATTGCGCGAATTCCGCAACGCGCTGGACGCATGGCCCTCGCCCGACGCGGCGGCGCAACAGTCCGCGTTGCTCGCGTCGAGCGGCCATCCGGCCGAAGGCCTGGCCCTGCTCGACCATTACGCGTCGGTCGCACCGCTGCGCAAACGACCGACAGGCTGGAACATGCCGCGCCTGCACCAGTGGGTACTCGAACGGCAGGGCTACTGGCCGCACGAATTCGCCGAACTGCGGCGCAAGATGCGCGAAGACATCGCGACGCAACAGGCAGGGAGCACGCAATGAAGGTTTCGACGCTGCGCCCGGCCTGGCCGTTCCTGCTGCTGGTGCTCGCCATCGCCACGCTCTACTGGCCCGGTCGCGGCGGCGGCTTCGTGTTCGACGATTTCCCCAACATCGTCGACAACGTCGCGCTGCACGTGACCAACTGGGACCGGCACGCGTGGCTGGCTGCGATCTTCTCTTCCGACTCCGGCCTCGACCATCGCCCGCTACCGATGGCGACCTTCGCGCTCAACCACGTCTTCACCGGGCTCGATCCGGTGCCGATGAAGCTGACCAACATCGGCATCCACGCGCTCAACGCCTGCTTGGTGCTGTGCCTGTTGCGCACACTGCTGGCGCTGGCCGCGCCGGCGATCGATGCGCGCCGCCGCGAATGGACCGCGCGCTTCGCCGCCGCGGCCTGGGCTCTGAACCCGATCAACCTGATGGCGGTGCTGTTCGTGGTGCAGCGCATGGAAAGCCTGTGCCATGCGTTCGTCTTCGCGGGTCTGTGGCTGTACCTGCTCGGCCGGCAACGGCAACTCGCGGGCGAAGCCGGAGGCGGCTGGCGGATCGTCGCCGGCATCGTCGGCGGCACTGCGCTCGGCGTGTTGTGCAAGGAATCGGCGGTGCTTCTGCCGCTGTATGCGGCCTGCATCGAACTGTGCGTGTCGGGTTTCCGCGATGGAAACGGCAAACGCGACGGCCGCCTGTTCGTGTTCTTCGGCGTCGTCCTCGTGCTTCCGGCGTTGTTCGGACTGGCGTGGCTGCTGCCAAAGGTATTGGTGCCCGCCGCCTACGCGACGCGAAGCTTCAGTCTCGGCGAGCGCCTGCTGACCGAAGGTCGGGTGGTGCTCGACTACCTGCGCTGGACCCTGTTCCCGTCCTTGCGCCAGTTCGGCCTCTACCACGACGACATCGCGATCTCGCGTGGCCTGCTGCAACCGGCTTCGACCGCATTCGCCCTCGCCGCGCTGACGTTGCTCTCCGGCATCGCATTCGCGCTGCGCGGGCGTCGTCCGCTGGTCGCGCTCGGCATCGCATGGTTCCTGTGCGCGCAATTGCTGACCGCGACTTTCGTGCCGCTGGAACTGGTGTTCGAACATCGCAACTACTTCGCTTCGCTCGGCGTCTGCCTCGCCTTGGCCGACCTGCTCCTGCTCGCGCCGCGCGGGGAGAGCACGCGTCGCATCGGCGCATTGCTCGCCGTGCTCTGGCTTCTGTTCCTCGGCATGACCACGACGCTGCGCGCACGCGAGTGGAGCGATCCGTTGCGCTTCGCCGCGAGCGAGGCGGCGAAACATCCGCAATCCCCGCGCGCGACCTACGATCACGCCCGCGTGCTGGCGTTGGCCACGGGCTACAAGGCCGACTCGCCGCTGCTGCCGCAGGCTTTCGAGGCGCTCGAGCGAGCGCGCGCCGTCCCGCACAGTGGCATCCTTCCCCATAGCGCCTTGCTGTTGCTGGCCGCGCGCAGCGGCACGCCGCTGCGCGACGAATGGTGGGACGACATGGACCTTCGCCTGCGCGAGAACCCGTTCGGAGTGCAGGAGACCAATGCCCTCGCCAGCATCACCCGCTGCGTCCGGGACAAGGCCTGCGTATTCCCGCAAGGACAAATGCAAGCCATGTACGAAGCGGCGCTCAGCCACGGGGACAACGCCGAACTCCGCAACATCCAGGCCGATTACGTGTTCAACGTCCTGCGTCGTCCGGACGAAGGCTTGCGGCTGTGGCAATCGGCCATCGATCTCAGGCCGGGCGAAGGGCAATACCGCATCAACCGGGCCAGGGCCCTGATTGCGCTTGGCCGATACGGCGAAGCACGGCGCGAGATCGCGGGCCTTCGCGCCATCGATCGCGTGGGCGACAGCGAACTCGCCGCGCGCCAACTCGAAGCCCGCATCCACTCGGCCGAAGCCTCGCACTGACCCGCGCATGTCCAACGACCACGCCCGACCATCCGACTTGCGAGATCGTCCCCGGCTCCGCGTGTGCCTGGTCCAGGCCTATCGCGCCACATCCTACATCCGTGGCGCCACGCTGAGGGCTGCACTCGCGTCGGCCGATTCGGTTTCTCTTTCGCTTGCGATGAATCGTTCCGGCGGGATCGGGCGATATCGGGAAGCGATCCGGGACCTGTTGAAAGCGAAGCGCGAATCCGATCCGGGCATCTACATCCTGGCGTTCCGCGGCCACGAGATCGCCTGGCTAGTGCGCCGCCTCACCCGCGGCCGGCTGTTGGTGTTCGACGCGATGATGTCGCCCTACGCGGCGCTGGCCGAGGAACGCAAGTTCGGTCCGCTCGGGCGCCTGTTCGCCATGCTATGGAAACCGTTCGAGCGCGCCGCATTGACGCGGGCCGATGCGGTGCTAACCGATACGCAAGTCCATTCCCGATATTTCCAGTCGCGGTTCCACGTGCCCGCATCGAAGATCATCGTGGTCCCGGTGGGCGCGGTGGAGCCTCCGGTCGGGTCGCACGATCCCGCGCCATCGAACGGCGCGTTGCGAATCCTCTTCTATGGCTCCTTCCTGCCGCTCCACGGCATCGACGTCATCCTCGACGCCGCCGACATGCTGCGCGATCTCCCGATCTTCTTCGATTTCATCGGCGGGAGCGACAAGGACGCGCGGAAACTCGTGCAGCGCATGGATCGCTCCGGCGCGGTGCGTTTTTCCCATCGGGCGTGGGTTCCCTTCGACGACCTGCTGAAGTCCGATATCCCGCGCGCCAACCTGTGCCTGGGCGGACCTTTCGGGAATACGCCCCAGGCCAGGCGCGTCGTCACCGGCAAGACCCACCAATTCCTCGCATCCGGCAAAGCGACCGTCGTCGGCGACATCGGCGAAGATTGCGGCTTCGTCGACAAGGTCAACTGCCTGCTCGTGGAACAAGGGAATCCCGAAGCCCTCGCGCAAGCCATCCATTGGGCGCATTCGAATGGCGAACAGCTCCCCGCGATCGGCACCGCCGCCCGCAAGCTGCACGAGCAACGCTATTCGACGGCGATCATCGGTGCGCGCCTGGCCGAGGCCTTGTCGCGCCTTCCGCAACCGAGCGACCGGCAGGCAATGGCATGAACGGCCATCCGCAGCCCGACATCAGCGTCTGCATCGCCAACTACAACGGCGGCGACCTGGTGCTGGAATGCCTGGAATCGGTTTACGCGCAGCAAGGCGAATTCCGGATCGAAGTGATCGTGCACGACGATGCATCGACCGACGATTCGCTCGCCCGCATCGAGGAACGTTTCCCGCAAGTCCACATGATCGCCAGCGCGAGCAACACCGGCTTTTGCATCAGCAACAACCGCATGGCCGAACGCGCGACCGGGCGATACCTGCTGCTGTTGAACAACGATGCGAGGCTACGGCCGGGAAGCCTGCGCGCGCTATTTTCCGCGGCCGAGGATGGCAAGCAGGATTGCATCCTCGGATTGCCGCAATCCTCGATGGTCGACGGCACCATCGTCGACCATGGGTACCGAACGGATCCATTCCTCAATCCGATCCCGATCATGGAATCCGGAACGCATGAAGCAGGTGTCGCGACCGGCGCCTGCCTGTGGATTCCGCGCGAGGTCTGGAACGAGACCGGCGGCTTTCCCGACTGGTTCGAATCGGTGGCCGAGGACATCTTCATCTGCCTCGCGGCGCGATTGCTCGGCCATCGCGTGCTGGTGCTCGATGCCCCGGCGTTCGACCACTGGATCGGGAAGAACCTCGGCGGCGGAAAAGTCGTGGACGGCGCGCTTCGATCCACCGTGCGGCGACGCGCGCTGAGCGAGCGCAACAAGACCGCGGTCTTGCTCTGCTGCTATCCATGGTGGGTACTTGCGATGGTCTTGCCGCTGCATGCGATTGCATTGGCGACGGAGGCTATTTTCCTCCTGGCCTTGGGGACGGCACCCCGCAAGCTAAGCGCGATTTATCGGGAGGCCTTCACCGGCCCATGGCGTTTCAGGTACCGGATCGTGTCGTTGCGGACTCGCTTGATGCATGGAAGACGAGCGAATGCTTCGCATCTTTTTGCATTCACGCGATGGATCCCGGCAAAGCTGTCGATGCTGTTCCGCCACGGGACGCCCACGCTCGATTGAGCAGCTTCCCGTGGATTACGACGGGACATATTTCCCCATGCGATCGCGCAGGCCGTCCCAAAAACCGCGGAATGCCATCCGCAGGGCTTTCAATCCGTATTTGCCGAAGATCACTTGGCTATAAACGACGCCGAACGTGTACCAGCCGTTTCTGACCTTCCAACGCAATTCAATGCCTCCATCCCGGCACAGCGCGACGTAATTCCGTACTTGATAGTAAATGCGCACTGGGCTGTAGTTCGTTTCCTTCCTCCAGCCGAAATACCACACGTCCAAGTCGCCGTCGCCCATCGTGTGATTCATGAAACCCAGGCAGGTTCCAAACACGCGCCAGCCGCGCGCGCGCGCGCGCAGGCACCATTCGATGTCGACCTTGTCGATGAACAAGTCTTCCCGCATCGAACCGACATCGAGCAATGCTTCGACCGGGATCAATTTCCCCGAAGTAATCAACGTCAAAGCTTCTACAACAGGCCGTTCCTCGGTCGCCCTCACATGGCCGTAGAAGAACTTCCCTGGCACCTTCGCCTGGAACGGAAACGTAATGCCGGTATTTCGGTCCGTGAATGTCGGGCCGACCGCCGCTGCCTTAACACCTTGTGCTTGCAACTGTTCCATGGCGCACAACAACCCTTGCACCATGTCGTGGTCGGGGAGGCTGTCCTGATCACTCAGGAGGACATAGTCGTACCCGCCCTCCAAGGCAATGCGGATGCCGATATTCTGCGCTACCGCGATTCCGAGATTCTGCCCCAGGCTCTGGATTTGCACATTGCTCGGCGGCGCGCGCATCCGGAAGATGGCTTCTGCGCCTTCGCTTCCCTTTGGCGTGTTATCAACCACCAAGAGCGCATCCAACTGCAGTGCAATAGTCTCAACTAGCGAGGTCAGAGCATCCCGGGATGGCTGAAAGGCGACGACGATACCGAGAACACGTTGATTGGCCCTTGCCATTCGAGGCTCCAAGCATAGGTAGGCCGACAAGGGGCCCAATCGCTGTGATAATGACCCATCAAAGCTGGATTGTCTGGTCTTCCTTCGACTCTTTGAAAATTTCCGATTGAGGGAACATGCCAAGATTTCTACGTCCGTTCCTATCGATGGGGCAACTCGCCCGAAGCACCTATGTAACCAGTGGTTGGATGACGTTGCGCGTCGCACTGCAGACGGTCTGGGTTGCCCTCATAGCCCGTGCGCTTGGCCCAGAAGGCTACGGTTTTCTAGCGGGCATAACCGCACTTGCCGCAACTTTGGGAACCATGACGGGCGTGGGTTTCGGTGTCCTCTTGTTGCAGGATGCGTCACGTGAGATCGAAACATTCTCTGGAGCATGGAAGCGGGCCCTGGCAATGGCGGCCACCAGCGGGGCATTCTTGTGCTTTGTTTATGCCTTGTTCGCACCCCGTGTGTTTGCGACGCAAGGAGAAAATGGGAATTTCGTGGCGGTTTCAATCACGGAATTGCTTTGTTTCCCAATTATCGCTATCGCAAGCTATGCGTTCCAGGCTCATGAGCGCATGGGATGGGCTGGCGCGCTGCAATCCTTGATCCCCGCCGGAAACCTTGTCGCATTTGGCTTATTTGCATGGTGGTCTCCTACGCACACTCTGGCTGCATACTTGCCTTTCCACGCAATCATGGCCGTACTTTCCGCACTGGGTTCCATTGCTATAGTGCAAAGCATTCTTTCGCCGGGCCCGGCTCGCTATACGCCCACCCCGCGAGACATTCGAGAAGGCGCTGGATTCTCCGTCATGCGATTGGCCGACACGGCATTGGTCACGTTGGACAAGTCGCTCACGCTCCGCATGGCTGATAGTCATTCCGCCGGCATTTATAGCGCGGCTTACCGCTTGATTTCTGTTGCGACGCTACCACTCGTCTCGCTCAGCATGTCTGCCCTGCCGCGTTTGTTTAGAGCGAACGGGCAAGACAAGACGATGGTGCAACTCGTTCGGAAGCTCCTGATGGTAACGGTGGCCTATGGTGCGTTTGCCGGTATAGCCGCCTGGTTCATCGCGGGCGCACTCCCCATTCTGCTGGGAGATAGATTCCGTCCGACCGTGGAAGTAGCCCGTTGGCTGACCTTGTCTCCATTGCTTCAAGGCCTTTACATCATTGGAGCCAACTTGCTGGTCACGCAGAAGATGGTTGGCCTACGAGTGGCAGCTCAATTGCTCACGCTCGGCGTGATGATGCTTACGGCTGTTACCTTGATACCGAATTTCGGGCTTGCAGGCGCGGCAGGCATGTTGCTCATCACGCAAGCGGTCGGCGCCGTTCTGATCTGGTTCTGTTACGCGCTGGGGAGGCACCGCGATTCTCGCGTCGCTTCACCGCCGAACCGGTGATAGTCGATGGATGTTTCTGGCAACGCGACCCATGAACTGACCGAGACGTTGCCTCCATTCCTTCCAGCAATATCCCCATGAGAATGGAGTGCAATCTTCAATGAAAACCCGAAGGTTGCGGCGTGAAGAATCGGTAGCAAAGCGCTGGAATTCGCCTTCGAGTCGAATTGATTGCCAGATCGTCGGCAATGAAAATTCGACATTTATGAGCGATCCAACCGCTTTTAACAAGCGGCGTTTGCTTGCATTCCTCCATCGCGCGTCCCAACGATGCCTGTAATTCCATTCCGCATCGACGAACTTACTGACCGTGCGATATAAGAACCAGTTTGCTGGCATGGGGTGATCCACAACCCATTCACTATCGATGAAGCGAACCTGGCCGGCTTGCAATATTGAATTTTCCCAGTTGAGGTCTACTGCCGCACCGGAAATCGCGTGCTCTTCGCACGTCCTCTCTCTGTCAATGACCGCCGACCACCACTGCGTTACGGAAGGCTGCAAACGATCCTCCAAAGATGCGTTCGTCTTCGCAAGCATCGCTCTCGAAATAGCAGTGTGTACGGACTCTCCCTCCACCCAGCCTGCCGTCTCCAAACGATGCCGGAACGGTCCCGGCATGGTTGGCGCAATTCCGGTATACGACTTCTGAGTTGAAACCGATGCGTCTGCATTTATTTCAATTCTTGTTCGCACCTCAAGCCCTGGGCTGCGGTTGATTGCATAGACATCTCCTCTCCATGATGGCTGCAGCAAGAGGGTAGGCGCGTGGCCGGCTAGAACGAAGAACGAATTCGAAAAAATCGCCAATTGCCGATTTAAACCAAGTTGGCCCCAAACCAACCGTTCATGCATTAGGGGACGAAAATCCGTTCTACTCTTGCAATTGCCCATGCTCGCAAATAGTTCGGAGCAATCCACCTCTCGAAGCAAGCACTCCCTCGCTATCGCCTGTGGGAACTTGTAGTCTGGAAGTGGCAGGAGGAACTCTACGGCAGCGAAACTTTTCCTAAGCAACACCTCAAGCTCTGCCCGTCCAAAAGTTTTGGGGCCTTTTGGATGCCTCGCATAGCCCTCCAGGCCATCAAATGCCACTCCGGTATGTTCTTCGCGTGTGCTGCTGAAATACCGAAGTCCGAACTTGTTTTCAATTGCGACAAGCAGTGTCCCTGTTGGATTGAGCAACTGCGCGAACATTCCGACCATCTTCTCAGCCGCATCGTTCCCCGACATGAACATTGATGCGTATTCCAACACGCCATTGCAGACGATGATGTCGAACTGTTGCGTGAAACGGACGCGCTCGAAAGCCGCGCAAAGCACAGCGACGTTTTGCTGATCGCGAGTGCGTAACCTTGTCATTGCGGCCCTGCGCGCGCTGCCTTCAATGGCGAGGACCGAACCGGCACGCTCACCCAAAAGCCGCGTGATTGAGCCGCTACCACTGCCAATTTCAAGCACCGACGCACTGTCGGGGATTTCTAAAGACTGATAAGCCAACGATCTCGATCGTGAAAAATGGTATCGACTTACCCAATCCTTGATACGAGCTTCGAGTTCGCGGGACCGACTGGATATGTCACCGGCGTCTCGAATGGCGCGGAGGAGGTAGGCTTCGGCCTGATCGCCATCGTTGTATGCGAACTCCCCGCACCCCTCCAGATAGTGAATCCCGTCCCTTTCAACTATCTCATTCGCAATTGCGTTTCTGACATTCATGGATTCAATCGTTCTCGATAAGGCATGTGGCGAAAATCTCGCCTAACAGATTTGGCGATAGTCGCAATCAAAAGCCGCGGAACCTAACTACTGCCACCCGGCTTGTACGTGAGCGCAGTGATCTGCTCCGACACCAGTCCGATCAGGAACACGATGACCGAGGCGCTGAACAACAGCATGCTCATGTTGGTGAATCGATGCTCGTGGACGAACGTCCATGCGTAATAGCCGAGGCCGGTGAGGAAGAATGCCAGTGCCGTCGGCGCGAACAGCTTGAGCGGCGAATACAGCGTGGCGATCTTGAAGATGATCAGCAGGAAGCGGATGCCGTCCTTGAGCGGGCGGATGTGGCTGTTGGTCCCGATACGACGCGCCACCGGCACCGGGACATAGGCCACCGGGTAGGCGCTGCGGAAGAAAGCCATGGTGCTGGTGGTCGGATAACTGAAGCCGTTGGGCAGCAGGTGCAGGAATTCCCGGAACTTGTCGGCGCGGACCGCGCGGAAACCGGAAGTGAGATCAAGCACCTCGTGTCCGGTCATCCAGGTTGCGAGCCGGTTGTAAAGACGATTGGCGAGGCCACGACCGACATTCGCCTGGCCATCGCGGCCACGTGCACCGACCGCCATGTCGTAGCCTTCGCCGAGCTTGGCCAGCAATTGCGCGATGCAGGCCGGATCGTGCTGGCCGTCGGCATCCATGAACACGATGACTTCGCCACTCGCGGCCCGGGCACCGCGCTTGATCGCGGCGCCGTTGCCCATGGCGTAGGGATTGGCCAGCACCCGCGCGCCATGCGCGGCGGCCACGGCGGCGGTCCCGTCGGTTGAACCGTCGTCGACCACGATGACCTCGGCCGCCGGCAGCGCCGCCTGCAGGGCGGGCAGCGTGCGCCGCAGCCCTTCGGCTTCGTTCCTGGCCGGCAACACCACTGTGACGTCCATCGCATCCACCG
>Ga0209023_10006287_pt1 | contig 12585 bp, 15 predicted proteins | sample LakOneMetagenome_FD_187468 | JGI IMG/M metagenome (GOLD analysis project Ga0209023, IMG submission 187468) | Freshwater and sediment microbial communities from Lake Erie, Canada (SPAdes) (version 2) | ecosystem: Environmental > Aquatic > Freshwater > Lentic | place: Lake Erie, Canada... | reverse complement strand
GAATAAAAAAATCATTTCCGACTTAGGTAACCGATTGTTATTTCAAGTGGACGAAAGCACTCAAAAAGATATGGAAAATCTACTGAAATACGACTTTGATGCTACAAATGAAAATGCTAACAATGCCGTATTACGCCTATTTAATTACATTTCTAAAACACCTGAATACCAATTAATTTAAGAATTATGAACAGAAGAAACTTTCTATCGCTCACAGGAACTTATACAGGCGGACTGCTTTTACTTCCTGATTTTTTACAGGCATTTGGTTCTCAAAACAATTTGGTAGTTGGTGAACAATGCTTGGTTTTCATTCAGCTAAATGGTGGAAATGACGGATTGAATACATTTATCCCCTATGAAAATCCGTTGTATTACGATTTGAGAACTAAAATTGCCCTCAGCAAAGATGTTGTAATAGGTAAAAACAAAGGCATGGCATTTCACCCAGCGTTAAAAGATTTTGCACAAATGCAACAAAATGGCGATTTAACTATTTTACAAAATGTAGGCTATCCGGAGCCGAATCGTTCGCATTTTCGCAGTCAAGAAATATGGCAAACGGCCACCGATTCGAATAAATACATCAATGAAGGTTGGTTGGGTCGTTATTTAGACTTGCAATGTAAAGAACACCAACCAACGGCAGGAATCAACCTCGATTCTATTGACAATTTGGCTTTAAAAGGTATCGAACCCAATGCCATAACGGTAAAAGATCCTAACCGATTTAAAGTAAAAAACGACAAAGAAGAAACGGTGAAATTATCGGATAATCCACAATTAGATTTTGTTCGAAAAATTGCCAATTCTGTTTCTGAAGGTTCCGATGATATTCAGAAAGCATTAGCAAAATCGACTTCTGAAATCAGCTATCCCAAAACAGGTTTGTCTAAAAATTTAGAGTGGATTTCTCGATTAATCAAAGGAAATTTAAACTCTAAAGTATATTACACGTCATTGGGTGGATTTGATACGCACGACAATCAATTGGGCATTCACGAACGAAAATTAACCGAATTGAACGATGCTATTTTTAGTTTTTATCAAGACTTGAAAAAAGCGCAATTGCTTCAAAATGTAACGGTTGTTGTATTCTCTGAATTTGGAAGACGCGTAAAAGACAATGGTAACGGTACAGATCACGGAACGGCTGCACCCATGTTTATTATTGGAGGAAACAACAAAGGAACCATTTTAGGTAAAAATCCAAATTTATCCGATTTAGATAACGGCGATTTGAAACATGAAATCGATTTTAGAAGCGTGTATGCCACACTATTAAAACAAAAAATGAATTTTGATGCTACTAAAATCGGAATTAATAATGCCTTGGTGAATGGTTTATTTTAAATCCTAACTTGGAACTCCTAACTTTATATCTATCTTTGCAGGCTTTTTAAAATTTAAAAGAATGTTTAGAAATAGTGTCTTAAAGGGAGTTTTTTTAGTAGGATTAGGTGCGACAAGCTACGGAATGTTGGCTACTTTTGTGAAATTAGCGTATAAAGAACAATTTACAACCGCAGAAATCACCATTGCTCAATTTATATATGGTATTATTGGTGTCTTGATTATCAATGCCTTTCAAAAATCCAATAGCAAGCAACCTATTGAAAAAGCAACCCCAAAAAACATCATGCAATTGATGATTGCTGGAACTTCATTAGGAATGACCAGTGTTTTTTATTACTTGTGTGTTCGATATATAAACGTTTCTATAGCCATTGTTTTGTTGATGCAAACCGTTTGGATGGGCGTTTTACTAGAGATGATTCTTGAAAAAAAACTGCCGTCTATGCAAAAAATTATTGCAGTGATTGTAGTACTTATTGGAACCATTATGGCTACTAATATTCTGAATAAAAATATCGAATTGGATTGGCGTGGCATTTTTTGGGGAATATTAGCCGCGGCATCGTTTACCACAACCATGCTTACAGCTAATAAAGTAGCCATCGGAATTTCATCTGCACAACGTAGCTTGTACATGCTTTTGGGCGGTGCTGTTATTGTTTTGGTCTTTGCTCTTTTTACACAAAATACACCGTTCAATTTTACTATTTTCTTAAAATGGGGAATTTTCCTGGCGTTATTTGGAACAATCATTCCGCCTATGTTACTCAATTTAGGTTTTCCAATCACTGGTATCGGATTAGGTAGTATCGTTTCTGCTTTAGAACTACCTGTTTCAGTAATGATGGCATTTGTTATCCTAAATGAAGAAGTAATTTTTATCCAATGGATGGGAATTATTTTAATTATACTTGCTATTGTCATCATGAACATCAATACCAATTTTTTAAAAAAGAACTAATTTTTTTGTCAAATTAAATCTACAATCCTAATTATTTAGTTAATTTTTTTATATTTTAGCAATATCAAACTAACTAAGCTATGGATAAACCTTGGCACTTATATGTCATGGCACTATTGTATGTACTTGCTGGAATTAATCATTTCAGAAAGCCCGAGCTCTATTTTAAAATAATTCCGCCGTTTTTAACCAATAAGAAATTCATTAATGAAATGACCGGTTTATTGGAAATTATGTTAGGAGTCTATTTATGCATTCCAATATTCTCTAATCTTGCTGCTATTTCAATTATGATTTTGTTAGTCGTTATTTTTCCTTCCAACATTTATATGGCTATGGATGAAAAAGCACGTTTAGGATTGCCCAAATGGCTACTCTATCTTAGACTACCCATCCAATTGGTCTTGATTTTATGGGCCTATTTTTACACCAATTTGAATTTAATATAAATTATAGAATCAATCGAGATGATTAAATCTCTTTTTCTATTTTTGAGGTATGAATTCTTTATTTCCATCCGAAAAAATTTCATTTGATGTACCCAATGCCATCATCGAATATTATCCTTCATTTTTCAATGCAGATCAATCTAAAATGTTCTTTGAAAAATTACTGAATGATATTCTGTGGCAACAAGATGCTATTACTGTTTTTGGAAAAACACATCCACAACCAAGATTAACGGCACTTTATGGAAATGAAGGTAAACCCTACTCCTATTCCAATATTGTGATGCAACCGCATCATTGGAATCCACTTTTAATGTTTATCAAATCGGAAATTGAAGAAGTAACCCAAGAAAATTTCACTACTGTATTGTTAAATTTATACCGTGATGGAAAAGACAGTAATGGCTGGCATGCTGATAATGAAAGAGAATTAGGTAGAAATCCTATTATAGCCTCAGTTAGTTTTGGTGCCGAACGCAGTTTTCATTTGCAACACAACACCCTCAAAGAGGCCAAGCTTAAAATTACTTTAGAAAATGGTAGCTTACTACTAATGAAAGGTGAAACGCAACATTTTTGGAAACATCAAATTCCGAAAACCGCTAAACCAATAGCGCCAAGAATTAATCTTACGTTTCGTATAATCAAATAATATTTTCATTATTTTTGATCTAAATCCAATTCAAATGAACGAAATAATAGCCTATTTTGAAAGCATTCCTTCTTCCCATCGTGCATTAATTCTTGCCGGTGGCATTACCCTATTTTGGTTAATTGAAAATGCTGTTCCTTTTTTTAAATTCAAATACAACAAGTGGCAGCATGCAGGTATTAATATCTTTTTCACTGTAACAACGATACTAATTAATTTTGCTTTGGCATTTATTTTATTAAAAGTGGCCCATTATGTATCACTAAATCATTTTGGGATTTTGAATTGGTTACCTCAAATGAATGCTTGGCTTTATACCATCGTTGGATTGCTTTTAATGGATTTTATAGGAGCTTATTTAGCACATTTCACCGAACATAAAGTCAAATTTTTATGGCGATTTCACTTAATTCATCATTCCGATACTTACATTGACACCACTTCTGGAAACCGCCATCATCCTGGAGAAAGCGTCATTCGATTTACATTTACTACACTAGCAGTATTACTTGTTGGTAGTCCGATGTGGATGGTTTTTTTATACCAAACACTATCTGTTGTAGCCACACAATTTACACATGCGAATATTTGTTTACCCAAAAAACTAGACAAACTAATGAGTTACATTTTAGTTTCACCAGATATGCACAAAATCCATCATCATTATAAGTTGCCGTATACTGATAGTAACTATGGTAATATATTTTCTATTTGGGATAGAATTATAGGCACCTTTAGATATGTAGAACGCGAAAGCATTGTTTACGGCATTGACACCCATATGAATCCAGAAGAAAATAACCGATTAGTTTCCTTATTAAAAATTCCGTTTCAAAAAATGCGTTCACCTCAAGAAGAATAAAATTTTTACACTCATTTTAAAAAGTAATTATTTTTTTTCTTAATATTGGTATACGAATTGATAAATTAAAAAAACTAACGTTAATTGTGCTTTTCAACTAATGAAAAAAAGTAAAAGAGTAGAACTTGACAACGAGCAATTAGAGCGAGTTGTTAGTATGGCTCAAGAGGAACGAAAACCTTTTGAAGTATTAAAAGCTGAATTTGGAATAACTGAAAATGAAGTTACCGAGTTGATGCGCAAACGATTATCCAAAGACAATTTTGAACTTTGGAAGAAAAAAGTTACTGCAAGTAAACCAAAACCAAAACCAATTATTGATGATTTTGATGATGATTTAGAAGGTAAATATTATATAAAAAATAAATTCGATTAAAAATACAACTCTTGTTCTGCAAGAGTTTTTTTATGTTCAAAAAACTATAAGCGATAGGATTTTTATCGCTTTTTTTTATAAAATAAAAGCAATAATAAAAAATACATTTTAAATTTTATTAAAATAAAAATAAATTTTATTAATTTATATTTAAATTTTATTTAATTTTGTTTATTATAAAATTAATACTATGCAACCCAAACTTCCTATTCAATGTCCGAGTTGCGAAAGTTCACTATCGGTTACACAACTAAGTTGTAGTCAGTGTTCGACTTCTGTTTCAGGCAATTATTCACTTCCTCTTTTACTTCAAATAACCGAAGAAGAGCAAAATTTCATCCTACAATTCTTTTTAACTAGTGGTAGCTTAAAAGAAATGGCTTCACAAATGGGAAATAGTTACCCTACGGTTAGAAACAAATTAGATGACATCATTCAAAAAATAAATCAATTAAAAGCCAAGTAAACTATGAAAACAATACTCTTCAATCCATTTCAAAACTACACTGAAAAACAATTAACAATTGTTGGAGTTTTAACCGCAATGGTGGCAGGAATTTTAGCTGTACTACTTAACGGTCGATTTGATGGTGTACTTGATTTGCATTTTGTTCCCAAAACATCAGCATTACATTCAGCTTCCGATATAGCAATTGCAATTATAACGTTAACACTACTATTATTCATTTTCGGAAAAATAATCAATAAAAAAACACGGTTTATTGACCTTTTAGCGGCTAGTTTAATTGCTAAAATTCCATTTTACTTTCTATTACTCTTTAATATTAACAACAAAATGTTTCTAGTGACAGAAAAATTAGTAAATATGGTTTCTAAAAATAAAACTATTGCTATTGAAGCTGCCGATATGACTTTAATAGTATGCTCAGGAATCGCCACATTTATCTGTTTGATTTGGTCTATAGTATTGCTTTTCAACGGGTTTAAAACTGCAACCAACTCTAAAGAGACTAAACACATAATATTATTTATTGTTGCTATAATACTAGCCGAAATACTTTCTAAAATTCTAATTTTCAAACTCAATTAAATATGGTAACCATAACTGAAACTAATGATAAATTTATATTCGAAATAAATGGATTTCATAAATTTTGGGCGTTACGAAGTGACATTGTTGTTCCAAAAGAAAACATTGTAAAAGCCTATCAAGACACGAATGAACTTCATAAATATCCCGGATTTAGAGTGGGTACGTATTTGCCATTTGTAATTATCGCTGGAGATTTTTTTTTAAGAAAAAAGAAGAATTTTTGGGATGTCATGAAAGAGAGAGACACCATAATTGTAGAATTAAAAGACCATTCCTATCATAAATTATACATACAAGTTAAAAATCCAGAAGAAGCATTACACCTTTTAAACACAAAATAAAATGAAAAAAACAGTATTAACCTTTGTAATATTATTTTTGACCACAGTAACATTCGGACAAGAAATTACAGGAAAATGGTATGGATTATTGATTGTTCCTGGCGGTCAACTACCTTTAGAAATTAACGTTACCAAAACTGAAACGGGATATCAATCTACTATGGACAGCCCTGATCAAAAAGCTTTTGGGATTCCTATTACAACTACAAATTTTGAAAACACAACCTTTAAATTTGCAATTCCAGCAGGCCGTATAGAATATGAAGGAACCTATCAAAACAATACCATTACAGGTTTTTTTAAACAAGTTGGGCAAACATTCCCATTAAATTTTTCCAGAGAAAAAGTTGAAAAAACAGCAGTAGTACGACCTCAAGAACCTAAAAAACCATATCCTTATTATACCGAAGAAGTTACTTTTGACAACAAAAAAGACGGTGTTACATTAGCCGGAACTCTAACGTTACCTAGTAAAGAAGGAAATTTTCCAGTTGTTATTTTAATAACGGGAAGCAGTCCACAAAATAGAAATGAAGAAATTTTAGGACATAAACCTTTCTTAGTAATTGCCGATTATTTGACTCGAAATGGCATTGGCGTTTTACGATATGATGACAGAGGAACGGCTTCGTCAACTGGAAACTATAACAAATCAACGACTTTTGATTTCTCTTATGATGCCGAAGCGGCTGTCAACTATTTGCTGACTAGAAATGAAATCAACAAAAAGAAAATTGGATTGATAGGCCACAGTGAAGGTGGCGTTATTGCTCCGATGGTTGCAAGCAGAAATAAAAATGTTAATTTCATAATATTGCTGGCTGGAACTGGATTGAGAGGTGACAAACTCCTTCTATTACAACAAGAATTGATTGCAAGAGCTAAAGGAGCTACAGAGGAACAATTGAAAGAAAGTAAAAGTTTTAATGAAAAAATATTCGATCTAATTATCAATTCTTCTGATGATACCAAACTCAATACCGATTTAACCAACATCTATAATGATGCTATCAGTAAAACTCCAGACGCTAAATTTCCTGAAGGAATGTCCAAAGAAGAATACATCAATTACCAAATTAGTGAATATACAAATACATGGATGTACTATTTTATTAGATTAGACCCTAGTATTGCTTTAGAAAAAGTAAAATGCCCAGTATTAGCTCTAAATGGATTGAAAGATTTGCAAGTTCCACCAAAAGAAAATTTAGAAGCTATTAAAAAAGCTTTAGCCAAAGGAAAAAATAAAAAAGTGACCCTTAAAGAACTTCCTAATTTAAATCATTTATTTCAAGAATGTACTACAGGAGCACCAAGCGAATATGATAAGATTGAACAAACCTTTTCACCAACTGCTTTGACAGAAATAGTAAATTGGATCCAAATTCAAATAAAATAATTCCGATTGTCTGTAACAAAACCATTAGCTTAGCTACCTATTTATTTCTAAATGAATTTTAATGAAAAAAATTATTCTAAGCCTTGCTTTTGTATCGCTATTGTGGAGTTGTAAACCATCGGCTTCCGTAACATCAAAAAACGAAAAACCTGAAATTGCGGTTACTATCGACTTAAATCATGTAAAAGATGACAAAGTAATGGTTGCTGTTACCGCTCCATTAATTACTACTGGTGAAATTGTTTACCATCTTCCAAAAATCATCCCAGGAACCTATTCTGAAGATGATTACGGAAAATTTATAGACGATTTTAAAGCCTTTGACGCGAATGGAAAAGCATTAGAAGTCACTAAATCGGATTCTAATTCTTGGTTGATAAAAAATGCTACAAAATTAGATAAGATTACGTATTGGGTAAATGACACTTATGATATTGAAGGTGGCGGTGGATTTGGAAGTGGGGTATTTTCACCAGCAGGAACCAACATCAATGAAGGCAAAAATTTCATGATAAATAACCACGGATTTGTGGGGTATTTTGACAATAAAAAAGATTTTACATACAATGTAACCATATTGCATCCTGAAACACTTTTTGGTGCTACTTCATTAATCGATTCAGACAACAGTAACCTATCAGACACCTTCGTGGTATCTCGATATAATGATTTGGTTGACAATCCGATTATGTATTCGGTGCCAGATTATACAACCTTTAACGTTGACGGAATGGACATCTTGTTTAGTGTTTATTCTCCAACAGGAAAACATACCGCAAAAGCACTTTCGCCCGATTTAGAAAAGTGCATGCGTGCTCAAAAGAAATTTTTAGGTCCTATCAACACCAACAAAAGATACACTGTTCTTTTATATCTTTCTGATATGAAAGCGAAAGATGCTAAAGGCTTTGGAGCTCTAGAACACAACAGCTCTACTTCTGTCGTATTTCCAGAAATGATGCCTACTGGTGCCTTAGGGAAACAGATTATTGATGTGGTTTCACACGAGTTTTTTCATATTGTAACACCACTTGGAGTACATTCTAATGAAATTCATTATTTTGATTTCAACACGCCTAAAATGTCCAAGCATTTATGGATGTATGAAGGCGTAACCGAATATTTCGCTAATCTTTTTCAAGTAAATCAAGGTTTAATAGATGAAGATGCTTTTTATAAAAGAATGGTTGGCAAAATCAACGATGCCAAACGCTTGAATGACACAATGCCATTTACCACAATGAGTGAGAACGTTTTGGTGGAACCATACAAAGCGCAATACCTAAATGTATATGAGAAAGGGGCATTAATCGGAATGTGTATCGATATCATTATAAGAGAAAAAAGCAATGGTCAACGTGGAATTTTAGATTTAATGCAAAAATTAACTGCTGAATTTGGACCTAAAAAACCATTTACCGATGACGAACTTTTTACTAAAATTACGGAATTAACCTACCCAGAAGTTGGTGAATTCTTAACTACTCATGTCTCTGGCACGACTCCTATTCCGTATGATGTCTATTTTGCTAAAATGGGAATTGCAAAAGGTAAAATCAAAAAAGCAACCAATCCGTTCTTATACAAAAAATCGGCTGGAATTACTGGTAATGCTACAACTAAAGAAATTGTAGTTAAGAATTACACCGAATTGAGTCCGTTTTTAACTTCATTAGGATTAAAAGGTGACGATGTGATTTCATCTATAAACGGAACGGACTACAACTTAGATAAAATTGCTGAAATGATGAGTGCTGCTCAAAACTGGAAAGAAGGAGAAGCAGTATCAATAAAAATAAAACGCGACGGAAAAGAGCAAACCCTTTCTGGAAAAGTAATCGTAAATTATGAAGAATCAGAAGGCTATCATTCAGTTGACGTAACAAAAGATTCTTTAAAAGAAGCTTGGTTAAAAGGATAAACTTGAATATATCCATTTTTAAATCCTCAATTTATGTTATAGATTGGGGATTTTTTTATTATTTTGCCAAAAATAAAAAACCATGCGTAAAACAATTATAGCCTTAGCATCTTTGGCATTACTTTCTTCTTGTAACGAAAAAAAATCAGATAAAAACCTTCATATCACAGGATATATAAAAGGTTTGAAAAAAGGAACTCTATACATTCAACGAATTAAAGATACTGCATTAGTTGCTGTTGACACAATCAAAATTGATGGTGATTCTCATTTTTCTAGCGACATTAACATTGACTCACCTGAAATGTTTTATCTATTTTTAGATCGTGGAGTGACCAATTCTATTGACAATAATCTTCCGTTTTTTGTTGAACCAGGAACGGTAAATATTGAATCATCTTTAGATTTTTTTACTGCCGATGCCAAAATTACGGGTTCAAAAAATCAAGAACTGTATGACGAATACCGAAAAGTAGTATCTCGCTATGTGGATCAGAATTTAGATTTAATTCAAAAACGCTTCAATGCACTTAAAGCTAAAAACGTAGCTGAATTGACTAAAATTCAAGAAGAGCAAGACAATGTTTTAAAACACAAATACCTTTACACCACTAACTTTGCGGTGAATCATGCCGATTATGATGTAGCGCCTTATGTGGCAGTTGCCGAGATTTACGACATCAATTTGAAATATTTGGATACGATTCAAAAATCGATGACGCCTAAAATTGCTAAATCACTTTATGGCAAAAAGCTCAATGAATTAATTGCTGAACGAAAAAAATCAGAAACTATCAAATAAAAAAAATCCCGTTCAATTGAACGGGATTTTTTTATTTAATTAGCATCATAATGACACGTTGGATCTAAATATTTTCTCAATCGAGTTGCTGAAGTAAAGTCAGCATTACCACAATTCGGAACACCTTTTGGTTCCGTTGGTGTTGGATTAAACGGATAATGTCCAAGAACAGCTGTGCTGGTAATATCAACTGGTCGCTTTAGTGTTTCCGATCGTGTAGTGAAATTATCACCATCATCATCGGTATCGTACATATTTGGAACTCCGTCACCATCAGTATCGTAAATTTCAACAGTACCATCACCATCATAATCATAACCTAAGTATGGATTTTCTTTCCATCTAACAGATGTCGGAATGGATGTTAACATTTTGCGTTCGTCTTTAGACAAAATTCCGTCACCATCTTGATCTCGATATTGCAACTCATATAATTTAAAGTTGAAAATTATAGGTGAATATGCTGGAATGGTTCCTGCTGCATTGTTATAATACGCCAACGCTGAAGGCAAAAACATTACACCTGCACCAAAATCATTGAATGTTGCTGGATTTCCACCTGTTGATGGTGTGTAAGTACCTGTGTGAAAATTAGGTAAGATATGAGACCATCCTGTAATAACTTCTTGAAGTTTAAACCAAACTGGAGTATCCGCAATATCAAATTGTGCACTTTTTTTCAAGTTAATACCTTTGTAAGCTACGTGAATTGAGTCTACTTGAGTTGGTCGCTTTCCATTTACAATATCGCCTTCTCTAAATTTAATGAAATAAATTTTATAATCTATACCGCCTTGAGCAACAGTAGTATCATGTAACTGAAAGGCAACATCTGTTCTAATAGATGAATGACCATTGCCAGGTACTAAGGTATCAAAAGTCACATTATAATTGGAATCATAAGTCAAATAATGCGTATCAATGTATTGATCTATAGCTGCAATATCAGTGGCATATTGAGTAGCATAATCACGTAATGGTTCAGCATCTGGAGTATTGTTATTTCCACAAGAAGCCAAAACTATACAAAAAACAAATACAGAAAGTATTTTAAAAATATTATTCATTATTAATCAATTTTAAGCGCGCAAGATACAATATTGATTTATTTTTGTAAACTATTTAACGTTGATTTTAGATATTTTTATGAGAGTTGATAAATACTTATGGTGCGTGCGCTATTACAAAACCCGAAATATGGTTACAGAAGCCTGTAAAAAAAATCATATTACAGTAAATGGTCAGGTGGCAAAAGCTTCTAAAGAGGTTTTTCCATCGGATAAAATCACATTTCGAAAAGACCAAATTACTCATATCATATCAGTTTTAGATATTCCCGCCAATCGTGTTGGGGCAAAATTAGTTGACATCTATAGAAAAGATGAAACGCCTGCAGAATCATTTGCACATTTGGAACTTTTAAAACTTTCTAAAGAACACTACCGAAAAACCGGTACCGGACGCCCAACAAAAAAAGACCGACGCGATTTAGACGAATTAGAATTTAATACCGATAGTGATGGAACTGAATAGTACGTATTGGGAAGATCGATATAAAAATAAAGAAACAGGTTGGGACGTAGGTAAAATAACAACTCCATTAAAGGAATATATTGATCAAATTGAAGATAAATCGATAAAAATTCTTATTCCTGGTGCCGGAAATAGTTACGAATTGGAGTACTTGTTAAATAACGGATTTGAAAATGTTTTTGTCTTAGATTTTGCGCAACTTCCTTTAGATAATATCCAACAAAGAATAACCAATTGCAGGCCAAATCAACTCATAAAATCAGATTTTTTTGAACACGAAGGTAGCTACGATTTACTATTAGAGCAAACTTTTTTTTGTGCTTTAGACCCTATACTAAGAGAAAAGTACGTTAAAAAAGCTTCCGATTTATTGTGCTCTAAAGGTAAAATTGCTGGACTCTTATTTCAATTTCCATTAACAGAAATCGGACCTCCATTTGGTGGTTCAAAAGAAGAATATAGTACTTTATTTCAAGATGAATTTGAAATAAAAACATTAGAAACTGCAAATAATTCAATCAAACCAAGACAAGGAAACGAACTCTTTTTTATCTTTATCAAAAAATAAAACCATGAGCCAAAATATCATTCTTACCCATCAAGAAATCGAACACAAAATCAAACGCATTGCTTATCAAATTTATGAAACTTTTGTAGATGAAGAAAGTATTGTTATTGCTGGGATTGCTTCAAATGGTTATGTTTTAGCAGAAAAATTAGCTCTTGTTTTAAACGCAATTTCACCTTTGAATATCATTTTATGCGAAGTAAAAGTAGATAAACAAAAGCCAAATTCTGAAATAAAAACTTCTATTACTAAAGAAGAATATCAAAATAAAGGCATTGTACTAGTGGATGATGTGTTAAATTCTGGATCCA
>Ga0209023_10006285_pt1 | contig 12585 bp, 10 predicted proteins | sample LakOneMetagenome_FD_187468 | JGI IMG/M metagenome (GOLD analysis project Ga0209023, IMG submission 187468) | Freshwater and sediment microbial communities from Lake Erie, Canada (SPAdes) (version 2) | ecosystem: Environmental > Aquatic > Freshwater > Lentic | place: Lake Erie, Canada... | reverse complement strand
CAAAGCAAATCAAGCCATCTCATCGCGGCGAACTCGAAATTACCGATCTCAACCAATTGTATTTAGATCAAGGTCAACTCTCTGTTGAGTTGATGGGACGCGGACATGCTTGGCTGGATACGGGAACGCATGACTCATTGCTTGAAGCGGGTCAGTTCATTGCGACGGTCGAAAAACGTCAAGGCTTAAAAATTGCTTGTCCTGAAGAAATCGCCTTCCATAACGAGTGGATTAGCCGCGAACAACTGGCTGAACTGGCGAAACCATTGGCAAAAAATGGTTATGGACAATACCTGCTGGGTCTTCTGAAAGAGAAAATATTCTAATGCAAGCCACCAAACTCGCGATTCCAGAAGTGGTCTTGTTTACACCCAATTTCTTTGGTGATGAACGCGGTTTCTTTTTTGAAAGTTTTTCACAAAATGTATTTGAAGAGTCAACCGGCTTAACGCGCAAGTTTGTCCAAGACAATCACTCCAAGTCTCAACGTGGTGTATTGCGTGGTTTGCATTACCAGCTGAATCCGATGGCACAAGGCAAATTGGTTCGTGTTATTCAAGGTGAAGTATTTGACGTCTGCGTTGATATTCGTAAAGACTCGCCGACTTTTGGTCAATGGGTCGGAGAGATCCTGTCCGCAGAAAACAGAAAACAACTCTGGGTTCCAGAGGGCTTCGCGCATGGATTTATTACCTTGTCCGAAACAGCAGAATTTTTATATAAAACAACGAATACTTATGCACCAAATTATGAGCGTTCAATTATCTGGAATGATCCAGACTTAGCCATTGATTGGCGGTTTGAAGGTGAACCTTTACTCTCTGGTAAAGATCAAAAAGCAGTTTCTTTTAAGGATGCCGACGTTTTTTGAGATGTCTTGCGATGTAGATGATGACCAGATTAATTGTTAAAACGGTCTCACGTATTGAGCACGCTTAAAATGGCGTAACCCCCTGTTAGGAAAAAATCATCATTGTTGATCGATGGAATGAAGTGAGTTGTGTTGATGGTTCTTATTCCTGTCATTATGTCTGGAGGTGCTGGCACGCGTTTATGGCCCGTGTCGCGCGAAGCGTATCCCAAACCATTCATGAAACTTGCAGATGGTGATAGTTTGCTTATGAAAGCCTATCAGCGTGCGGCTTCCGTCATGAATACAGAGCATTTGATCACCGTCACCAACCGTGATTATTTCTTTGAAAGCAAAGATAACCTTGCTCAAGTGAGTCAGGGCATCCAGGGTACTTTTTTGCTGGAGCCTTTTGGACGCAACACCGCGCCAGCGATTACATTAGCGGCATTAGATGTTTTTCATAAGTACGGTTCAGACGCCGTTTTGCTGGTCATGTCAGCCGATCACCTTATCCACGATGGTTCTCGTTTTGAGTCTGCGGTCACCTCTGCCACGACTTTGGCGAGTCAAGGTTATCTAGTTACTTTTGGGATTACACCGACCGCACCTGAAACGGGTTATGGTTATATTGCGTGCGGCGAAGCATTGGATGTGGGGTATCGCGTTGGACGTTTTGTTGAAAAACCTGATATAGATAAAGCAAAGTTACTGCTAGAAAGTGGAAATCATCTTTGGAATGCAGGAATATTTTGTTTTCAGGCAGGTATATTTCTGAGTGAAATGGCACAGCATGCTCCAGAAGTAATTGCTGCAGCAGAAGCTTGTCGCGTGCAATTGGGCTCAGATGTTTCTGATTCTGCGATGCAGGATTATTCAGTTGATGCGTTTAATATGTTCCCTGATATTTCGATCGACTACGCATTGATGGAACACTCCAATAAAGTCGCGGTAATTCCTTGTGATTTTGGATGGAGCGATATAGGTTCTTGGCAAGCGGTGAGTGAGTTAACCGTTGCCGATGAAAATCAGAACCGCACAGTAGGTGAATCGATTTTGATTGATTCGCATAATGTATATGTACAGAGCGAACAACGTTTGGTCGCAACATTAGGCGTACAAGATTTAATTATTATTGATACACCAGACGCCTTGCTGGTTGCACATGCAGGAAAGACGCAAGATGTCCGCAAAGTAGTCGCTCAACTAAAAGCACTCGGTCATGATGCCTTTAAGCTCCACCGCACTGTTGTCAGGCCTTGGGGAGCGTACACGATCCTCGAGGAAAGTATACGATTTAAGATCAAACGCATTGAAGTCCGCCCAGGTGCCAGCTTAAGTCTGCAGATGCATCACCATCGCAGTGAGCATTGGATTGTGGTGAGTGGAATGGCAAGCGTTACAAATGGCGACCAAATCACCTTATTGGGTGCAAATGAATCGACTTATATTCCAGCAGGAAATCGTCATCGCTTAGAAAATCCAGGTGTGCTTCCATTAGTCATGATTGAGGTACAAAGTGGAGAGTATCTTGGCGAAGACGATATCGTCCGCTTCCAAGATAATTACGGACGCTGTTAACTCATGCTCCAAATAGGTTTCGTCCACTTTTTAGCAGTTTCAATAGGTAAAACCCTATAAAGTGGACGGATCCAGTTTGCACAGTTATCGAACGGTTCTGGCTCATTCTACGAAACACGGACCGCTTCGACTATTCGCAAATGCAGACAAAGCTTAAGCGCTTAAACCTGTTCTTGAACATGAACTAAACGCAAGACTTTTCAAAGTGACTGCGTTGCCAACCGACAACGTACTTCGACTTGTTCAGGGTATGTGCGTGTATTACAATGCAGACCCTCATCGACCGCTCAATAATTATCGATTTGGGTAAAATGAAATCCCGTCGTTGTAGAAGGTGCTCAACAACACCTCTACAGCATGCTTTGCTAGGTGCCATAGCATCTGGCTTTTTTTAATATCAGATGATTCGATGAGCGCAGGCTATCTCCAAAACTTCAGCATCATCTATAAAGATGCTCTATTTGATTTTACCAATCAATTAATCAGCGAACCGCAGTGGAAGAATCTACTTGAGCGTGCTCGCCATGCCGAGTTACCGAAAGCAATACAACAGCTCCAGGCTGGGAACATTACCAACCCAACAGAACATCGCCAAGTTCTGCATACCGCATTACGAGCCCGACCCAACTCATCTACGTCCGCGATGAACGCGCATATTCATGAAGCCATTACGATACGTGAGCAAATACGAGACTTCGTGAAGAAGCTTCATGCCGGTCAAATCGTTGGCGTGACAGGAAAACCGATTCGTACAGTCGTCAACATTGGCGTAGGTGGCTCAAATCTTGGTTCACGTATGGTCACTGAGGCCTTAACCCGATATAAAACCACAGATATTCAGATTTTCTTTGTGGCGAATATTGATGCAGATGATCTCAATGAAGTGTTACAACAAATTAATCCAGAAGAAACACTCTTTTTAATTACCAGTAAAACCTTTACTACTTTCGAGACCATGCAAAATGCTGCTGCTGCAATTCAATGGCTAGAGCAACGACTCCGTCTTGATCGTCATCAAATTATCGCTCGCCACTTTGTCGGCATTACCGCCGAACCACAGAAAGCCGAAAAATTTGGTATTGATACCCAATATATTTTCAAATTTTGGGATTGGGTCGGCGGGCGTTTTTCATTGTGGTCAGCTGTTGGTTTACCCATCGCCATCCTTGTCGGTATGGATCATTTTGAAGCGTTACTTGCTGGCGCACAGTCCATGGATGAACATTTTTTTACCGCCCCCTTAGAAGCCAACATTCCAGTCATCATGGGACTCATTGGTTTATGGAATATAGAAGATAACCATGCTGCGGGATTATCGATTGCACCCTATTGTCACGGCTTAAGAAACTTCCCTTCATACCTGCAACAACTTGAAATGGAATCGAACGGCAAAGGTGTTGATACCGATGGAAAACCAATTACATATCGTACCGCACAAGCAGTCTTTGGTAGCGTCGGCAGTAATGGCCAACATGCTTACTTTCAAATGTTACATCAAGGAAATCGTCAGATTCCCACTGATTTCATTGCAATTGCGGAAGACCCTCAAATTTTTGCAGGGCATCAAGACCAACTATTAGCAAATTGCTTTGCACAAAGTGCCGCACTGGCTCAAGGTCGACACTATCCCAGTGAACCTCATAAGACCTGTCTAGGCGGCCAACGCTCAAGTATGATTATTTTACCAAAGCAAGATCCTTTTTCTATAGGTCTTCTACTTGCCGCTTATGAGCATAAAATCTTTGTACAAGCACAACTCTGGAATATCAACGCGTTTGATCAATGGGGTGTTGAACTAGGTAAATCCCTCGCACATGAGATTTTGCCAGCTTTACATGGTGAGCCAATAGCCCAGAAACTTGATGAGGTCACAAAGACTCGCATTGCGTTTGTGAACACTATTCGCACTAACCATTTGAAGCACTCATAAACCTAAACAGTATTCGAAAAACAATTAATAAGAGCATTACGATGAGTTTAATTCAATGGGTCGATTTCCCTCCGCTTGGCGATGAGCGCGGCTCTCTTGTTGCCTTGGAGGGCAGCAAAACCGTTCCTTTTGAGATCAAACGTGTGTACTACATTTTCGGCACGCAACAGGGTGTCGCACGTGGTTTTCATGCCCATCGTAATCTGAAGCAAGTTGCCGTCTGTGTTACAGGCAAATGCCGCATGATTTTGGATGATGGGGAAACCCGCCAAGAAGCATGGCTAGACTCTCCCACCAAAGGACTCATTATTGGCGATCTGGTATGGCGAGAAATGCATGATTTCAGCCCTGATTGCGTCTTATTGGTCCTCGCCAGTGAACATTATGATGAAAATGACTACATCCGTAACTATGACGAATTCGTAAAGAGAGATCGCTAATGAGTATTCATCCGCTTGCTATTGTGTCTGAGAAGGCAATCATTGGTAGCAATGTCACCATTGGGCCATTCACGATTATCTATGACAACGTCCGTATTGAAGACGACGTCACGATAGAAAGTCATTGCGAAATTGGCATCTCCAACCATTTATCTGGCGGTAATGTATTGATCATTGGCCAACATTCTCATATCCGTTCGCATAGTATTTTCTACGAAGGCTCTACATTCGGTGAAAAGCTGACGACTGGTCATCGCGTGACTGTGCGTGAAAAAACCATTGCGGGCAAAAATCTTCAAATCGGCACGCTATCTGACATCCAAGGCCATTGCACCATTGGCGACTATGTTCGTTTTCATAGCAATGTTCACATTGGACAAGCGAGCACCATCGGTAACTTTGTCTGGATCTTCCCTTATGTGGTGTTGACCAATGATCCACACCCCCCAAGCAACACGCTGAAAGGGGTCACGGTTGAAGATTATGCAATCGTTGCGACAATGTCGGTTGTTTTGCCTGGGGTCACCATTGCTAAAGGCACGCTGGTCGGCGCACATTCCTGCGTCAATCGAAATACTGAGGCAGAGATGGTATATGTCGGCTCACCAGCGAAGAAAATTTGCGCCACGGGCGGAATTCGTTTGCAAGATGGGTCAAATTTGAGTGCCTATCCATGGGTCAATCATTTTAATCGTGGATATCCTGAGTCGGTGATCGAGGCATGGAAACGTGGCGAACACGGCTTAACAGGGGGTCAATCAACATGAGTATGACTATTCCATTCCTTGACCTCAAAGCCACCAATAACAGTTATCGCGATGAACTGGTTGCAGCCTGCACTCGGGTGATTGATTCTGGCTGGTACATTGCGGGTAATGAACTCAGTCAATTCGAAAATGAGTTTGCCCAATACTGCGGAACCAAACATTGCATTGGCGTGGCAAACGGTCTGGATGCGCTCGTTTTAACGCTCCGCGCTTGGAAAGAACTCGGCAAACTCAAAGACGGCGACGAAGTTATTGTACCTGCCAATACCTATATTGCCAGCGTGCTTGCGATTACCGAAAATAATCTGGTTCCCGTCTTGGTCGAACCCGATGCGACCAGTTTGAATCTTTGCCCTCAGAATGTAAAAGCAGCGATCACAGCCAAAACACGCGCGATTCTGCCAGTCCATTTATATGGGAAACTCGCAGACATGCCCGCAATCCTTGCGATTTCTCAGCAACACGGTCTACTCGTCCTCGAAGATTCCGCGCAAGCGCATGGCGCAAGTATTGATGGACGTAAAGCGGGTAATTGGGGCGATGCTTCAGGTTTTAGCTTTTATCCTGGGAAGAACTTAGGGGCGTTGGGTGACGCAGGGGCGATCACGACGAATGACGATGAACTCGCACAGACCCTGCGTGCCATCCGCAACTATGGTTCGCATGAAAAGTACAAAAATCTCTATCAGGGCGTCAACAGCCGTCTTGATGAAATACAAGCTGCCATGCTCAGCGTCAAACTGAAATATTTGGATGAACAAACCGCGCATCGCCGTCAGATCGCGCAAATTTATATGAATGGCATCAACAATTCGGCAATCACACTACCCTTGTCAGCCAATGACTCACCGCTGACGTTCGAAAGTCATGTGTGGCATTTGTTTGTGGTGCGCTGCACAAACCGTGATGCTTTACAAAAGCATCTTGCAGATCATGGCGTACAAACACTGATTCACTATCCTATTCCACCACATAAACAACAAGCCTACCCCGCTTGGAATACGCTCAGCTTTCCATTGACTGAAGCGATTCATCAGCAAGTGTTGAGCTTACCGCTCGGTCCGGCAATGACACTGACGGATGTTGAAGAAACGGTTCGCATCATTAATAAATTTGGCACCTAAAAAATCTCTAATGAATTATAGATCCGACATCAATGCCTTAAGAGCATTTTCGATTATTTTCGTCGTGCTTTATCACTTTAAAGTGCCTTTTTTTAATGGCGGTTTCATCGGCGTTGATGTTTTTTTTGTGATCTCAGGCTACTTGATGACCAAAGTGATTTTTCATCGACTGGCTCATCACTCTTTTAAGTTGTCCAACTTCTATATTGACCGAGCGTTTAGGATTATTCCTGCCTTAACCTTTGTTTGTATTAGCTATTTAATCATTGGATGGTTTCTACTTTATCCACTTGAGTACAAACAGCTGGCCAAAGAAATTGTTGCGGCGATCACTTTTTCATCCAATTTTCTTTATTTTGAACAAAGTGGTTATTTTGATCCGACGGCAGAAAAACTCTATTTATTACATGCTTGGAGTCTCGCCGTTGAATGGCAATTCTATATTGTCTATCCAATATTAATCATTCTGCTTGCCAAACTATTTAAACTGAATCATGTTAAATATATTTTAGCGGCTTTGTGTTTTGCCTCCTTCGTGAGTGCAATCATTTTAGTGCAGACCTCACCCACTTTTTCATTCTACCTACTGCCAACTAGAGCGTGGGAGATGTTGATCGGCGGGCTCATCTTCTTATTTCCGATCGCGATTCAAGAAGAAAAGCGCAAATATGTTCAATTCTCTGCGTTGTTGGGACTATTCGCGAGTGTCGCCCTGCTGGACAGTAAAATGGCTTGGCCAGGGGGATTCGCATTATTCCCCGTGTTGAGTGCATGCTTATTTATCATTGCCAGCTCACAAGAGACTTTGGTTTCTAAAAATTCAACATTAAGCTTTTTGGGTAAATCTTCTTATTCAATCTACCTGTGGCATTGGCCCATCTATGTCTTGACGGCTCAACGGGGTCTTTCTCATCGGACACTGGTCATTTGCATGGCTATTACGCTTTCAATTGTATTGGGTTATTTTTCCTATCGTGCCATTGAAACGTATTTCATTTCATTCAAAAAAGAGCATAAACACAATCAAAAGAAAATCCTTGCGGTGCTTTTTCTGTTGGTTGCGATTATTTTTCCAAGCATTTTCATCTACGTTTATAAAGGCAATGAGAAAACTCAGTTTCTTGCTTATTATGAAAACATGCATAAAAATGGTCTCAACACGGCCTACCGGCTTGAATGTGATTTTTATGATAATGTGACGCAGAAAGCGCGGCAGTCCATCGCCAAAGAATGCACCTCAAGCCTTCATGGATCAGCCACCCAGAATCATCGTGCTTTTCTCTGGGGGGACTCTCACGCACAAGCGCTCTCTTCAGGTTTAAACGCTCAGTTACCCAATGATTATGTGCTATATCAAGTTGCCACCTCGGGATGCCCGCCCAGTCTGACGATGAACCCACGTTCAGGTAAAATCGATAATCGTTGCCAATTTTCGAATGCGTTTGCGCTTTCTGAGATCGCTAGACTCAAGCCTGATATCGTTTTTCTGGCTCAAGTGAACTTTCATGAGGAAGTCGATTGGCAAGCTCTCGCGACCCAATTAAAAGCGCGCGGAGTCAAACACGTGGTATTGATTGGTCCTGTGCCACAATTTAATCCCTCTCTGCCCGAAGTTTATGTGAAGAATAATTGGGATAATCACTCCACTTATCTGTCCGAAGGATTAGATCAAAGTGTCATGAACACGGACAGAATACTGACTAAAAAATACTCAAATCCGTCTACCAAAGACCTGCTTACCTATGTGCCATTGATCCCAAGCTTGTGCACGCAAGATCGTTGTAAAGTGGTAATTGATGGTACGAAGAACAGTCTCCTTCTGGTAGACTTTAGTCACCTCACCCCTTTAGGCTCATTAGTAGCCGGAAAGATCATCTTAAAAAACCTACATCTCATCCCTCCAGATATGAATGACACTCATTAAGACCAGCCTGCTGAATGCGATTGCGGTCATGATCAAAATGATCACCTTGCTGGGTATCAACAAAATTCTCGCAATTTATGTTGGCCCTGCTGGGTATGCTGCGCTTGGCCAATTTCAAAATGCGGTACAGATGATCACCACCTTCGCCAGTGGTGCCATCAACACGGGTGTGACTAAATACACAGCCGAATATTATGAAGATGCGCTTAAACAGCAACAGGTTTGGCGTACTGCTGGCACGATTGCAATTATTGGCTCAATCATCACTAGTGTGATCATTGCAGTTTTTAACCAGCCCTTAGCCGCATGGTTCTTAAAAAATGACAGCTATGGGGGAGTATTTCTTTGGTTTGCCGCGACATTGGTTTTCTTCACGCTGAATACCTTGTTGCTCGCGATCCTCAACGGCAAAAAAGCGATCGGTCGATATGTCTTAGCGAATATTGCCGGCAGTGTTTTTGCGTTTGTTGCCACCACCATCATGGCGATTCAATGGGGTTTATATGGGGCATTAATCGCACTAGCCATCTACCAATCGATTACTTTTTTTGTGACATTATTGATTTGCTACAAAGCTGATTGGTTTAAGATCAGCTACTTGTTTGGCCAAATTGATCGCCAGATTGCACTGAATCTCGGCAAATTCACCGCCATGGCACTGACATCCGCAGCCTGTGGTCCGATCAGCCAGATTTTAATTCGCGATCACTTGGGGGCGAGCTTCGGCTGGACTGCCGCAGGCTATTGGGAAGCCATGTGGCGATTAAGTAACGCCTATCTGTTACTCGCGACCACAACCTTAAGCGTGTACTATCTACCCAGACTTTCAGAACTAAAAGATGCAATTGATATCAAAAAAGAAATTCTACAGGGCTATAAAATTATCCTACCCGTTGCAGCCTTGAGTGCCTTGAGCATTTATTTGTGCCGCGACATGATTATTCCGCTACTCTTCACCCAAGAATTTTTGCCCATGCGAGAACTGTTTGCATGGCAAATGATCGGTGACACCTTAAAAATTGGCAGCTGGATCTTAGCTTTTCTGATGCTTAGTAAAGCGATGCTGAAGCTATTTATCATTACAGAAATCATTTTTTCGATTAGTTTTGTCGTGCTCACTTGGGTTTTGACAAAAACCATCGGATTTCAGGGCGTGGCTGTCGCGTTTGCAGCAAATTATGCCGCGTATTGGATTGTCATATTTTTCTTCATTTATCAGAATCTTGCAGAGAAAAATGTCACTAAACCTTTGGATTGATTTTGTATGAACTATGAAAATTTACCTAATAATAAGCTGCCTTTAATTAGCGTTCTTGTACCCGTCTACAATCACGTTGACTTTGTGACGACCTGCTTAGATAGTATTCGAGACAATGGTTGGACACGATTAGAACTGGTGATCATTGATGATGGTTCAAAGGATAACTCTTATTCAATCGTCAGTTCGTGGCTTGAAGAGCATAAAAATTCATTTGAAAAAGTGAGCCTAGAAACACAGATTAATTCGGGTGTCACCAAAACCTTAAATCGACTCATTAGTCGGAGTTCAGGTGATTTTCTGGTATTCATTGCCAGCGATGATTACTTGCTCGAAAACAGCATTCAACAACGCTATGAATATCTTATAAACAACCCAACTAAGCTTGCGGTGTTTACTGATGCAATCGGCATTGATGATCAGGGAAAACAAATCTGTTCCTCTGTAATTCAGGAAAGATTCCATGGTCGAGTTAGCAATTTAGTGGATGAGCACAACATTGCCAAAGAGCTCATTCTGAATTGGTGTGTGCCAGGGCCTGTTTTTATGGCAAGAAAAGAGACCTATGAAGAAGTTGGTTTTTATGATGAGCAATATTTTATCGAGGATCGATATTTTTATCTAAAATTGCTGTCCAAAGGCAAACTTGGATTTATCAATAAAAGCACAGCAGCCTATAGACTGCATGCGGGATCAAGCACAGGCAATAAAGCCAAACAAATTGCAGTAGGCTCAGAGGTCATCAAAATTGAGCGGGATCTGTTGGAAAACTTTTCTGGACTCAATCGATTTTATCTCTTGTTGCAGATTTGGAGTAACTACTCTCAAGTGTTGATCGCGAGTGGCTATATGAAGCCGTTATTATTTTTACGATGCTTGGCAGCCAAAGCAGCTAAGCGTGTTGCCTCTTAATACCTTAGGTTAGTCATGGAACAGTTTCTAATAATCATAATATTTTTGATATCCATGGTCATATTAAGACTCACTGGATTCCGTTTCTTTGGCGTGAACGCACATCCTCTTTCGCTTTTCTTGATGATTCAAGTGTTTATTCTGACGGTGGTAGGGACTATTTCACTCGGGATCTTTGGGATGCCCATGTCATATGGAATGGATCAGTACATCTCAGATAGCACACGTGATGCAGTAGTTTTCCTTACTTTTTCCAGTCTTTCAGTTCTTTTTTTGGGTTTAGCTGCTCTGTCCGCTCTCAAGATTATCAGAACCTTTGAATATATTGTAGACGACAACGACATCGCGTTACTGAAAAAATTGACCTATGTTTCTGTCGCCATATTGGCGTTAAAACTAATTTCTGTTGCAGAGATACCCTTTCTACTCGCACTAAAAGGCCAGGTACAAGCAGCTGCAGACGCCAAAGTGAGAATTCTCACCAATCAAACAGGGATTACTACATTTGGTCTGAACTATATCGTCAGAAGTTTTACTTCGTACATCTTTATTGCTTCGGCGTTTATGTTTGCTTATGCAAGATCGAATCCAGCAGTACGCAACCTATTCCTATTCAATATCGTGCTGGTGCTCATCAATGCACTTTATGATATTCAGAAGCAAGCGATTGTCCTCCTTGCCTTATTAGCGTTTTGGATCTTCTACACCAGAAAAGGCGAGCTACTGTTTTTAGTCAAGGGATTATTTATTGCAGTTGGATTAGCGTCGATCATGTTTGTCATGACACTTGGACATACGTTGGATCTCAATATTTTTAAAGATGTATTTCAGCGTGTCTTCTTAGGACAGCCTGAAGGGATGTTTTTTATTAGGCAATACATCGAACCTTCTTTTGACTATACTTGGTTAGGCTTTCCCTTTGCGAATACATTCGACTTACCTCAGGCCGATCCCGCAGCAGAAGTGGTGAAGATACTTTTTCCTGGTGCAGGGGATAGTTGGCTAAATTCGAATACTTATTATATTGCCCATGCATGGTCGATATTTGGAAACTCCGCCATTCTCTTTGGTCCTTTGTTTGTCCTGTTGAATATTGCTCTGCTCATTCTGGTTGGACAGTATTTTATGGATAAAAAGGCCGCGATTTTTTATCCGATTGTTTTCTGGTTTATCGTAAAAATGCCCTTAGCGAATATTTTTACTGAATTTTTGTGGTTTAAAGTTTTGCTAGATGCTTTGATCAATTTGCTCTTTGTGGCACTGTTAATTGCTATTTTCGAGTGGAAACGCAAACCTAATGTAAGCGAAGAACATGAGTACTAAACAATTCCCTTTGATTGATGTGGTGTTTGTTCATTATGGGAATGAGCAAGCCGTCAAACGTTGTAGAGCGGATATTCAAAAAATCTCCGACTCAATTCGCTTCATTTCTGTGAATACTGCAGATGAGGGATTATCAGCGAATGCTGCCTTTGAGTTCTCAGGTTACCAAGTCGGTTTATTGAAAGCATTGGCACAATCAACCAGAGACTGTTCAAAAATTATTTTCTTAAATGACACGGTTTACTCATCTCATCACCGCATGTTTTTTAACTATGCATTAAATAAAATGTTGACACATGAACCCGCTGGCGAACATATGATTGGCATTGAAAGCTCTTGGTCACCGGGGATTTTTGATTCAAGCATTACTTATTTTCCGACCTTTATGTTCGCACTACAGGGAAGCAGAAGCGCGCTCAGTACGTTCAAATTTTATGATGACAAATTTGAGAGTGATGCATGGCATCAGCAGTGGG
>Ga0209023_10006284_pt1 | contig 12587 bp, 10 predicted proteins | sample LakOneMetagenome_FD_187468 | JGI IMG/M metagenome (GOLD analysis project Ga0209023, IMG submission 187468) | Freshwater and sediment microbial communities from Lake Erie, Canada (SPAdes) (version 2) | ecosystem: Environmental > Aquatic > Freshwater > Lentic | place: Lake Erie, Canada... | reverse complement strand
CATTGACCGCATACCCTTGATACCGAGAGGCTTGGAGCAGGCCAGGCAGTGTGCCGCGGCCCGGATGAACTGGTCGGCTTGTTCGTCCAGGACCACCGTCTGGATGTGCTCCAGCAGCTCGTGAGCCTCCTGAACCCATAGGCCCATGCCCGAGGCCGGATCTGCGAGCGAGTCCCGTTCGATGGTTCCGATTGGGACGGTCCTGGCCGCCTCGAGGTCGTCACCTTCCACCTGGGCGAAGATCGAGATTCGCATGTCGGGTCTCCCAAAAGTCGGATCCGCATGCTCTCACCATCCAGCCCAAAATGCCCCCTGGTTTTGGCCGCTCTCGCAGCATTCAAATGGTGCAACTTACGATATCGGCCTCAGCAGCCCATACATTCGACAGATCGCCGGGCCTTGAACGCCCCAAGGAGATCGCGTACGTGCAGACACCCCAAGCCTCCCAGCCGCAGGTCATCGACATCGAACAGTCGATCACGTTGCTGAGCGCAGCTGCTCTGCTGTCCGCTTGCAGTGCCGATGGTGAACGCAGCGCGTTCGTCAGTGCGTTCACTGAAGGCCGCGCGGCGCCAACCCGCCGCATACTTGCCGGCACCGAAGCGGCCGGGTCTGGCGGCCCGGTACCGACCCCGACCGAGCTGATGGATTGGGCCGAACGCGCTTACCCGCAGTACTTCCCGAGCGCGCAGCCAAACGTCGTCGAGTCGCCCTATGTGTACCGTCACTACTCGCAATCCGGCAACTATGTTGGCGTGGCGGGGGCCGACGTCTACGTTCTCGGCCCGGTGTCGGGTGGCGCACTCCTGCGGGTGGGATCGCTCGCCGACTTTGCGCCCCAGGTGCTGGCCACCCGATATGCCTTCAGCGATCAGGCCGCAGCGCGTTTCCTTCAGCATGCACAGTTGTCTTCGACCCTGGTGGAGATTGCCGATGTCAGGACACGTGGCTACGAACTTTGGCTCGACGAGCAGATGGGTCTGCCCTTGGGGGAAACCGCATGGGACTGGATGGCGGGGCAGGGTTACGCCACGGTGGACGCCCATGCCTACTACGACGCGGGCGCACCCACGGTCGACTACTTTCTCGCCCACCAGCTCGTAGCCTCACCCGACGCTGTGCGCAAACGAGCGGCCTTGGCCCTGTCCGAATACTTCGTCGTCTCCGTGCTCGTGATGGTGCCTTGGACGAACATGGCCCTGGCCCACTACTGGGACGTGTTGAACTCGCATGCCTTCGGCAACTTTCGCGACCTGCTGGAGGCCGTTACCTTGAATCCAGCCATGGGTGCCTGGCTGAACACGCGGGGCAACCTGAAGGAAGACCCCCGCACGGGTCGCGAACCTGACGAGAACTATGCCCGCGAGGTCATGCAGTTGTTCACGATCGGGCTCGTACGGCTGAATCCCGACGGATCGCCCATTCGCGATGGCGCGGGTCAAGCTGTATCGACGTTCGCGCAAACCGATGTCAGTCAACTGGCGCGTGTATTTACCGGCTACGACTTCTGGGATGACGGACGTACCTTTATTGCTCCGGCGTCTAATAACGAGCGGCCATATCCCGAATACACCCGCAGACCCATGGTCTTCGACGCCAGCAAGCACTCGCAAATGCCAGTGACCTTTCTCGGCACAACGATTCCTGCGAGCACGGATGGGGCAGTTGCACTGAAGAAGGCGCTGGACACTTTGTTCAACCACCCCAACGTGGGGCCCTTCTTCGGGCGCCAGATGATTCAGCGTCTGGTGACCAGCAACCCCAGTCCAGCCTATGTGGCTCGCGTGGCGGCAAGATTCAATGACAACGGGGCGGGTGTTCGGGGGGACCTGAAGGCCGTCTGGATGGCCATACTTCTCGACGAAGAAGCATGTGGCAATGCCAGTCTGACTTCGGTGACTCACGGCAAGGTTCGCGAGCCCATTTTACGGGTCTATCAATGGGCGCGCACATTTGCAGCAACGTCGTTGAGCGGAAGATGGACATGGGACATTTACAGCGCGGATCCCAATACCGGATTCGGGCAGCGCTTGCTGTGGTCCCCTTCGGTGTTCAATTTCTTTCGCCCAGGCTACATACCGCCTGGCACGTCCATGGCCGAGGCAGGAGCAACGGCGCCTGAGTTCCAGATCGTCAACGAATCGTCGGTGAGCCAATGGGTGAACTACATCCAGAACTTGGCCTACAACGCCACGATCGAGCAACCCTTCCTGGACATCTCAACCAAATACACCGACGTGCTGCAGTTGGCGCCTCAGGTTCCCGCACTCTTGGCGCGACTCAACCTCATTCTTTGCGCCGGGCAAGTCTCAGATGTCACGCTTCAGCGCATTGGCACGATCCTGACCTTGCCCGGGGTCCCCGTGCTGGACGATGGCAGCCTCACCGACTGGAAGCGCTATCGGGTCATCGCGGCGGTGATCTTGTTGATGTGCTGCCCCGAATATCTGGTGCAAAAGTGAGGACGGCGACATGTACCTCTTGAACAGCGCCAAGCATGGCCGCCGGGCCTTTCTCCAGCGCATAGCCCGGCTCGCGGCGGTCGGTGCCGGGGCGCCGCTGGGCTTGAATCTGGCCGCCATCGGCGAGGCGGCGGCGCTGACGGCTACCGATTACAAGGCCCTGGTCTGTGTCTTTCTATACGGTGGCAACGATCACGCAAACACAGTCATCAATTTTGACTTGTCAAACTGGAGCGCCTATCAAGCGATCCGTCAGGGGACAGGGGCCTCCGGCCTGGCCATTGATCGATCGGCGCTTGCCTCGTCTCGTCTTCAGCCACCTTCTCTGCTCCAGGGTGGATTCGAATATGCGCTGCATCCTGCGATGGGCGGAGTGGTGAACTTGTTCAACTCGGGCCGAGCGGCTGTGCTGTTGAACGTTGGGCCACTGGTGCGCCCAACGACGCAAGCGGAGTACTTCAGCCTGGATCGGGCTCGCTATCCGCTGCCGCCCCAATTGATGTCGCACAGTGACCAGACGGTGATCTGGCAATCCAAGGTTGCTGAGGGTGGGCCCAATGGTTGGGGCGGCAGCCTCGGTGACTTCGCCTTGTCCAGCAATGAGAACTCGTTGTTCACCTGCATTTCAACCACAGGCAATGCCGTCTTCCTGTCAGGCGATCATGCCGTCCAGTACCAGCTTAGCTCCGCCGGCGCAGTTTCGATTGACGCGGTCAAGGACGGGCCCAACGGGCTGAGGTCGCAGGCCTATTCGGCGCGAGCAGCTGAACTTATGCGTGCGCTCATCACCGAGCCCCGAAGTCATGTGCTCGAGAATGAATACAACCGCATCACGAGTCGGTCCATCGACGCGGAAGGGAAGCTGACTTCCGCGCTTGCGGACATCGAACTCAAATCGCCATTCCCAGCAGGCAACACCTTGGCCGATCAATTGGCCATCGTGGCCAAGACCATTGGCGCCAGGTCAGCCCTTGGGACAAGGCGTCAGGTCTTCATGGTGTCCTTGGACGGATTTGACCTTCACGACAACCTGGTGGACCGTCAGCCGACCCTGCTGCGAAAGGTCAGCGACGCGTTGTCCGCGTTTTACAGGTCCACCGTCGAGCTTGGCGTGGCCGATCAGGTGACGACTTTCACGGCCTCGGATTTTGGACGGACCCTTGTCTCCAATGGCAACGGCACGGACCATGGCTGGGGTGGGCACCACTTCATCATCGGAGGCGCTGTGCGAGGGCAAGAGTTCTACGGTACACCACCTCCGGTCAGTGCAACCTTGACCAATTCACTGAGCGATCAGTGGCATGTGGGGCAGGGACGCCTGCTACCGTCGACCTCAGTCGATCAGTATGCGGCCACACTGGCGCGCTGGTTCGGCGTGGCCGATACCGAGCTCAATGCCATCCTGCCCAACCTGCGCAATTTCGGCGCAGCGGCCGGTCGGAGCGACTATCCTACAAACCTTGGCTTTATGAGGTGATGACGTTGCGGTGGCACAGGCAAGGCCCTTACAAAGGCCGCAGAACACGCCCGCGCATCGATTCGGGTGCGCGCGTCGCTAGGTGCAGGGATCTTGCCATTCCGTGGTTCGATATCTCCTGACCGTTCCAAGGCACAAGACCGGCATGCAAGCAAATCAGAGCTCCCAGCCCAACAGCCTCAGCGGCGCCGAGTCGACCACGCTGATCGGCGCCGCCGCGCTTCTGGCCTCCTGTAGTGCCGATGGTGAGCGTCACGAGTTTCTCGATGCCTTGGCTGAAGGGCACGCGGCGCCCACCCGCCGCATCCTGGCGGGCAGCGAGGAGGCCGGGCAGGGTGGCTCGGTCCCCACGCCGACCGAACTGATGGACTGGGCCGAACGCACCTACCCGCAGTTCTTTCCGAGCGTGCAGCCGAATGTCATCGCGCCGCCCTATGTGTACCGTCACTATGCGCAAACCGGCAACTACGTCGGCGTGGCCGGGACGGATGTCTACGTCCTCGGCCCGGTCTCGGGCGGCGCGCTGCTGCGCGTCGGCTCGCTCGCCGACTTTGCGCCCCAGGTGCTGGCCACGCGATATGCCTTCAGCGATCAGGCCGCAGCGCGGTTCCTGCTGCAGGCCCAGTTCGCGGCCACGGATGCCGACATCGCGTTGGTGCGCCATCTGGGCTATCCGGGCTGGCTGCAGGCGCAGTTTGCACTTCCCGTGGGCGAGAGCGCCTGGGACTGGCTGATGTCGCGTGGCTACGGGGTTGCCGATGAGCAGATGTACTACGACGGCGGCGCGCCAGCCTTCGACTTCGCAGCCTACAAGCAGATGCTGAGCGCGCCCGACGCCTTGCGCTGTCGCATCCAGCAGGCGCTGACCGAGTACTTCGTGGTGTCGCTGACGTCGGTGCTGCTGCCGTGGTCTCACCTGCTGTACGCCACATTTTGGGATCGGCTCGGGGACCATGCCTTCGGCAATTTCCGCGACCTGCTCGAACAGGTCACGCTCAGTGCGGCCATGGGCGCCTACCTCAATACCGCCACCAGCCAGAAGGAGGATCCGGTCACCGGTCGGCTGCCCGACGAGAACTATGCGCGCGAGGTGATGCAGCTCTTCACCATCGGTCTTTACCAGCTCAACGACGACGGCAGCCAGAGGCTCGATGCCGCCGGCAAGCCCATCGAGACCTATACCGCGTCCGATGTGAGCCAGCTGGCCCGGGTCTTCACCGGCTATGAGGTCGATTTCAGCGGCCCGTCGGTGCCCGCGCTGGTGGGCGGACGGCCCATCCCCTTGGCGCCTTACAGCCAACGCCCGATGCGGCTCAATGTGGATCAGCATTCCTTCCTGGAGGCGCGCTTTCTGGGCGCCGTGGTGCCCGCCAACACGCCGGCCTCCAAGGCCATGCAGATCGCTTTGGATGCCCTGTTCAACCACGCCAACGTCGGGCCCTTCTTCGGTCGCCAGCTGATCCAGCGGCTGGTCACCAGCAACCCCAGCCCGGCGTACGTGATGCGCGTGAGCGCCGCCTTCAACGACAACGGCCAGGGCACGCGCGGCGACATGAAGGCTGTCATCAGTGCCGTGCTGCTCGACGAGGAGGCGCGCAGCGATGCCGGCCTTTCGTCGTCCACCTTCGGCAAGCTGCGCGAGCCGGCACTGCGCTTTGTCCAATGGGGCCGAACGTTCGGCATGACCTCGCGCGCCGGCTCGTGGAAGTTTGGCTTCGACTACGCCAATCCGGACCTCTTCTTCGGGCAGCGATTGTTCTGGTCGCCCACGGTGTTCAATTTCTTCCGCCCCGGGTTCGTGCCGCCGGGAACGGCACTGGCCGCCAGCCACAGCACGGCGCCCGAACTCCAGATCATCAGCGAGACCACGGTGGCGCAATACCTCAACTGCCTGCAGGGGTGGGTGTTCGATGGCCCCTGGATCAACGCGCCGGAGCGAGCCGACTGGGACCCGAACGTGCCGAGTGCGCGATCGGGCGTCGGCGACATGGTGGCCGACTACAGCCGCGAGATCGCCATCGCGCACGACCTGCCGGTGCTACTGTCGAGGCTCAATCTGCTGCTCTGTGCCGGGCAACTGTCGGAGCGCACCCGCACCAAGCTGGTCGCTGCGCTGGCCACGTTTCCGGTGACCAGTGCAAGCGACGAACGCACCCGGCACGGCCGGGTGGCCCAGGCGGTGCTGATGATCATGAGTTGCCCCGAATACCTGGTGCAGAAGTGAGACCACCTCGATGACCGCCGACGACATCGCCCGCCGCGCCTTTCTGCGCCGGGCCTCGCGCCTGGCACTCGCCGGCACGGCCTTGCCGTTCGGCCTGAACCTGGCCGCGCTTGGCGAAGCGGCGGCGTTCACGGCCGTCGACTACAAGGCGCTGGTGTGCGTTTTCCTGTACGGCGGCAACGATCAACCAAATACCGTCGTGAACTACGATGAGGCTCGATATGCCCGTTATCGGGCCATCCGCGCGGCGGGCGCATCGTCCAGTGGATTGGCCATCGCGCGCGACAGCCTGGCCCAGACGGTGTTGCGGCCGACGGTGGCGTTGCCCGACGCCGCGCAATACGCCCTGCACCCAGCCATGCGGTCGACGGCCGAGTTGTTCAATGCGGGGCAGGCGGCGGTGCTGTTCAATGTCGGTCCGCTGGTGGTGCCGCTGACCCGGGCGCAATACACCAGCCCCGACCGGGACCGCTACCCGATCCCGCCCAAGCTGTTCTCGCACAACGACCAGTCGTCGGTGTGGCAGTCGTCCAGCCCGGAGGGTACGACGGTCGGCTGGGGCGGCCGCCTGGGCGATCTGGCCTTGTCGTCCAACAGCCAGTCGATGTTCACCTGCATCTGTGCCACGGGCACCGGCGTGTTCGTCTCGGGCGATGCGGCGCTGCGCTACCAGGTCACGAGCAAGGGCGCGGTGGCCGTGCCGATGTTGCAGTCCGGGCCGTTTGGCGCCAGCGCCATGCTGCCCACGCTGCGCGAGTTGCTCACCGAGACCCGCAGCCATGTGCTTGAGAACGAGTACAACCGGGTGCTGTCCCGCTCCGTTTCGGCAGAAGGACGCATCAACGGCGCGCTCGCCGCTATCGACCTCAAGACCCAGTTTCCAGCCGGCAACAGCTTGGCTGCCGAGTTGGCCATTGTTGCGCGGCTGATCGCGGCGCGCCAGGCGCTGGGCGTCAAGCGGCAGGTGTTCCTGTGTTCGCTGGGTGGATTCGATCACCACGATAGTCTGCTGGAACTACATCCCGGACTGCTGGCGCAGGTCAGCGAGGCGCTGGCGGCCTTCTACCGTTCAACCGTGGAGTTGGGTGTGGCCAGCCAGGTGACGGCCTTCACGGCCAGCGACTTCGGCCGCGCCCTGGCCTCCAACGGCAACGGCACCGACCATGGCTGGGGCGGCCACCACTTCATTGTGGGCGGCGCGGTGCGCGGGCAGGCGTTCTACGGCACGCCGCCGCCAGTGAGCATTGGCGACAGTTCGGCGCCCGAGGACCAGTGGCACGTGGGGCAGGGACGCCTGCTGCCTTCGACCTCGGTCGACCAGTACGCGGCCACGCTGGCGCGCTGGTTCGGCGTGGCCGACACCGAGCTCAATGCCATCTTGCCCAACCTGCGCAATTTCGGCGTTGCAGCAGGCCGCAGCGACTACCCCACTGACCTGGGATTCATGCGACCGGCGTAAGCATTCAAAGCCAATCGCTGCTTGTCGAGATGGTATGGACGCCTCCCACCCCCGGTTCTCGTTGTTGAGATCCGCAAACCCTGCGAGCGACGTCCCCGAACCCCGCGAGCGCCGCCTTTCTGTAAGCCTGGATGGTTGCTCTGGAACAGGACATCCTCTGGCCCGAGCCGATACAGCGCAGCCAGACGGCTCATAGATTGGCTCGTTGTTGCAGCGACAACCGTTGGGGAGAGCGGGCAAATGTGTGGGAGGCTCAGTATGCGAGATAACAGGTATCGTCCTCGTATACGCGCGGCCGCACGCGCTTGCTGTACCAAGGCACCGGCACCCGCCGTGCCACGAGCTCGCCGTTGAGGTGTGCGGCTCGCACCTGAACGAGCGCGTGTGCGCCTTCATCGCTCCATCGCATTTGCTGCCGCTTGGCCATCCGCGTACTCACGAGCTGGTTGACCGCCGACTCCGCCGGCGCGCTGCTGATGGGCTGGCCCTGGCGGTAGCGCTCGGCATAGTTCACAAAATGAAGTTCATTGGACTGCAGGTAGGTCACCAGCGTATCCGTCCGGCCAAGTCATCTTGAATCTCCCGTCTTCACCGGGAAGGATCGTGTCCACGTAGGAATAGGTGGACACGATGGCTAGCGAGAGAGGGAAGACGCGGCGGCGATACGGCGCGCAGTTCAAGGCGATGGTGCTGGCGCAGTGCGACGAGGCGGACATGTCGGTGGCGCAGGTGGCGATGTCGCATGGCATCAACGACAACGTCGTGCACCGCTGGCGGCAACTGGCGCGGCGGGAAGACGTCTCGCGGCGTACCGCACCTGATGCGCACACGGCGGTCGGACCGACCGCAGCGTTCGTGCCTCTGGCGCTGCCGGCACCGGCATCGCCTGAGTTGAAGACCGAAGTGCAACTGGCAATCAAGCGCGGCGCGGTCACGGTGGAGGTGACTTGGCCGCAGCAAGCACTGAGCGAGCTGGCAGGCTTCGTGCGCGAGTGTCTGAAGTGATCCGGGTCGACGCCGTCTGGATGGCGGTGCAGCCCCTGGACATGCGCCTGGGCACCGAAGCCGCGCTGGCCCGCGTGGTCGGCGTCTTCGGTGCCGCGCACCCGCACCATGCCTATCTCTTTGCGAACAAGCGCGCCAACCGCATGAAGGTGCTGGTGCACGATGGCATCGGCGTGTGGCTGGCTGCCAGGCGTTTGAACGCCGGCAAGTTCGTCTGGCCCGCCGACACGGCCAGCACGCTGCAGCTGACCCGCACGCAGTTCGATGCGTTGGTGCTGGGCCTGCCGTGGCAGCGGCTGGGTGAGGCCGGCATCATCCGCGTGATCTGAATCCAACCTGCAGGGTCGGCGGCAATTGCGGGATGTGCTGATGCGCCCGGCACATCGGTGCGGCACCATGGCAGTCCATGATCAGCGCGCAGCAACTGGACGCCCTGGATCCGCAGATGCGGCAGGCGATGCTGTCGCTGATGGGCGAGCTGGCCGCCCGTGACGAGCAGCTGCGAGTCAAGGACGTGGTGATCGCGCAGCGCGAGCGAGATACCGCCTTCAAGCAAGCGCTGATCGACAAGCTCACGCACGAGCTGGCGGTGCTCAAGCGGCTGAAGTTCGCCGCCACCAGCGAGCGCTTCGCCAGCACGCTGGCGCCCGAGCAGAAGAGCCTGCTCGAGGAGACGCTGGACGCCGACCTGGCCGAACTCCAGCGGGAGCTCGAGCGCCAGCGCGGCGCGGCCGACGACCAGGCCAAGGACAAGACCGAGAAGAAGGCGCCCAAGCGCGCCCCGCTGCCGCCGCACCTGCCGCGCCGCGATGTGGCGCACGAGCCGGCCGACACCACCTGCGGCTGCGGGCAGCCGATGCAGCGCATCGGCGAGGACGTGGCCGAGAAGCTGGACTACCAGCCGGGCGTGTTCACGGTAGAGCGCCATGTGCGCGGCAAGTGGGCGTGCCGCTGCTGCCAGAAGCTGATGCAGGCACCGGTGCCAGCGCACGTCATCGACAAGGGCATCCCAACGGCGGGCCTGCTGGCGCACCTGCTGGTGGCCAAGTTCATGGACCACCGTGTGCCACGAACACGCGCACCTCCGTAGTTGGGAGATGCTCGTGGTGCTTCATTGAAGATGAGGGCGGGCCCCTCGGAGTCGGCTTGCAGGAGCAGGCTCCAAACCACCTCAAGCTGCTGCGGTAAAGAGCCGTGGTGGTGAGCGTTGAGGCAAAAGGCGCGGCAGTGACTGCGTCAGGTACGAACCAGAGAGACGAACGCAAGTGAACCGTCGTTGTGGTGTCGAAATGAATTCAGATGGCGTCGAAACCGGGCCAGAGTGGTTAGCCCGGGATGAAGGTCGAGGGAAGCCTGCCGACTGCTCGACCGGCGCCCGGCATGAAGACGGCGTGACTCTGATTCAGGCTTCAGTGAGGAACGTGGGAACCTGTCGTCCCGATGCCAAGGGAGAAGCTCAAGCGGACGGCCTCCGCGAGAGCAAGAGTACCGATGCGGGGCACAGGGACGGAGACGCTCGTAGTAGGGATGAAGGTCCTGTAATGGGACCGGACCGAAGGGGCGTCGTCGTTCGGCTTCGCCGCGCGCACAACCTGCAAGGGGATGACGCGCGTGGTTGAAGCAAAGTCGTTTGAAATCGCCAAGCGCGAAGTGTGGGAGGCATACAAGCGCGTCAAGGCCAACCGCGGTGCGGCAGGTAGCGACGGAATCACGATCTCTATGTTCGAGCAGGATCTGAGCAAGAACCTGTACCGGATCTGGAATCGCATGGCTTCCGGCAGCTACTTCCCGCCGCCGGTCAAGCGCGTTGACATCCCGAAGGGCGATGGCAAAACACGGCCGTTGGGCATCCCCACGGTGGCGGACCGGATTGCACAGATGGTTGTTCAGCGACGGCTCGAACCGTTGCTGGAGCCGGTGTTCCATGCGAACTCGTATGGCTACCGGCCAGGGCGCTCGGCACACGATGCCTTGCGCGTTGCGCGAACCCAGTGCTGGCGCCACGACTGGGTGCTCGACCTGGACATCAAGGGCTTCTTCGACAACATCGATCACAGCCTCTTGATGAAGGCCGTGCGCCGCCACACCGACTGCCGATGGGCGGTGCTCTACATCGAGCGCTGGCTCAAGGCTGACGTGTTGATGCCAGACGGGACGCTGATGACACGGGACAAGGGAACGCCGCAAGGGGGCGTCATCAGCCCATTGCTGGCAAACCTGTTCCTGCACTATGCCTTCGATCAGTGGATGGTGCGGCATCACCCCAAGGTGCCGTTCGAGCGCTATGCGGATGATGTCATCTGCCACTGCGACAGCCAGGCCGAAGCTGCGGCCCTGCGGGCACAGCTGGAGGCGCGACTGGCGGCATGTCGGCTGGAACTGCATCCGGAGAAGACCCGTGTCGTCTACTGTGCCGATTCCAATCGGCTCGGGGACCACGATGTCCGTCGATTCGACTTCCTGGGCTACACCTTCAAGCCCCGGCAGGCGATGAACCGTTCGAGACGGCTGTTCACCAGCTTCTCGCCGGCCGTCGGCGACAAAGCGGGCCAGGCCATGCGCCACGAAATCCGTGGCTGGGGCTTGCAACGGCTCAGCCGCTACGACCTGAGTGACCTGCTTGCGCGGTATCGCCCAGTGCTCGTGGGGTGGGTTCGCTACTACGGGCTCTTCCATCCATCGACCTTGCAGAACGCCCTGAAGACGCTGGACATCCATCTGGTGCAATGGGCGCAGCGCAAGTACAAGAAGTTGCGTGGGCATGTCACGCGCGCCTGGGACTGGCTGCAGCAGTTGCGCCGCCGCGCGCCGACGCTGTTCCCACACTGGCAGGAGGCGATTCGTGCGATTGAACGATAGGAGCCGGATGAGCCGAGAGGTTCACGTCCGGTTCTGGGAGAGCGCGGGGGTGAGATTCCCCCGCGCCACTCAACTGCCGCTGTACCGGCAGGAGCACATCTTCGAGCGTGCAGGCCACCTGATCGCGCGCTCGACGCTGGCGCAGTGGGTGGGCGAGTGCGGCGCGCAACTGCAGCCGCTGGTGCAGGCGCTGGCTGATGAACTACGCCGCCACGTGGTGCTGCACGCCGACGAGACGCCGGTGGCGATGCTCAAGCCCAAACACCTGCGCGACGGCAAGACGCACCGAGCCTACATCTGGTCGTACTGCACGACGAGCGCGAATCCGACCAAGGCGGTGGTGTTCGAATTCAGCGAGACCCGCGCCGGCGAGAACGTGCGCGAGTTCCTCAAGCTGGACACGCCGCAGGCCTGGCAGGGTACGCTGGTGACCGACGGCTTCAGCGGCTACAACGCCACGACGACCAAGGGCGTGACCTCGGCGCAGTGCATGGCTCACGCCCGCAGGAAGTTCAACGACCTGTGGGCCAACCACCGCAGCGAGGTCGCCCGCTTGGCCCTGCGCTACCACCAGTGCCTGTTCCGAATCGAGCGCGAGATCGAAGAACTGCCCAGCGATGAACGACGACGCATCCGCCAGCGCAAGTCACGCCGGGTGCTGGCCGTCTTCCACCGATGGCTGCTGGCGCAGCGGCAACTCGTGCCCACCGGATCGGCGACGATAAAGGCGATCGACTACAGCCTCAAGCGCTGGGCCGAACTTACGCGCTTCGTCGACGACGGTGACGTGCCGATCTCTAACAACTGGGTGGAGAACCACATCAGGCCGATCGCTCTGGGAAGAGCGAACTGGCTGTTCGCCGGTAGCCTGCGCGCGGGCAAGCGGGCTGCCGTAATCATGAGCCTGCTGCACTCGGCGCGCATCAACGGGCACGAGCCCTTCGCGTACTTCAAGGACGTGCTCGAGCGGCTGCCGACGCATCCGGCCAGCCGCATCGACGAGTTGCTGCCGCACCGCTGGTCGCCAGCTTCCTGAAGAATCGCGGCTGCCCGGCGGCCGGCGTCAAGATGACTTGGCCGGACGCATACGATGCAACCTCC
>Ga0209023_10006283_pt1 | contig 12587 bp, 7 predicted proteins | sample LakOneMetagenome_FD_187468 | JGI IMG/M metagenome (GOLD analysis project Ga0209023, IMG submission 187468) | Freshwater and sediment microbial communities from Lake Erie, Canada (SPAdes) (version 2) | ecosystem: Environmental > Aquatic > Freshwater > Lentic | place: Lake Erie, Canada | collected... | reverse complement strand
GGCGAAGCCGATGTCCCCCAGCGAAATGACCTCATGAATCCGGTAATCCAGAAGCGTTTGCGGCGGGTCGGCGTGTTTGCCCTGATCCTGATCGCCGCCTTGTATTTCGTGCCGCTGCTGGTGCTGTTTTATATTGCCTGCGGGATTGTTGACGTGAGCCGTCATAACAAAGTCACCTACGAGCTCGCTGAAAAATACTTCATGGGCAACGGCCTTCTGACATGGCTGCTGTCGCCCTTTAATCTTCTGGCTGATCTGTTCTCGCGCAAAAACATCGGCGTCTATCGGCCTGAAGATCTGCCGCCTGAACACCGCGCCGAGATCGAAGCCTGCGTCGCAGCGTTTCGCGCGAATGGCGACCAGATCAAGCAACGCGTCGCCGAGAAGCTCGGTAACAGCAAGCGCGGCATGTTGACCTTCAAATGGTTCAACGCGCAGCAAGAGACCGAGTTGAAGATTCCCGAGTTCGAGCGGGATTATCGCTATATCAAGACGATTGCGGTGTCCGTGTTCAACACCCGCGAGCGCACGTCGTGGCACTTCGGTCCGTTGCGCCTCACCTTCCGCGTGCTGTGTAACCTCGATCCAATCGATAGCCGCGACGTTTTGATCAAGGTTGACGACAAGACCCACTACTGGTTTGACGATCCGCTCTTCATTTTCGACGACACGTTCTTTCATTGCTCGATCAATGACGTCGATCGCGTCCGCTATTGCCTGTTCATGGACATCGTCAGGCCGAACCACGCGCACGCGCTGTTCAACCGAGCTGTCGATGCAGCAGCGTTTATCTCCGGATCGCTGAAAACGCTGTTCTACAAGAACTGGTCGTTCATCCGCTAACGGCTAAGCGTGCGCTACGCTACTGAATGCGGACCACCACGGTGTCCGCAGCACCTGTCGCGTCCATCACGGTCAGCCGCACAAAGCCCGGTCCCGGCGGGTCCACCAGTTTTTGACGGCGGCTGTCGATGCTGCCGACCGCCACGCCGTTCACCAGCATGGTCATGGGGAGCACCCCGCCCGCTACCTTCACCGGCATCGCCGATTGGCTCGCATCTCCCGAGCCAAACGCATCGATCCGCGAGCCGTTGAGCGGAAACTGAATGCGCAACGCCTGTTCGCTGCCGGTCCGGACAAAGTCGCCCGCCGGGCGGAAACGCCGCAGCGGCAACGGTAGCTTGGCGTTGCTGGCCATCAGTGTTCCCTTCGGCGCTTTCGCAAGTTGCACGGGCAATTTGCCGGTGCGCGCGAAGGCATCGAACAAAATGGGTGCCGCGGCCGAGCGGCCCGTGAGTCCGGGAACCGGCGCGCCGTCCGGACGGCCGACCCACACGCCGATGGTCATGCGGCCATCGAAGCCGACCGACCATGCGTCGCGGTAGCCGTAAGACGTGCCGGTCTTGAACGCGAGCCGGTTATGCGGCGCATTGTCCGGCGGCGGCGTGCCCATCAGCACATTGCCGACCAGCCACGCGGCGGACGGATCGAGCAGCCGCCGCGTTTCGGGTTCCTCTTTGTCATCGGCGCGAACAATCTCGCGCAGCGCGACCGTGTCGCCCTGCCGCGCCAGTCCGGCGTAAAGCCGCATGAGATCGTTGAGCGTCACGCCGACGCCGCCGAGGCCCATCGCGAGACCGGGTGTTTCATCCTTCGGCAGGATCAAGTTTGCGCCCGCCTGCTTCACGCGCGCTGTAAGACGGTTCGAGCCGACGCGATCCAGCAGTGCAATGGCGGGTACGTTAAGCGACATCTGCAACGCTTTGCGGACTGTAACGGTGCCCTGAAACGTCATGTCGAAATTTTCCGGCGCGTAGGAGCCGTAACGAACGGGCCGATCCTCGATCAGGCTTTCGGGATGCACAAAGCCGTCCTCGAACGCGAGACCGTAGATGAAAGGCTTGAGAGTCGAGCCGGGCGAACGCACCGCGCGGGTCATGTCCACCTGTCCTGCGCGCCGATTGTCGAAATAATCCGACGAACCGACATGCGCGAGAACATCGCCACTCTCGTTATCGACAGCGAGAATGCCGATGGACACATCCGGTCCGAGCGCGAGCGCGCGGTCCTTCGCCAGTGACTCGAGCGATTTCTGGATCGTCGAATCCAACGTGAGCTGAATGCGCGGTGTGTCTTTCAGGATCGCAAGCGACTGATCGGTGGAATGCGGCGCGAGCAGCGGCATCGGCTTGCGCAAGCGTGGCACCGGCTCCAGCTTCGCATGTTCCGCGTCATCGATGGACACGCGGCAATCGTGCACCATGCGCGTCAGCACGCGGTCGCGCGCGGCGCGGGCCACGTCCGGATAACGATCGAGGCGGCGCGTTTCCGGCGACTGCGGCAGCGCGACAAGCAGCGCAGATTCCGCCAGCGACAACCGCTTCGGCTCCTTGCCGAAATAAGCGAACGACGCCGCGCGAGCGCCTTCGAGATTGCCGCCGAACGGCGCGAGTGTGAGATACAGATCGAGGATCTGGTCCTTGCTCAGTTTCCGCTCAAGCTGAATCGCGCGAACCATCTGACGCAGCTTCGCGGAAACGGAGCGTTCCTGTCGCGGCTCCATCAGCCGCGCAACCTGCATGGTGATGGTCGAACCGCCCGACACGATATGCCCGCGCGTCACAAGCTGGAGCGCCGCGCGGCCCATCGCCAGCGGATCGACGCCGATATGCGACCGGAAGCGGCGGTCCTCATAGTTCAGCAGCAGATTGAGATAGCCGGGATCGACATCCTTGGTCTGCGCAGGCAACCGCCAGCGTCCATCCGCCATCGCGAACGCGCGAAGCAGCTTGCCGTTGCGGTCAACAATGGTGGTGGAGACGTTGCGCGTTTGGTCGAATGGCAGTGGCGGAAGCGAGGCGATGACGATTGTGCTCGCCGCGAATGCGACGACGCTCATCGCGCCAATCGCCATCGCTGCGATCCTGACCCGCCGCCAGCGCCGCGATTGCGGCGTGGCAGACGCTATGGTCTCAGGCCCACTCATTTCGCCTTCGTCACCTCGACAGTGCCGGTGCCGGTGCGGCCATAGCGCGAGGGATTGTACATGTCCTCGACATAGGCCTGCGGCAGCACGTACTTGCCCGGCGACACCGCGCGCACGATGTAGGCGACCGTGAACACCGCCTGATCGTCGCTTGCACGCTCAATGGAGGCGTTGAAGCGGTCGTCCCGGAATTCGGTGTTCTCCGGATCTTCGCCGTCCTCGATCCAGTCCAGCGTGCCGCTATCGCCCGACGACACCAGCTTCGGATTGTCGATCTCAAGCCCCGCCGGGAGATAATCGACCACCATGATGTGACCGTATTCCGGCTTAGCTTCGGTGATCTTCAGCACCACGGCGAAGCGGTCGTTCTGCTTCGCCTTGCTGACGTCGGCGGGCTTGCCGTCGAGCGTGAAGTAATTGCGCTCGATCTTGAAGCCGTTCGACGCGGCTGGCTCCGGCGTGACCGGTGAACCGGTCACCGACACCACTGCCTGCACCGGTGTCTCGCCGGTGTTGGTGATCGTGACAGGCTTGGCCGCGATGTCCGTGCTGCGATAATTGCGATAGAGCGCGTTCTTCGCGACCTCGGCATTGACGGAGATCGCAAGCGTGTTCGCTTCCTTCGCCAGTGCGCGCGAGGCCAGCACCATCCACGCGTTCTCCTGCGTGGATGTGTAGGGCGTCAGACCGCGTGCGGCCTCGACGCGCTGAACCGCGAGATTCAGCGTCGCTTTCGGTGCGTTGCCTTCACCCGCGAGCGACACAAGAGCTGCCGCATCGCGCAGCGACGAGCCATAGTCGCTGCGGCCGAATTCCAGAACCGGCTTCGGGTTCAGGCTTTCGACGGCGGCGGAATACACACGCTCCGCGCGGCCACGGTCGCCGACCAGCGCCAGCGCCGCCGCGAGTTGGGCCTTGGCGATAGGGGTTGCGATGTTGTTCAGCTTGGTGTCCGCGAGATAACGCAAGTCGCCGATGGGCGCGGTGCCGTTCTTCGCCAGCACATAGAGGCCGTAGGCGAGATCGCGGCCGCCGTCCTTTTCCGGCTCGTCGGCGTTCACGACCGAGTTGCGGATACGATCCAGCGCGGTCTTGAACAGGATGTCCGGCACCGTAAATCCCTTTTCGCGCGCGCGCGTCAGGAAGTCGGTGACATATGCATCCAGCCAGGCGTCGTCGCCGCCAGCGGACCACAGGCCGAACGATCCGTTCGAGCCTTGGCGTGCCAGAAGACGATCGATTGCATCCTTGATGCGCTGGTCGATGGCGGTGTCCATCGCGAGATGGTTCTCCGCCGCGAGATCGTTCACATAGAGCAGCGGCATCGCGCGGCTGGTGATCTGTTCGGAACATCCGAACGGGTATCTATCCAGCGCCTTGAGGATGGTCGCGGCGTCAAGCGCCGTGGATAGACCCACGGATAACTGCACGCCGCCCGTGCCCTGCACGAGATCGGTGAACATGTCGGAGGTCAGCGTCAGGCTCTCACCCTTCGCCAATGTGCGCACCGAACGCCGCGCGAGGATTTGCGTCGCGGCCTTCACGTCCAGCGCGTAGTTGCGCGCCAACGTCAGCCCGTTAGGCCCCTTGATCTCGACATTGAGCGCCGCCTGCCCCGCGCCGCCTGCATCGAGCGACAACGCGACGGAACTGCGCTGCTTGGCTGCGAGCCGCATGGTGGTGGACGGATTGCCGATCATCTTCACCGGCCCCGTCGCCTTGACGCTGATGACGTAATCGCCGGCAGCACCCTCCACGTTATCGAGATCGAGGTTCATGGTGCCGCGATCGCCGTTCAGCAGGAATCGCGGCAGCGTCGCTGTCAGCACGACAGGATCGCGCACAGTGACATCGGTGTTGGCGCGGCCGACTTTCGTGGCGGTCCATGCCACGGCCATGATGCGCGCGGTGCCGGCGAACTCCGGAATGTCGAAAGAGACATTTGCCGTGCCCTCTGCGCCGACGGTGACAATGCCGGAATAAAGCGCGAGCGGCTTCTGCGTCGGCGGGCTGCCTTGAAGCTCGGCGCCCGCGCCGTCGCCACCCGTGCGGATTTGTCCGCGCGTGCCCTGCATCCCGTCGATGAGTTGCCCATAGAGGTCACGGATTTCGGACGTCATGCGGCGCTGGCCGAGATAGTAGTCATCCGGCGCGGGCGGCTTGTAATTGGTCAGATTGAGAATGCCCACGTCCACCGCCGCGACAACGATCTTGGCGTCCTCGCCGCGGCTGAGACCCTCAATCTTCACCGGCAACGTCAGGCGGGTGCTTGGTCGCACCAGCGCAGGCGGCGTCAGCGAGACTTTCAGCGTGCGCTCGGACTTGTCGATGCCGAACCATTTCAGGCCAATGGCCCTGCCCGGCATCCGCTGAGCGGCGGCATCGAGCGGACGGCGCAGCGTGGCGACGACATACGCGCCGGTGCCCCAGTCCTTGCCGACCGTCAGGCTGATCTTGTTCTGGCCTTCCTTGATGTCGGACGACTGTGTGGTCAGCAGGCGGTCGCCGAGCACATTGATGGTCAGCTTGCCCGCGCTGCGGGCGTTGACGGAGACAGTCATGGTGTCGCCGGACTTGTATTCCGGCTTGTCGATGGAGGTTTCCAGAAGGTCCGGCGTGTCAGCGCTGCCGTCGGAATACCAGCCGACATCGAACTGCACGGAGGTGATCGGGCCGTCATTGTCGGTTGACTTCACGTCGAGCCGGTAACGGCCCGGCTGCGGGGCGACGGTGATGCGTGCGGGCTTGTCGGCGGCAATGGTTACGTCGCCGTCGGCCACGCGCTTGGTGGACTTCACCGGCTCATAATCCCATGACGAATTCTGACGATACCACTGATAGCGAGACTCGAGCTTCATCAGCTCATAGCGAAGCCCGCCACGTGCCAGCGACTTGCCGTCCGGTGCCACGAACACAACATCGAAATTTGCCGGATCGCCTTCCGCGACGTTTTTGTCCGCGAACAGCGGTTTGACGCCGATGAGGTTGTCGTTCGGCGCGACCGGCACGGTGATCTTGCGCTCGACAGCGCGGCCTCCGGTTTCCACCATGCGCACGAAGATCTGCGCTTCCTGTGGACGGGTGGACGACGGCGGCTTGGGCAGGCTGACCTTGAACGTGGCCTTGCCGTTGGCGTCGGCCTCGGGAAGGTTTTCCAGCGGCGTGCGCTCGTTGCTGGAGGTTTCCTCGTCCGCCACGCCGAACTTGTAACCCGCAAAGCCCGGACGGTCGGCGGCGGTCGCGACCAGCATGTCGCCTTCAAGAGCCAGACCGGACGCGGGAGCGCCGTAAAGGAACCGGCCGTCCACTTCAAGTTCTGCAGGAACTTCAGTTGTGATCTGCTTCGTATTGGAATTTAATGAGAATTCGATCCGATCAGCGACGTAATCCTCCACCATGAAGGTGGTTTCGCCGACGGAAGCCGCCTTCGGATCGGTGAAAGCGCGGACGCGCCAGGTGCCGGTCGGCACCGCCGAGTTCAGCGGCAGTGTCAGGCTGCGGCCACCCGCGCCTTGATCCGGCACCACGCTGCGGCGGAATTCCACGCCATCCGGCCGTTCGACCACCAGCGTCAACGGCGCACCCGTTACGGCGTTCCCCTTGCCGTCACGCAGCAGTGCCGTCAGGTAAACCGTCTCGCCGGAGCGGTAGACGCCACGCTCGGCGTAGACGAAGGCGTCCGGCCCGGCGGGCACGGCGCGTCCGGACACGCCACGATCGGACAGATCGAACGCGTTCGATTTCAGGCTCAGGAAGGCATAGTCGCCCTTGTCGCCGCTGACGGACAACAGCGCCGGTGACAACCCGCCCTCGCCCAACGCCAGTCCAGCCTCGAACAGCACATGGCCCGCGCTATCGGTCTTGCGGGTTGCCAGCACCTCGTTGCTGCGCGACACCAGCCGCACTTCCGCGCCGGATGTCGGCTGGGTGGACGCCAGCGAATTGATGAAAACATGGATGCCGTCATTGCCCGAATAGGCGGTGAGGCCGAGGTCCGAGACGATGAACCATTGGGTCGCCAGCGAGCCTGAATCGTCGTCGCTGGACGAGCCCGGTCCCTTGGCGGCCGCCGTCATCACATAGACGCCCGGCTGCATTTCGCCGACAGCCTGATCGACCGGAAAAGCCGTGACCACATCGGCGTTCAGCGTCTGCGCCGTGGCGACCTCGCCGGTCCAGACCTTGACGCCCTTCTCGTTGCCGAGGTCGGACAATTCGTAGCTCGACAGGCTGCGCTGGAAGTCACTGCCCAGCACCGAATTGATGAGATTGCGATCGCCGATGCGGAAGATGTTCACCGAGACCGACGGCGTGTTGACGCTGACCAGCGGAATGCCCTTCTGGCCGGTGCGCGGCAGCACATAGGCACGGCCGGTGAAACGCACGAACGGCTTGCGGTCGCGGACATAGATGTTGAACTCCGCCGACTTCGGCAGGGTTTCGCGGACCGTGGACGGCAGACCGGCGCGCACATTGATGGTGTAGCGCTCGCCGTGCTTGAGGCCTTCGACGCAAAGCTGCTTCTCTTCGGACGTCAGTGCTGGGGTATCGACACCCGCTAGCGCCACGAACGGGTTGAAGTCGGCCCGCTTGGCGAGGTCTTCGGAAAACTGGAAGCAGGCGCGCGGTGACGCGGAGTCCGAATCCACGCTGTAATCCAACAGCCGGAATCCCTTCTCGTCGCGCAGCTTCTCATATTGCCCGCGAACGTCGGCGACTTCTTTCTGGTCAAGGGACAGACGCAGCGCATCCAGCGCCGGACGCCACAGCTTCCGCTCGGCCAATGCGTTGCCGAGTACCGCAAGGGCGTCGGCTTCTTCGCCGGTATTCGCCGCACGCTGATAGGCGATATAGGCCGCCGTCGAAGCTCGCTCGTAGAAGAAGGTGCGTTCCCGGTTATCGGAGGGGCGGATCTGAAACACAGTCTTTGCGAGCCGCAGCCAATTACCGCTGTCTTCCGGCGCGACGGCAGCGGTCTGTCCCAGCAATGTTAGCGCGCCGCGCAGGTCGTTGCGCTTGAAGGCCGCGTCCGTGTCGGACTTTAGCGTGGCCGCCGTCTTGTTGATGATCCCAGCTTCGGTCTTGATCTGGGCTTCGAGCCGGATGGCGGAATCCGCCAGATCGTCGCGCTTGAAGGCTTTGTCTGCGGCGCTGGCTGAAACGAGGCCAAGCGCCAGCGCGGCGCAAACCGAAATGGCGCGAACCAGACCAATCATGATGAAAACTCCCTAGATGGCGAGCAATGGTCGCCTCGAGACAGACAATGCGCGAATCGTGACGGACTCATGGTCGTACTGCGTGCGGCTCAAAAGATTTTGCGCGACGATCTTTGCTTTTCAGGCACAGGACTCCGCGCCGGGCCATTGACCCGGATGCGTCAGGACTTTAGGCCGGGAGAGACCAAAGGCAACGCGACCGATAGACTCCCCCGCCGGTTTGTCGGCAGAAACCGTCAGCGGGTTCAAGTCGCCCGGGCCGTCCCGGAAAAGCACAATTCAAGAAGCGACGGTGCAAGTGAATAACAGCCTCAAGCCAATATTCTGCCCGTATTTGCCAGCGTAGGATCAGCGATATGCACATCCATGCCGGTCGCATACGCGATAGTTATCCCATCACGTATATTGCGGGTATCGACGGCGTGCGCGGATTGTGTGCGCTCGGCATCATGTTGGGGCATACGCGCCCGGCCCTCTTCACCGGCGCCGGCCTCTTCATGGATATTTTTTTCACGGTGAGCGGCTATCTGATCACGTCCGTGCTGATCAGGGACTTTCAAAATCGCGGCACGATCAGCCTGCGGCAATTTTATCTGCGCAGAGCCGCGCGCCTTTATCCCGCGCTAACAGTCCTCATTCTCGGGTTTCTGCTGTTTTGCTGGATGTTCTCGCCGAACTTTCTCATCCGCTTCAAGGAAGCGATGATGAGCTGGTTCTATGTGATGAACTACGCTTATCTCTTCACGGATACGCCGACCAGATACCTGACCCACACATGGTCGCTTGCGGTTGAGGAGCAGTTTTATCTCGTCTGGCCTATCCTCTTCTTGTTTTTATTGAAGTGGATGGGCCTCTCGAAACGCCTCGCCATTCTGATTTTTTCGCTGGCCATCTTATTCTGGCTCTGGCGCGTTTATCTCGTGGCCATCGGGACCTCGACGGATCGCCTCTATGGGGGATTCGATGCACGCGCGGACTCGCTTCTTGTCGGCTGCGGCCTCGCCGTGTTGCTTCAAGTCATAAACCTTGCAGATTATCCACGGCTATGGCGCATGGCCGCCCAAGCGCTCTTTCCTTTCCTCGCAGGTTTTCTTGCTGTCAGCTTTTTTACGAATTCGCAGATTCCAGGCTACTACGTGCTCTCACCACTCTGCGGCTCATTGCCAGCCGCTATCACGATCGTGGGACTGCAGTTTCCTGATAAGAACTGGATACAACGTTTCTATGAGAGTTCTCCCGCAGTGTTCTGCGGACAACTTTGCTACGGGCTCTATATTTGGCACTTTCCGATTTTCGTATGGATCGAATCCTGGGCCTCGTTGAGATACATCACGGTCCTTCTTGTCGGATGGCCCCTCACGTTTCTAGCCGCGACGCTCTCTTACGTATTCATAGAGCAGCCGATACGTAAGAAAGTGGCGGCCGCGTTACGCCAAACCGATGATCAATTGGACCAGACGGCCAAGACCAGCCCTGTGCGGGTCCGTGACGGCGGCGTCCCGCTCTAACGGTGCCTGATTGTGCTATTTATGAATAATTCTTCTTACCGTGATAAACGGCCTTGAAGGATACTATGTTGCCTTCAAAAGCTGCCCGGTCCCATAGCTCAACTGGATAGAGTAACGGATTTCTACTCCGTGGGTTGCAGGTTCGAATCCTGCTGGGATCGCCAGTTTTCAAGCAAGCTTGCATGTTGGCCGCTTAGTAGCGGCGGCGCGATGCAAGCATTGCACCAGCCACAAAAGCCACGCTGAGCATTGCCAACGGAGCGATCCGCGTCACATCTTGAAGAATGCCAACGACGGTTCGCGGAAACTCGGGGCTTTGAAGAGCGGCTTTCACTCTCCGGCTGGTGCGAACCACGTCGTCAGTCGCATGTTCGACCGCATATTTTGCGTCCGTGAGGCTATCCGCCGCACGCGCAGCCAATCCTGGATCGTTTGTCTGGTCTGCCACGTGACTTGTCCTTCCCGTTTCTGCTCAGGATGACAATTGCCGATGGGATCGCTGGTTCCGGCCCGAACGGAATATCTGAGCTTTGGCTTGAAACGCGAGCGCCAAGCTAACGAGCACCCTTCAACATGCATGACGTCGAGCAGGTCGTTTTCACGCCGTTGCTGCAGGCCATGCAGACGGCCATGCACTGTTCGAGATTCTTCGGGTCATAGGCGCTGTAAAGTTTCGTGGCACACGCGAGAGATGCTTGAGGCTGTTCGGTGCTGTAAGACTGCAACAACCAGAATGCCGCGCCGATCATGCCCACCAGCGCCACCATGAACAACAACACATAGCGGATCATAAGCGCCCGCTGCCGTCGCTCCGTTTTGGTTATGCCGTCTGCATCGCTGCGGGTCACGGATAGCTCCCTGGAACAATTAACGCTGTCTGCCTGCCTCGCGTTCCCCGGACAAACAGCGCTTAGACGACCTGCCCTGATATCAGCGACGGCCTGAGGATATTCCAACTCGGGATCGATTCGCCCCAGCCACGGGCGTTTTGACCACGAAATATGGGGGTTTCCGAAATCGTTAAAATGCAACGATCTCTCAGGTCATTGATTTAAGTTGTTCGCATGTATGCTTCAAATAGTCATCACCGCTCGCCCTGGAGTTTCGGATGTCCGACTCGAATGTGCTGCCCATCACGCTTGAGCAATTTGGCCTGACAGATCACAAATTGCCGCTCATCTTCATGCGCGAGCGGCGCCGCGAACTCGTGCTCGAGCTTCAGGAAGGCGGCGAGGTCACCATGCAGAAAATCCGCGACATTGCGGCTATTCAGCAGGCGATCAAGGCCATCGAGATCGTGATTGCCGAGTAGTCATCCGCGCTCGTGGGAGCGCGATTTCGCGGCGTCAGCAACTTTATAGCTCAAATCAAAAAAGCCCGGCCAAAAGGCCGGGCTTTGAGTTTGAAAACTGGAGAATAAAAGTAAGAGATAGATACTCGGTTTAGATCAGTACTTGGCGACGATCGGGCCACCAAACTGATAGCTCAGGCGAGCAGTCACCTGGTCGATCTTGGAGTGAATTCCCGTCTGCGTGTACGGGATAACCAGCGTCTGCGTCACGCCGCTACGATCGAACGAGCCGAAGTCGAGATGCTTGTAGTCCACGCCAACAACCCAGTTCGGGGCGGCCTGATAGGCAATGCCTGCGCCTGCGGCCCAACCTGTGCGGGTGCCGCTATTCGAGAACGAGTCCGCAACGCCGTTAACGCCAGTGGTCTTGACGTCAGTGAAGGCTACGCCGCCCGTTCCGTAAACGAGGAAACGATCGAAGGCGAGACCGAGACGTCCCACGACGGTGCCGTACCAATCGATCTTCGTTCCGTAAGTCACAGCAGGGTTGTTGATGCTGATCGACGAGGCATTCAGGTTGGTGCCGTTGAATTCGCCTTCGAGGCCGAACACGAACTGCTGAACCTGCCAGTTGTAGCCGATGTGGCCACCGCCGGTGATCGAGCTCTTCTTGTGGCTGACCGGTTCGCCGGTCAGGCTGATCAGGTCCCAATTATCCTTGCCCCATGCGCCGCCGACCTGGCCGCCGATGTAAAATCCGGTCCAGTTGTAAATCGGCGCTACCATCACTGGGGCCTTGGTGTAAGGCCGCGCGGCGAGATCAGCAGCGGAAGCCGAACCTGCAGAAACTGCGGTAATTGCTGCGGCGGCGATCAGAAACTTGCGCATATCGTTCTCCAAAAGCGTCATTCAAAAATGCTGGCAGAATTTGCCCTACCCCGATAACACCACGATCTGCGGCCAAAGTCTGTCACTCGAAAACCACACTTGTGGTGATTGCGATTGACCATCTTTCGGTGTTGCCCTGTGACCGGCTAAAAGCACCTGCTCGTGGGCTTCAAAACATCAGATAAACCACTCAAAGATAGAAAGAATTCGACCCAATGGGGTTCAAAGAGCCTAGTTTTCTCGACCGGCAGGCGGCCGCACGAAACGCCAAAAAAGACATTGTCGAAAAGTTCAAAGCCAAGCCCGGTCCCGACGATCCGGCGGTTTTGAAGCGGGCTGCCGAGCGTCAAGCTCAGGCAGCGGCGCGGGCAGAATCGCAACGCCAGCGCGATCTGGCCAAGGCCGAACAAAAGGCACGCGAAGCGGAACTCGCCGCTCAGGCGGAAATCGAGGCGCGGCGCGTTCAGGCCGAGAAGGAAGCCGCTGAGGCTGCCCTGAAGGCGGAGCAGAAGGCGGCCCGTGACGCGCGCTACGCGGCTCGCAAGAAAAAGAAGTAGTCGCTTCGCGAAACGATCGGGGTATGCGCGGCATTAAGCCGACGCGTGGGAGCGGGCCAAAAAATCCAAGACAGTCTTGAGACAATATGCCGCTGCGAAAATACGCATGTGCAGCGCAACAACGGCCGCATCTTTGCAGAT
>Ga0209023_10006282_pt1 | contig 12588 bp, 6 predicted proteins | sample LakOneMetagenome_FD_187468 | JGI IMG/M metagenome (GOLD analysis project Ga0209023, IMG submission 187468) | Freshwater and sediment microbial communities from Lake Erie, Canada (SPAdes) (version 2) | ecosystem: Environmental > Aquatic > Freshwater > Lentic | place: Lake Erie, Canada | collected... | reverse complement strand
CCGATCTGGGCTCGAGTCCGGCGCCGCTCCACTGCGCGCCGAGCGGCTTGAAGGCGGCCTCGTCAACGAGAGTTGGCGCATCGACACGCCGCGCGGCCGTTTCGTGTTGCGAGTCGACGGACCGCTGTCGCAACGACCCGGCGTCGACCGCGCTCGCGAACGAACCCTGCATGACATCGCGGCGAGCGCCTGCATCGCGCCGCGCGCGCTCACCTGGGATGCCGCGGCAGGCATCCAGGTGCGCGAGTTCGTCGACGGCCGCGTGTGGAGCGAGCAGGACCTGCAAGTGGCTGTGCAAGTCCGGCGCCTCGGCGGGCGACTCGCGCAATTGCATGCGCTGGAGGTGCCGGCCACGGTCGCACCGTTCGATCCCGACGGCTTCGCGCTGCAGTACTTGCGCTCGATCGAAGCGACCGGCGCATCCATCGCGCTCGCATCCGCGGTGCGCGCCGCGGTGCGCAGCGCGGCGGAAATCGTCGCCGCCCGGGGGGCGCGGGCGGTCATCGTCCACGGCGACCTGGCCTGCGCCAACCTGGTCGACGCCGGGCCCGCCGGCGAGCGGCTCATGCTGCTCGACTGGGAGTATGCGCAGGTTGCCGACCCGGTCTATGACGTGGCCTGCGTGTTGGCCTATTGTGCAAAGGCGCGCCCGCACGCCGCGCTGCTGCTGCAGGCTGCGGGGCTTGCCGGCGACGATGCCGACCGGGCGCTGGACGAGGCCATCCGCGTCTACGAAGGACTGACCTGGCTGTGGCTTCGTGCGCGCGGCACTGGCGTCCGCGACCGGTGATCGGCAAACTATCGCGCCCCACACAATCGAAGGGAGTGGTTCATGCCGTTGTTGCGCGTCGTCAATCGTGATGGTGTCGAAGTCGAAGTGCAGGCGCCGGAGTCCGGCGTGCTGATGGAACCGCTGCGCGACATGGACGACGGCGTCACGGCGATCTGCGGTGGTATGTGCTCCTGCGCGACCTGCCATGTCTACATCGACGAAGCGTGGGTGGCGAAACTGGCCAAGCCGATGTCCGATGAAACGGACATGATTCGCGATCTCGTTTCCTATCGGCCGGCGACTTCGCGGCTCTCGTGCCAGATTCCGCTGAGTGCCGCGCTCGAGGGCCTGCGCGTCACGATCGCGCCCGAAGAGTAGGATTCACCCATGGATTCGAAGTGGATGACCGGGTTGCTCGTACTGGCCGCGCTGGTCGCGGTGGTGCGCATCTACCTGACGGTGCGGCGCGCGAGCGAGAGGAAGACCGACGACTGGGACGAGAAACTGGTCAAGAACCTGCGTACGCAGGGCGGGAACCCGTTCAGCCCGCAGGATGTCGACTTTTTCTTCGACCTGCCGGACCACAACGCCTGCGAGCAGGTCGCCGCGCTGCTGGGCACCCGCGCGTTCACCGTCGATTTCCGCCGCGTCGATCCGGAGCGCGGCGATCGTTTCACGCTGCACGCGCTCAAGTCGTTGCGCATCTCGGTGCCGGACATGCAGGCGTTGAGGCGTGAGTTCACGGCACTCGCCGCGCAGCACGGCGGACGCTACGACGGCTGGGCCACATCCGGCATCACGCGCGCCGCCGCGCGCGAGCCTGGCCGCACCGCATAGCGCGTCGATTTGCCAGATTCCAGTCCTTGCCTACCAGGAGTAGTCCAATGAAGATCTTCGTTGTGGTGAAGCCAGTACTGTCGGTACTGGCGGCCGCCGCGCTGGCATGCAGCGTCGCGTGCCAGACCTCGGCAGCCGAAAGCGTAACGGCGACTGCCTACGGCGGTCGCGACATGATCGTCTACGTGCCCTCGCGGTTGCCGCCGGAAGGCAGCAGGGCGCTGGTGATCGTGCTGCATGGCGGCTTGGGCAATGCGCAGCGCATCGAGTCGCGGCAGTCCGAAACGGGACTGAACATCGACGCAGCGGCCGCGAGGTATGGCTTTGTCGTCGCCTACCTGAATGGCACACCCGTCACGCGGCGCATGGGCGGCGACAAGCTGGGCTGGAATGCCGGCGGCGGTTGCTGCGGTCTCTCGGCGGAGAACAATGTCGATGACGTGGGGTACATCAAGGGCGCCATCAACTTCCTGGTGGGCAAGTACGGCATCGATCGCAGTCGCGTGTTTGGCCTGGGGCATTCCAACGGCGCCATGATGACGCAACGGTTCGAGTGCGAGACCGGCCTCTACGCGGCTGCCGTGGCGATCTCCGGTCCGCTCAATCTTGAAACCGACAGCTGCCCCGCCGCCCGTGGCAAGCGCATATTGGCGATTCACGGCCGAGACGATGAGAACGTGCCAATCGCCGGCGGCCAGGGAACCAAGGGTTTTTCGCGAGCCGAGTACCACTCGCAGGAGCGCAGTCGAAAAGTACTGAGCAGCTCCGGCGCCGACTACCAGTTGCAGGTTGTCAGCGGCGCCGACCACAAGCTCGACAACATCGAGGCGGCGATTCAAAGGGACGAGGGGCAGACCCTCGCGGAGAAAGTCGCCAAGTTCTTCGGGCTCTCCGGCCAGGATCACTAGCCGCCGCTGCCTGCCACGAACTGGAAGCAGATCCCCGGCCCATCGGCCGGGGATCTGTCCGGGAGAAGCCTCCGTCAGTCCTTCGCGGACGGAATGTACAGGCTGACCATGCGGATATTGCGATAGACCAGGGTCCCCATGCTCTGCGTCGTGAATCCCAACGACGAGTCCGGATGCACCTCGATCGCCTGGCTGTACGGTGCGGCGAAGTTGATGTAGCCGGCCTCGAACTGGTAATCGCCGTTGCTGAGTTGCTGGGAAGTTCCCAGCGCCAGTGAGTACACGCCGAGATCGGCCATCAACACGGGTGTCGCCACCTTGCTGGCTTCGTTGAGGCTCAACACATAGCCCCGGCTGTTGCCCGAGCCGAGTCCGACCGGTGGCGGGGCGACCCGCGTGTTGCCGTTGTCGAACATTTCGATCAGCGAGGTGCCGCCCTGCAGGAAGCCCGGGTCGTGCTGGTGCGAGAACCAGGGATAGGGATCGCTGGAGTTCATCGTGAAGTCGCCGCCGGCACCGAGCCTCCAGAGAATGTTTCCAGTGCCCGAACCATTGCCGTAGTCGATCTTGACGACCCAGTCCTGGTGGCGCATCGAGAACAGGATGCTCCCGTCGGTCGGCGAGTAGAACAGCGCATTGCCATGCAACCAGTCCTTGGCCTTGCCGGAGACCAGGGTGACCGGCGGACAACCGCCCTGGTTGTTGACGCAGGTTTCACCGAGGACGGCGGCACGGTTGGCATCCAGGTGGTCGAATGCGCGCCAGTAGCCCACCACCTGGAAGTTCGCATCCAGGTCGATGATGACGTCGCCAATGATGTCCACCGGCGTGGCGGACGAGGAGCCTTGCGTGCCGTCCGTGAAGATCTTTTCTTCATCGGCCAACACCAGCGTGTGTCCATTCGGCAGCCGCAGCGCTTCGTGATGGAACGAACCGACCAGGCATTCGGTACCGCCCAGCACGCACGACGACGGGATGCCCGAAAGAGCCGACACCTGTTCGTCGACGCGCGAGGCGTTGGTCTCGCGGATCACATTTCCCGCCAGGTCGATTTCACGAAGGATCTGCGTCGTGGTGACCGCGGAGCCGATCGAGTTGGCCCCGTTGGCAAGGATCAGGATCTTGCCGCCCAGGACCGGCCGCGTGATCGTCGGCGTTATGCCGGTGGGATCCTGGTAGTACCAAACCGGCTTGCCGCTCAGGTCGACGGCCATCGGCGGCTGGGGGTTGATCGTCGACATGAGCATGAAGCGCTCGGACTTGTTGTCCGTCGGGCCGGAGGGCACTGTGACTGCAATGGCCGGGAAGCTGACCGGTGGCGTGCCGGTGACGAAGTCGAGCGTCGATCCGGAGCTGATGGTGCTGCCGTTGAATGTCTGGCTGCCGATCGTGTAGACGGACTGTGCGCGCATGCCGGCGATCACGAAGTTGACGTTGCGTCCCGCCTGGCATGTCACCCAGTTGGTATAGCTGGGAGAAGTCGAACCCGACAACAGGATCGAGGCGCGCGTTGTCAGCGCGCCGGCCGGGCACGGCGGCGTGCTGAACAGCGCCACGAGCGGATTGGCCGTGGGTGTGATGGCGGGCGCGCCATTGACGACCAGCGACGTGAACCGGAACAACGCAACCTTGTTGGTCGTCGTCTTGCCGGTGCTGTTGTTACGGGCCGTGACGACGAACTGGAAATTGCCTTCCTGGCGCGTCGGCGTGAATGTGAATGACTTGTCGACGCTGAAATCGCGCACCATCGAATTCACCGCACTGCCGGCGGCGCCGATTTCAAATCGATAGGAAATCGTTCCGGGATCGATGTCCGTGGCGTTGGCCGTAATGACGACCGTGGTTCCCAGTTTCTGCGGCGAAGCGACCGACGTTGTCGGCACGCCGAGCACCGGCGCGGCATGCGCCGCGCTGCACAGCGCTACACCGGCAGCAATCGTGCACCCGGCACGTAGCACATTGGTCTTGAGCGATCCCATCACTGATTCTCCCCTGCTTGTACTGCGACTCTGTTGGCGGTGTGGCCGCCTTTGGAATTGGCTGGCGCGCTCTAAGTCGGCCCGCTCAGCTTAAGTTCACTCGGGTGACGCTAGCACAGAAGGGAAAGAGTAAAACCGGGGTTGGACATAACTACGCCAACCCGTTGGTCGAGACAGTTCCGGAATCAGGCGCCGATCGCCGCGCGGCGTTAGCCGCTCGAGGCAGCGGAGCGCATCAGGGGGCGAGGCACTCGCGACTCAGGGCAACGTCGGCACCTGGAAGAACATCAGTCCCTGCGTCGTCCCGTCGACGTATTGCTGCCACGTTGGCACGGGCGAGGTGGCATGGCTCGGCGCTTCGATGCGCGGATTGTTGTACGAGAGCGTGCTCCCTGTCGGCGGCCGCGCGTGCACCAACGCCTGCGTGAACGCGAATGTGTTGCCGGCGTCCGTGCTCTGCAGGACCTCGATCGATTGCATGTAGTTGACCATCAGCATCACATTGCTGCCCGCCAGCACCGCCTGCACATAGGCGGCCTGGATCGTCGAGGGAGTCATCGGACGTGTCGCTCCCCAGGTATCCGTGCTGCTCAGGTACCGTCGATACACCAGCTGCTGATTGGCCACGTACGCAAGGTGTATGTTGCCCGCGCCGTCGGCGACGGCGCTGAAGTGCGAGCCGTACGGATTCTGGCTGGGCGCCGGCAGGCCGGTTCCGATGGCAAAGGAAACCCATGGCGCAGTGACTGCCCAGCCCGTGAGGCGATAGGCCCAGTACAGCGTCTGGCCGTCTTCGTAGATCATCGCGATGCCATTGCGATAGGCGATCGGCCGCGCGCTGTGCTGCAGGCTGTTGTCGGTTCCGCCGAACACGACCGGAGTCGATGTCCACGTCTTGGACGGCATGGCGCGATACGAAAGTTGTTCCTGGTTCAGCAGCGTGGCGCGATCCTGTGCGGTGTAGACCGCCCAGTAGATGCCTGCACTGTCGATGCCCAATGCGGGATTGGAAGCCGCTACGGCCGGTGATGTGAACACAGTTTGTGTCGAGGCCACGGTCCAGGTTCGTGCGGCGCTGTTGTAAGTCAGCGTCTTGTACATGATGTTCTGCGTGGCCTGCGACGTGCCGTAGACCACCAGCAGATTGGCGGTGCCATTGACGGTGACAAGTGTGCCGTCGCCTGTCGAGACCGCGTCACTATCGGGCAGCGTAATCACGGGCGTCCACGTCGCACCAGCGTCGTAACTGCTGTAGAGCACCAGGCTGTCGCCGGTGGGTACCGTGCCGCGATTCACCAGCAGGTGGATCCCGCCGTCACTGGTCTGCCAGCTGTGTTCCTGGTGACGATACGAAATCATGCGTTCAGCGGTGCCGGTGATTCCGGTTATCACGGGCGACAACGTGACGACTTGCGCTACCGATGTGCCCGCGGCGCAAATGGCGAGCACCGCTGACAGAAACTGCAGCGTGCAACGTTGTTTAAGTGATCGATGTGAGTAGTGCTGCATGTTCTTGTACGCCGTATTGTTTCTTTCGTCATCCGAGCGCGGTAGCTGGAGGCATCCGCAGGATGGCGATCCCTGCTGGATTCTGCCACGCAACGGCCGTCGTGGCCATTCAATCATCAGTCCACTGAACTTGTGACGACGCCTCGACGAGCGCCACGCCGCGTGATGTCAAATCGCCGACAGTGAGATCGAGTGCTGCGTGCGCAGTCGCGCGACGCGTCGCGCGTGCTTATGTAAACAGCCGAGAATTCCAGCTTGCAACGCCTATTGGATCAGCGTATTCAAGGCGTACAAGAAGAGCAATGTTGATGAAGAGGGATCCACGAAGATGAATCGCACGCTGGCGATCAACGGCCTCCTGTTGTTGTGTGCGCTGACGTTTGCACTGCCGACACGCGCGCAGTCAGTGCAGGCATTTGCTGACGTCGGCACCGCCGATGTCGGCGTGGCATCGAGACCGATCGAGAACGTCGCCTCCAACGACATCGTCGGCGGCGCCGCGGCGACGCTCGGCGCCACCGGGAACGCGAAGATTGGAAAAGTGGGCGTGTGGCCCACCGGCCTCGGCCTGGATCCAACCACGGGCGCGGTCAGCACCACGATCGCGTTGCCTGTCGGGGCCTACAGCGTGCAATACCAGCTGTGCGACAAGACCGTGCCACCGGCCTGCGTCATCACCACAGACCTGGTGACCGTGATCAATGCCGCGGTCAATCCGCTGCCGGAATCCGGCAACGCGAGTGCCGGCGCTGCGTCGACTCCGATCGCCAACGTGCTGGCCAACGACACCGTGCACGGCGTGGCGGCGACACTCGGCGCCGACGGCAACGCGAGCCTTTCGCAGACAGGCAGCTGGCCGACGGGCATTGTGCTCGATACGGCAACGGGTGCGATCACCGTATCCGCGGCAGTTCCGGCGGGTAGCTACAGCATCAACTACAGGTTGTGCGACCGGAATGCGCCGGTGGTCTGCGCTTCCACGACCGATACCATCACCGTCACCACTTCGATCAAGGCGCTGCCGGAATCCGGCGTCGCCGATGGCGGCGTGGCCTCCAGGCCGATCGCCAACGTGGCGGCCAACGACAGCATCAACGGCGCGGCTGCGGTGCTGGGCCCATCGGGCAATGCGACCGTGGCGCAGGTTGGCGGCTGGCCGACCGGCATTGCGCTCACGCCATCGACTGGCGCGGTCAGCACGACCGTCGCGGTGGCGGCGGGCACCTACAACATCACGTACAAGTTGTGCGACAAGAGCGTGCCCACGGTGTGCGCGACGGCCACCGACTCGGTCAAGGTGATCTCGGCCGCGGTGCACGCGGTGGCGGACGCGGGCACGGCCGATGCCGGCGTGGCCTCGCGACCGATCGCGAACGTGTTCGCCAATGACAGTGTCAACGGCGCCACCGTCACGCTGGGACCATCGGGCAACGCGACCGTCTCGGTACTCAATACGTCGCACAGTGGCGTTGCACTCACGCCATCAACAGGCGCGATCAGCACGACGGTCGCTGTCCCGGTGGGAACCTATACCGTCAGCTACCAATTGTGCGACCGGAATGTGCCTGCGCTGTGCGACACGGCGACAGCGACTGTCACGGTGGTGCCGGGCACAGTCTCGCCTGCGGCGGAAAGCGGCACTGCCGATGCCGGCGTGGCGTCCCGACCCATTGCAAACGTGGCTGCAAACGACAGCGTGCACGGCACGACGGCGATACTCGGTGCCGCGGGCAATGCAACCGTCGCACAGGTTGGCAGCTGGCCCACCGGCATCGCGCTCACGCCTTCGACGGGGGCTGTCAGCACCAAGGTTGCGGTGCCTGCCGGCAACTACAATGTCCAATATCGGCTGTGTGACCGCAATGTGCCGGCGGTCTGCGCCAACATGACCGACACGGTGAAGGTGATCACCGCCTCGATCAACGCGGTGCCCGAGTCAGGCTCAGCCACCGTGGGCGTAGCCTCGCGGCCGATCGCCAACGTGGCAGCGAACGATACCGTGAACGGCGCAGCGGTGACGCTGGGTCCAACAGGCAACGCCAGTGTCGCGCAAACCGGCACATGGCCCACTGGCATCGCTCTCACGCCGTCGACCGGCGCGGTGAGCACGACCATCGCAGTGCCGGCCGGCAGCTACAGCATCCAGTATCGGCTGTGCGATCGAAACACGCCGGCCGTCTGCGCCACCGCGACCGACACGGTCACCGTGTCCAACGCGGCGATTGTCGCCAATCCCGATGCGGGTTCGGCTGCGACGGGCAAAGCCTCCGCACCGATTGCCAATGTGGCGGCCAATGACACGGTACGGGGCGCGGCGGCGACGCTCGGCGCCTCGGGCAACGCGACCGTGGCAAAAGTCGGCACCTGGCCAGCGGGATTTTCGCTCAATCCCGCCACTGGGGCCGTGAACACGGCAGCTACCGTGCCCGCGGGCAACTACAGCATTGCCTACCAGCTCTGCGACCGCAACGCGCCGCCGGCCTGCGCTTCTGCTATCGACACGGTCACGGTGATCGTGGCCGCCATCGTCGCCAATCCGGATGCCGGCACCGCGACAACCGGCGTGGCATCGCGGCCGATTGCCAATGTCGTGGCCAACGACAGCGTGAATGGCGCTGCGGTGACGCTCGGTACGGCGGGCAATGCGACGGTGGCGAGGGTGGGCACGTGGCCCACGGGAATTTCGCTGACCACGACGACGGGCGCGGTGCGAACGACCACGGCTGTATTGCCCGGCGTCTACGACATGCAGTACCAGCTGTGCGACGTGCTCGCGCCGCCCGACTGCGCCACTGCGAACATTCGTGTCACCGTTGCCACGGCGATCGCGGCGTTGCCAGTCGCTGGTAGCGCGATCGTGGGCCGATCCTCTACAGCCATCGGCAATGTGTTGGCCAAGAGTTCGGTGAACGGAGTGCGCGCGACGCTCGGCACGAGCGGCAACGCGACGGTGGCGAAGGTGGGCAGCTGGCCCAGCGGGCTGTCGCTGATCGCGACGAACGGGCAGGTCTATGCCTCGGCGACGGTGCCCGAGGGCAACTATACGCTGGGGTACCAGCTGTGCGACAAGAACGTCCCGGTGAACTGCGCCAACTCGTTCGCCAACGTGGCGATCGTGCAGCCCTTGGCCGAAGTGCGGGAGTCGCCGTATGTCATCGGCGACGTCGATTTCGACTGGGCGCGCGATGGCCTGTACTGCGCGCAGTGCAACAGTGGGTTCAGCAACTCGCAGTTCAGCTGGACGGACCGGAACAACAACCTGTGGGTCAGCGGCATTGACCCGAACACCGGAGCGTTCACGCCGATCTCGGGTCGGCAGGGCCTGGCCGATACCAACGCATTTTTCTGGCAGGACTGGGGCAATGGACCGGAGTGGGCCTTCTCCACCCCGCCGGGCAGTTCGCTGCCGGTCTCGCAGCTGGTCTACACGCGCTTTGCGCCCGGGCAGACCCCGACCTGGCAGTTCGCGGGTGCAGCGATGGCGAGCCAGACAGACGGGGTCTGGAGCGCCAGTTTCCTGCCCGGAGCCTACACCCCGATCGCCAACAACACGGTGCTGCCGGAAGCGAGCCAGTGCAACGCTGACCCGATATCACAGGTCGTGTTCACCAACCTGCAGACCCCGGCGCAGATGTTCACCGAGGATGTATCGACCAGCGGCAGCTTTCCGGCGCTGACGCCGTTCGGTGCCTACGCCAACGGCATCGGCGAGCGCTGGGTGCCGTGCACGCACTGGTTGACGTTCCAGGGCACCGTGACCATCGGCAGCAACACCTTGCAGCAGGTGTTCCTCTACAACACCGACAGCCAGGCGGTCGAGCAGCTGACCTTTGATTACACCACCAAGCAGCGTGCGGAGATGTTCAAGGCGCCCGAGTTCCTCGGCCAGCAGTACCCGTACATGCTCACGACGCTGGCGGCGGACAGCCAGATCCAGATCTACCGGCAAAATGGCTGGAGCGCGGGTGGTGCGCCGACGTTCGAGTTGTACAACACCATTTACTCTCCGGACCCGACGCAGACCTTCATCTTCAACCCCAAGCAGTTCATCCACTGCAGCCCGGATTGCCACACCTACATCGTGATGGCCCTGAGCCATACGGTGAACTCGCAGCGCACGCAGAGCCAGCCCAACGGGCTGGCGGTCGCCAACGTCGATCCGCAGAACCCGATGTTCGTGGTGCTGGCATCCGCGGCGAGCCTGCCGTACACGCAGCGGCTCGATCCGGAGTACTTCATCACGGCCAACGGGCCGATCGTCTCCTACGAGAGCTTGCTGACCGTGACCAATACCACGCCTTACGAGTCCCTGGGTCGCTACATGATCAACCTGCGCCTCGGTCCGCCTTCAGGCCCCTGCGTCGGTTCGTCGGCTGAAAGGGGACTCGTCGGGCCACAGGGCACTTGCCAATGATCACACGCTCCAATGCCTGACTTGGGTACTTACACACAGGGTGATTCGAAAATGAAGACGATCATGCCGCGCCATGCAGTTCGCGCCGCTGCCATTGCACTCGCCAGCACGCTCGCGATGGCGTTCACGACGCCTGCGCAGGCACAGTCGGTGCCCGCTGCCGACACTGGCACTGCGGATGCCGGCACTGCGTCACGGCCGATCGCCAACGTGGCCGCCAATGACACCGTGAACGGCGTGTCAGCCACGCTCGGCGGCGCCGGAAACTCGACTGTCGCGCAGGTGGGTACCTGGCCGACCGGCATCGCGCTCACGCCGTCCACCGGCGCCGTCAGCACGACCATTTCGGTTCCTGCCGGCATCTATAATGTCGACTACAAGCTCTGTGACAAAGGCGCGCCGCCGACCTGCGCGACCGTGACGGATGTCGTGACGGTGATCACACCCGCCATCGTCCCGGTGCCGGAATCCGGCACCGCGGATGCCGGCATTGCCTCGCAGGCGATCGCCAATGTCACGACGAACGACACGATGAACGGCGCAGCCGTCACGCTGGGTCCTTCCGGCAATTCGGGCCTCCAGCAGTTCGGCACGTGGCCACCGGGCATCGCGCTGAACCCGACAACCGGCGTCGTCACGACCACGGTCTCCGTGCCGGTTGGTACCTACAGCGTCGATTATCGACTGTGCGACAAGAACACCCCGGTGGTTTGCGTGACCACGACGGATACGGTCACGGTGATCGACGCTGCCATCAATCCGGTGACTGAATCCGGGACCGCCAGTGCAGGCGTGTCATCGCGGCCGATCGCCAACGTGGCGGCCAATGACAGCGTGCATGGCGTGGCGGCCACCCTCGGCCCCACCGGCAACTCAACAGTCTCGCAGGTAGGCACGTGGCCAACTGGCATCGCGCTCACGCCCTCGACCGGCGCTGTCAGCACCACGGTTGCGGTTCCCGCCGGTGTGTACAGCATCACCTATAAGCTGTGCGACCGGAATTCTCCCGCGGCCTGCGCGAGCACGACTGATACCGTCACGGTGAACAGCGTGACGGTGGTGCCGGTGGCCGAATCCGGCACTGCGGATGCCGGCATTGCCTCGCGACCGATCGCCAACGTGGCGGCCAATGACACCGTGAACGGCGCAGCGGCGGTTCTCGGCAACACCGGCAACGCGACGGTCGCGCAGGTCGACACGTGGCCTTCTGGCATCGCGCTCACGCCGTCGACCGGCGCCGTCAGTACCACCGTGCTGGTACAGCCGGGTACGTACAACATTCAATACCGGCTCTGCGACAAGAGCACGCCGGCCGTCTGCGCGAACGCGACCGACACGGTCACCGTGATCACGGCGAATGTCGTGGCGGTGCCGGAGTCCGGCAGCACGGTGGCCGGCACCTCTGGCAAGGCCATCACCAACGTCACTTCCAACGACAACATCAATGGTGCGGCCGTGGTGCTGGGTGGCTCGGGCAACGCGACCATCGCTCCAGTCGGCAGTTGGCCGAGCGGCATTTCACTCACGACTTCTACCGGCGCCGTCAACGTCACGATGGCCGTGCAGGCAGGCAGCTACAGCGTGACCTACAAGCTTTGCGATCGAAATTCAGCGCCCAAGTGCGACAACGCGACCGATACCGTCACGGTCATCAGCCCGGTCATTTCCGCGGTGCCGGAGAACGGTACCGCATCGGCGGGCACCGCTTCGACACCGATCACCAACGTGGCGGCGAACGACAGTGTCAACGGTGTGGCGGTACGGCTGCAGACTTCTCCGAATGGCACGGTGGCGCCATTTGGCAGTTGGCCTGCTGGCATTACGTTGAACACCACCACTGGCGCGATCAGGACCACTACGGCGGTGCTGCCTGGCGCCTATGACGTGCAGTACCAGCTGTGCGATACGATCGCGCCGCCCGACTGCGCGACCGCGACCGACCGCATCACGGTGAACGCCGCGATCATTGCGACGCCGATTGCCGGCAGCGCGTTCGTGGGCAAGGCGGGCACCGCGATCCTCAACGTGACCATCAGTGACAAGGTGAACGGGGTGCCGGCGACGCTCGGCACGAGCGGCAACGCGACGGTGGCGAAGGTGGGCAGCTGGCCCAGCGGGCTGTCGCTGATCGCGACGAACGGGCAGGTCTATGCCTCGGCGACGGTGCCC
>Ga0209023_10006281_pt1 | contig 12588 bp, 17 predicted proteins | sample LakOneMetagenome_FD_187468 | JGI IMG/M metagenome (GOLD analysis project Ga0209023, IMG submission 187468) | Freshwater and sediment microbial communities from Lake Erie, Canada (SPAdes) (version 2) | ecosystem: Environmental > Aquatic > Freshwater > Lentic | place: Lake Erie, Canada... | reverse complement strand
CGTGTCAGTCATCGCGAGGCCGAAGCCATCAAGAGAACGATGTCAGATCAGCCCTCGTCCTTGCGCGACGAGCTCCCGCCCATCGTTGCCATCGCGGCACCGCTCTCGAACAATTGCTGGAACATCTTGAGCCCCATCTGCCCCATCGGCGCGACCTGTTTGACTATGTCCTGCATCTGCTCGAAATTTCCGCCGCCCTTCATGGCATTGGCCATGGCGTCGACATAGATTTCGTTGGCCCGCGTCACGTCCGGGAGACCGAGGAACCGCCGCGCTTCTTCCGGCGTACAATCCACTTCCATCGTGACTTTCATAGGGCGCTCCGGAACCAGCAAGTCTTACACCTTGCTGACACACAGCCTTGGCAATGTCCACCGCCGGGGCTTAGGGATGGAAGCCAGCCACATCCCCATGCAAGGAGCATGAGCAATGACGTGCAATACCGACATTCCGACTTTGGACGGTGATGCCACCATTCCCGCCTATGTATCGCAACCGCAAGGCGAGCCTCACGCGGCCATAATCGTCATTCAGGAGATTTTCGGCGTCAATCGCGGCATTCGCAAGAAAGCCGACGACTGGGCAGCACTAGGCTATCTGGCGATCGCACCCGATGTCTTCTGGCGCCAGAAGCCGGGGATTGAACTCGATGCCGACATTCCGGAACAATTCCAGGAAGCCATCGGCTACATGATGAAGCACGATTTCGATCTCGGGATCCGCGACGTCGAGGCCGTGATCCACTGGCTGCGCCGTGAGAAAGGGATAGCCAAGGTCGGGCTTGTCGGTTTCTGCATGGGCGGGCGCATCGCCTACCTGACGGCCACAAGAACCGATATCGACGCGTCTGTTGGCTATTACGGCGTGATGATCGACCAGATGCTGGGTGAGAAGCACGCGATTGCCAAGCCGCTGATGCTGCACGTACCCACGGCCGATGGTTTCGTCCCGCCCGAGTCGCAGAAGGCCATGCATGAAGGTCTCGACGATCACCCAAAAGTGACGATCCACGATTATGAGGGTCTCGACCACGGCTTTGCCGCGGAATTCGGGAAGCGCCGGGTCGAGGACGGTGCGGCACTCGCAAACCAGCGCACCGCCGAGTTTTTCGCAAAGCACCTCGGCTGAACGAAAACCCGAATCGGTGTGAGGAAGAGGAATCGCGATGCAACAACCATGGCGGATGGTCGCTCGCAGGCATGGCGGGCCGGACGTAATCGAGCAGGAGACGTTCGATCCCGGTCGTCCGGGTCCCGGTGAACTGCTGATCAAACAGGACGCCATCGGCCTCAACTTCATCGACACCTACTATCGCACCGGCCTCTATGCCGCCGAGCCCCCGGTGGCGCTCGGCGCGGAGGGTGTCGGACGCATCGTGGAAGTCGGTGCGGGCGTTACGAGCTTCGCGCCCGGAGACCGGGTCGGCTGCGTCAATGGCGCCGGATCTTATGCCAGCCACCGGATCATTGGGGCCGATCGTGCGGTGGCCATTCCCGATGACATTGCCAGCGACGATGCTGCTGCGGCCATGCTCAAGGGATTCACTGCCTGCTACCTTGCCGAGGACATGATCCCGCTGGGGGAGGGCAGCACGGCGCTCGTCCATTCAGCAGCTGGTGGTGTGGGATCGCTGCTGGTGCCCTGGCTTCGGGACAAGGGCGTGACCGTGATCGCCCACGTCGGTTCTCCGGCCAAAGTCGGAGAAGTCAGTGCCGACCATATCTTGTGCGAACCGTTCGAACGGCTGGCCGAAGCGGTGAGAACAGTCCGGAAGGACGGCGTCGATGTCGTTTTCGACGGAGTCGGGCAAGCAAGCTGGTCGGCTTCGCTCGCCTGCCTGAAACGGCGGGGGTTGATGGTCAGCTACGGCAATGCCTCGGGCCCGGTGCCGCCGTTCTCGTTGCTGGAGTTGATGAAGGGGGGCTCGCTCTATGTCAGCCGCCCGACACTGGCGGACTATACGGCGACACCGCGCGATCTCGCGACCACTGCGGAGCGTCTGTTCGACCGGATGCGCCGGGGCGTCGTCAATGTCCGGATCGGCCAGCGCTACGCGCTTGCAGACGCTGCGGAGGCCCATCGGGCGCTCGAAGGAAGGGCAACCACCGGATCGACCGTTCTCATTCCGTGACCATCAGATGACGTGTGGTGCTACCTGGTGCCACCCGTCCCAGACCATCCCGAGCGCGACGTAGAGAATCACGACCAGGCCGATCCATGCGATCCAGTGAAAACGCTGGACCAGACGCGCGACGAGATTGGCGGCAAGCCCCATGATCGTGACCGAGAATGCCAGTCCGAAGAACAGGACGGTCGGGTGATCGCGCGCGGCTGCGGCGACCGCCAACACGTTGTCGAGACTCATCGACAGATCGGCTAACGTAATCTGGATCGCGGCCTGCAGGAACGTCTTGCTGCGCGGCGGGCCCTCGACTTGCGGGGTAGCCGGATCATCTGCCACCACCACCTTGGCTGGCCGCAGTTCGCGATACATGTTGTAGGCAACCCACAGCAGCAACAGGCCACCAGCCAGCAGCAGGCCCGTGATGTGTAGCAGCCAGGTCGCCGCCAGCGCGAACCCGATCAGGAAGAACAGCGCAATACCCACGCCGAACATGATCACGCGCTGCCGCTCGCGCTGCGGCAGCCCCGAAGCGATCGTGCCCATGATAACGACGTTGTCGCCGGCCATGGTCAGATCGATCAGGATCACCGAAAGCAGCGTCGCCAGGCCGCCAGCGGTGAACACATCTGCGAAGTTGAGCTCCACGAAGGCAGCCGGACGCTACTGGTTCATGGTCGCGAAGAAGTCCTCGTTGGTCTTCGAATCCTTCATCTTGTCGAGCAGGAACTCCATCGCGTCGATCGTGCCCATCTGCATGAGGATACGGCGAAGCACCCACATCTTGGAAAGCTGATCCTTGGGAACCAGCAGCTCTTCCTTGCGGGTACCGGACTTGCCGACATCGAGCGCGGGGAAGATCCGCTTGTCGGAGACCTTGCGGTCAAGGATGATCTCGGAGTTGCCGGTGCCCTTGAACTCTTCGAAAATCACCTCGTCCATGCGGCTGCCGGTATCGATCAGCGCGGTGGCGATGATCGAGAGCGAGCCGCCTTCCTCGATGTTGCGCGCGGCGCCGAAGAAGCGCTTCGGGCGCTGCAGGGCGTTAGCGTCGACACCACCGGTCAGCACCTTGCCGGAGCTGGGAACGACGGTGTTGTAGGCGCGGCCCAGACGGGTGATCGAATCGAGCAGGATGACGACATCCTTCTTGTGCTCGACCAACCGCTTGGCTTTCTCGATCACCATTTCGGCGACCTGCACGTGCCGGGTAGCGGGTTCGTCGAATGTCGAGGAAACCACTTCGCCTTTCACCGAACGTTGCATGTCGGTGACTTCCTCGGGCCGCTCGTCGATCAGCAGCACGATCAGGAACACTTCGGGATGGTTGTCAGTGATCGCCTTGGCAATGTTCTGCAACATCACCGTCTTGCCGACCCGCGGCGGCGCTACGATCAGCGTGCGCTGGCCTTTGCCCTGCGGCGAGACGATGTCGATTACCCGTGCGGACTTGTCCTTGACGGTGGGATCGAGCGTATCGAGGCGCAGTCGCTCATCGGGATAAAGCGGCGTGAGGTTGTCGAAATTAACCCGGTGACGCACGGCGTCGGGATCGTCGAAATTGACGGTGATCAGCCTGGTCAGCGCGAAATAGCGCTCGCCGTCACGGGGGGCGCGGACTTCGCCCTCGACCGTGTCACCGGTCCTCAGACCCCATTTGCGGACCTGATTCGGTGAAACATAAATGTCGTCCGGACCAGCCAGATAATTGGCCTCCGGGCTGCGCAGAAAGCCGAAACCATCGGTCAACACCTCGATGGTACCAACGCCCATGATTTCCTCGCCATCTTCGGCGACTTCCTTGAGGATCGCGAACATCAGGTCCTGACGTCGCAAGGTCGAGGCGCCTTCGACGCCCATGTCCTCGGCCATTTCGACCAAATCGGCAGAGGTTTTCTTCTTGAGTTCTTTAAGATGCATCTGGGTAAATTCCGGATAAATGCCAGGAATGGCCGGCCGGGTGATCGTGTGCTTGGGGAAAGCTGATCGGGACGGACGCGCCGGTCGAGGACCACACGCTGCCGTAAGATGTTCGCCGAATAAGTCCGCAAGCGAGGCAAGTCAATCTCGTCTCATAGCGCTCCGCTGACGGGCCACCATGATTCAGAACGGTTTGACGATCACCAGGATGACGATCAGCGCGGCAGCGACTCCCGGGATCTCGTTGAGCATCCTCAACTGCTTGCCCGAAAGCTTGCGTTCGCCGCGCGCCAACGCCGCCGCATAGCCCGCCATCCAGACGTGGTACGCGCTGAGCGCCAGCACAAGCGCAAGCTTCGCATGAAACCAGCCCTGTCCGAACGCACCGATCGATATGGCCAGCATCAGACCAAGAACCCAGACGACGGTCAGCGAAGGCCACAGGATGATCTTCAGCAGCTTGCCTTCGCGTTCGACCCAGACAGCGGCTTCGGCTGAACCCGGCGCAGCCTCCTGATGGTACACAAAAAAGCGGGGCAGCATGAACAGCCCTGCCATCCAGAAGATCACGAAAATGATATGGCCAGCCTTGAGCCAAAGATAGGTCATCGCGAGTACCTGTTCCATAGCGGCGAATATATCAGCCCTGCCATCCTCGCACCACTTCGAGCAATCGTGCGACGTGCTCGACCGGCGTGGTCTGGCCGATCCCGTGACCCAAATTGAAAACATGCGGCCGGTCGGCAAACGCGTCGAGGATTTCGATCGCCCGTTTTTCCAGCTCTGCGCTGCCGCTGATCAGCAGCAAGGGATCGAGATTGCCCTGGACCGGCAGTCCGGACGGTAGCGTTTTCGCCGCCCATACGGCATCGATGGTTTCGTCGAGCGCAAGCGCATCGACTCCCGTTCCCAAGGCATAGGCGGCGAGTTTTTCGCCGGCACCCTTGGGAAACCCGATTATCGGCAACTCCGGAAACCGCGCCTTCAATGCGGAGACAATGGCCGCGTTCGGTGCAATCACCCATCGCTCGAACTCCCGCGGAGCAAGGCTTCCGGCCCAGCTGTCGAAGAGCTGGACAGCCTCGGCACCCGCTTCGACCTGGCCCGCAAGATATTCGACCGTAACCGAAACGATCGCGTCGATGATCGCCTGGAACGCGCCGGGATCGCCGTAGGCGAGCGCGCGGGCTTCGTGCTGGTCGCGACTGCCCTCTCCGGCAACCATGTATGTTGCCACGGTCCAGGGGCTGCCGGCAAACCCAAGCAAGGTCTGCTGCGGACCCAGTGCAGCGCGGACCTTTGCGACCGTCTCGTAGATCGGTTGCAAGCGATCCGGCACCGCCTCCAGCGCTGCCAGCCCGGCGTCGACCAGCCGCGGCGACAGCTTGGGTCCTTCACCGACAAGGAATTCAAGGTTCTGTCCCATCGCGTAAGGCACGATTAGGATGTCGGAAAACAGGATTGCACCGTCAAAACCGAAACGACGGAGCGGTTGCAGGGTGATTTCTGCTGCGGCGTCGCTGTCATAGACGAGCGCGAGAAATCCCCCTTTTTCCGCTCTGAGCGCACGATATTCGGGAAGATAGCGTCCTGCCTGGCGCATCAGCCAGATCGGACGGGGACGCAAGTTTTCACCGCGAAGGGTGCGAAGCAAGGGACCGGGCATGGCAAAACCAATCAAAGAAAATTGAATTGATAAGGATTCTGTAAGCTGTTGGGCCTGTGGAAAGCGGGGACTCCCGACCATTGCCCGATTTGTTCCCGGGTGAACAGAGGGGCTGCCATCCGTGCGACTCGTTGAGCCGGGCACGTCAATCGAAAGTTATTCGCGTCGTCCACAGGCTGTGCACGGAAACAGGAATCTGTCTGTAAGTTGCGGTTTGAATGACGGTTAGCGGTGGTGAATTCGACCCCCCGAGTTGTCAGACCATCCGACCCTTGTTTATCCTCGTGCTTGTCCACAAAGAGTGAACATGGCCCGGCTGCACCTCCACCTCCTGTCGGACTCGACAGGCGAAACGCTCGAAATGATCGCCAAGGCCGCCCTCGCCCAGTTCGAGGATACCGGCATCGTCCGGCATTTCTGGCCGATGGTGCGTTCGCTGCAGCACCTCGATCGCATCATGGGCGACATCACCGCCAATCCCGGGCTCGTACTCTACACGCTCGTCAACAACGATACCCGTGCCCGGCTTGAAGAACGATGCCGCACACTCGGGTTGCCGATGGTAGCCGCGCTCGATCCGGTAACCACGGCGCTCGAGGATCTTTTGGGGCAGGAAGCCAAAGGCAGGCCGGGCCGGCAGCATGCGCTGGACGATGCCTACTTTGCGCGGGTCGATGCGATCCAGTTCACGATCGCACACGATGACGGAGTCAGTTGGGAAGACTGGGAAGATGCTGACATTGTCCTTGCCGGGGTATCGCGCTCGTCCAAGACGCCGACCAGCATCTACCTCGCCAACCGGGGATTCAAGGTCGCCAACATCCCGATCGTCGTCGAAAGTCCGCCGCCGCCGGCACTGTTCGGATTGCGGCGACCACTCGTCGTCGGGCTCACAACCGCGCCCGAACGGTTGATCCAGGTGAGGCGCAATCGCCTGCTATCGCTGAACCAGGCCCCGGAAACCGCCTATGTCGATACCGAAAAGGTTGCGCGCGAAGTGCAGTATGCGCGGCGCATGTTCGCGGACAACGGCTGGCCGGTGATCGATGTCACGCGCCGTTCGATCGAGGAGACGGCGGCCGCGATCATCAATCTGCACAATGAACGCCTGGCATCGGGCGATACCCATCCAAGCGGTGCCCGGCCGATATGATCGTCCTTGCTTCGCAAAGTGCCTCGCGAAAGGCGATGCTGGATGCTGCCGGGGTCGCTTTCGAGGCGATACCGGCCGATGTCGACGAGCGCGCCATCGAAGCTGCGCTGAAAGGTCGCCCTGCCGCCGACGTGGCGCTGGCGCTGGCTGAAGCCAAGGCCTGCGCGGTTTCCCGTTCGATACCGGACAGAATGGTACTGGGCAGCGATTCGCTGGTCGAAGTCGATGGACGGCGGTTCAACAAACCTGCTTCGCGCGAAGATGCGGCGGAGCACTTGCGCTTCTTTTCGGGACGATCCCTGAAACTTCACAGTGCGGCGGCACTGGCAAGGGATGGCGGAATCGTGTGGCGTCATGGCGCGATCGCCGTGCTGACAGTTAGAGAACTGACCTCGAGTTTCATCGAGGGATACCTTGCGCGCGAATGGCCTGCGGTTGCCGGGTGTGTCGGGGTGTTTCGGATAGAGGGTCCGGGTGTGCAGCTGTTCGATCACATAGAGGGGGATCACTTCACTGTGCTCGGCATGCCGTTGTTGCCCGTGCTTGCGGCCCTGCGCCATGCTCAAGAGCTTTCTTCATGACCATTGCTTACGCCGAAGTGATCGGAGACCCGATCTCGCAGTCGAAGTCGCCCGCCATTCACGGGTTCTGGCTTCGCAAGCTGGGTATCGAGGCCGACTACCGGCGCTCGCAGGTAGCGCCCGAGGCCCTTTCCCAATATCTCGCCGGGGTTCGCCGCGACGCTGACTGGCGCGGCTGCAATGTTACGATGCCCCACAAGCGGGCGATCATGGCCCTGTTGGACGGACTCGATCCGCTCGCCGCTTCGACCGGCGCAGTCAACACCGTCGTGCGCGGGCAAGGCGGCGCGATGGTCGGCCATAATACCGATGTATCGGGCTTTCTGGAACCGCTTCGGCCCTGGCTCGAACAGGAGCATCTGTTTCGCATGGCCCGAGTGCTGGGCACCGGCGGCGCAGCGCGCGCTGTGGTTGCGGCGCTGGCCGACAAGGGCTTCACGATTGTGCTGGCCGGGCGGGATGTTGCCAAGGCGCGCGAAATTCTGGCCGAACTTGCGCCACGCGGCGAACACCATGCTGTCGATCTTGCGCATTTCGCGCCGCCAACGGACTTCGCTTTCGATGACCGTGAGGGTTGCCTCGACCTGATCGTCAATGCCAGCCCGCTGGGAATGGCGGGTCAACCGCAGCTTCGCTTCGATTTCAGTCACGCGCCGCCTGGCAGCATCGTCTATGATATCGTCACCCATCCGATCGACACGCCGCTGCTCCGGCAAGCGCGCGCCGCCGGCTTTGCGACGATCGACGGACTTTCGATGCTGATCGCTCAGGCGGCTGCCGCATTCGCCATGTTCTTCGGCCAGATGCCGCCCCGCGAGCATGATGCGCAGCTGCGCCAGTTGCTTGCCGCATGAGCGGGCAGCGACCCTTCGTTCTTGGTCTCACCGGTTCGATCGGGATGGGCAAGTCGGCCGTGGCGGCGATGTTCTCGGATTTGGGCGTGCCGGTTTTCGATGCCGACGCCGAAGTTCACATCTTGCAGGGGCCTGATGGCAGATTGCTTCCAGCCATAGAAGCCGCCTTTCCCGGGGTGACCGGTCCGGGCGGTGTCGATCGACCCAAGCTTGGAGCGCTCGTTTTCGGGGATACTGAAGCCTTGAAGCGGCTGGAAAAGATAGTTCATCCGGCCGTTGCCGCAAGGCGGAGCGATTTCCTTGCTCACCATGCATCGGCGCCGCTGGTCGTTTTCGACATCCCGTTGCTGTTCGAAAAGGGGGGGGCGCAGATGGTGGATGCCGTTGCCGTCGTATCGGCCACTCCCGAGCAGCAACGAACGCGAGTGCTGGCGCGGCCAGCGATGACCGAGGCCAAATTCGAGCAGATTCTGGCCTTGCAGGTTCCCGACGCGGAAAAGCGGGCGCGCGCCGATTTCGTCATCGAAACCAGCGGGTCGCTGGACGAGACCCGGGCTGCCGTTGGGGCGCTTGTCAAAAGATTGGCGACACCCGGTTGACCGTGTCAATTTGGCATCGCCAGCCCCTTGCCACCTGCTTCTGACGGGCCGATATGAATTGTGATGCGTGAGATCATCTTCGATACCGAAACAACCGGGCTCGATCCCAGGACGGGCGACAGGATGGTGGAAATCGGGTGCATCGAGGTCGTGAACCGTGTTCCGACCGGCAGCACCTTCCACGCTTATTTCAATCCTGGCCGGTCGATGCCGGCTGAAGCCCAGGCGGTCCACGGACTGTCCGATTCGTTTCTGTCCGACAAGCCGGCGTTTGCCGAGCGCGCGGTCGAACTGCTGGAATTTCTCGGCGATTGCCCGCTGGTTGCACACAATGCCGGGTTCGACATGGCTTTCCTCAACGCCGAACTGGCGCTGTGCGCAATGCCGGCGATTCCGGCCGCGCGAATGGTGGACACGGTCGCGCTGGCGAGGGCGCGCCATCCCGGAGCCAAGCTCTCGCTCGACGCGCTGTGCAGCCGCTACGGGATTGATCGCAGCCACCGGGTACGCCACGGCGCGCTGCTGGACGCCGAATTGCTCGCGCAAGTCTATGTGGAGCTGCGTGGTGGCCGCCAGATCGGCCTCGAACTGGTCGCCGAGACAGAAAATCGGTCTGCGGAGCAGGTTTCCCGGGCGATCCGGCAACGGACTTTCAGACCGGCCCGTCAATTCGGCGTAAGCGCCGAAGAACTGATCGCTCACGCGACCTTCCTCGAGACCGTCGAGCAACCCTTGTGGAGCACCGGGCTCCACACAAATGGAAAGTAAAGGCTCATGGACATCCGCGTCTCCGGTCACCAGATGGAAACAGGCGAAGCGCTGCAGACCCACGTCGAACAACGACTGCTGGCGATGATCGAAAAGCATTTCAACCGAGCGCTTTCTTCTGCGGTCACATTCGGGCGCGCACCAGCCGGTGCTTTCAAATGCGACATCATCATGCACGTCATGCACGGCCTGGTCCTGAAGGGTTCGGCCATTGCCCAGGACGCCCATCTCGCGCTCGATGCGGCATCGGCCAAGATCGACAAGCAGTTGCGCCGCTACAAGCGCCGCCTGACAGATCGTCACGAGCAATCGACATATGCCATGCGCGCCGAAGAGGCGGCTTATGTGATCTTCGAAGAGCCTGCCGCGGAGGAAGAGGAGGTGGCTGCCGACGCGCCGGTTGTCATCGCCGAAACGCGGGTCGATGTTCCTGAATCGACGGTTTCCGACGCGGTCATGATGCTTGATCTGCGCAACACCACAGCACTCCTTTTCAAAAATGCTGGCACCGGAAAGCATAATATGGTTTATCGCCGCGGCGATGGCTCGATCGGTTGGGTCGAACCATCCTGACGCAGTTAACGCGTCGACATTTTCAGGTCGAATAGCAGGTAGGGAGCCGTTAGCCTTTTGGAGGCGAAGGGCCTGATGCGTTGATTGAAGGGATATCTGGTAGCGTACCGTCACGATGACCGTGCTTTTCACACTCCTGCCAGAAGCCGTCGCAACCGTCCGTGCTGAAAGCAAGCCGGCGATCCTCGACGAACTGTCCTCGCGCTTCGCTCAGGTGTACGGGCTTGAGCGCGAGGCTGTGCACGCCAGCATCCTTCAGCGCGAGAGTCTGGGGAGCACCGGCTTCGGCCGGGGAGTTGCCATACCGCATGCGCGCACCGTGGGCGTAAATCGCCCTGTCGCAGTCTTTCTCCGGCTTGAAGCGCCGGTCGATTTCAACGCTGCCGACGGCATTCCTATCGATTTCGTGTTTGGCCTGCTATCCCCTGAAGCAGCCGGAGCGGCGCATCTGCATGCTCTGGCGGCAATTTCCCGTTTGATGCGAGACGAGCGGATGCATCGCGCGCTGGCGGATGCGCCGGACGCTGAAGCTCTTTACGGCCTGCTTTGCAATGTCATCGACCGGGACGCTGCCTGAAGCGCCGCTTGCCGGCGCCGCGCTGCACTGGCGGGCGCTGGAGGGGCTTTATGCCTCTGCGCCGATCAACGCCTTGTTTCGCTCGCAGCTCGAAATAACCGGCGAGGGCCGCGCGCGAATTACCTTCGATGTGAACCGTGACCTGTTCCACGCTGCGGGGGCAGCGCACGGCACTGTCTTTTTCAAGATGCTCGACGATGCGGCGTTCTACGCCGCCAACACCATGATTACCGACCGCTTTCTGTTGACCAGCGCCTTCAACCTCCACCTGACCAAACCGATGCGCGCGGGCAGGGTGGTGGCAGAAGGGCGATGGATCAGCGGCCGACGCCGCGTTCTGGTTGCCGAGTCCCGCCTGATCGATCGCGATGGCGAAGAGATCGCCCGGGGAACCGGGACGTTCGTTCGTTCCCGAATCGCCCTGTCGAGCCTGTCGGGCTACGCAAACGCCTCCGCAGGCTGATCGGATAGCATGGAAGCGCGGTTGCCCGCCCGATTGGAAGCGATGGCGTTGCTTCGCTCAGTTCAGGCCCAAGGCGGATTCGGCACGGTTGTGAACGCAGGTGAGCCGGATGCCGGCTCGCTTCTCGTTGTCCTTTTAGAAAATGGAGCAAATGCAAGGGTTTACGAGCGCATGCCAAATGCCGATGGCGATCGGAAATGGACCTGCGCGAAGAAGGAAACCATTGAAAAGACAAGAGAAATTGCAGAATATTTGAACAGGCGCGCCAGTCAGGACCCCGATTTGTGGATTATCGAACTGGATATCGCTCAGGGTGAACGGTTCATCCTGTAAAGGTCGTCGGCAGGTTGACGTCGCGGAACCCTTCGTCGAAGGCCGACGCTCTTCGAACGCAAGCAATCGGGTGGGCAAACCGGCCTTTCAGATGAGCGCGCAGACGGGGGACCGCCAGCAAGTGGGTTGCCAAATGGCTTCCCGATGGAACCTTAACGCCGCCCTGGCGTGAAAAGTTCCCGCTTGTGACAGGCCGGTTCACCGCACTCGAAACTTGGTGAATGAGTTACAAGTTCAAGACGGTCATCTTCTTTGCAGGGGCCGCTACTCTTCTAAACGTCGCTTTCAGTCCGCTTGGTGCGGGCGTTGCGGCGCAGGACCGGGCACCGATAATGGTGCAGCCGTCCCAGTCGGCAGTCGAGGCAGCCCCGGCGCCCGCTGACCCGGCCACATCTTCCGATCAGACCGCATCCCAACCCGCTTCTCTGGCTGAGTTGGTCGATATTCAGCCAAAGCCGGAAACCCTGTCGCGAGATATGGAATGTCTGGCCGGGGCGATCTATTTCGAATCGAAGAGCGAATCCCTGGCCGGCCAGCTTGCCGTGGGCCGGGTGGTTGTGGACCGCACGAAGTCGGGCCGTTTCCCGGCCAGCTATTGCGGCGTTGTCTTCCAGCGTTCGCAATTCTCGTTCGTTCGCGGGAACCGGATGCCGGCCATTCCCAAGGCTTCACGCAACTGGCAGAATGCCGTCGCCATCGCCCAGATCGCCGACAATGGCCGGTGGGACAGCCCGACAGAGGGCGCGCTCTATTTCCATGCGGCGCACGTGTCGCCGCGCTGGCGCATGACGCGCATCGCGCGCGTCGACGATCACATCTTCTATCGGTGACCGCTACACCCTCCTCCGGGAGGGCGCGGACCTTCAGGCGTTGAATTCGAACCAGACCGGGGCGTGGTCGCTGGCTTTGTCCCGGCCACGATGCTCCTTGTCGACGCCGCAGGCTGCAAACCGGTCTGCCAGCTCGGGCGAGAGCAGTG
>Ga0209023_10006279_pt1 | contig 12590 bp, 15 predicted proteins | sample LakOneMetagenome_FD_187468 | JGI IMG/M metagenome (GOLD analysis project Ga0209023, IMG submission 187468) | Freshwater and sediment microbial communities from Lake Erie, Canada (SPAdes) (version 2) | ecosystem: Environmental > Aquatic > Freshwater > Lentic | place: Lake Erie, Canada... | reverse complement strand
CTGCCGTTGCGGGCGAACACCCCCTCGAGGTCGGACGGCAGCGCGCCGGCGACCACCGTGAGGTCGAGGACCTGCTCGGAATCGGTCGGCGCGTAGTTGCCTTCGAGATACCTCGAGTTGATTCCGGGCTCGACGAGCGTCATCGCGGTGGACCTCCAGCGTTCATGGGTGTCAACTATGATGACAAGATGTCATCAGTCACCATTGTAGATGCATCGTCGGGCGAGGGCACCGCGGGTGAGACGGCTGCCGGCGAGACGGTGGCGGAACGCTTCGCCTACTTCCTCGAGGTGACCCACCTCGATCGCGAGTCGTTCGTCGCCGCCGTCGACGACGCCATCGGCGCCCGCAGCCTGTACTCCGTGCTCAGTGGCCAACGGCGTCCGTCACGGGCGCTGGCCGTGCTCATCGAACGAACGTGGGGATTCCGAGCCGACTTCCTGCTCGACGGTTCGGGTCCGATGTGGGCCACGGCGACGCGGGCCGACACATCGCCCGATGGACTGAGCGAGTCAGAGCGTGAGGTCGTCGACTTCATGCGGGTGTCGATCGAGAACGCCAAGACCATCCGCATCGAGCTCGAGAAGGCCCGGTTGTGGCGCCACATCTTCGAGCGCACGCTCGTGCTGCTCGACGGTCTGGAGCGCCGACGCGACGACGGGGGCGACGACGACGCCACCGCACTGATCGGGCTCGTGCTCGACGACAGCCATCGCTCCGCCCGCATCTTCGAGCGCTATCTCGTGGCGCTCCATCGCCGTCGAACCATGCGCCTCACCGTGCTGTTCCTCGACCGCTATCTCGACCCCGCTCGCCTCAAGGTCGGGCGCACCGCCCGCCGTGCCGTGACCGAGGCTCGACGCGAGGTGTCGGCCGCGGTTCGAGACACCGACACCGAGATCGCGGTGCTCCGCCAACGACTCGACGCCATCGCCACCATGGCCGGCCCCGAGGACCTCGTCGGCACGGATCGCGACGCGGCGGTCACCTCGCTGGTGGCGCTCGTCTCGGCGTCGATCTGAACAAGGATGAGGGGGTGAACCCGGCCCAGCAGGAGATCGTCGACCGACTCCGCAAGAACGAGGAGACCGCGGCGAGCTTCGGACCGGAGCTGCGCGTCGGTTTGCGAGCCGAGCTGGGCGATGGTTTGGCACCGATCGCCGAGCGGTTGACCGAGCCGCTGTGGCTCAACAAACACGTGATCGCTCAGGCCTTGGGGTGCGAGCGCCGGCTGATGGGCGAGCGCAACGAGAAGTTCGCATGGTCGGTCCCGATCGCCCGCGGATCGGTGGCACACAAGGCCATCGAGCTGTCGGTGCATCGCCTCGATCGACTGACCGCGATGGAGCTGGTCGACGAGGCCATCGCCTCGCTGATCGCCAACGAGGTCGGGCTCGGCGACTGGCTGGCAACCTGTGGCGACACCACTCGGGCCGAGATCCGATCCGAGGCCGTCGCCCGGGTCTCGGCGTTCGAGGAGCTGTGGCCACAGCTCAGCCCTCGGTGGTGGCCGGTGCTCGAGTCGAGGATGTCGGCGGAGTTCTGCGACAGCAGGATCATCCTGCGAGGCAAGACCGACCTCACGCTCGGGCGGGCCAGCGGCGAACGAGCCGGCAAGGTCATCGTCGACATGAAGACCGGCCGCTTCTCGCCCGAACACATCGCCGATCTGCGGTTCTACGCCCTGGTCGAGACGCTGCGCGTCGGCACTCCCCCACGGCTGCTGGCATCGAGCTACCTCGACTCGGGCGATCTGCACGTCGAGACGGTCACCGAGGACCTGTTGTGGGGCCAGGTGAAGCGAGTGATCGACGCCGCCGGGCGGTATGCGACGCTGCTGGCCGAGGAGCGTGACCCCAACGTGCACCCGGGGCCGGCATGTCGCTGGTGTCGGGTGTCAGCCGACTGCACCGAGGGCCAGACCTACCTGGCAGCTCTCGACGACGACTGACGGCTCAGGTACAGGCGACGCCGTTGTGGTCGCGATCGAGCTTCGGGTTCCAGCCGGCATCGCCGGTTCGCAGGGGCGCGGCACCGGCAGCCCGGGCCGCGGCGCAGCTGGCGAAGGGACCACCGGTGGTCTGCCCGTGCGTCTGGGTCTGGGTCGTGCGAACCGGCGTGGTCGGGGTGTCGGCAGTCGACCGCTGCCACAGCCACATCCCGCCGGCCACCACGACCACCAGCGCGATGCTGAGCAGCTTCGACTTGCCGGTCCCGAACCGGTAGCTGAGCCCGTTGCCGAGGCGCACGCTGCCTCGACCGCGACTGTTCACCGTGACCGGACCCGCCTTGGTCGACGCGCTGACGCCAGTCTTGGAGAGGTTGATGCGGAAGGGTCCGAACCCCTTCGACTTGCGGAACGAGAAACCCATCGGCGCCCATCCTAGAATCAGCCGGTGCCACCTCGTCCGAAGCAGGAACGCTCCAAAGCTCCGGCCAAGCGCACCGCCACCCGCCCCCGCCCGACGGCGTCGCGAGACCTTCCGACCACCAGCACCGCGCTCGTGCACCTGCCGGTCGCCGGCACGCCGGAACCGGCCGAGGTGCGACCCGACATCCGCCTGTCCGATGTCGACGAATGGGGCCGCAGCGAGTCGATGCGAGCGATGGCCCGCAAGCTCTACGACCCCATCTATCGACGCTGGTTCCGCGTGGAGTGGGAAGGGCTCGAGAAGATCCCCGACCACGGCGGAGCGCTGCTGGTCGCCAACCACGCCGGGGCCATCCCGTCGGACGCGCCGGTCATCATGCACGGCATCGAGACCGAGTTGGGCCGACCGATCTACGGCCTGGCCGACTACTTCTTCCGTCGGGTCCCGGTGGTCGGCACCATGTGGAGTCGACTCGGGGGCCTGCCCGCCCATCCCGAGAACGCCGAGCGGTTGCTGCGCGAGCAGCAACAGCTGGTGCTGGTCTTCCCCGAGGGCACCAAGGGCCCGTCGAAGCTCTATTCCGAGCGCTACCAGCTGCGGCGATTCGGTCGCGGCGGCTTCGTCGAGATCGCCATGCGCGCGGGGGTGCCGGTGATCCCCATCGCAGTGATCGGTGCCGAGGAGTCGATGCCCATCATGGCGAGACTCCCCACCGCAGCGAAGGCTCTGGGCATCCCGTACCTGCCCATCACGGCCAACATGTTGGCGTTCGGCCCGCTCGGCGCCGTCACCTATTTCCCGGCCAAGTTCAAGCTGCGGGTACTCGACCCCGTGCACTTCGACGTCGAGCCCGGCCGCGAGCGGTACAGCCGCAGCCGGATCATGGACGAGTCCGAGGCGATCCGGGAGAAGATCCAGGACGCCCTCTACGACATGCTCCGCAACCGCAGCTCGGTCTGGTTCGGATGAAGCGGCGGGTCCTGGTCACCGGACTGGGGACCTTCTGGGGCGGCCGCGTGGCCCAGGCCCTCGAGCGCGACCCCAACGTCGAGACCATCGTGGGGCTCGACACGACCGAGCCGACCGTCGAACTCGAACGCACCGAGTACGTGCGGGTCGACGCCAACTACTCGATCCTGTCGCGCATCGTCTCCGCGACCCAGGTCGACACGATCATCCACACGTTCCTCGTGGTCGACCCGACCCAGATGTCCACTCGCGCCATGCACGAGATCAACGTGATCGGCACCATGAACCTGTTCGCGGCCGCGTCGGCGGCCGGCTCCACGGTGCGCAACGTCGTGGTGAAGTCGGCCACCCTCGTCTACGGCTGCTCCCCCGAGGACCCCACCTGGTTCACCGAAGACCTCTCCTCCACCAAGCCGCCGGCGAGCGCGGTCGAACGCAGCCTCGATCAGGTCGAGGGCTACGTGCGCGACTTCGCCGAGGACAACCCGCACGTGAGCGTGTCGCTCATGCGCTTCGCCAACGTGATCGGCCAGGAGATCGTGACGCCGCTCACCCGAGCGCTCGAACTACCGCTCGTGCCGTCGGTGTTGGGCTTCGATCCTCGATTCCAGTTCGTGCACGAGGACGACGTGATCCGCTCGATCCTGTACGTGCTCGAGAAGAACCTCGCCGGCATCTACAACGTCGCCGGCGACGGACTGCTGCCGTGGACCGAAGTGGCACGGCTGTGTGGCAAGCGCACCTTCCCCCTGCCGCCGTTCGTCGGTCCGACCATGCTGCTGCCGGCCCGACGGCTCGGCATCGTCGATCTCCCCGCCGAGTATCTCAACCTGCTTCGCTTCGGTCGCGGCGTCGACAACCGCCGGCTCAAGGCCACGGGCTTCGACTACGAGTACACCTCGGCGCAAGCCATCCAGGCGTTCGTCGAGGCCTCACGGCTCCGCAGCGCCGTGGGTGATCACCAGCCGACCTACCGCTACGAGCGCGACGTCGAGCAGTTCTTCCGCCACTCCCCCGCCGTCATCCGCGACCGCTAGCTCGACACCGTCCCAACCGTTCTCGGGCTGCTTTCGACGTCCACACGGGTCGAACGAGCCCGAGTTCGCTAGCTCGACTCAGGCTGGGTTGGCTGCGGAGCGGGCGAGCTCGGCGAGGCGAGTCTGGATGGCTCGCCAGGTGTAGGTGGCCTCCCATGTCGCACGACCGTGGTCGATGAGCGCGGACCGCAGGTCGACGTCGGTCGCCAGCCGCACACAGGCCTCGGCGAAGTCGGTGGCCGAGTCCGCAATGAGCAGGTCGCGACCCGCAGTCACGTCGAGACCTTCGGCGCCGATCGCCGTCGACACGCACGGCAGTCCGTTGGCCAGCGCCTCGACCACCTTCAGCCGAGTGCCCGCGCCGAACCGGATGGGCACGACCGACACGTCGGTCGCGGCCAACTCGGCGCCGGGGTCGGTCACCTCGCCCACGACCACCACGCCATCGAGCGTCTCGAGATCTTCGACCGACTCCGGGTTGCGTCCCACCACTCGGAACGTGGCATCGGGCAGTTGCCGACGCACCAGCGGGAACACCTCGGTGGCGAACCAGCGCGCCGCGTCAGCGTTGGGCGGATAGCTGAGCAGGCCGAGGAACCCGAACACCGCGGCCTCGCCGACCAGCGGCCGATGGTCGACCACCACGGCGTTGGGCTCGGCGCCGTTGGCCACCACCACGGCGTTGGCGCAGTTCGAGCGGGCCACATCGAGCTGCGAGCACACCAGCACCGAGGCGGCATCGGCCGCGGCCCGACGTTGCAGACGGTCCCAACGACGCCCTTCCTCCCACCGGAACGCGGCCTGGGGGATCCACTTCGCCAGCGCCTTCAGCTCCGTCGGTCGCCGATCGAGCAGGGACCTGGCGTACAGGTTCTCCAGGTTGTCGAAGTCGACGATGCACGGGGCATTGCTCAGCGACCGGAAGCGAGCCCACGCGTCGACGTGTTCGAAGTACGCCAGGTCGTAGCGATCGGCCAGCCAGCGACGGGCTGCCGGCAGCACCGAGGTGTCGTCCCACGACACCAACCGCCGTGGGGTCGATGACGTGAGCCACCGCAGCGGCCATGACCGCACCTCGGTCGCCAGCGATTCGAGCCGCAGCACCCGCACGCCCTCGGGCGGTTCGACCTGGCAGGCCTGGGTCGGTTCACGATCCACGACGAGCACGTCGACGTCGCCCACCTGACGCAATCCGTCGACCAGATTGGCGAGACGTAGCCGGTAACCGTCGGTCGGAGGCCATGCGTACACTTCCGCCACACACAGGACCCTCATGGGGGCGAGACGGTACCAGGAGGCGAGCCATGGCTCAGGTGGCAGAGGTGTTCGGTGGCGGCTGGGACCAGATCGAGGTGACCCGCGTGGGTGGCGTGGCGATCATGAAGCTCAACGACCCCGATCGACGCAACGCACTCAACCTGGACATGTGCATGGAGATGGTCGAGGCCGTCGACCAGCTCGAAGCCGACGAGTCGGTCGGCGCCCTCATCGTGACCGGAACCGCCCCGGCGTTCTGCGCCGGTGCCGATCTCAGCCAACTCGGCGACTCCCAGCACGACGGGCTCAACGCCATCTACTCGGGGTTCCTCCGCGTTGCCTCGTGCACGCTGCCCACCATCGCGGCGGTCAACGGCGCGGCGGTCGGGGCGGGCATGAACCTGGCGCTGGCGTGCGACGTGCGACTGGCCGGAGCGTCGGCACGCTTCGACACCCGCTTCCTCGATCTCGGGATCCACCCGGGCGGTGGACACACGTGGATGATGCGACGCCTGGTCGGACCGCAGACCACTTACGCCACCGTCGTGTTCGGCCAGGTCCTGAGCCCCGACGAGGCCGTGCGGGTGGGCCTGGCGTGGAAGGTCGTCGACGACGACGAGCTCCTCGATCACGCTGTGGCGATGGCCGACCGAGCGGCGTCGGGGCCGCGCGAGCTGGTCATGAAGATCAAAGCGTCGATCGAGGACATGGCGGTCATCGACACCCACATCGAGGCCGTCCAGCGCGAGATCGATCCGCAGGTGTGGTCGATCAATCAGCCGGCGTTCGCCGAGAAGTTGGCAGCCCTGAAGCGCCGGATCAGTACGCCCAAGCGCTGACGAGCTCGTCGCGCCGCTCGCCCCACTCCTCGGACGTGATGGCGAAACGAGCGTGGTCCTCCCACGCGCCGTTGATCTCGAGATACCGCTCGGCGATCCCTTCCATGCGGATCTCGAGCTTCTCCACCACCCGCCGGCTGGCCACGTTGCGGGGGATGATGGCGATCTGTAGGCGATGCAGGTTCAGCTGCTCGAAGGCGAAGCGACACAACAGCACGACCGCCTCCGGCATGTACCCGTGACCGGCGTGGCGCTCGTCGATCCAGTACCCCACGTACGCGCTCTGGAACGCGCCCCGATGGATCGAGTTCAGGTTGATCTCGCCGGCGAACCAGCCGTCGACGAACACACCGAACCCGTAGCCGGTTCCCAGTTGGATCTCACGAGCGCGCGCACCACAGCGGGCCGCGAAGGCCTGGCGATCCTCGACCGCGTCGGGCGCACCGATGATGCGCGACGGCTCCCACTTGGTGAGCCAGTCCTGGCACCGGCGCCGAACCTCACGCCACTGGTCGAAGTCGGTGGTCGCCAACGGGCGCAACAGCACCCGTCGGCCGATCAAGGTCGTGGCCTGGGCCGCTGATGGTGTGGCCCGCATCGTCGTCCGCTTCGACCACACGCTCAGCGAACCAACTCGGACAGCAACTCTGACAGCGCAGCGAGGAACAGATCGGCATTGCGGATGCGGGCGGTGTGGCCCATGAGCCCGATCCGCCACACCTTGCCGGCGAACTCACCGAGGCCGCCGCCGATCTCGATCGACCACCGGTCGAGCAGCGCCCGACGGAGCTTCGCCTCGTCGGCGCCCTCGGGGGTCCACACCGTGGTGAGCTCGGGCAGTCGATGGCCCTCCTGGGCGAACAGCCGCAGGCCCAGCGCCTCGAGACCATCCTGAAGGTGTTGGCCCACCGACGCGTGACGAGCCCACGACGCTTCGACACCCTCCTCCAGCAGCACTCCCAAACCGGCGTGCAGGCCGTAGATCATCGAGATGGGCGCTGTGTGGTGGTACGAGCGGGCTGCGCCCGCTTCGACGTAGGCCGCGATCATGCGCATGTCGAGGTACCAGCTCTGGCTGCGTTCGACGAACGACTCGACGGCCCGCGCCGACACGGTGACCGGCGACAGGCCCGGCGGCACACCGAGGCACTTCTGGGTGCCCGAGTAGGCCAGGTCGATGCCCCAGTCATCGACCAGCAGCTCGATGCCGCCCAGCGAGGTCACGCAGTCGACGAGCAGCAGCGCGTCGCCCTTGTTGGCGCCGAGCTCGGCGATGTCGTTGCGCACGCCGGTCGAGGTCTCGGCGTGCACGACCGCGATGACCTTGGGGCTCGGGTGCGCTGCGAGCAGCTGCTCGGGATCGATCGGCGTGCCCCACGGCGCGTCGACCCGCACCACCTCGGCGCCACAGCGGGCGGCCACGTCGCACATTCGAGCGCCGAACACACCGTTGACACCGATGACCACCACGTCGCCCGGGTTCACCACGTTGACGAAGCACGCCTCCATGCCCGCCGAGCCGGTGGCCGACACCGGGAAGGTCAGTCGATGCGACGACCGATAGGCCTCGCGCAGACGTTCGTTGGTCTCGTCGAGCAGTTCGATGAACTCGGGATCGAGGTGCCCCAACACCGGGCGGGTGAAGGCCGACAGGACCTCGGGATAGGGGTTGCCCGGACCCGGGCCCATCAGGATGCGATCGCTCACCGGCACGGCGGCCATGTTAGGTGGCGTCAACGGATCCGGACGTGGCCGGGCCGATCTGGCTGAGGATGAGGCCATCGAGGATGTCCGCTTCCGACGTCAGGCACTCGTCGAAGCCGAGCTTGCGCATGATCGACACCAGCACGCACATCCCGCCGACGATCACGTCTGCCCGCTGCCGCTCCAGCCCCGGGTTGTGGATGCGGTCGGCCAGCGGCTCGGTCGCCAACGTGCGGAACACGTCCTCGACCGCAGCCTTGGTCAGGGTGAAGTGGTGGACCCGGTCGCGGTCGTAGGCGGCGAGGCCCTGCTCGACCATGGCCACGTTGGCCACCGTCCCCGCGAGGCCCACGAACGTGCCGGCGTTGGCAGCGTGGGGCAATGCGACCAGCACGTCGTCGAGGTGCAACGACACCACCTGCAGACAGTTGGCCAGCTCGTCGGGCCCCGGCGGATCACTGTGGAGGAACTGCTCGGTCAGCCGCACGCATCCGATGTCGATCGACACCGCCGCCTCGCACTCGGTCGTTCCGTAGGAGAACTCGGTGCTGCCGCCGCCGATATCGACCACGAGGTATGGCGCACCAGACACGTGCAGATCCGACGTCGCACCGAGAAACGACAGACGCCCCTCCTCGTCGCCAGTCAGCAGCTCGGGGCGGGCACCGATGATCTCGGTGGCCGGACCGAAGAAGTCCTCGCGGTTCGCCGCGTCGCGCGCAGCTGAGGTGGCGGTCATCCTGATCCCGGCGAGGTCGTAGCGGTCCATCACCGCGCGGTACTCGCTCAGCGCATCGGTGACGCGCCCGATGGCGTCGGCGGCCAGACGCCCGCTCGCATCCACCCCCGCGCCGAGACGCGTGATGGTCATCAGCCGCTCGCAGGTGGTCTCGCCGTCGCCGATCATCAGGCGGGTCGAGTTCGTGCCGCAGTCGATGGCGGCGAAGAGCGGCCGGGTCACGGCACATCCCGTTCGAGTTGTTCGACGACCCAGCGGCCGACCGGATCATCGATGCCCGCCAGATGTGCGGCGAGGTGCACGTGCAGGCACTTCACGCCGCGCCGAGTCCCGCCGACCCCACCGCTCGGTCGAGGACCCACGTGGGCGGCCCCGATGCGCTCGTCGCGCTCGGCTGCGGCGGCGTCGTGGGTGGCCTGGATCACCTCGAGACCGACCTCGGACTCGGCCCGGTCCACGCCACCGGCGGCCTCGAGCGTGCCGACTCGACGACTCAGCGACCGATCGATCAGCCAGAACCGGGTCGGCATCGGCGTCCCGTCGTCGAGAAAGGGCTCGTTCTCGATGACGCTGGGATGGCCTTCGGCGTCGCGGGCGGCCACGGTCCAACGGCTCTGCGGTCGACGACCGAGGGCGTTCGCCACCCACTCCACATCGGCCTCCGACGGTTGCGTCACCATCACGCCCGACTCAGTCCCGATGACGGAGCGCCCGGATGATCAACAACACCAACGCCAGCATCCCGACCGCCGGGAGCACCCGCTTGAGCAACGGTGCGCCGGCCGTACCCATGAGGTCGATCGCCTCTGGCTCGGGCAGGTCGAGCTTTCGAACCACCGACGGCGCTTCGACGACCGGTGCCTCCTCGATCGGCGCTTCGACCGGCGTTTCGATCGGCGCTTCGACCGGTGCCTCCTCGATCGGGCCTTGCTCGGTCGGGGGTGCCAGGACGGTGCTCGACAAGTTGTCGGCAAATTGCGTCATCAACTTTCCCGACACGTCGGCCATGACGCCCCGGCCGAACTGCGCCACCTTCCCGGTCACGGTGAGATCGGTGGTCACCGTCACGGTGGTCGAGGACGGTCCGGCCGCCACCATCTGCGCCGTGATCAGCGCTGAGGCGTTGCCTTGACCGCGAGTGTCACGACCCTCGCCCTTCAGAACGACGCGATAGTTGACCTGATCCTGCTCGACGAAGTGCGCCTTGCCCTTGTACTGAGCGGTGATCGGGCCCACCTTCACCTTGACGATGCCGCGGTACTCGTCGCCCTCGATCTCCTGCAGCTGCGCGCCCGGGAGGCAGGGAGCGATGGTCTCCACGTCGGTGAGCACCGCCCAAGCCCGCTCGATCGGCACGTCGACAGTGAACTCGTTGCTCAGATCCATCTCGCCAGGTCCTCCACGGTGTCGATGTCGCTCGGATCACCGTCGCATGCGATGGCGACCACCAGCTCCGGGTGAGCCCGGAGCAGCGGACCGGCACCGACATCACCCGAATTCGGAAGTAGAGGCCAGACACTACGGGCCAGGCGCACCGGCGGCGTACGGGTCCCCTCGAAGTCGGCGATCACGATCGGGGCGCTGTCGTTCGCGGCGACCAGACCCCAGGCCTGCGCTCCGACCCAGGGTTCGTCGCCCAGCCCGACGACCACCGCAACGGCGTCGAGGGTCGCCGCCCATCGGACGGCACACTGCAACGAGCTGGCCTGACCGCTGGCCCAGTCGGGGTTGTGCACCAGCTCGACATCGTCAGGGACCTCGCCCGAGACATCGACCGCACCCCAGACCACCGCCGTGGTCAGCCCGGCTCGGATCGGCGCGGCCACCGAGGTGGCGATCACGGTCGAGTCACCGATCTCCGCCAACAGCTTGTGAGTGGTGCCGACGAATCGCGACCCTCCCCCGGCCGCCAGGATCACAGCGACACATCGGTCAGGTCGGGCCGGGTCGGTCACGGCCGCCCGATGCCGCTGCCGAAGACGAACGCGAGGATGATCGACCCGAGGGTGAGCGGGTAGAGGATGAAGTTGGTGCGGAGCTCAGCCTTGACCAGCTCGACCGCAGGGTCCCAGCCCGTCCAGAAGGGCACGGTGTACCCGGTGCCGAGGTCCCTGACCGCGTGGGTGCGCGCCACGAAGTAGAGCATGACCGCAGTCGAGATCACGGTGATGGCGGTGGCGAACATCCCGATGGCGACGTTGCGATGGCCGCGCAGTGGCGCCCCGGCCACGACGCCGACGAGGCCGCCCGACGCGATCGTCAGGAGATAGGGCACCACCCGGAGCAAGCCCAGCAACATCCAGCCGACGGCGACCACGATGACGCCTGCGCCCACGGCCGCGATCAACGATGCCGTGAGACCACGCTCGGCGAACCTGCTCAGCGGACCCCGCTTCGACGAAGGCGGTGGTGGGCCGGCATACCAACCCGGCGGATGCGGGTAGCGAACGGGCGGTCCGGCCGGGTAGCGAGTCGAAATCGGAGTTGGCGGCGGCGGAATCGACGGGGCCCACTGCGGCGGCGAGTCGGGGAGACCGCCCTGACCGTCGTTGGGTGTGCTCGTCATCGAAGACTCGTTCCGGTGCAAGGGGGTGGCCCGAGAGGTTTCGGTCCGCCCGAAGCGTAACTGGAGTCGATCCCATCGCCGCCGGGAAGGTGGCAGGGTGAGGGCATGGATCTCGGAATCTCCTCACGTCGCGCCGCGGTCGCGGCGGGCTCGGCCGGTCTGGGCCTGGCCACCGCCCGGGCGCTCGTCGCCGACGGGGCGAGGGTGGCCATCTGCGGCCGCGACCCGCAACGACTCGACGCCGCTGTCGCGGACCTCGGCGCCGGTGCGATCGGCATCATCGCCGACATGTCGACTCCCGAGGGCGCCGTCGCGTTCGCTCGCACCGCGGCCGAGCGCCTCGGAGGACACCTCGACATCGTGGTGGCGAACTCAGGAGGGCCACCTCCCGGCTCGGCCAGCACCACGACGCTGGACTCCTATCTGGCGGCCATGAGCTCGAACTTCCTCTCGACCGTGGCGTTGTGCAACGAGGTCGTGGGCCCGATGCGAGCTGCCGGGTGGGGTCGCATCCTGGCGATCACGTCGGTGGGGGCCCGTCAACCGATCGGCTTCCTGGCCGCGTCGAGCTCGGCTCGCGCAGCGGTCACCTCGTACATCAAGAACCTGGCCACCGAGGTGGCCGCCGACGGCGTGTGCGCCAACACGATCCAGCCCGGCACCCACGCCACCGATCGCATCGCCAAGCTCGGCGGCCCCCAGATCGACTCGTTGCGCGCCGAGATCCCCGCCGGAGCACCCGGTGACCCGGCCAACTTCGGTCAGGTCGCGGCGTTCCTGTGCAGTGAGCCGGCGAGGTTCATCTGTGGTGCGTCGATCCCCGTCGACGGAGGCGCCAACAGGGCACTCCAGTAGGCGAGGCTCGAAGCTCTCGACTCAGCCCTCGAGCTTGGGGTCGGATCCGGCCGGCAGGTTGATCGTCTTGGCTTCGAGGTAGGCGCCGAGCCCCTCGGGTCCGAGTTCGCGGCCCACGCCGGAGTTCTTGAACCCCCCGAACGGTGCGCTCCACTCCATGGCGAAGCCGTTGACGGTGTAGGTGCCGGTGCGGACCTTGCGGGCCACATTGAGCCCACGATCCAGATCGGCGGTCCACACGGTGCCCGACAG